>Ga0187803_10001083_pt1 | contig 10635 bp, 10 predicted proteins | sample NC_wetland_sal_i_2_FD_132425 | JGI IMG/M metagenome (GOLD analysis project Ga0187803, IMG submission 132425) | Wetland sediment microbial communities from Neuse River Estuary, North Carolina, USA - Control_3 | ecosystem: Environmental > Aquatic > Freshwater > Wetlands > Sediment | place: USA...
ATACAATTGACCACGACCTTCTGAGAAGACTTGCAGGCAGCGCCTCGAAGGGTGAAGACCATTTACAGCGTGATTGCATCTCCCCAGAGACTGGAGATACTAAGGATACTCAACATCAAGGGTCCGCTGACCTACAGTGCCCTGAAGACTCTTGCAGGCTTCAAATCGAAGAAAGAATCTGGGAAGTTCGCGTATCACCTCCGGAAGCTGGTCAAGCAGCTCCTGATTCAGCTCAACAGACAGGAAAGGAAGTACACAGTGACGAACCTTGGAAGGTTGGTGCTCAACCTGACCCGACAGATCGAGGAACAGTCGCTCGTCGAGAGCGGGAAGCTGTACGTGAGGACCTCTCACCAGACGATGGAGGAGTTCAATGCTAACAAGATCCTGCAGTCCCTCGTGAAGGAAGCTGGCATGCCGGTTGAGCTGGCCCAGAAGATAACCAGCGAGACAGAGTCGAGGCTCTACAAGTTCCAGACGCAGTACCTGACCGCGCCTTTGATCAGAGAAATAGTGAACGCCCTGCTGGTGGAGCACAGTATGGAGGAGTACAGGCACAAGTTGACTAGACTTGGGATGCCGATTTACGACGTGACCCAGCTGCTTGGAAAGGCCGGCGACGACGGAGGCAACGTGGAGTCGCTCGTGCACCAGACCGGGAGACAAGTCTTTTCGGAATACCTCCTTCTGGAACAGCTCCCCAGGGACGTTGCAGACGCGCACCTGTCGGGCGACATTCACATCTCCAACGCCGGGACTTGGGGCCTGACCCCCGACACTGTCTTCGTCGACCTGCTCTCGGTGAGGAGCACCGGGATGAACCCTCGTGGGAGAATTGTCAACACGTCGATGATTCCGGGCCCCGAAAGCGTGGAGAGTGCGCTCAATATCGTGCTCAATATGGCGTCGATGCTCTGCAAGGAGGCATCCGACGAGGTCACGTTCAGGAACTTCCTGCAGTACCTGGGCGCATTCTGCAAGTCACGTGGGAAGAGAGAGTTGGAATCACTCTTCCTGAGATTCTTCGAAGCTGTGAGCTCTCCCATAGCCGGATCCGAGGGTCCCGCAATCAGTCTCGAACTGAATCCCTACAGGCATGACGACGTGGGCAGAGACGTCCTCGACAAGACGCTTGACGCCGTTCTCGGAGCTTACAAGAGTTTTGTTGAAGAGACGCCCCGGCCCGACATCCGGCTGCTGCTGGCCAAGCCGAATAGGGTCGACGAGACGAAGACGCTAAAGGACGCTGCTTCCATCATATTCAACGGTGGCAGGATGGCGTTCTTCTCGTCGGACCAAAGGAGGAGCTTCTTAGGCCTCAGCGCCAACGTCCTTCCGCAGGAGTTGCAGGCAGACAACATCAGTGTGCTCCATGGGCTGAGCCTCAACCTTCCCAGGCTGGCATACGACTCCAACCAAGATGAGACATACTTCAGGGCGAAGTTGGCTCTGCTGATCGGAGTTGCATCGGACGCGCTTTCGACTAGGAGGAGACTCATCGAGAGGACACTGAAGCGGGGCCTCCTTCCGTCTCTAGCCGCCGGGTCGGACGCGGTCACCTCGGACACTATGCCGTTGATCATGAACTTGGTAGGCCTCGAGGAGACGCTGGCCAGTCTGATCAGGGATCCGACCGTGACTTCGAGGGCCGAACTGGCCGAGAAGATAGTAGAGACGGCTAGCCAGGTCGCAAGCGACAAGTCAACCAGGATAGACCGGCTGGGCGTTGCCATGCTGGAACTCGATGGCGCGCTGAGGCTGGCCACGCTCGATTCGGAGAAATACGGGAAGGCGAATCTCCAGCCATTGCAAAAGGGCGCCTACACCCAGGCCCCCAAGTTGGTCCTGGCAGACCTGGAGAGCCCTGAAAGGATGGATTACATGACAAGGCTGGCGACGGGTCTCCGCGGCGGGCTTTCAGTAACTCTCGATGGAAACGCGGAGGATGTTAGAGGCGTCTACAACCTGATTCTGAACGCTACGCCGAAGCTTCCATACTTCAAGGTCGACAGGACGATATCGGTGTGCAGGAACTGCGGTGCCAAGTTGCCTCAGAATGCGGCGCGTTGCAGGAGATGCAAGTCAGTGGCGACGATTCAGTATTCGACAGCTGCTTAGCAGAGCAAAAGAGACCCGTATTCTGTCAAAAAGATTCCACCACGAATCGTTTCATTTCGTCGCGCGTCGGGAGTTAGCCCCGCGTGGTTGTGAACGACCTACCAGCCAAGAGCGAGATATATATCGCGCGAAATAGGGTTAGGACCAAGGTTATGACGTCAATAGTTGAAGAACCACGCGACTCTCCGAATGCCGTAGAGCAAAACAGGGGAGAAGTGAAGATTCCCTCGGAGACTCTGGCCGCGTTCGGAGGAGATGAACTGCGCGCTAGGGTATTCTATGAGAAGTACGCCCTAAGAGACCAGCAGGGAAGGCCGGTGGAAAAGGTACCAGACGATCTGTGGCGTAGGGTGGCAAAGGAACTGGCCTCGCCAGAGCGAGACGAGGAGAAGAGGAAGGAATGGACCGCGAAGTTCCAGTGGCTGCTTCAGGACTACAGGTTTGTACCAGGTGGAAGGATCCTCTTTGGGGCAGGACAGGCGAGGAAGTCCACGCTTCTGAACTGTTACTTCTTCAGGATTAGGGAGGATTCGATTGAAGCCATATTCGACTGGTGCAAGGAGGCGGCCAGGACCTACAGCTTTGGGGGAGGAGTCGGCACGGATATCTCGGTCCTGAGGCCCAGGGGAGCCCCGGTCAACAACTCGGCAATCTACAGTTCGGGTTCGGTCTCGTTCATGGAGCTCCTCTCAACGACGACGGGGACAATCGGCCAGGCAGGAAGGAGGGGCGCACTCATGATAACGATAAGGGTAGACCATCCGGACGTGCTGGACTTCATCAAAGTCAAGAGGGACCTGAAAAAGGTGAACTACGCCAACATCTCTGTGAAGATTACGGACGACTTCATGAGAGCGGTGGAGAGCGACGGAGACTTCTTGCTCCATTTCAAGAACGAGAAGGTGGAGGTCAACAGGACCGTCAGGGCCAGGGACGTCTGGGGATCTCTAATCAGGGGCGCGTGGGAGACGGCCGAACCCGGCGTGCTCTTCTGGGACACAATAAAGAGGGAGTCGACGACCGAGTACGGCGGTATGGAGGTGCAGGGGGTCAATCCCTGCAGCGAACAGACGCTCGAGAGCTACGGGTGCTGCTGCCTGGGCTCCGTCAACCTCAGCGCCTTCGTCCAAGAGCCTTTCACGGAAAGGGCCAGCATAGACTGGGAATCGCTCACAAAGGCGACCCAGTTCGCAGTCAGGTTCCTTGACAACGTCCTCGACTACAATGCCGAGAGGCACCCGCTCAGCCAGCAGAAGGACGCATCGCTTCACAGTCGGAGGATAGGAGTCGGCATCACTGGATTGGGCGACATGCTGATCAAGCTCGGCCTGAAGTATGATGAAGACTCGACCATCGGGTTCGTGGACCACCTGTTCGAGAGGGTCAAGAACGTAATCTACGACTACTCGACCGACCTCGCCAAGGAGAAGGGGAGTTTCCCGGCCTTCGACGCAGAAAGCCACCTAGCCCAGCCGTTTATCTCGAGGCTCGAGGAAAAGGTCAAGGAGAAGATCCGGACCCAGGGCATCAGGAACGCGGCGATAACGACGATCCCACCCGTGGGCTCGGGCTCGATTCTCGCGGGCTGCTCCAGCGGCGTGGAGCCGGTCTTCGCCCTCGCCTATACGAGGCGGAGCAAGTCGCTCAGCGAAGGCGAGTTCAAGGTCTTCCACCCGCTCGTTAAGGAATACATGATCCAGACAGGCGCAAGGAGCGAAGAGCAGCTGCCGAATTATTTCGTCACCTCGCACCAGATCAAGCCTGAGATGAGGGTCAGGATGCAGGCGACCATCCAGAAACATATCGACACGGCCATTTCGAGCACTGTCAACCTCCCTCAGGAGATAACTCCTGAAGAGGTCGAGAAGATTTACCTCCTCGCCTGGAAGTTGGGATGCAAGGGCATCACGGTCTACAGGGAGGGGAGCAGGGAAGGGATCCTGGAGACGAGCAAGGTGGCCAAGAAGGCCGAGCAGCCCAAGGCGCCCTTCGAGAGGCCTAGGATGATGGAAGGCAGGACCCTCAAGCTCAAGCTCCCGCAGGGAGGCCTGTACCTCACGGCCAACCTCGTGAACGGCGAGCTGAAGGAGGTCTTCGTGACCCTCGGAAAGTCGGGCGGGGACGAGAAGGCCGATGCCGAGGCCATCGGGCGGCTGATCAGCCTTTATCTGCAGCATGGAGGAGATGTCAAGAGCGCCATATCCACCCTGAAGGGGATAAAGGGCAAATATGTCTCATGGGACGACGGGACTCAGCTGCTGTCGATTCCGGACGCGATCGCCAAGGCGCTCGAGCTCCTGACCCTCAACCACGTTGTGAAGGAGTCAGGGGGACCGCTGCAGCCTGCTGCTCCGAGACAGTTGGCGCCGGGAGGGACGTGCCCCGACTGCCACGAGAGCGCCCTGATTTTCGAAAACGGATGCTACAAGTGCACCAACTGCGGCTACAGCAAGTGCGAGTAGGGAGGGGCCAGTTCGGGCGGGCCCTCCCAAACGATTTTTACGCCTCCCAGGCCGCGGCCGCACGTTGCGCATAACCAGAGGAAGGAGGGCCCTCATCGTCGTGGTGCTCACCACGGCACTGGTGATTACACCGCTGGTACTATTGGGCATCTATCTGGGATACTACGTCGGAGACGCCGTTGGATATTCGAAGAGCCTCTTCGCCATCGCATTCTCGACGGCCGGATTTCTAGCTGGCATGGCGGTGCTATTCAGGGTGATAAGATCGGTCGTTGCTTGGAGGGAAGAGTCTAGGAGTTGACCTTCTTCAGAGCGGCCGATTTCGCCTTCTCCAGCTTGGACCTAAGGTCTGCGACGGCCTGCTGGTGTGCTGCCTCGACTCTCTCGGCAGCAGCGTCGAACGGTTCGTCGACTATTTCCTCCGTCATGCCGCGGCCTTCCTCTCCAGAACCTTCTTTACATGCTTTAGCCTGGTGAATTCTTCCCTTTCTCTCTCCTCGAGAGTCTGTTGGATGTAGCGGATGGAGCTCTCGTACCGCGGGATGATCATGTACTCGAGCGCATTCAGGAGGTGCTGTGTCTTCTCGAGCTCCTTCGCGAGCCTGAATATCGCATTCTCAAACTCCGCGGCCCTGAAAATGGAGGGGAGGACCCTGCGCATCTGCCTGGACGCCCTGTCCACTGCTACGTTGGTGTCCGCGAAACCGTAGGTCATTCCCAACTCCTTCTCGGAGAGCTTGATTGACGGCACATCCACGTCAACGATTCGACGGACCGTGACGTCGGCCTCGACCATAGGCGGGGTGTTCGCGGCGATCCCCTCCAGCCTGAGCGGCCCCAGCTTGAGGTACGCGTCGTAAAGAGCCAGGTAGGCGTCAGAGAGGGGTTGCGAGATCTCGTCGCGCGCCGCAGTCGCTTGCTGAATCATGTCGTCGAGGCGCTTCAGGAGGACATCACGCTTGTCGTCGAGCACGTTCTTCACTCTGACCGCAGTCTGAAGTCTCCTGCGGGTGCTGATTAACTCAATTTTTGTTGGAAGGACGTTGGAGCCGGACGCGACGGACATCTCTATCCTTCCGACTTGTCTTTGACGTAGTACTTCTGTATGAACTCTTCCTTAATGTTTGTGAGTTCGCTCTGGGGAAGTATAGAGAGGGTCTCCCACGCGATCCTCAGCGTATCCTCGAAGGTCCTGTTGTCGTCGTAACCCTGGTTGAGGAACCTCTGTTCGAACTCGTCGCCGAACGTAATGTACTTCAGGTCTGAGCCGGTCAGACCCGACTTTCCCACTATTTCGGCGAGTGCGCGGAGCTCGACGGCCCTAGCATACGCGTTGTAGAGCTGGTTTCCGACCTGGTGGTGGTCTGGGCGGGCCCTTCCCTGCTTTATGACGTACCCCAGCGCGGGGCCCATCAGCCTGCTAAGGCTTGACAGGACGTAGACTGGGGGGTAGATTCCCTTCCTGAAGAGCTCGCGGGCGAGAAAGATCTGGCCCTCTGTGATGTAGCCTGTAAGGTCGGCAATCGGGTGGGTGACGTCGTCGCTTGGCATGGTGAGTATCGGCATCTGGGTGATGCTTCCCTTCATGCCCTTTATCCTGCCGGCCCGTTCGTAGTTCATCGCGAGGTCGGTGTAGAGGTAGCCCGGGAAGCCCTTCCTACCTGGAACCTCTTCTCTCGCTGCGGAGATCTCTCTGAGCGCCTCGCAATAGTTAGTGATGTCGGTGATTATTACAAGAACGTGCATGTTCAGCTCGAAGGCAAGGTACTCTGCAGCCGTGAGAGCGACACGAGGAGTGATGATTCTCTCAATGGCCGGGTCGTCCGCGAGGTTCAGGTACAAGATGCTCCTTCTGATCGCACCCGACTCCGCGAGCGTGCGCTGGAAGAAGGTGGCATCACTGCTCGAGACGCCCACGGCGGCGAAGACGACTGCGAACTCCTCACCCTCGCCGACCACGGTCGCCTGCCTCGCAATCTGGGCGGCCAGCATATTGTGAGGCATGCCGGCTCCCGAGAAGATCGGAAGTTTCTGGCCCCTGACGAGGGTCAGCATCCCGTCGATGACCGAAACGCCGGTCTGGATGAGGTCGGTCGGATATTCCCTCCTCTCGGGGTTGATGGGCGCGCCGTTGATGTCGAGGAAGCTCTTGGCGACCGGCTCGGGAAGACCATCGAGAGGCTTACCAAGTCCGTCGAAGACTCGTCCGAGGAGCTGGTCGGAGACGGGGAGCTGCATCGTGTGGCCCAGGAAGCGGGCCTTTGTCCCGCTGATGGACAGGCCAGAGGTTCCCTCGAAGACTTGGACGACAGCCTTCCCGAAGCCTGTCTCCAGAACCCTTGCGAGTCTCCTCTTGCCCTCGCTGTCCTCTATCTCGACCAGTTCGTCGAAGGCCGCTTTATCGACGCCGTCGACCACGAGCAGCGGCCCCCTGATCTCGGCAACTTTGTTGTACTCTAGGCCCGAGGACGACTTGCTTATGCCGCATTCGCCTCCAAGGGTTTCGACAGGCCGGCGAACTCGTCGAACATCTGTTGTGAAACAGATTCGAGCTTGTCCAAGTCTTCGCTCTTTATCGCGAACTTCGCCCTCAACATCGATGCGATCACCTGCATTCCCCTTATTCTTGGCAGGGGCACGCCGTTCCTAAGCGCCTTAAGCGCCTCCTGGTGATACTGAACGAACATCTTCATCATCCTGAATTGCTTCTGTGGGCTGCAGTAGGCGTCGACGTCATCGTAAGCGTTCTGCTGGAGGAACCCGATCTGAATCATCCTCGCGACGTCGAGGATCAGCTTCTCTTCGTCGGGCAGGGCCTCGGGGCCGAGGAGCCGCACGATCTCTTTGAGTGCGTCCTCACGCTGGAGGATGGCATAGGCGTCGGCTCTCACAGAGAGCCACTCCTTGTCGACCCTCTCCTTCCACCACTTGCTGACGGACTCGATGTACCCTGAATAGGAGTTCATCCAGTTGATTGACGGGTAGTGCCTGGAATAGGCGAGCCTCGCGTCGAGGGACCAGAAGGTCTTGACGAACCTAATCGTCTGAGAGGTGACAGGTTCGGTGAAGTCGCCCCCGGCAGGGGAGACGGCGCCGACAAGCGTTATGGAGCCTGTCCGGGAAGGCGTGCCCAGTAGGTCGACCCTTCCGGCCCTCTCGTAAAACTCGGCTAACCTAGAAGCCAAGTAGGATGGGTAGCCTTCCTCGGCCGGCATCTCCTCCAGCCTTCCGCTGATTTCGCGGAGTGCCTCGGCCCACCTGCTTGTCGAGTCAGCCACAAGAACGGTGTCGTACCCCATGTCCCTGTAGTACTCGGCCATGGTGACGCCTGTGTAGATGCTTGCCTCCCTAGCTGCAACTGGCATGTTGCTCACGTTGGCGATGAGGATGGTCCTCTCCATTAGGGGCCTGCCTGTCTGGGGGTCGATCAGTTCCGGGAATTCGACGAGCACCTCCGTCATCTCGTTCCCCCGTTCCCCGCAGCCGATGTGAAAGACGACCTTTGCGTCCGCATATTTTGCGACTGAATGGAGGGTCACTGTCTTCCCGGTCCCGAACGCTCCGGGTATCGCGCCCGTGCCTCCTTTTGCCATCGGGAAGAAGGAGTCGAGGACCCTTTGGCCTGTCATGAGCGGGATTTCCGGGTCGAGTCTCTCGCGGACTGGCCGCGGCGTCCTCACGGGCCACCGATGATACAGCATGAGCTCGTGTTTCTTGCCCGTCTTGTCTTCGGCCGAGACCACGGTCTCGTCGATCTTGTAGCTCCCGGCCTTCTCTACGTCCTTGACCCTCGCCTTCGGCATGGTCGGGGGAGCCAAGATTCTATGCTCGATTAACGGCGTCTCCTGGACGATGCCCAGGATGCTCCCCCCCTCAATCTCGTCTCCCTTCTTGACAGAGGGGGCGAACCCCCACTCCCTGTCGAATGGGATCGAGTTGGCTGATACGCCTCGCGTTATGAACGCTCCGGCCTTCTTTGCGATTACGTCAAGCGGCCTCTGGAGGCCATCGTAGATTGTCCCGATCATCCCCGGACCCAGAGTGGTCGAGAGGGGCTGCCCGGTGCCGAGGACAGGCTCCCCTGGGCGGAGGCCGCTGGTGGACTCGTAAACTTGGACGAATGCGATGTCGCCCGTCAGCTTGATCACCTCGCCAATCAGCTTCTCCTCGCCGACCTGAGTCACCTCGTACATCTTGGCAGCCGACATCCCTGAAGCTTTGACGGCCGGACCTGAGATCCACTCAATCCTACCCTTGACTGCCAACGAATTCTCTTTGGCCCTCCCATACCTCGGGCTTATAATTCTTGGGCGAATTGAAGGGCTGCTCGGCGTGGATGGGAACTCGTCGAGGAAGGCACCCAGGGGAATAGACGCCTGCTGACGCTCAGCCGCTCGTAAGCACGGTCGAAACCTCCATTCTTAGGGTTGGCTTCATCCTTTCAAGCCTTGCCTCGAATGTGTTGTCGAACCTAACTGACCCGTCCATGGACGACATCACAATGCCTCCGATGGTGTCGATGCTCTTCTCTTCGAGGACAAGCTTGGACTGGGTGCCCCCGAGCTTGCGCATGGCGGCCGACACTACCCTCCTGTCATTGGAATTGCAGTAGACCTTGGCCTTTGGGCCTATCACCTCTAGCCCCTCCCTTAGGAGAAGCGCCATGGACTTCTCGTGACGTGGGCCCGACTCCTCTTGAAGTTCCTTGACTGCCACGTCGAAGACTTCGACCACAGCCTTCTCCAGCGTCCTCAGCTGGGCGTTTCGCGTCTCGAGCTCCGCTGCCCCGATGATCTGCCTCTTCAGCGATTCTGCCTGTTTGACGCTCGCATCCAGGATCTTTGTCACAGCCACCCTTGTTTCTCTCCTGGACAACTTAACGGTGGAGAGAGCCTGCTCCTTCCCCTTCTGGAGCTCTGCCAGAAGTTCGCTTTCGAACTCACCTGAGACCTTCTCAAGGGTGTCGGTGGTGGCTTTGCTCAAATCTATCAGACTCCAAGGATGCTCCTCAGCATGGCTCGGTACTCGACCTTCTCCTTCTTGCTACCAGGCCCCGGGACCTCGTAGATCAGCGGGGTCGCCCTCTGCGCCCTAATGGCGGTCAGCTGCGCGGCGAGCGGCTTCGAGACCTCGTCGCTGACCATTATGAGACCTACCGTGGAGTCCCTGACGAGCCCCTCGACCTTCGAGAGCGCCTCTGCAGGCGAGGAAACGTACTCGCCGCTCACGCCTGAGAGTACAAAGCCAGTCACGAAGGCTTTGCCGCCAACGGCTACCACCTTCAGTGCGTTTCACCTAGGAGCAGGCCCACCACACGTTCCGTCGCTCTTGCCTTTCTTTTGGAAATGGACGCTCCGAAACTGGTCAGCAATGATTCTCCCTTCCTTCTAATCGATTCCGCCTCGTCTTCCGCCTCGGCCCTTGCCTTCGCCAGCCTCTCCGATGCCTGTTGCTGCGCCTTCAAGATGGCGTCCGACCTCGCCGATTCGGCCAGGTTTCCGGCGTCTTTGATCATCCTACTCTTTGCCTCAAGGGCCTCGCCCTTCGTCCTGTCGAGCTCAGACTCGAATTCGATGAGAGCCTTGACAGTCGTCTCGACCAGAGAAACCATCGGAATTGCCTTTTTTCCTTCCTCGGGTTTGCGTAATTAAACGTTCGGCTCTCAGGCCGAGAGTTGTTTGACGAGGTGGGGAAAGCCTTCGAGATCATAACCGAATCCATTAGAGGGGAGAAAGCAAAGCTCAGGGAACGGAGGACGATGCTCTACCGCACCCCTTAGGCGAGCTTCTGAAGCTCGGACTGTCCGAGCATGAGATAGCAGAGCAGGGCCTTTGTGGTGTGCAGCCGGTTCTCAGCCTCGTCCCAGACCGCAGAGTTGGGCCCGTCGATGACCTCGTCGGTCACCTCTTCGCCCCTATGAGCCGGAAGGCAGTGCTGGAAGATGGCATCCTTCTTTGCCAAAGCCATCATTCGGCGGTCGACCCTGTACTTCGGCAGGAAGACCTTGACCCTCTCTTCCCGCTCCTTGTCGAAACCCATGGAAACGAACGTGTCG
>Ga0187803_10001085_pt1 | contig 10631 bp, 7 predicted proteins | sample NC_wetland_sal_i_2_FD_132425 | JGI IMG/M metagenome (GOLD analysis project Ga0187803, IMG submission 132425) | Wetland sediment microbial communities from Neuse River Estuary, North Carolina, USA - Control_3 | ecosystem: Environmental > Aquatic > Freshwater > Wetlands > Sediment | place: USA...
GGCCTCCGATCACCGCGCGTCCCAGAGGCGCATTCTGCTCGCCGCCCTCGCCGAGGCTGAGGGCCATGGGGACCATCCCGATGATCATGGCTAGCGCCGTCATGATCACCGGACGGAAGCGGGTGAAGCCGGAATCGAGCGCCGCCTCGCGCGCATCCGCGCCTTCCCCCATCCGGTCTTTGGCGAAGCTGACCACCAAAATGCTGTTTGATGTCGCAACGCCCACGCACATGATCGAGCCGATCAGCGCCGGCACACTCACATTGGTTCGAGTGATAAACAGCATCCAGACGATCCCGGCCAGGGCGGTGGGAAGAGCGGAAATGATAATGAACGGATCGAGCCAGGATTGGAAATTCACTACGATGAGGAAGTACGCCAGCATAATGGAGAAGAAAAGACCGGCGAGCAAGCCGATAAACGACGAGCGCATCGTTTCAATCTGTCCGCGAATCACGATGCGCGACCCGCGCGGCAGCTCTTTCTTACTCTGATCGACGATGGGCGAAATCTCCCGCGACACTCCGCCTAAATCGCGCCCACTCACCGCGCCGAAGATGTCAATCACCGGCGTAATGTTGTAGTGCGAGACCACCGCCATTTCGCTGCCGCGAGTGACGGTAGCAAGATTGGCGAAGATTTCAGGCTGCGCCGGGGTTCCGGAAGCGGAGACAGGAATGCTCCGCAAATCCTTCAGTGATTCGATCCGGTATTGCGGAGTCTGCGTGGCGATGGCATAGGTTACGCCGTTTCTCGGGTCCAGCCAGAAGCTCGGCGCAGTCTGAAAGCTGCCGCTGAGCGAAACCAGCAGGTTGCCGGCCACGTCGCGTTGGGTGTAGCCAATCTCTTGCTCTTTGGTGCGGTCGGCATCAATTCGGAAGTCCGGATAATTGAACGGTTGCTGAATGCGCAGGTCCGTGGCTCCCGGAACGCTCCGGAGCCGATCCAGCAGTTTGGCCGCGAACCGCCGGTTTCCCTCTTTGTCCTGTCCGACGATTTGAATGTCTATCGGCGCCGGCAATCCAAAGTTCAGGATTTGGCTCACAATGTCGGCGGGCAGAAAATAGAAAGTGATGCCGGGAAACTTCTTCGCCAGGTTCAGCCGAAGATCGTGCACATAAGTGGCCGTGGGACGGTGGTTCTCTTCATTCAGTGAAACCAGAATGTCCGCATCGGCAGGCCCGACGGGCGCGGAATTACTGTAGGAGAGATTGATCGTGCTGTACGGCAATCCGATATTGTCAATAATGGTCGTTAGTTCTCTGGAAGGAATTTCACTGCGAATCTCGTCCTCTACGCGGTCACAGATCGCCGCTGTCTCCTCAATACGTGTTCCCGTCGGCGCGCGCATGTGCAAGGTGAAATGGCCGGTATCGACGCTGGGGAAGAAGTCCTGTCCGATGAAGAACAGGAGGCCCAGCGAAACGAGAGCGGCGAGAAGAAAGCCGGCCAACACCGCGCCGCGCCGATCGAGAGCCCAATCCAGCCGCTTCTTGTAACGCTCACGAACATCTTCAAAGCGCTTTTCAAAACCCGCTTGCCAGCGCACCAGCGGATTGCGGCCGGCGCTTTGGCGCATTCGCTGCTCTTCATTGGCCCGCAGCATGTACTTGGCCATGGTCGGAACCAGGGTCCGCGAGAGGAAGTAGGAGGCGAGCATGGCGAAGGAGACGGCCTCCGCCAGGGGAACAAACAAATAGCGCGCCACGCCGGTAAGGAAGAACATGGGCACAAACACAATGCAGATGGTGAGGGTCGAAACAAAAGCGGGCACGGCGATTTGTTGCGCGCCGTCCAGAATTGCTTTTTGTGGTTCCTTGCCCTGATCGAGATTGCGGTTGATGTTTTCGATCTCCACGGTCGCGTCGTCCACCAGGATCCCCACCGCCAGCGCCAGTCCGCCCAGCGTCATAATGTTGATCGTTTCACCAAGCGAGCTGAAAACGATGATGGAAGTAAGAATCGACAGCGGAATCGACACGGCAATGATCGTGGTGCTGCGCCAGCTTCCCAAGAAAATCAGAATCATGAGGGCGGTCAGGCAGGCGGCAATCAATGCTTCCCGGATAACGCCGCTGATCGCCGCCCGCACGAATAATGACTGGTCGGCGAGCGGCGTGATTTTCAATGCCGCGGGCAACGACGATTTCATTTGCGCGAGGCGGTTCTTAATTCCAGCCACAATGTCCAGCGTGGAAGAAGAACCCGTCTTGATGACCGAGAGCAGAACCGATCGCTGGCCGTCCACGCGCACGACGTTGGTCTGCGGCGGAAAGCCGTCCCGTACGTGCGCCACGTCGTCAACATAAATCGTCGTCGTCCCCACCTGCTTGACGGGCAGGCGATTTAACTCCTCGATGGTCTGCGGGCTGCCGTTGAGGCTCACGAAATACTCGCTGCTCCCGATCTTCGCGGTGCCGGAGGGAAGAATCAGGTTTTGGTTGCTGATGGCATTCACCACGTCGTTGGCCGAGAGCGATTTGGCTTGCAGGGCTGCGGTGTCCAAATCCACCTGGATCTGCCGCTGCTTGCCGCCGTAGGGAAAGGGAATGCCTGCGCCGGGAATCGTGACAAGCTGGGTCCGAATGAAGTTTGTGCCGTAATCAAACAACTGCTGTTCCGACATCCCGCTGCCCGAAAGCGAGAGTTGCAGGATGGGCACGCTCGAGGCGTTGTATTGAATGATGAGCGGCGGGGTGATGCCAGGCGGCATGAAGCGAAGCTGCGCGCTGGTAATCGATGTCAACTGGGCTATGGCGGTGGAAATGTTGGCCCCCGGCTGAAAGAAAATCTTGATCACTGAGGTGCCGTTCAGTGATTGCGATTCGAAATGCTCGATGTCGTTGACGGTGGTGGTGAGCGCGCGCTCAGAAATTGTGGTGACCCGGTCCGCCATTTCCTGCGGCCGAAGTCCCTGATAACTCCACAGGACACTTACCACGGGAATGTTGATGTTGGGGAAAATGTCTGTGGGCGTGTGCAGGATGGCCAACAATCCCACGATGGCGATCACAATCGCCACCACCACAAAGGTGTAAGGCCGGCGCAAGGCCAGTCTGACTATCCACATACCCAGGCTCCTCGCATTCGCTCAGCAGGAAGGATCAAGAGTAATTGACGCGCCGCCCGACACTAAAGTTGCAGACTCGGCGCTACTGACCATTACTTCCTCGCAACGATAAATACTCGCCCGTCTTTTTCGGGTTCGGACAGAGCGGTCTTCAAATCCGATATACGAGCGAAGTAGACATCCGTCCAGCCGACATCCAGCAGAGCGTTTCTTACTTTTTCCATTTCAAACGCGGTGTTGAAGACTGTCTCGTCGATTCGCTCAAACAATCCGTTGGAAGTGCGCAAAAAGCCCGTAATTTTCGTCCACGCTTTATCGCTCTCACCGTCATAAATCCCGCGGGAAATGATCAGGGCATCTTGCCTGCTGTCGTCTAGATCGAAGCTGTTCCAGCGCATCAACCCCAGTCGAGTGTTGAGATCGAAAATGAAGTAGCCATCACAGACCGCGCGAGCACACTCAAAGCAGCTCCTCAAAGTCGGTTCGTCTTCGAAGTGATTGAGGGCATCGAAGGTGGAAACCACCAGACCGAATCGTTCAGCGAGCCTGAAGTTGCTGGCATCGCCCTGCACGAAGCTGGCTTGGCCAGATTCGACATATGAGCGCGCATTCTGTCGGGCATACGTCAGCATGTGCTCGGAAAGATCCAGGCCGACTGTCCTGTATCCCTTCTCCAGAAAATGGACCGCAAGTCGGCCGGTGCCGCAGCACAAATCAAGAACGGACTTGTTTTCCCGACCGACCGCCGTGGCAGCATAGAAATCCAGGATCACCGGCGCCACCCACGTAGCAAAGCCCGCCCACTTTGAGTCGTAGATGCGAGCAAGATTTTGGCTGTACGCTTGCATGCGGCTTGCTCCTGCGGGCGATTCAATCAGGTAGTTACGGATTCATTGGCCTCACGGGCCCGTGACCGGGATAGACGACGGTGGCGCCACGCTCGCGCAGAAGGCGCCAGCTTGAGGCGACGAGGGCCGAGTTGTCCTCCGTCGCTCACTACCCAGAAGTTGGTCCAGCGGTAGCCGACATTGACGATGGTGGTTTGCGCAGTCTTAGACGTCATCTCCTGTTCTAGCTTGCGCGCACGACTCGTGTCCACACTCCATCGCAGGACAACGCGGCGCCGAATAGTATCGCTCGCGGCGAGGCAAAAGTCACGGGCGCGATTGAAATCTCGGGCCAGTTTTGTTAGGCTGCACTTAGCGTTGGCATTCGGCAAAGGAGGCGAACTGTGCTCTCGGCCCGACTGATCAGAATGATCGAGGAGCATGCTGAACAGTTGACGCGTGCCCTGCTGGCTGACTTGCAATCCAATCCGCGCACCCCGTCTTATCATCGACTGGCTTCGCACGAAGTCCACGACCGTGTCTACAATGTCTACCGGAACCTTGGTCAGTGGCTGGGGAACACCGTCGATACTTCTGTTGAAGCCAGTTACTCGCAGCTCGGAGCCCGGCGATTCGAAGAGGGCGTTCCCCTGAGCGAGCTGATCTATGCGCTGATCTTAACGAAGTATCATTTGCGCGATTACATTAACGCATCCGGTCTGGTCGATTCGGCAGTGGACTTGTACCAGGAGCAGGAGTTGCACCGCCTGGTGGGCCAGTTTTTCGACAAGGCGATGTACTTCACTACCAAGGGTTATGAGCGCGAGTTAGCGAAGCGATCGTCCGAGGCCCGGCCAAGGGCATCTCGGGCCTGAGGGAGTTATACGGGATTTGGGGTTCGGGGTTCGCAGAAGCAGGTCAGCGACGGCTTTTCACGAATCCCGAATCCCCAACCCCGAATCCCGGCAAGCAGTGCGGCTATGTTAGTGGGAACGGGCGTCGATATCGCCGAGACTTCCCGAATAGAGCAGGTTCTGGAAAAGCATGGCGAGCGCTTTCTGAAACGCGTGTATACTTCGGCAGAGATCGCGTATTGCGAAAAATTCAAGAACAAGGCGGAGCGCTACGCGGCGCGCTTTGCCGCCAAGGAAGCGGCATTCAAGGCCTTGGGCACGGGTTGGCGGGAGGGCATCCGCTGGCGCGATGTGGAAATCACGCATCTGCCCAGCGGAAAGCCGGTGTTGCTTTTGACAGGGCGCGCGCTTGAAATCGCCCGCCAACTGGGCATCGCACGCACATCGGTCTCGATTTCGCACTCTGATCGCTACGTGGTCGCGCACGTAATGATGGAAGCCGAACGATAAACGAAGAATCCGTAGATTACGCAGATTTCTCAGATGAAGAATGAAAGGGGCCGAGGGCAGGCTGATGAAGCATTGTTCCCAACCTTCACCATCCATAATTTTTGCCTTTCTCTGCGCAATCTGTGTAATGTGTGGATTCCTTTCCGCCGGCATCGCGCTCGCGCAAACGCAAACTTCCGAGCCGCCACCCTTGATGCTAAACCGCAAAAACGCGACTAACCGGATTCTGGCTCAGACTAAACCTGAATACCCGCCCGTCGCGAAGGTGAATTACATTCAGGGAAAAGTTCGCCTGCAAGTGCTGGTTTCGGCGGAAGGCAAAGTCGCCGAAGCCAATGTGGTGCAGGGCCATCCGTTCTTGGCCGCCGCTGCGCTGAAGGCCGTGCGCCGATGGCTTTATGTGCCCTTCAGGACAGACCGCGGACCTGTGGCTTTCGTCACGCTTGTGGACGTGAACTTCGCGTTGCACCATATGATCCAAGACCAGTTTCCGCCCGAAGCCGAAGAGTATCTCCGCCGTCAGGTGCGGCCTCCTTCCATCATGACGCCGCCTGCAACCCAAGCCTTCGTAAAACACCTGCGCGTCCTGGTGGGTGATGATGGCCGTGCCATGGACGTGAATCCCGTCGAGGGTTTTCCCTACCAGTACGAAACGGCGTTGAAGCAGGTGCAAGAATACCAGTTTCGACCGGCCCGCTGGGGGCCGCTCGCCGTTCCGTGGTATCTTGATATTGATGTACCCACGCCAGAACAACCGTCGCCTAAGCAAGCGCTCCTGGGCCATTGATCAAGAAGAATCCACAGACCACGCAAATTTCACAGACGGGAAAGCCCCAAGGACAACGGGAAATGACTTTTTGTATAGTGGACGTTCGACTCGTTTCCTGCCCAGCGTAATCTGTGTAATTTGTGGATTCCTTCCTTCCGGGAGACTTCACAGACGGGGAAGCCCGAAAGGAGTACGGCAAATGACCCTTTCTAGTGGACGATCGACTCGTTTCTTCCTCTGCGTAATCTGTGTAATCTGTGTAATCTGTGGATTCCTCCCCGGCGCTCTGGCCGCTGCCATAGGACGCGAGAAAGTCCTGGCCTCGCCGTTCAAGTACGTCGGAGGCAGTGACAAACTCCCCGAGGGCTGCCAGGGCTCGCTGCAGGTGGGCGCGGACGCGCTGAACTTCATCTGCCCTGCCGGCACGGTCTCCGTGCCTTACACAGCCATCAGCTTCATGCAGTATCGCCCCGACGTCAGCCGGAAAGTCTCGAAGATGAAAATTAAATGGCAAGTGAAGCCACCCTGGACTGGCCCCCTGATGGGAGGCAAGAAGAATCGCTATTTTGCAATCGTGTATGAAGAGCATGGCGCGCCGGCTGCGTTGGTGTTGGAAGTCCCTCCGCTTACCATGCGGCCGTACCTTGCTGAGATTGATCTGAAGGCGGGAAAAAGAGTCGAGGTGAAAGAATACGAAGAGTACGATTGAGTGATCGAATGATCGAGTGATTGAAAAAATGGATCAGTTCAATCGCCCAATCGCCAAATCACCCAATGCTCTTTTCTACTGTGTTTTCTCGGGGAAGAAGTACCCCGCCCGTGCGCGCACTTTCAATCCCGGCCGACGCACGCGGACTTCAATCCGATGAAACCCGCCCTGCTGCTGATTGTCCGGAGCGTAAGCAAGCTGGTACTGGCTTTGAATCTCCGACGCCACGCGGCTGAGCTCGTCCTGAAGGGTCTTCTTCGACCAGTGCGAGTAAGACACGCCGCCCGTATATTCGGCATAGAACTCGAGCGGGCTTGACGCCAAGGCCGACTGAATGATCTCGCCGCTGGCCACCAGAATCGGCACCACCGATATCGGCGTGCCGTAGGTTGCCGAAGCAATCGACGGAGTGGGAAGGGTGTTGGGCGGGTTCGGCCGGGCGACGTTGGTTTCCAGCGGGCCCGGCTGCGGCAGGTGCGGCTCTTTCTTCAGCAGCGCTTGGGCAGGATTAAAGCCCAGTCCATAGATGGCCACCTCGGCGCCGGTCGCGCGCCGGACCACATCCTCCTTCGTGGTCTCGCTTCCCGAATCGAATCCGGTGGAAAAAGCGACAATCACGCGCCGTTCGGCCCTGGGCCGCTGCTCCAACAAGGCGATGGCGCGGGACAGCGCATCATTCAGGCGTGCGCCGTCCCCGCGGCCGGTCATAGTTTTGAAGGTAACATTCAGCTTGTCGCTATCGCTGGAAAAATCCTGCGCCACGCGAACGCGATCGTCGTAAAGAAGTACCGCCGCCTTCCCCTGCGCGCCGAGAAGCAATTCGGAAAACATCGAAGCCAGAGGGCGAACCTGATCGAGCAGTGGCTGCACATTGTCGTTCACCTGCACGACGATCACTACCGCCACGGGCCCGCCTTCTTGCTCGAAATTCAGGATTCTCTGGGGAGTGCCGTTGTCTAGGATTTCGAAGTCTTTTTGTTCGAGGTCGTAGACAAAATCGCCCGACCTGTCAATCACCGCCACCGGCGTCGAGACCAAGGTGGAACGCACCTTGATGCTGGTGGCCTGCTTGACCAGGTCGGGATCGGGCGGAGGTTGGTCCTTGGGCTTGGAGAAGACCGGCGCGCCGCCCGTCACATCGTCTTGCGCGCGCGCAGACGTCGCGGCGATGGCGGCTCCGAGCACAGGGAGCAAGAGTAGCGAAAGAATAAGCGTGACCGTTCGCTTTGGCGACTTCAAGCGCATTGTGTCACCGGCGCATTTCATCTCTTCACTCGTTGGATGAGGCAAATGAGGAGCGCGTTGCGCGACAAAAGCGGAAACTGGAAACTCGAAAATGGAAACTCGGCCGAGAACGAACTGGTTGAATTCCAATCTCCAGTTTCCATTTTCCAATTTCTGTCTTCTCTTCCTTCCGAAATCATCCAATTCTCGCCGCCCGTTGCCGCGCTGCCTCGTAAAGCACGACTCCTGCGGCGACCGAAACATTCAAGGACTGCACCGGCCCGCGCAAAGGAATGTGCGCGCACTCATCGCAGGCTTCGCGGACCAGGCGGTGCAATCCTCGGCCTTCGCCGCCCAGCACCACGGCGCAGCCGCCGGTGTAATCGAGATCGAGATAAGACCTTTGAGCCTGCGCCTCAAACCCGTAGACCCAGATGTTTCGCTCCTTCAAGCCCACCAGAGTGCGCACCAGGTTCGTGACCCGCGCGACCTTCATGTGTTCGAGCGCTCCGGCGGCGGACCGAGCCACAGCCGCCGACAGCCCTGCCGCTCGCCGCTCCGGAATGATGATACCACTCGCGCCCGCTGCCACGGCGGTGCGCACAATCGCTCCGAGATTGCCAGGATCTTCCACGCTGTCGAGCACCACCAGCAGCGGGTGGGGTGCCGTGGCGACGACGGCTTCAAAATCGTCATAGGCTTTCGCCGCGCAAATGGCGACAACATCCTGATGCTGGAGCGTGCCTGCAGTTCGCTCCACGGCCACACGCGGCGCGAAGCGAACCGAGACACCGGCGGCGCGGCATTCATCAATAATCTCTTGCAGGCGGCGGCTATGCTGACCCTGTGAAACCAGCAGGTACTCGACCGGCCGCGCGTGCAACGCTTCCTTCACGGCGTTGATGCCGTAGATCGCTTCCTGCTGCGACGCCGAGTTCTGTTTAGACATGGATGGGTTTGTTCCTCGTTTTTTCATAGACCGTGCATCCCTCAACCATAGTCTGAACGCATATGGAACTGAACCTCACAACCGGCCTCACCAAGTCTCTCCGCAACGGACAGCTAGCGACAGACAGCGGACATCCGATCACCACTTGCCACTTTCCGTTCGCCAGCCACTAGGCACTCGCCACTGCTCTTTTGGCTTTGAACCAAGTCGACTTTGTTTGTTTTCAACAACATATTGGCTTTGAACCTCATTTTTTAACATTTTTTACTGAATCGGGGGTAGTGAGGTGAACCATAGAGCCCATCGTACAGAAACAAAAGGACATTCCGGTTTCGTTCCAGCATACGTTCTTGCCTGGGCCACGCCCCGAAGGCTCCGGCGCTCGGGCCTATACAACCGACAACGGAAGTTCCGCCCGCCATCTGCCATTGCGATTTTCCACTTTCGATTCTCGGTCTTAAGCGAGTTTCGGTTTTCGAATCTCGAAATCCGAGTTCGGATGTCATCGGTTTGGGCGGGCAGACATTCACTTCCTTCCGTGCTCCGATGACCAACGTACCAAAAGAGTATATCGTACTTTCATTGAGGTTGTAAACAAGTGAATGCTATAAATGGGCCTCAAGAGCACGTGGCGCAATGAGCGGGATCGGCCTGATCGAGACCCTACGTGGCCGGGGCGAGCCCCGGCCCTACAACCGAGTGGCGGCGGCAAATTCGCGCAGGCGCTGCGCCGTGCTCTTCACTGGCCGCGCCAGAGGCAGTTTCGCGCCTTCTTCGAAAATGGGAATCAGCTTCTCCAGTTCGGGGCCGGAAACCGCGGCCGTCACGGCCACGCGAATCGGGTGAAAAAGGTCTTTGCCTTTCTTCCCCGTCTCTTTTTGTACGCTCTTTGCGATCTCGCGAAAGCGTTCGTAGGTAAGATTGCTCTCGGAGAGGACCTTGGGAATGAAGCTCGCCAGAACCTCGCGCGATGCCGCCTCCTCGGCCACGTGGCGGGTCTCTTCGCCAGCGATCACCTTTGCCGCGTCGTACTCAAAGATGAGCCGCGTCGCCTCCGGCAGTTGGCCGAGGGAATCCAGATTCTTCAACACAGCATCGACGACGCGCTCGAGCCAATGCATCACTGCCGGCGCCGGCCTAAAGGCCGGCTCTACGTCAACCCCAGCGTCGGCCGTATCGCCGGGCTTTAGCCCGGCATCCCCGCCGAACAGAATCGGGTAGCTCATCTCCGCCAACCGCGACGGCGGCGCTTCTTTCAGGTAGTGCCGGTTCAGCCAGTAGAGTTTTTCGTTGTCGAAGACGGCCGGACTCTTAGTAATGTGATCGAGTGAGAACTGTGCCTTCAATTCATCCGCACTGAGAATCTCCGTCACGCCATCAGCGGCTGACCATCCGAGCAAGGCAAGATAGTTGCGCAAAGCCTCCGGCAGAATTCCCATGGCGCGAAAACTCTCGAGCGACGTCGCGCCATGTCGCTTGGAGAGGCGAGTGCGGTCGGCGCCGAGAATAGTGGAGAGGTGCGCAAAGGCTGGCGGCGTCCAATCCAGGGCTTGATAGAGCGCGAGCTGGCGCGGGGTATTCGAGATATGGTCGTCGCCGCGAATCACGTGGGTAATTTCCATCAGATGATCGTCAATCACTACGGCGTAGTTGTAGGCCGGATGGCCGTCCGAGCGCACCAGAATGGGATCGCCGATGACCTCGCTCGAAAACGCGGTA
>Ga0187803_10001086_pt1 | contig 10630 bp, 5 predicted proteins | sample NC_wetland_sal_i_2_FD_132425 | JGI IMG/M metagenome (GOLD analysis project Ga0187803, IMG submission 132425) | Wetland sediment microbial communities from Neuse River Estuary, North Carolina, USA - Control_3 | ecosystem: Environmental > Aquatic > Freshwater > Wetlands > Sediment | place: USA...
GCCATACTTCGCGCTCGACGGCGACATGCCACTGGAGCGTGTAGGGCTCCTTCCAGCGGATGTCATTGGCGGTGCCGAAATAATCGGTGCCGTATTGTGGTGCTCCCAGGCCGGAGCCGCCGGTGCTGGTCTGCGGCCAGACGAAAATAGGTTGGCCGGTCGAGCTGACATTGATGAATTGGCGCGTGTCCGACTGGATGGTTCCGGTCAGAGCGTAATAAATTGAGCCCAAGCTTGCGGCCTCGTAAGAGCCAATTCCCCCTCTCACCACGGTCTTGTCGTCGTCGAAAGGCTTGTACGCGAACCCGAAGCGTGGCAGCGCGCGTTGCCCCGTGGTGCGGAGTCCCTCGGGCAAGTGGACCTGCGAGGCGGAAAGCACCGGCGTGCAGGGAGCGCCGTTGATCGAAGGCGGGTCGCTCGCGGTCAAAGGAACGGCAGCAAGCGGGCAAGCGTCGAAGGACTGAAGGAATCCCGGAGCGAGCAGCTTGACAAAGCCGTCGGGATAAATGACCCGACCCGAGAGCGGCACTGAATTATCGAAGTTCCCGATATTGCCGCCGGCGTCGGTGTATGCCGGATGGCGCTCAAAGCGCACCCCAAATTCCAGCGTCAAGCGAGGACTGAAGCGGAAGCTATCCTGCGCGAACACCGCCAGGTGATGGCTGCGGCCGTCGTTATCCTGGCTCACGTTGTCCAGCTCTGAGCCGCTTGGGAGGCCGAGCAGGAAATCGCTGAAATCGTTCCCGCTGAACGTGCTGTTGAACGCAAACGTGCCGTAGTTATCGGCGCCAAAAAAACTGAGGGGCGTGACGGCGCGGATGGTGCGATAGTCGATGCCGAACTTCAGGCTGTGGCGCGTCTTAATCCAGCTCACGTTGTCGTTGAACTCGACAGTTCGCGACTGGCTGATGCCGGTCAGGCGGTCGACGCTGAGACTGGTCAAACTATTGAAATCGACTTCGGGTATGCCATTGAAAAAAACGTGCTGCTGAATGTTCTGGAGAGCCAGGCAGTTGGCGAACGCTTGGCCGTTAAACGAGTTCGAGTTCCCATTGTGGTCGTCGGTGTAGCCGAAACGGAATTCGTTCAGCAGGCTAGGGGAAACGTTCTCTCGTCCGTGTTCACAATCTTCACGCTGGCGCCGGGTATCGCTGCACCGCTGGGATCTGTGACCGTCCCTAATATCGTACCCAACGTGGATTGCGCGTGCGCGCTCGAAGTTAACAACAACACTCCTAGCACCTGAATGAGCTTGTGACGCATATCCCCCCTGAGGCAAATTGCGAGGAAGACTCGTTACGACGGTTCTTCTATCGGGAAGAATTCCGAGAAGCGAGGTTAGGACCCCCTCGTTGCCTGAAGGTTAAGGAATGTGAATTGAGCGTTACATTTTTGGAGCGGTTCGACTCACCCGCGCTGAAATAACTATTCGTGCCTCAGCGCTGCCATGGGATCCACTCTCGCTGCGCGGCGTGCAGGCAGAAAGCTGGCCAAGAGTGCGACGGCCACCATGGCGAGGGGGACCAGAGTAAAGGTGATGGGGTCGGTGGGCTGTACGCCAAACAGAAGGCTCGCCAAGAATCTTGTCAGCGCCCAAGCGCCGATTATCCCGGTGGCAATCCCGGCCGCCGCACGCAGCATTCCTTGCCTCGCCACTTGGCGGATGATGTCGCCCGCCTCCGCACCCAGTGCCATTCGCACTCCGATTTCATGAGTGCGCTGAAGCACCGCATAGGACATTACCCCATAGACGCCCACCGTGGCGAGGATCAGCGCGAGAGCCGCGAAAATGCCGAGCAGCTCGGTATTGAAACGTGGGCCTGAAGCTGACTTGTAGACAAGTTGCTCCATCGTAGCAACATCGAACACCGGGAGGTCCGGGTCCACGGCCTGAACCGCGCGCCGCGCCGGCGCTACCACGCCCAGCGGATCGGAGCCGGTGCGAAGCACAAAGGTGATGTCTTGCATCAGGAAGGTCACTGGCGCTTGCGCATACGGCAGGTACATGGAAGGCGAGGACCCCTCGCCGAGACTGTATTGCTTCGTCTCGCCGACAATTCCGACCACTGTACACCACACGTCGTTCGAGAATCCCGGTTTCAGGCGGTTGCCGATAGCGTCGCCCTGCGGCCAAAAGTGCCGTGCAAGGTCCTGGCTGACAATGACCACGCGCGGGGCGTTCTCCGCGTCGTGCTCGTCAAAGTAGCGGCCTTTGAGCAGCGGAATCCCAATGGCCTTGAAATATTCACCGCCAACCACCTTCTTGGCTGCGATAAATGCCTGAGTTCCCGGAGGCGGCGCTTCTTGGCCTTCGACAGTAAAGTCTCCTGCGATGGCGCCGTCGCCGAGGGGAAGCCCAAACACGCCACCCGCCGACTTCACTCCGGGCAAGGCGCTGAGCCGAGCGAGCGCCTGTTGCTCAAAGGCAATCATGGGGCGGATGCTGGCATAGCGGGAATCAGGAAGGCTGATGTTCATAGTCAGCGCGTTTTGGGGGCTGAATCCCGGATCGACATTCATCAGGCCCAGAAAACTTCGGATCAACAGCCCGGCGCCCATCAGCAGAATCAGAGCCAAGGCAACTTCGGCCACCACGATGCCGTCTCGCAAGTAACTCCGGCCCATCGCCACGCCTCGGCCACCTTCCTTCAAGCTCTCGTTTAATTCACCTCGTGACGCGCGGACGGCCGGCGTGAGGCCAAACAGCACGGCGGTAAGCACCGACAGCGCGAGGGTGAAGCCCAGGACCCAGAAATCGATGCCTGCCGAGGCGATGTGGGCGGCGGCGCTGGGCGAAGCCATGCTCCGCGGCAGAAGCGATGCGGCGGGAGCCACTATTCCCCGCCCTGTTGCCGCCAAGAGCAGTCCGAAAGCTCCACCGAAGACGGCCATCATCACGCTTTCGGTCAGCATCTGGCGGATCACGCGGGTTCGGCTTGCGCCCAGCGCCTTACGGATTCCGATTTCGCGCTGACGGGTGGTGGCGCGGGCTAAATACAGATTGGCGACGTTGGCACAGGCGATGAGCAGCACGAGCCCCACAGCCGCGAACAGCACGAGCAGGGGCGTGCGGACGTCGGAAGCCACCGCCCGGCCGAGCGGAATCAGGGAGACGTGCCATTCCCACCCGCCTGCCGGATGAGGAGCCCGTTGCTCGTCGAGCCGCTTGTCAATCAAGGCCACATCACGGCGAGCGCTTTTGATCGTGATGCGAGGCTTCAGCCGAGCGACAATCTGCAAAGTCGCGTTGTGTTCGTCACTCGCCAGCGTGAGAGGAGTCCAAACGTCGGCCTCGTTGGGGAAATCGAAACCCGCAGGCATCACGCCAACCACCGCATAGAACTCTCCATCCAGCTTGATGGACTTACCCACGGCGTGCGAATCGGCGCCGAAGCGGCTGCGCCACAACCGGTCGCTGAGCAACGCCACGCGGTTGTGCCCCGCGGTTTCTTCCTCCGGGGCGAACGCCCGTCCCAAGGCGGGATTCACGTCAAGCACTCGGAAAAGGCTCGGGGATATAGCTGCGCCGGTCAGCCGCACGGGTTCTCCCACGCCGGTGAGATTCGAAGGCTGCCCGCGAAAGGCGGCAATCTCACTGAACACGTGATTCTGCGCCCGCCACTCCTTGTAATCAGGATCGGTAAGCGATCCAGGCCCCGAATAGCCAACGGTCGGACTGGTAGCCCACAGCGTCACCAGTCTGGTTGCGTCATGGAAAGGCAGCGGATGCAGAATGGCTGCATTGACCACACTGAAGATGAGTGTGTTGGCGCCGATGCCGAGGGCGAGCGTCAGCACAGCAACTGCGGTAAAGCCCGGATTGCGGCGCAACTGGCGCAAGCCGTAACGAACGTCTTGCCAAAAAGTCTCCACCGTCGCCTCCCAACCGGCACTGCGGATTTCTTCTTTCACAGCATCCATGCTGCCCATTTCCAACCGCGCCGCTCGCAGAGCCTCCCCGTGGCTCATTCCGCAGCGCATCTTCTCCTTCACCGCCGCTTCCAAATAGCCGCGCAGCTCCTCGTCCATTTCCCGCTCCTCGTGCTTCTTGCGGAAGAGCGCTTGTAGGCCAGCGGTGATATTTTTCAGGATTGACATGGCGTGTCACCGAATTGTCGATTGCCGATTGCCGATTGCCGATTGCAACACCCAGCCCTGGAAGCGGCCGCCTTTCAATCGTCAATCGGCAATCATCAATCGACAATTACTCGTACCGCAGCGCCACCATGGGATCCACTTTTGACGCCCGCCGTGCGGGCAAGTACGCCGCCAGGCTCGCAACACCCAGCAACATTCCGATAGCCATGGAGAAGGTCAATGGGTCCGAAGGCTTCACGCCGTAAAGCTGATTCGCCACCAGGCGAGCGGCGGCGAGTGCCGCGGGCAGACCGAGAATGACCCCGACGAGAACCAGCGCGAATGCTTCTCGCAGCACCATCTTTAGGATTTGTTTCCTGTTGGCGCCCAGGGCTACACGAATACCAATCTCGTTGGTCCTGCGACCGACGGTGTAGGTCATCGTGCCGTACAATCCGATGGCGGCAAGCAACAGGGCTAGCGCTCCAAAGAAGCTGGCAAGCCGGGCAAATAACTTCTCCTGTAGCAGTCCTTCGTCGATTTGCTGCGATTGCGTCTTGACGTCGGAGGGGGCCAGATTTGAATCGACTTCGCGCACCGCCTGCCGCACAGCCGGAATCAGCAGGTTCGGATTGCCCATTGTGCGCACCTCGAAGTGCATGGTTCCCGGGTTTCCCGCCTGGGCAAACGGAACATAGGCGGTCAACGGGATCTCACTTCGCATATCTGTGTACTTGGCGTCTTCCACGACGCCTACAATTTCCCAGGCCTCGTTAGGGTTGAAATTCTCGCCGAAGCTGAAGCTTCGCCCCAGCGGATCGAGATTGCGAAAGAATTTACGTGCCAAAGCCTGGTTCACCACCGCAACGTGCGGCGAAGTGGGAGTGTCCTGCTCGCCGATGCCCCGCCCGAGCAGCAGGTTAATGCGCATGGTGTTCGTAAAGTCCGGCCCCACCAGATTCCACCATACGGTCGCGTTGTCGGGCTTGGTCTGGCCCTCCACCGTGATCGAGCCTGTGTTGCACCATCCCGACATCAGGGCATAAGCCGAAAGGGACGCCGATTGCACGCCCGGCAAGGCCCGGACCCGATCGAGGAGCCGGTCATAAAGGCTGACCAGCCGCGGGCCGTCATAGCCAGTCTGCTTGGCATTCACTCCAAACAGGAGCACGCCGTGAGGATCGAATCCAAGGTTTTCATGCTCGAGGTTCATCAGTGTACGCACGAAAAGTCCTGCGCCAACGACCAGAAGCAGCGAGAAGGCGACTTGAGCGACCACGAGCGATTTTCCCAGCCTCCAACGCGGCCCGCGTGCCGTTTGTGAGGCGCCGCTGGTGCTATCTTTAAGGACAGGACTCAGACTTAATCGGGTCGAGCCAAGCGCAGGCGCCAAACCAAACAAAATTCCGGTAAGCATCGAAACCGCAACAGCAAACGATACGATTCTCAGATTCAAATGGACATCGAGCGGCAGGAAAGTCCCGCCTGACATCAGGAGAAGCAGAACTCGCGCGCCCCAACCGGCGAAGGCCAATCCGCAGAGTCCACCGGCTCCGGCCAGCATAAAGCTTTCTGTCAGGAGTTGACGAATCAAGCGCGCCCGCGAAGCGCCGAGCGCAAGGCGCACAGCGATTTCCCTACGGCGCGCTTGGGCACGCGCCAGCAGCAGCGCCGCGACATTGGCGCAGGCAATCAGCAGCACTACACCAACGACGGCCATCAGAATCAGCAATGGTTGCGACAAATATGCCCTCAAGCTGTCGAGTCCCTGGCCGGCCGGCCCCAGCTTAATGACAAAGCTTCGGGCCTCTGATTGCGAGAACCCCATATCGCCGGTGAGCGTCTGCTGAAGCCAGACGTCCATGGCAGCCCGAGCTTGCTCCTGGCTGACGCCGGGCTTCAGCCGCCCCATGACCATCAGCCACCACCAGCCCTTATCGGTGAACGGCGATTGGCCCTGTTTCGGCTGGACGCCCCAGGGCGTGGGGCCGGGTTCGTCGGCCAAAGCCACCCAGAAATCGGGCGCCCGACCGGGCTCGACGCCGAAAAATTCCGGAGGCGTCACACCGACAATGGTGAAAGGCTGGCCGGCCAAGACGATCGTTTTGCCAAGGATGGCCGGATTTCGCCCGAACTGCCGCGTCCAATAGCCATAGCTGAGCACCGTGACCCGATGAGCGCTCGCCTCATCTTCATCGTTGAGCACGCGGCCTAAAATTGCCGGAACGCCCAGGCCGGAAAAATAATTGCCACTTACCATTTCGCCTCCGGCCAGGGTGGGTTGGCCGTCAATATTCACCGTGACGCTTTCGGGGCTGAAGCCCAGCGGCACAAAGCCCATGGCGTTGGAGAAAATCTCGTGCTGCCGGCGCAGCCGCTCAAAACCTAAGTAAGAAAGTGATATGCCGTATCCGCTGTAGGTTGGCCCCCGGCCCTCCTTCGTCTTGTGGCTGCTCAATAAAACGAGTTGCTGCGGGTCTTTCACCGGCAACATTTTCCACATCACAGCGTCAATTAAACTGAAGATGGCAGTGTTGGCCCCGACCCCAAGCGCCAGCGAAAGCACCACCACGCTGGTCATCGCCTGGCTGCGACGCAATTGTCTCGCTCCATAGCGGACATCCTGCCAGAGCGATCCCAGCGTCGCCTCCCAACCGGCACTGCGGATTTCTTCTTTCACAGCATCCACGCTGCCCATTTCCAGCCGCGCCGCTCGCAGAGCCTTGTCCGGGGTCATTCCGGAACGCATCTTGTCCTTCACCGCGGCTTCCAAATAACCGCGCAACTCTTCGTCCATCTCGCGCTCGGATTGGTCCTTTCGAAATAAAGCCGTGATCCCGAGAAAGAGCTTGTAAAGGAGCCGCATGATTTTTGACCCTCACTCACTTGCGCTCAACCAACAACTGGCAATTTCGCCAGCCCCTGACCACTAGCCACTAACCAATGCCCTTACGATGCCTCCATAATCCGGGTAATGGCCGCGATCTGTTTTCCCCACTCATAGGCTTCGGCTTTCAATTGCTTGCGCCCGCGGTCGGTGAGGCTGTAATACTTGGCGCGCCGATTGTTCTCCGTCGGATTCCATTCCGGCTTAATCCATCCGGCGCGCTCCAGGCGCCGGAAGGCAGGAAACAGCGAGCCCGGGTTCACGCGAAACACTCCCTTGCTAATCTGCTCGATCCGAAGGGCGATGCCGTAACCGTGCATCGGCTCCAGGGCCAGGGTTTTCAGAATCAGCATGTCCAGAGTGCCTTGAACAAGTTCGGTGGCTCGGTCGGCCATGGTCTCTCTCCTCTAGATGCTCCAGAGTAGCGTATCTCTTTCCTCTAGATTGTCAAGGGGAATTTGCCGGAGCTTCGAATGGTTCGTTCGCCCTCCAACAAATCGAGTACCTGATACCCCCGCGCGCTTGCCGTTCGCTGCGCCAGAAGGCGCATCAGATCCGCTCACGTTTAGAGAAGCTAACGCCTTGGGCGAGGTGGTGATACACTTCGATCTGCACCGTGATGGCTCGCCAGAAAGGGACAGGATGGAAAATCGCCGCCGCAGTTCTGTGCCTTATTGCAGGCGCGGGCGGTGTTTTGGCATTCGAGATCGGCTGGCTGGGTGCGAGCGCAATTACAGTCAACCCGCCAGACACGGCAGTCCTCTCGCTACCTTATAGCCAGTGTCATGTGGCAATCCTGAACAGCGAATATTCTTCCCGCTTCTTTCAGTCCGCCAAGTCTTACGACGCTCACGTCGAGTACTGGCAAAGCTTGCTTCAAGGCCTTCAAATGCCCTCCGAAGTGATCGGTGATGCCAGGCTCGAAGCCGGGCTGCAAGGGTTTCAGGTTCTTGTCATACCATCCGCAATATGTCTAAGTAAGAACGAAAAAGCCAGCCTGCGGGCCTTCGCGGCGAGCGGAGGCGGCATCATTTGCACCTGGGCAACGGGCGCCCGCGACGAATCGGGCAAATGGCAGGGCATGGACTTCCTCCAGGACATCACCGGCGCCGACAAATTCGATTTCACTCAACGGACGCCTCCCTGGTACGTGAGTTTCGTTAGCCGAAGGCCAACCACCTTAGGCGGGCCCGGCGGCTTTCGAATCCAGGTGGACTCGCCGGACCGCCTGGAGGCCAAGAGCTTTGGCGTGGACGCTTACTGGAGCGACCCCCGCCTTTTTCCCGTCGACCCGAATAATCCCATCGATTTTCAGGGTGCGCTCATCCACAACAACATCGGGCGCGGTCGTCTGGTGTGGCTCGGGTTTCAGGAGAACACGGCGGTAGCAGGTGGGCACAACAAGGAGATTCTCGATCAGGTGCTCATCAATTCTCTCTTATGGGTAGGCGGGCTGCCTCTCTTCGCCATTGACCGGTGGCCCTCCGCGTATTCGGCGGCGGCGATTTTCGCCTGCGACGTCGAAGACAATGCCGACAACGCCGCCTATGCGGCCACGACCCTTCGCAGGGCGGGGGAAAAAGGAACGTTCTTCGCGGTTTCCTCCCTCATCAAGGGCAACCCTGACTTGGCGCGGCAACTGGTCAATGCCGGCGAATTAGCATCCCATGGTGACACCCGCGAGCGATTCGCCTCCGCGGGAGCGGGCGCCGAGGCGCTTCGTCTCGAGAAGTCGAAATGGGGGCTTTGGCGTGCCGCAGGAATCAGCACGGACGGTTTTCATCCCCCGGCCGACGCATTCGAGGCCGCTACGCTCCGGGCGCTCGGCGCCACTGGCTTCAAATACCTGCTGACCAGTCTGGATGGCGGCGCCCAAATCGACTCAGTCTTGCCGCAAATCCAGACGGTGTCGCAATCGTTGGGATGGTTCCATCGGCGCGCGCCCATCGTAGTTCTGATCCGAACCACCGAAGACGATTTCCATTACTCGCCGCTCGGAATTGTCGGCCTGGATCCGTCCTGGATCACGCAAAGAGCGCTGGCGGATTTTGAAATCATTCACTCGCTCGGCGGCTTGTATATTTTCAATTATCACAGTCAGGGATTCAGTTCGCCTGAGTTCGTGGGCGGCCTCGATACTTTAATTGATCAATTCCATCGGAACGCGACGTGGATCGCGACGGCCGGAGAGGTTGCAGACTGGCGGGAAATGAGGAGCCATCTCGCGTTGGCCGTTTCCACTTCAGCGAATGGCGCCACCAGGCTGAGCGTCCCATATGATGGCAGAAGACCTTTGGACGATGTCACTCTCAGTGTTTATGCGCCGGCTGGCTTTTCTCATGCGCGCATTGTCGCCGTCGGCGCAACCCAGGCGACCGCAGAAGTCGCTCCGGAAAGTATCGACGGCCGTCTGACGGTGAGATTGGGGAGGCTTGTCCCGAAAACAACGAGTCAGTATGAGCTCACTTGGACGAATTAGCTGCGTGCGGCCTGTTTCAGCGAACCCGCTTGGGTTTTATCTGAAGCGAAGTCTGCCACGCGCTTGGATCTTCGAACCCCAGCCGCCACGCTGAAATTCCCTCCAGGCGAAATTCGTCCGCCAGGTCCACCGCTTCGCGCAGGCTTGGATTGTCGTCGAGCCACACGGTATGTTGTTGCTGACCGTCTGAAAAAGTAAAGAACGATTCGCGTTGCTCCGGGTCAAAAGCGATCTTCGCATTCCATTTCTGCGCCAGGTTCTGCGCGTCGCTAACCGAGCCTTCGGCGACTGACTTCCCGAACCATTCCCGATAATACAGAGGCACGCCGAGCAGTAATTTCTTGGCGGGAACAGACTCGAGCGTCTTGCGCAGGTTGGCTTCCACCCACGGACGGCCCGCCACCGGCCCTGGCTGCTCTGGCGACGCATATTCGTCATAGGTCATCAGTGAAATGAAATACGCATCGCCGGCAATACTGACGTAGTCAAAGGCCAGCGAGTGCGGGTTGACGATCCATCCGGAAGACGCGGGAGGCGCCGAAGCACTGGTTGACGGCGGGGGCGCCAGCGGCGGAGGAACGGCCACGCTCAACTTCAGGTGACTACGCTTAAACTCGCCCGCCGCTTGATGAATGAATTGGGCGTAGCGATCGCGGTCTTCCGCCGGGATGTTTTCGAAATCAAGCTGGTAGCCAAGAAAGTGATTGCCGCCCGCGATTTCCACCAGCCGCGAAATGACCTGAGATTGAAGCGAAGCATCGCCCAGCACGGCGTGTGCGGCGGCGGGCAGGAATTTCTGGTTCCACACCAGCGGCATGAGGGCGAGGCCCTTCGCTTCTGCCGCCGCCACAACGCTGGAATCAACACTGGATTCGACGTTGCCCTTGTCATCCACGCTGAACCACTGCGGTGAAAGAATGCTGATGCGGGCGGCGTTCGCCTGAAACGATTGGACCGAGGCGGGGTCGTTCACCAAATAAAACTGCGTCACCAATTTCGGTTCGCGCCCGAACGCGCCCACAGACACGATCAAAAACACGGCCGCTAAACTGACCAGCGCGACGCAAGTGACCCGACCAGATAACTTGATGTTGCTCTTGTTCATTCATCCATCCGCACCACGTAGGTGTAGTTAGTTTGCGCGCTCAGTTTCGGGAAATCGACGCGCAGCACGTCGTCGTGATCGA
>Ga0187803_10001087_pt1 | contig 10630 bp, 11 predicted proteins | sample NC_wetland_sal_i_2_FD_132425 | JGI IMG/M metagenome (GOLD analysis project Ga0187803, IMG submission 132425) | Wetland sediment microbial communities from Neuse River Estuary, North Carolina, USA - Control_3 | ecosystem: Environmental > Aquatic > Freshwater > Wetlands > Sediment | place: USA...
TACCATCGCAGTGTCAATCCATTTTCATCTCGCGCAGCTGACGCAACTCTGGAAATAAATATGATCGTAGTATCATGCGTGCGTGAGGCAGCAATCATTGCTTTACCGGGCAAATGAGGAGCAGGGGCATGAGCGAAACTGCAAAAACTGCGGCGGGCCAGCCACTCGTTGAGATCGCAAAACTTGTTGAATTCATCGCGCGAGCGCTGGTGGCCGCGGGGATTCCTCAGGAAGACGCCGGTCAAGTGGCCGCTCTCATGGCCGAAGCGGATGCCCGCGGAGGAGACGCGCACGGCGTGTTCCGCCTGCCGCAGTACGTGAAGCAAATTCAAAGCGGCGCCGTCAATCCCCGGCCCAACATACGGGTCGTGAGCAGCAAGACCGGCACGGCTCTGGTGGACGGTGACAACGCCCTTGGCCATCTTGTTATGAAGCGCGCCGCGGAGCTGGCGATTGAAAAAACGCGCCAGTGCGGAGTCGGCTGGGTGGGGACGCGCCACAGCAACCATGCAGGGCCCGCGCAGCTTTATCCGCGAATGGCGGCGGCGCGGGACATGATCGGCATTTATTTCTGCGTGGGAAACGCCAATCTTCTGCCGCCATGGGGCGGGACCAAAGTGCTGCTCAGCACCAATCCGATCGCCATCGCTGTGCCGGCCTCGCGCCATCCGGTCATCTCGCTGGACATGGCCACGACGAACACCGCGTTCGGAAAAATCCGGCTCAAGGCGCAACGCAACGAGCCGATGCCGGAAGGCTGGATGATCGACCGGCAAGGAAAGCCGCTGACGGATCCGAAGCGCGCGAGTGAGGGTTTCCTTCTTCCGATCGGCGGCCCGAAAGGATATGGGTTGGCGCTAATGATCGGCTTGCTGGCTGGAACGTTAAACGGCGCCGCGTTTGGCCGGGACGTGGTCGACTACACAGTGGACTCGAAAACGCCCAGCAACACGGGGCAGTCCATCCTGGCCGTGGATATCGCGGCGTTCGCGGACGTGCAGACCTTCAAGGAGCAAGTGGACGAAGTGTGGGACGTCATGAAGTCGTCGCCCACGCTGCCCGGTGTCGACGAAGTCCGTCTTCCTGGGGAACGATCGGAAGAAATTTACCGCGAACGGATGGCGCACGGCGTTCCGCTGGGTGAGGGACAGCGCAAGATTCTGGATGAACTCGCCGACCGACTAGGCATTCAGCGACTGCAATAAGAGTTATGTGCGCGGAATGATTTATTGAGCGGCAGCAATGCGCGCAATCCCCGCGCCCGCCGCGCGCCAGCGGCCGTTGAGCTTCGCGAAGACGCGCATTACGCGGTATTGGCCATCGTAGCTGGTCTCGCCCTGCTTACCTCGAATCGTGGTTGTGTCCGTCAGCACAGCGACATCCGCGGATGCGTAGCGCACTTGAATATCGCTGGACTGGATGGCGAGGTCGCCGAGCTGGGTATTGCTGATCATATCGACCTGTTGCTGTTTGGTGACAAGAATTCCCCCGGGATGAATTTCCACAAAGTTGTCGGCAAAAAGCCACGCCGCAGTCTCGCCGTCGTGGTTGTGAGCCGCATCAAGCCAGACATGGTCCAGGATAGCCACCGTGCCGGCGACGTCCTCACCCGCTGCCGCCGGTTTCTTCGGAGTCTGACCGAGCGCCACGGCACCCGAGGCGATGATGAAAAGTATCGATGCGGCCAACCCGTATGCGAGCTTCATTGCCTTCCTCCTAACACGATTCCATCCAATTCCGAGTGATCGGCCGAATCATTCCGCGAGATTCGGCGCCGAGAGAATTATTGAAAAAACTATTTTTTCGACAGGTCCGGATTCATCACCACGCCGGTAGCCAGCCAATTTCCATTCTGCTTGATGACCACGCGGAAAACGTTGTACTCGCCGTCCAGACTGTTGCCCTTGCTGTCGTGGCCTTTGATCGTGGTGTGATCGGTCAGGATCGCCACGTTCCCAAACAAATGAACCTGGATGTTTTCGGGATCGAGCGTGAGGAGCGTGGGACGATCGGGACCTCTCAGGATTCCGAGCCAGTCCTTCTTCGTGTAAGTCTGGCCATTGGCAAGCACGAGGACATAGCTATCGGCGAAGAATTTTTCCAGGTAATCCAGGTCGCCGGTCCTTTCCGAATCCAGCCATTTGTGATCCAGCGCTTTCCAATCCACACCGGCGCGCGGAGTTGCGGCGCTCTTCGTTTGACCGAATGCCAGCGGCGCGAAGCTCAGGATCGCCGCCAGCGCTCCCACACGAATTCTTCTCATCGTCAAACCCTCCTCGATAGCGCAAATGTCGCGAAGTCCCGGTTGCCATGCCGTGCGGTAGTGCCAAAATCAAGGACGAATGCCGGGGATATTGACTCGAAGCCGGTACAGCCCGGTGACGGCCGTGAAGTAGAGCGTCTTCCCGTCGGCGTCTCCCCAAGCCAGGTTGGCGGGGTTTTCGAGCGGTTTGATGGTCCCCAGGTGCTTTCCTTCCGGCGTCAAAACCCAAACGCCGCCGGGGCCCGCGCCGTAAATGTTTCCTTTTTGATCGATCTTCATTCCGTCGGGCACGCCCGCTTCCTTGCTCGAGGACATGTCGATCAGCAATTTTTTATTGGCTAGGGTACCGTCTGGCTGCACGGTGAAGCGCCAGTACGTTTTGGAGGCGGAGTCATCGACGTACAGATACTTTTCGTCGGGCGAAAAAGCGAGGCCATTCGGCGCCTGGAAGTCTTTGTTTACGAGCTGCAATTTCCCGTTCGCCAAACGATATACGCCCGAGAAAGGCAGCTCCTTCTTGGGATCGTCGCCCAATTTGCGGAGGCCGTAGGGCGGATCGGTAAAATAGAGAGAGCCGTCGGATTTGTAGACCAGATCGTTCGGACTGTTGAGGCGCTTGCCTTCGTATCGGTCCGCGAGGACGGTCCGCTTGCCATCCTTTTCCAGGCGCATGACGCCGCGATCTCCGTGCTGGCAGTAGGTGACCCGGCCCTGCTTATCCAGCGTAATGCCGTTGGAGCCATACAGCGCGACGATGCCGTTCCCGTTATTCAGTTGGTAGCCGGCGTCGCCGGGATTGTCGCCCGCAAAGCCGCTCTTCGTCAGGAACACGGAAACTTTGCCGTCCGCCGGATTCCATTTGTCGATCGCGTTAGCGGGAATATCGCTGAAGATCAAAAAGCCCGGCGCGGGGGTGTGCACCCAGACCGGCCCTTCCAAAAAGCCGAGATTGCCCGCCACTATATCTATTTTTGCGTCGACTGGAATCAGCGCGTCCAGCGCCGGATCCAACCGAATGATCTGCCCGCCATTTTGCGCGGAGAGATTGGCTCCGGCGAGCAGCGCCGCGAATGCAAAAAGCAGGACGCCTATTTTCTTCATGAACTGCCTACACTTCCTTTTGAAATTCATTGCACCGCGAATCAAACGCTGGCGGAGCAAACACAATACAACCACTCGCCACCGACGATTTCAAACTGAGAAAGACAATAGACGCTCCGACTGGAGTCTTTGTATCAGCTCGTTTCAAAACCTGTCAAGGATTTGGGCGCTCCGAAGCAGTCGTCACTTCAGATCATTACGCACGATCTTTCCGCCCTTCATGACAAATTTGATTCGTTCCAGCTCGGAAATGTCCTTCAGGGGATCGCCGGACACTGCAATCATGTCGGCGTATTTTCCTTTTTCGAGTGAGCCGATATCGTTCTGCCATCCCATCACTTCGGCGTCGACGGATGTGGCCAGCTGAATCGCTTTGGCGGGCGCCATGCCATGCTTCACCAGCCACTCGAATTCGGTGTACTGGTCTCCGTGGGCGTAAGGATCGCCGTCCACTCCGCTGCCGAACATCATTTTGACTTTCATCGAGAGCCCCATCTGAAACGTTTTTTCGAAGATCGAGGGAAGGTCATATTTTCCGCCGGTAGCTTTCCGGTCGTGCTCGGCGATCTCCGGTAGCGAGTAGCGATACCCGGTGACGTCCCAATAGATTCCCTTCTGGATCATCATGCTCATTTCGGATTCGTCCAGCGCCTGCCCGTGTTCGACGGTGTCGACTCCGGCAATGACTGAATACCGCAGCCCATCGCCTCCGTACGCGTGGGATGCCACGCTGCGATGGTGGCGATGCGCCTCATCCACAATCGCCTGCACCTCTTCGAGAGTGAGCATCGGCTCCACAAATAATTCGCCCGTTGGACTGAAGGAATATCCCCCCGCGGGAAATATCTTGATCAGGTCCGCGCCGTAGCGAATCTGCTCGCGGACCATTTCCCGTGCTTGTAATGGGCCGGTGATGGTTTGCTGCCCCCCCGTGAGATTGATTCCCGGCACACCAATGTAATCCGAGCCAGAACCACCGATCCCGCGGGTCGCAACTTGCAGACGGGGACCTTCGATGAGTCCTTTATTAATGGCGTTGCGCACGTCCACATCGCCGTAGCCTTCGCCGTGAGTTCCGACGTCGCGCGCCGCCGTGAAGCCGGCTCGCAAGTCGGTCCGCGCGTTCTTGACGGCAATGATGGTCCACGCCTCCTTGGACGTGTTGACTCGCCCGCCGGCGGAGAGGCTGTCGTAGATGTGCGTGTGCCCGTCGATCAGTCCGGGCAGGACCGTGGCTTGGCTGAGATCAATGACTTGCGCGCCATCGGGAATCTTGATTCGATCCTCTGGGCCGATGTCGGTGATTCGCTCGCCTTGGATCAGCACGACCTGTTTCGTGAGAAGCTGCCCCGTCTTGCTGTCAAACATCCGGCCGGCGCGGACCGCGACCAGCTGTGAAGTCTGGGAATGAACCACCGATGCGAACGCGATCATCGCAAGGCATGCGTTGACAAACAATTTCTTGCGAACCATCTGGCCCTCCAAAGATTCGTTGTTATTCAATCGCGGAAAATCATGACTAATGCGGTCCGGCTGGAACATGTTGCACGGCCGCCCGGAAAGAGCGCAGCTCATTGTACAATGCCCCGTGGACGCATTATGAAAAAGACTCAGGCAGAACTGGCCCGCCAGTTTCTCGAACTCCACAGCGGCCCAAAGATATTGGTCCTGCCGAATGCTTGGGACGTTGCGAGCGCGCGGATTTTTGAGGATGCAGGATTTCCGGCGATTGGGACATCGAGCGCAGGTGTCGCGTTTTCCCTCGGCTACCCTGACGGCCAGAAAATTCCTCGGGAAGAAATGCTCGCCGTCGTACGCCGTATCGCCGAAGCGGTCGATGTTCCCGTAACTGCCGATGTGGAGGCGGGCTTCGGAAGCACGCCTGAAGAAGTGGCGGACACCGCGCGAGAGGTGATCGCCGCTGGAGCCGTAGGAATGAACCTCGAAGACGGAGTCGAGGGGAAACCCGATTTTCTCGCGGACGCCAATCGTCAAAAGGAAGTCATCCGCGCGGTTTTGGAAGTTGGCAAAGGCGCAGGAATTCCTTTTGTGCTGAATGCGCGCACGGATATTTTTTTGTATGGCATTGGCGCGGCCGAAACGCGTCTGGCGCGCGCGATCGAGCGCCTGAATGTATATCGCGCGGCGGGCGCGCCGTCGCTCTTTGCCCCCGGCGTGAAGGACAAGGAAACCATCGTGCAATTGGCACGCGGAGTTGCCGGACCGCTGAACATCCTAGCGACGGTAGGGACTCCCCCGGTTGCGGAGCTGCAGCAACTCGGCGTGGCGCGCGTAAGCGTCGGGTCGGGCCCGATGCGAGCCACGCTTGGCTTTCTCGGTCGCATGGCCCGCCAACTCCGCGAAGAGGGCACCTTTTCCCTAATGACGGATGGCGCCCTTTCCTACTCGGACGCAAATCGCCTGGTCCAGCCAAAGCGCAACCCTTCCTGATTCTTACCAGTCAGGGCTCGCAATGCGGCAATCCCGCCGCGCCGAATTGCGAAATCATCCAGCTTGACCCAGCGAATCCATAAGTTATACAAGAAGGCAAGCTCCCAACCGCTCTTCGAGGTGCGATTTTGAAGACCATGTCGTCTGTCGTTCTGGGTCTGGCATTGTTTCTACTCTCTGTGTCGACGCCTGTTTTTGCGCACCATGGATTCTCCGTCGAGTTCGATAAGGATAGTCCGCTCACGCTTACCGGGACCGTCACCAAGATGGAGTTCATGAATCCGCACATCTATTTTTATGTGGATGTGAAAGGCAAGGACGGCAAAGTGGTGAACTGGGCTTTCGAGGGCGGCCCTCCAAACGTGATTTACCGGCAAGGCTGGCGAAAAGACACGTTGAAGCCGGGCGATGTGGTGACCGTTAAGGGTTTTCGTGCAAAGGACGGCACCCATTTGGGGGCATGCTCGACCGTCAAGCTACCGGATGGACGCGAGATTTCTGCCGGGTCGGGAGGCGTCTCCCAGAATGCGTATGGATCGGCAGCCGCCGACGGCAAGAAATAAGATGAAACCGAGCAATGAGTGGAACCGAGGCCTAGCATGAAGAATTATTTCCGCGCCCCAACCGTTTGTGCTGCAGCAATGTTTCTCGTTTTGCCTTTCGTGATCGCCTGCGGCAACCGCGCGGCATCTGGCAGTTCCCAGACCCCTGCCCCACCGGACTTAAACGGGGTGTGGTCCGCGCCGTTCACTCCGGACATCTCGAAAGTACTGGGGCACCAGCCTCCTTTCACCCCGTACGGAGCCGCGCGATTCGCGAAAGAGGACGAGATTGACGACCCCTTGACCAAATGCCTGCCAATTGGTCCAGCGCGAGGAATCCAGGCGGGAATCATGCCGTTCCAAATTGTGCAGACCCCCGCTGTGTTTACCATTCTTTTTGAGAACCAACACACCTTTCGCATCATTCACACGGACGGACGCAGCCACCCAAAGGACGTGGACCCGACGTGGTTTGGAGATTCCATCGGCAAATGGGAAGGAGATACGCTGGTAGTGGACACGGTCGGGCTCGACGACAGGACCTGGCTCGATACGGCGGGGCACGAGCACAGCGACCAACTGCACCTGGTCGAGCGGTTTCAAAAGGTGGACAATAACAACATCAAATGGACCGTGACGTTTGAAGATCCGAAGTTTTTCACGGAGCCCTGGTCGATCACCTTGCCGATTACGCGTCAAAATACGGAGATCATGTCGTACTCTTGCGAGGAGAACGAAAAAGACAGAGTCCACCTGCGGCGCACGAAAAAATAGGATTTAACGATTGCTGGCCGCCAGACTTCACCTGCGTGATGTATTCCTATTGGGAGCATGAAATGAAAGAATATCGACCGAACATTTTAATTGCGGCTGCCGCTCTCCTGTTGATTGGCGTCCCTCTCTGGGCGCACCACGGAAATGCCGCCTATGACGAGAAGAATCCGATTACGATCAAGGGAACCGTGACGGAATTTGCGTGGACCAATCCGCATGTCCAAATTTACTTGGACGTGAAAGACGATAAGGGCGGCATCGTGCACTGGAGCGTGGAAACCTATAGCCCGGGCAAACTGGTGCGGGCCGGGTGGACCAAGGAGATCGTGAAGGTTGGCGATCAAGTTTCCATTAATCTTATTCCGGCGAAGAACGGCTCGCCCGTGGGCTTTCTACACAAGCTCGTGCTTCCGAACGGCAAGGAGTTGGGCCTTCAGGAGCTGGAAAACTGAGAACGGCCAAGCCTGACCAAGAACGAATGCGAGCGAATCGCCGGCCAACCCGAAACGGCATCGAAGACTGGTACTTGAGTTAAGGGAGAAGCTTCCGAATGCGAATGCGTATGATGAGAATATCGTGGGTTGCTACGCTTGCGACGATTCCGGTGTTGCCGGCCCTGATCCACGCGCAAATGCCGGGCCAGCAATTGCCGGCGGCGAAGAACAATGTTTCTGCTCCGGCCGACCCTCACGACCTGTCCGGAATGTGGGAGTTTTTTGCCAATATCCCCGGCCAGGGCATCTACGCAACGCCTAGCAAAAACCCTCCTCCCATGACGCCCTGGGCAAAAGCAAAATACGATGAAGCAAAGCCCGGCTACGGTCCCAAAGCGCAAGCGGGCGGAAACGATCCGATATTGAAATGCTATCCGTCCGGGATTCCGCGAATCCTGTTTTTCCCGCAGCCAGTTGAGATTTTCCAGTCGACCGATAGAGTGTTCATGTTCTTCGAGCGCGAGCATGAATGGCGGCAAGTTTGGACCGACGGGCGAAGCCATCCCAAGGATCTGGAGCCCACCTGGATGGGAGACTCGACAGGCAAGTGGGATGGAGATACTTTCGTCGTGGATACGGTCGGGCTAACTGAAAAAAGCTGGCTCGATTTTTACGGCGACCCGCATAGTGATGGCATTCACTTAGTTGAACGTTACAAGCGCGTGGACCACGACACTCTGACGCTTCAATTCATCGTCGAGGATCCCAAGGCCTACACGGCAACCTGGGTTGGCGATACGAAAACCTACAAATTGCTCAAGGGAAAGAAAGCCTATATGGACGAGCTGCCTTGCATTCCCGAAGAAGAGGATTCCTTCACCAATCGCATTCGAATGCCCGCGGCAGGCCAGAAGCCGAACCAGTAGGTACCCTCTAGCGGGCAAGAAGATCTTCGTAGCACAGGCTGCCCTTCGCGATTCTCAGTGTGAAAAGCCTGCGCTACTTACTTCGCGAGGTACATATACCCCACGGTGTTGTTTCCAGGCGAAGCAAACCACATCCTGCCTTTGGGATCGTTGTTAAGTTCCCTCATTCCATTTCCAACGGCCGGAGCAGGATATTCGGTGATCTTGCCAGTAGCGGGATCGAGGCGCCCGACCGTGTCCATGATCCCTGACGCGTACCAGACCTGGTTGGTCGAGTCGATTCCGATAGGATACGGAGAGGGCTGTTCGCCGGGAAGTTGGTATTCCTTGAAAGCGCCCGTCTCCGTGTCGAGGCGCACGATTTGTCCTCGGTCGTATTGTGCTAGCCAGCCGATTCCGTTCGCATCCACTTGAAAGCGGCGCCGCGAACCGGGCTGCGGCGGCGGAGTCCACGTGGTCACTTTCTCCGTCTTGTAGTCCACCTTGAAAATTCTTCCCTGGCCGCCAACTTCGTCAAACCAGATGTTGCCCGCCTTGTCGAGATTTGCGCCGTACGTGTTGGGAGCGTCTTTCACTTCCGTATAGACTCCGGTCTTGGGATCGAAGCGGTAGGAAAATGGGCTGCCGGAAACCCACAAGATTCCTTTGGGATCTTCGCGCACCGTGTTCATCGTCTTGCCCGGCCCTTTGTATTTGGTTTGCTTGCCGGTCTTGACGTCGACCTTCACCAGGGTTCCACCCTCCTCCACAACCCAGGCCGAAACTCCGTCGCGCGTCATCTGCGCCGAGCGCGTGCCCACGCGCGGCGACTGGCTTTCCCACAAATATTCTTGCAGGTCTCCCGTTTCCGGATTCAATCTGCCGACGCCATTCACCGTTCCAAAATAAGGACACCAAACGTTGCCGTCTTTATCCGGATTCGCGTCCCAGGTCATGCGGCCCGGCGGCATTTCATACAGGACATACACAATCTTGAGTGCGTCATCGCTGAACTGCTTCATCCAATCGACGTACCCCGGAAGATCGGCCGGAGATTCCGGAAGCGCGCCCGGCCCTGTCCCGAAAATTTTGCTGGCATAGGCCGCTAGTTCGTTGACGTCCTGGTCGTTCTTGATTTGGCTGTAGACCACGCTGCCGCCGATTCTCGTCGACATCTGGTCCTTGAGGACCTCGCGCCATCCGTTTTCGTCGCGACGCACATTAATGAACTGCTGGAACCCGTGGCAACTTGAACCGCAATGCGCAAACTTATCTTTGCCGGGGCCGTCCGGGAACAAGTCGATGCCCTGAATGATCGGAATTTCGTCCCAATGCACCATCTGCTTTTGCAGCGTCCAGTCAAAAGTCGCGTTCTGGTTCGCGGACAGAACAATTCCGCTCTTCGGGTCGGACCTGTAGCCCACTGCTCTCGCTCGCACTTGATAATCGCCTGCCGGCAGATTCTCGACGCGGTAAGTTCCATCCGGTCCGGAAAGCACGATTACCGTCACCCTGGTCCTGGAATTCCGAGCCTGCACAAACGCAGCCCGAAACGGCGCGCCGTCCGGCCCCATGACTTTGCCCGTGATCGTTGCGCCGAATGCGATCGAGGAAATGAGGCCAACTGCACTCACCAAACCCAGGACTTTAAGAATTCTGAGCGGTTGCATAACGCCTCCTCGCAATGTCCGACTTGGGCAACTCGATCCACGAAAAAGTAGTCCCAAAATGGAGAGCCAATGCGTTGCCAACGTATGGCGGCCCTATCGGATCAACGCGCAATTCTGCCTGCACCAGACCGCATTGCCGCAGAGGCTACCAAAGTGACGGATCGACTGTCTATGGAGATCTGCACTCACTCCGTTGCCCGGGGCACAGGAGTGTGCTTATCCCCTCGTGACGATGGGGAGGCCGGGAATTGATTACATTGGCGTAAATTTTCAGTCGGTCGCGTTGGTTTTGCTTGGGAAACATCCGGAGTCCTTCTTGCAACTCGGAACCATCTTATCGATCCTGTCACCGATGAAACTGCTCCGCCAAGGCACTCCGAATTGCTGTCCGTGTTGCGAACTGCGGACGTGTGTGCCTATTGGTGCGGGGAGGCTGAGGATCTGGGTCTTAGTATCACAACCCGGCACTTTTGAGACCAACCGCCAAAAA
>Ga0187803_10001088_pt1 | contig 10621 bp, 9 predicted proteins | sample NC_wetland_sal_i_2_FD_132425 | JGI IMG/M metagenome (GOLD analysis project Ga0187803, IMG submission 132425) | Wetland sediment microbial communities from Neuse River Estuary, North Carolina, USA - Control_3 | ecosystem: Environmental > Aquatic > Freshwater > Wetlands > Sediment | place: USA...
GCCACGGCGTTCGCCCCTGGAACACTGGTGTCTTCGCCCGTTCCCTTCCGGATAACCTTTTTCTGTCAAAAGAGTCTAAACAACTAATGAGCGTGAATTTTCCCAGGTGTGCTGGCCCTCAGGGAACTTCGTCGGATGCTCTTGCGTATCAGAAGTGGGCGGGGAATCGCACGATGATGGTCTGGAGGCAGTGATGGAAGTTCAGAAGAACATCCCGGATGGAGTTCGGAGAATGGTGGCGCACGCCAGTGGCGCGCCGGTGGAGCAGGTGATCCAGGCCGCGCACGACGAACTTCTCCAATTGATGCGGCAGCGGGCCGAGATCATGAAGCGGATCGGCACTGTCAAGCAAACCATCGTCGGGCTGGCCAATCTGTTTGGCGATCATGTCCTGGGCGACGACCTGCTGGAACTGATCGACCGCAAGCCCAACGGCCGTCAGCCCGGGTTCACCAAAGCCTGCCGCACCGTTCTCATGGAAGCCCGGCGTCCGCTGGGGGCGCGTGATGTTTGCCAGGAGTTGGAGAAGCGTTCACCCGCTATTCTCTCGCGCCACAAAGATCCCATGGCTTCGGTCACCACCGTGCTAAATCGCCTGGTGGACTACGGCGAGGCGCGCAGCCTCAGCAACGACCGCGGGCGGCGGGTGTGGGAGTGGGTGAGCGAAATCGGCCAAGCGATGGATGTTGTACCCTCCAGACTCTCGGCATGAAGGTAGCGCGGACACTCCTGTCCGCGCTCGCATGCAGTCCCGCAACTGCCGACTCGCGGCAAGAGTGTCCGCGCCACACGGACTACGCCGGCAGCAAGCGGCCTTTTTCCAGATGCCGGGTGACGTGTGCGTACCCTGCCGCGTGCGGGTCGTGCGTCACCATGACGATCGTCTTGCGGAAACCTTCGTTCAGACGCTTCAGAATTTCCAGGATTTCCGTCGCCGAGTGGCTGTCCAGGTCACCAGTCGGTTCGTCGGCGAGAATCAGAGTGGGATCGCTGACGATCGCCCGGGCAATGGCCACCCTCTGCTCCTGCCCGCCCGAGAGCTGCTTGGGGAGATGGTTGACGCGATCCTCCAGTCCCACCAGTTTGAGCGCGGTCATCACGTGATCGCGCCGCTGCTGCGGGGTCATCTTGGTCAGCAGCAGGGGCAACTCGACGTTCTCAAACGCGGTCAGCACCGGGATGAGATTGAAAGTCTGAAAAACGTAGCCGACATGCGTGTTGCGCCAGCTGGCCGACTGTCCATCATTGAGGCGGAAGATGTTTTCTCCCATGATCAGCAACTCGCCGGCGGAGGGCCGGTCGATGGCCGCGATCATGTTCAGCAATGTCGTCTTCCCCGAACCCGAAGGGCCCATTAAAGCCAGAAACTCACCCTGGGCGATGTCGAGCGACACGTTGTCGAGCGCGGTCACTTCAAACTCGTCGCGTTTGAAGATCTTCGTCACGCTGCGGGCTTGGACCACCTTGCTGGCCACGGCCGTTTGCGCCACCGTCATTGCATTCATGATTGCCCCTTGATGCGAATTTTTTGCCCATCCTGCAAGTTCGCGGGCGCCGTGGTGATCACGTTCTCGCCGCCCACCAGCGAGTCCACCAGATACCCGCCCGAGCGCTGTCCCTGCACGTGGACATCGCGGCGGAGGGCCTTGCCGTTGAAGGCAATCAGCACGAACTTGGCGCCATCTTTGTCCCGCAACGCAGCCGTGGGCACAAACACCCAGGTCTGTTTCGAACCGGGACTCTTCTCCTCATTCGCCTTGAACTGCACGGTGGCGTTCATTTCCGGGCGAAGATAAGAGTCCGGCTTCAGGATCTGCACCTTCACCTGCACCGTGGCTTTTTGCCGGTTGGCTTCCGGCGACATCTCCGCGATCTCGCCCTTGTAAGAGCGATCTTTGAAAGCATCGAGCGTGACGATGCCCTCCTGCTTCGGAGACAGCTTGGCGAAGTCATCCTGCGCAATATCGAGTTCCACCTGGATATCGTTCAAGTCGGCCAGGGCGACGACGGACCCGCGCGGCCCGCCTTCCGCCCCGCTGGCAAACTGGGCCGTCACCAATTCGCCTTTCTCCGCCGTGCGCTCAAGAATCGTGCCGCTGACGGGCGCGCGAATCACGGTGGCGTCGAGCTGAGACTTGGCGTAATCCATTTGTCCCTTGGCCTGCACCACGTCGGCGCGGGCGCGATCAATTTCCTCGACACGCGGGCCGAGTTTCGACAGGCGGAAAGACTGCTCGAGCGAGTTGGCGCGCTGCTGGTCGGCATCATAGCGGGCCTGGGCGTCGTCGAGATTCTGCTTCGAGACCACGCCCTGGGCGAAGAGATCCCTGGTGCGGTCGAGAGTGATCTTATCGTTGGCGGCGGTGGCGCGGGCTTCAGAGAGATTGTGATCGGCCTGCTGAATCTCTTCGGGGCGCGAACCGTGTTCGGCCTCGGCGAGGCGGGCCTTGGCGCTCTCCCACGCGCCGCGCGCCTGCTCATACATGGCGCGGAACTCCTCGTCTTCCAACCGCACCAGCACTTGCCCTTCTTTTACCTTGTCGCCCTTCTCTACGCCGATCCACGCAACGCGCCCGGTCACTTTGGAGTTCACGCTGATCTTGTGGTGCGCCACGACATATCCACTGGCGGAAAGCACGGTGCTGCCCGCAACGTCGCTACCCTGGGCCGCAGCCCGCACCACTTCGACTTCCGGGGTGTCCGCGGCGAGCACGCGGTAAGCGAGCGCGGCCAGCCCTAACAGCACCACCAGCGCGATCCCGCCCAGGATGATGCGGCGCGACCACGCGGGGGGCTCTCCTCCTCCTTCGCGCAGGGAATGATCGATGCGCAAGCCTTGCAGGTCGTCGTGTTTTGTGTCCGTGGGCATAAGTGATGGATGCTCCCCGTTGTTTTCCTACACGAAGGAAATCAGGCGCGCAGCGAGGTCAGGATGTCCTGCCGCGCCGCGTGCCAGGCCGGCGCGAACCCGCCCGCCAGCCCCATGATCAATGCGAAGCCAACGGCCGTGACCACCACCTGCGGCGTCATGTGCAGGCTGAACACCGTCTCGCTGAAGGTGACCTGGTTGCCGATTCCCGTGGTCAAGCCGTTGAACGGCAGCATCAAAACGATTCCCACCACCGCGCCCAACAGCGACAACAGCAACGCCTCAATCACAAACGAAGTCAGAATGCTGGGCCGCGAAAAACCGATAATGCGCAAAGTTGCGATTTCACGGCTACGGTACGCCACCGCGGCGTACATCGTGTTCATGGCGGCAAAGCTCGAGCCAATCGCCATGATCACGGCGACGAACATCCCAATGAATTTGATCGCGCCGCCGGAACTGGTTTGCTTCTGATAGTACTCAGTTTCCAGCGTGCCTTCCAATTTCAGGCGCTGGTCGTCGCTGACCCGGTGTTTCAGCGCATCGGCGGCGACTGCGTCGGTGGCGCGAAGGTAAGCCGACGCGTACCCACCCTGGCGGTCGAAATCAGCGGCGACCTGGTTTACGTCGCCCCAGATTTCCGAATCATAAGCCGTGCCGCCCGAGTCGAAGACCCCGACTACCTTCCACTGCCCTTTGGCGAAATCCATGGTGTCGCCCACGTTGGCGCCGGAGAAGCGGTTGTGAATAGATTTTCCCACCACCACTTCCCGTTGCCCCGGCCTGAACCAGCGGCCCTCCACCAGCTTCGTGCTGCGACGAAGGGTGAGTCCCTCCGGCATCATGCCGCGCACGGTGACATTCACATCGCCGGTTCCATCCTTGCGCGGCAGCACGACCACCACCACCCATTCTCCCGAAGCGATGGGCTCTCCCTGGCTGTCCTTCTCTATGCCGGGCAGAGTCTTCAGGGTTGGGAACAGCGCAGCGTCGAATCCGCCGGAAAGTTCTGCGACCGAGCCTTTGCGCATCACCAGCACGTTCAGCGGATCGCCGCTCGACACAAACGCTTTTTGCAGGCCAGCGAGCAGCGCCATCAGGAAGACGGCAGTCGTGACCGTGAGCGCGATGCCGAGAGCGGTCATCACCGTCAGGCCCTTGCGCAGCTTCAGATTGCGGATGTTATAGCTGATAGGCAGTGCCATGCCGTATGCGCGCTAGCCGATGTAGCGCAAGCCCTCCACGATGTCCACTTTCGCCGCGTGATAGGCCGGGAAAAGCGCGCTGACCAGTCCCACCATGCCCGCGACAAAGACAGCCAGCAGGAATGTCGGAAACGTGACTCTCATCCCGATGAAGAAGAATCCCATGCCGGGAGCATGCGCGATGGCGAACACCAGTCCCGCCGCCAGCACACACCCAAACAGCCCGCCCAGCAGGGCGACGGTCACCGCTTCGCCGACGTAAAGCGTCAAGATTCGCTGCCGGGTAAATCCAAGCGTCTTCAAGACCGCTACTTCTCGGGTGCGCTCGCGGATCGACATCGCCATGGTGTTGGCGGAAACCAGCAGGGTTGCAAAGATCACGGCGAAGCAGATGCTCAGAATGAACGCCTTCACGTTGCCGAGGCTGTTAATGAAGCTCAACTGAAACGCCTTTTCACTCTCCGTCTTGGTCGGCTCCGGAGAGTTGCGGAACATGGCATCCACGCCGGCCGCCACCTTGGGAACGTCATCGGGAGAGTCGGCCAGGATGTTAAAGGTCCCAGCACGGCCTTTAGCCCAGGAAACCGCTTCCTCCACATACTTCTGGTTGAAGTAAACCGTCATGCTGGGCTGTGGCGGAGTGAAGATGCCGCGAATCGTGAGTTCCAGATTCACCGGGAAGATGGTTCCTTTGAGCACGATGCGATCCCCGATCTTCCAACCGAATTTCTTGGCCAGATCGCTGTCTACCACGCATCCGGCTTGATCGCGCTGCCAAGCCTGAAGTTGGTCGTCGGGAATCTTGAAATCGGTCATCACCTTGAAAATCTCTTCCGGATCGGTGCCAAACTGCGCGAAGAAGTTCTCCGGCTTTTCGTCCTTGTACAAACCGCCGAACCACTGCGTGGGAGCGACGGCCACGACTCCAGGCACGGTTCGCATCTTCTCCCGGTAGTACACCGGCATATTCTGGGTCAAGGAGACGCGATGGCGCGTAATCAACCGCTGCGCCGACTGGGCGTCACCCTTATCGATGTACCACCGGCGCCATACCGTCATCATCAAGGTGAGCAGAATTAGAGAGAAGGTGATGCTCAAAACCGTGAGGACACTGCGGCGACGATTGCGAAAGGCGCTCTTGGTCACAAAGCGGGTTAATGTCATGCCGGCACGACTCCGGAAGGCTCAATCGTTGAGGGCAAGAATCCCCGGGGAGAAACAGCAAACCCCAAAACCTGAATCTTGAGGATAAAACAGCGCTGGCCTCATCGACAACTGGACTCTGGGCCTAATTTTGGCCAACATTTACAGTGGTTCATTGTTAAAGATAGGTTACAAATACTCCCGATGAGTTGCATCCGCAGCTTGAAGCCAAACGTCAGCCGCGAGCAGGCGATTCAGCACTTTAGCGCGGGTGCGCTGAATCTCTTCACCAGCCTGGCCCGCGGGCGCATCCGTTCGATCGCCGAACTCTATATCCCGTATCGCACGTTCCGGGTGAAGATCACCAGCGGCGGCCGGCAGCAGAGCCGGATTTTCGCCGTGGATGCGGTACGCGGCGTGCTGGATCTATTTGAGTTTCCGGCGCACCTGGCCACGTCCGACCTGCTCACTCTAGAAACTCGCAATGTCCTTCCCACTTCTCTCGACGACTCCCAACTGAAACACCAGATCATTGCCAAGGTTCGCCGCATCGTCTTCGCGCAGGGTTTCTTCAAACTTCGCGACTTACAAATCGAGGCCGACGTCATTCCCGGCGATTACTGTGTCCCTTACTGGGTCTGCTTCCGCGGAGCAGGCAAGATCGCTCATCTCGCGGTGCTCGACGCCGTGCGCAGAAAGCGGGAGGGCGCCAAGGTGCGGCACATGATCGAAGAATGGTTGCGGTCGGACGGGGGTGCGGGCTCCAGTTTGTAGTTTTCCTTCGTGGCCCTTCGTGTTCTTGGTGGTTTCCACTTCTCGATTGCGCTACGAAGGCCAGAGAGGTTCACAAAGGAAATCTTCGTGAGCCGAGTGATGCAGGCCGGTTTCAAAGTACTTTCGTAACTCTCAACCGTGCACGCGAAGGCGATATTCTAGTTGCGGCTCTCCCCTGGCTTCAGCCCACTTCATTGCAAGGTGAACCCGGCTGATCCCGCGAGGCGACTGCAATGGCAACGATGTTTGGGCGGTTCGAGATCCAGAGCGAGCTCTCGCGCTCGGACACCGCTTTGGTTTATAAGGCCACCGACACGGAAACTAACCAGATCGTGGCGCTCAAGACGCAAAGTCTGGAGCCGCTGGGCGAGCGCGCCCCGGCCTTCGTGGAGACGTTGATCGCCGAGGGCGAGCGCACCCGCGACCTCGCCAGCCAGAACATCGCCCTGCTCTACGGCGCCGGGGAAATCGACGGTCAGTTCTGCGCCGCTATGGAATACATTCAGGGCAACAGCATCGCTACCATGCTGGCGCGCAAAGAAGGCTTCTCCATCTGGGATTTGGTCGACATCACGCGCCAGGTTTGCGCCGGCCTCGACTACGCCGCCGCGCAGGGCGTCGTCCACTACTCACTCGAGCCAGCAAAAATCATGGTGCAGTGGGACGGGTTGGTCAAGATGCTGGGTTATGGCATCTCCAACATGAGCCTGATCGAAGCAGAAGCGGGACACGGCCTCGGCCGCTTGTGGCCCTACTGCTCGCCCGAGCAAGTTCGCGGCGAAGCCATCGATGTTCGTTCGAACCTGTTTACCTGGGGCGCCATCCTCTATGAGATGGTTGCCGGCCGCAGGGCGTTCGACGCTCAGGACCCCGCCGTCCTCGTGAACCAGATTCAAAACGAAATGCCTTCCAGCCCCTCGTCCCTGAATCCAAAAATTCAGCCCGGCGTCAGCGCCCTGATCATGAAAGCGCTCGCGAAAGATCCCGAGGCGAGATATCAGACCGCGCGTGAGCTGGTCGAGGATCTGGAGAAGTGCAAGGACAGCGGGAAAAAATCCGCCTCGGATCCCAAGCAAGCTGCGCCGCCCAAAAGCGCTGTCCATGTCAATCCGGCGGCTCGCGCCGCGGCTGCCGGCAAATTTGTCGGAGCTTCGTCCGCGCCCATGGCGCCAGCGCCTCCCGCTCCCGTGGCAACGCCTGAGCCGGAAGTGCAGGTGTTCTCGCAGGCACCCACGCCGGTCGCGGAAAAGAAATCCCGGGCGGCGGCTGCGGGGATGGCATCGGCGGCAAGCGTCGGCTACTCGTCCGGCTCGGATTCTGGAGCCCGTCTGATCGAAGAACCAGAGCCCAGTCCCGCCCACGGCCGGAGCGGGTCTGGCGCGCAACTGTCGGCCACGGCGATCGAACCGGAAAGTGAAGCTGCGCCGCGCATCGCCGTCGATCCAGTCATGGCGGGCCTGGCGGAGAGTGCACCTGGGGCAAGCTTTTCCGACATTGCAGAATTGCCTCCGCTGAAAGAAGCCGCTTACGTTCCGCCACCGCCACCGGTCGACGAGGCGCCCGAACCGGCCGTGGCTCAGACCTATTCGAAAAAAGAGGAGAAGCCCAAAATCCAGCCGCGCGAAGTCGCCGAGAAGGCATTCCAGGAAATCAAGACCGTGCCCCCTCGGCTGATCCTGTACTCGATTTTTGGCGCGGTCGGCCTCATCCTCATCGTGGTGCTGGCGCTGTTTTTCCACGTCCGCAACGAAGACGATGGCTCCACGGCTGCGCCGCGTCCCACCAAAGCTGCCGCCAGCCAGGAACAGCCAGCGCCTCCCGCTCCCGTTGCTCCCGCGCGCCCGGCTGAGGTCGTCCTCGCCCCAGAACCCGCGCCGGAGCCGGAAGTAACCGTACGCCAGTTCGAAAAACGCGCCGCTAAGCGGGCCTCCCGGCCAGCACCGGTTCCGGTCGCGATCCCCGGGCAGGTGCAGATCGACTCCAACCCGCAGGGCGCCCAGATACAACTCGATGGCAAAAGCGATCCGGCGTGGGTCACACCCTTCAACCTGACCGGCCTCAGTCCCGGCAAGCACATCATCTCGGCCAGCAAAACGGGATATTCCGCGGAGATCCGCTCCGTCGATGTCGCTTCCGCCAGCAAGTCCTTCGTCGTCATCCATCTCTCTCCGAACAACGCCCTGCTGATCGTGAACAGCACGCCCAGCGGAGCCGCAATCGTCATCGACGGCAAGAACACTGGGCACGTAACCCCAACGCAATTCACCGTCGACAAAGGCCCACACACCGTCTTACTGCGCAAGCCGGGATATCTCGAGGAAACCACCACGGCGGACCTTGGTCCGGGCCAGAATTTCCAGTTTGCTCCCGTCCTGCGGGCGCTGGGCAATGCCGACGACATCCGCACTGTCGGCAAGTTCAAGAAACTGTTTGGCAAGGGTGGCGACAGCACCGCCGGGATGGGCGCCCTCAGTATTCGCACCCAGCCGAAAGGGGCGCAGATCGCCGTCAACCAGCGTCTGCTGGAAAAAACCTCTCCGGTCGAAGTCATGCTGGGGCCCGGCAATTATGTGCTGGATATCACCCTGACCGGCTTCAAGCCCATCCACAGAATCGTCAACGTCGACAAAGGCGGCAAGGTCGCGGTTGATGAAATCCTGGAGCGGGAATAGCAGGGTTTCCAGAAGCCATCGGGCTCTGTTGACAGCCGGCAAGGTGCCGGCCTTACAAGAGTCCCCTTCCCCAAATCATCTATTACGATAGCTCCGAGTTAAGGCGGTAGGGTGGAACAACTTAACGGACTATAGAAGCAACGGCGACCGGAAACAGGGCCGTTATGCGGTCAAGGGTCACTCTGACCGGTGACCAGCATCACTGCCCGCTGTCCCCTCGCTTGCGCAGGATGGTTCCAGGCGAGAAGGAGTGCGTCGTGTCGTCTCAGCCCACACCGGGCAAGCTAAGTCCTGACCTGTGGCAAGCTCTTCATGGGATCAAGGCAGTTCGCGTTTATCCCAAGGGCTCCCGTTTGTTCCAGCAAGGTACGGTCGTCAGCGGCGTGTATTTGGTCGAGTCGGGCAAGGTGCGCGTCCTATTGCCGACCGGTCAAAGCCGCCCCCAGCTGCTGCAGGTTGCCGGTCCCGGCGCCATCCTGGGTCTGAGCGAGAGCATGACCGGAGACAACTACCGCGTGACCGCCGAAGCCGGTGACCATGCTACCGTCGCTTTTATCCCGCGGGAAAGTTTTGTGGATTTTCTGCGCGGGCACTGCGACTTTTGCATGCAGGTGGTCAGGCTGCTGAGTGAAGACCTGCATGGTCTCTACCACAAATTCCGCAGCATCAGCGCGCACCCGGGCCGTCCCCGCCATCGCGCGCTGGATGAACAGCTGAACTAAACTGGAAGTTATCGGGCGATCTCACGGACCCGTCAGAGAGCGCCATGGGGACACATTCGGGGCCCGGGATCGATTCCGGGCCTGCCCCTGAGGGCCGTCGCCTGGGAGTCGTCGCGTTGTGTTCTAATCTCCTCCCATGGAACGTCTGCGCAGCGACGATGCCGAAATCGTCTATGAAATCCAGGGCCACGGCCCGCCGGTTGTTCTGCTTCATCCTTTTCCTTGCCATCACGCCTTCTGGAATCCGATCGCGCCCGCACTGAATTCCCGCTACCGCCTGATTGCTCCCGACCTGCGCGGCCACGGCGACTCCGAGATCGGCGAAGGCCCCGCCCTGATGGCCAAGCACGCGCGCGATGTTGCCCAGGTGCTGGACGCGGCGGGCGTGGGCAGGGCGGCGTTCATTGTCTGCTCGATCGGCGGATACATCGGCTTTGAATTCTGGCGCCGTTTTCGTGAGCGAGTGAGCGCGCTGGTGTTGTGCGATACGCGGCCTCAGCCCGACACTCCCGAAGCCCGATTGAACCGGTTAAAGGCCGCCGCCGACGTTTTGGAGCACGGCACTGAACCGTTTATCGAGAGCATGATCCCGAAGCTGATGGGCCGGACCACGGTCGGCACGCGTCCCGATCTGGTCGACGGCGCCCGCCGCATGATGCGGAAAATGTCGCCGCAAGATATCAGCCTCGTCCAGCGCGGCATGGCCGATCGTCCCGACTCCGTCGCCGACCTGAAGACGATCAACGTACCCACGCTGATCGTGATCGGGAAAGAAGACGGGTTGTCCACTCTCGCCGACGGCGAGCTGATGCGCCAGAGCATCGCAGGAAGCCAGTTGAAAGTGATCCCCAAGGCAGGCCACTACGCGCCCTGGGAGCAGCCCGAAGTGGTCGGCCCACTACTGCGGAAATTCCTGGATGCTGCGCACGGAACCTGAACCTGTGGCGCGGACATTCCTGTCCGCGGCCTGCCGCCTGACGCCCCAGGTCCGCGCCCGCTTTTTGGGCGCTAACCTGGGATTGGCGTACTGACCGCCGACTACCGACCTGCTAGAATCGCCCCATTATGATTGAAGTTTTCCTCGTTCCCGAAAAAACCGTGGCGACTGCTAAAGGAGACGGCCCGGCGCTCGATCTGAGCCAAGCCGAAGGCCGGATCTTCTTGCTGACACTGGAAATTACGGACGTGGTCGAGCAGGAGTCGCTCGATGTCAGCGTGCAGGGCTCAGCGGACGGC
>Ga0187803_10001089_pt1 | contig 10620 bp, 6 predicted proteins | sample NC_wetland_sal_i_2_FD_132425 | JGI IMG/M metagenome (GOLD analysis project Ga0187803, IMG submission 132425) | Wetland sediment microbial communities from Neuse River Estuary, North Carolina, USA - Control_3 | ecosystem: Environmental > Aquatic > Freshwater > Wetlands > Sediment | place: USA...
GTCCCAAGACACCCCTGCTGTCCGTGCGGCCGCTCTACAAGTTAGCGCTACGAGTTTGCCGCCGCAGTGACGAAGATCACGTGGGAGATGGATATGCGAACGGTAAAACCCCTGAACCTTGCCACGGTTCCAAAACCTGACCGCTGCCACTCGCCGGACGGTAGGGGCTGGGCTAAGTGCCGAGCCCGTAGCGTTAGTGATATTGGAGACGTGCAGCACGGTCAGTGAATGCCATTCCCCATTCCAGCAAGTGCTGGACCTGTTCCACCCCAACCCTGGCATCACGAAACTGTTGCGCGGCCTCCCACACCTTCCCGCCACTGATCTCCCCGTAGGTGCGAGGTGAAGTGTAAGCCTGCGGGGGCAGCCCCAGGGGCAAGTACTTCGCGATCGGGTATTGCAGGTTCTTGTCCATCCACGCGGCAAGCAGCGATGCGGTGAGAGCGTGACGCACCTCGATTGGCAGTGGCTTGAAAATGGGCGCCCAAACCGGGCTGATCATGATCCGGGGATCGATGTTCTGGTCCGGCCGCCAACCCTGCCGGAGGTCGTCGGGGCCCAAGTGGGGATCGGTCGATTGCAGCGCTTTAATAACGGCCACCAGGAGTCGCGCGGGCTCCGGTTGGTGGGTTTGGGCATAAAGGTCGAGGAACCGGCTGATCACATATACCCAATCCACCGGGCCGCGATCTCGGTGTCGATGATTGCCGCTATTCAGGATGATCTGCAGCTCATACCAGGACGCTGTGAAATATTCGTTGGTCAACGCGCTGCCGCCTACTCCGGCCAGACCACTTGGGATGTGGGCTGCCGACGGAGCCGTCTCGGCCGGAATGGTGTTCCACCACGTGCGGGAGTCCGCGGTCAACCCAAAGAGATCGCGCCCGCGGCCTTCCAGCCCAAACTCCTGCATCATCTCCCAGGTCTTCACGAGCTGCCACAGCTGCGTCGAGTAAACCTTATTGGTCAACTCCGGCGACCACTGCGTTTCCGTTTTGACAAAGCGTCTGAGGAAGCCGCGCCGGGCTTGAGACCACTGGGCGAAGGCGGCAACCGCGGGGCGAATGTTGTGATCCGTGGTCTGGGTTGCCGCCAGGAGTGCGCGCAGCGGCACCTTCCTGCCAATCTTATTCTTACTCTCCGGAGTCGTCTCGTACCATGCCGCGAATGCGCTCTTGGTAAAGGCTGGACCCCAGGCATCTTTGGGATGCACGCGGGGCAGCCACTGGTTCCAATCCGGGAGTTGCAAGGCGATGGGAATCTCACGAGGATTGAGGTTGCCGTCGGGACGGAAGATTTCCGGCCTGATCTGCCGCACCAGTTCCCGCAAATTAGGAGCATTGCCCGGTGGACTTGGGACTTCCCTGCCCATCCCACCGCCGTGCCGGCGAAGCAGATACGCCAAGGTGTCCGTATCCCGGTCGAGGACCGAGGCGAGTCCGGCGCCGGCCGCCCAGTTCGAGATCGGTTTCTCGTCCAGTCCGGGTCCAGGCTGGTAAGGAGGGTTCCAGGGGCGGCCAGGATTGGGAAGGGGCAAGTTGCGAATGTAGCTTGCGATCTGTTCGCCCTCGAGTGTGGACAGACCATGGAAGCGTGAGCGGGCGACAATACTGCCGTTGGAGAAATTGAAGTACTTCAGGTCGCGCCCATCCTGCGCATGACAGTCCGCACAGTGCGCCTGAATCCTGGGGGCATTGGAAAGGCTGCTCGCCACCAGTGAGGCGCTCTGCCAGAGGTCCCGCCCAGCCTGGATAGAAGCCGCATCGGGCAGGGGTGGTGTCCAGGTTTCGGGTGCATCCTCCGCAAAATTGTCAGGCGGCAGAATCTTCCTTCCCTCGATGGTTAGGAAGTTCCACGCCAGGACACGAAAGCCGCTGACGAGCCCATCGGTTTGGTTGAAGCGGAATCTGATGGTGTTAATACCAGGAACGACCGTACCGCTGGGCAGCGGAACTGTCATCACCAGCGTGCCGAAGCCTCCGCCGATTCCGCCGAAACTCCGCCCGGGCTCGGCGATGGTGACGGTGTTGTTGTTCAGGGGTATCCAGGCGCTCGCGTTGACTTGGAGGCTGGCTTCCTCCGCATACCGCAGCCCATGGATCTGCAGCCACAGAGATCGGACCAACTCGGCCTGTCCGGCCTGAAGGGCGACCGTCCTGCTTGCCGTCGTGCCGCCTGCACCTACGACCTCGACCGGCAGTAAGATCCGGTCTGTGGCGGTATCCGCAGATCCGATGGAAATGGTTATGGCGACCAGGAGTAGTGGAGCCAGCAGCTCATGCCATCCCGCCACGCCCCGGCTACGACAGAACCGCCTGCCAACCGATTGCGCACTGGCAGCAGGTCTTCTCACAAAATGCATTCCTCATTGCTTACGGAAATCTCGCTCAGCAGTGGTCCAACATAGGTTGCTAGCGAGCGCTCGCACTCATCGTTTGCGTCCTCAAATGTAAGGCTATCCGCTGTCAGAACCCCTGAGTTTGCTTCAGATCAAAGAAGCTGGACGCATGCCGCGGGCGCGGAGCTGATTGATGTTCCTTAATCCTCGTGTTCCCCCTCTTCAAACATGCCTACCCTGGCGGGGAGCACATCGCGCTCGCCCGCGATCCAGACGTACAGTGTTGGCAGCAGAAAGACGCTCATTACCAGGGCCGCGATGAGACCTCCTACAATGACGATCGCAAATGGGCGCTGCGAGTCGGAACCAATCGCATGGGAGAGAGCAGCGGGCAGTAGCCCCAGAGTCGCAACCAACATGGTCATCATGATGGGCCGTAATCTCAACACAGCACCTTCAACGGCAGCGTCCTCGATTGAAAGCCGCCGGGCGCGAAGTTGATTGATGTACTCAAGCATGATGACTCCGGTCTGCACACAAACCCCGAATAGAGCCAGGAAGCCTACGCCGGAGGAAACACTGAAGTGGGTACCGGTGATGAGAAGAGCCAACAGTCCACCGATGGGCGCAACCGCAATGTTGACCATGATCAACGCTGACCATTTGAACGACTTGAACATCGTGTACAGGATCATGAAAATGATGAGAATCGTCACCGGGAGCACGATGAGCAGCCGAGCATTGGCTCTCTTCTGGCTCTCGTACTCCCCTTCCCAGTCGATCTTGTATCCGAGCGGCAGTTGGACCTGCTCGTTGACCCTCTTCATCGCCTCTCGCACGGCGCCGCCGAGATCACGGCCCCGGACACTGTACTTAATGGCGATATACCGCCGATTACTCTCCCGATAAATTTCCGAGCCGCCATCTTGCTCTTTGATCTTGCACAGCTGCGCCAGCGATACTCGCTCTCCTGTGGGAGCCAACAGGCGAATTTTCTCGATTGCTTCCTTTGTATCCCGGTAGGGGGGGAGATAGCGCAACACCAGGTCGTAACGTGCTTCGCCTTGCAGGACTTGTGTCAGCGCGCCGCCTCCGACTGCGGTTTGAATCGCATCTTGCACGTCGGCTACGTTGATCTGGTAACGAGCGGCGGCATCACGATCCACGGTCACGTTGAGGTTCGGCTGCCCGAGAACTCGGAAGACACCGAGATCTTCGATTCCGTTGACATTGCGCATAATACCGACGACTTGATCGGCTTTGTCTTCGAGAACTTGCAAATCATCGCCATAGATTTTCGTGGCCAGCTCGCCCTTCACACCGCTGACCGCCTCTTCCATGTTGTCTTCGATCGGCTGCGAAAATCCCCAAACGACGCCGGGAATCTTATCGAGTTCGCGCTGCATGGCGGCGATCAATTCGTCTTTGTTGTGGTGGAAGATCGGACGCCACTGCTCTTTCGGCTTGAGGTCGACGAAGTATTCGGTGTTGAAGAAACCGGTGGTGTCGGTGCCATCGTCGGGACGCCCCACTTGGCTTGTGCACTGCGGAACTTCCGGAAAAGAACAAAGCACGATTCGCGCCTGGTTCGCGACCCGGATGCCCTCCTCCGGCCCGGTGCTGGGCGCGAGTGTGCCACGCACCCAAAGGGCGCCTTCATCTAAATGAGGCAAGAATTCGGAGCCGATGATCCCGCTGAAGGCTAGAAAATTGCCCCCCAAAACGCCAATCAGCGCCACACCGACTGTCACCGCACGGTGACGAATAGCCCAGCGGACTGCGGTTCGGTAATGTTCAATCACCCAATGCATCACCGGATTGCGCCATTCGTGCGCTCCTTTCGCGAACGCGAAACTCGCCAGCACGGGAGCTATGAGGATGGAAAACAGCAGCGCTCCCAGCAGGGCAAACGCTACCGTCCACGCCATGGGTTGAAAGAGCCGGCCTTCCACTCGCTGCAGCGTGAAGATCGGCAAATAAGCGGTAATGATGATCGCGATTGCGTAGAACACCGGACGCTGGACTTCATGCGATGCGTCGCTGATCTTTTCGGCGGGTGTCTTGGTCGTTTCATTGTCCCGGTGCAGGTGACGCACAATGTTTTCGATCATCACCACCGCGCCATCCACCACCATGCCAAAATCCAATGCGCCCAGCGACAGGAGATTCGCTGGAATGTGTCTCAGGTCCAGGCAGATGGACGCAAATAGCAGCGAAAATGGAATGGTTGCTGCGACGATGAGCGCCCCACGGATGTTGCCAAGAAATAGAAACAGAACGAGGGAGACCAGGATCATTCCTTCCGTCAGATTGTGCAGCACAGTATGGGAGGTGAAGTGAACGAGATCGTCGCGATCGATGAATGGAACGATCTTTACTCCCGGAGGGAGAATGTGGTCATTCAACTCCTTCACCTTCTCGTGAAGGTCCTTGAGCGCCGCCTCCGCCTCGGCGCCTTTCCGCATCGCTACCCATGCTGAGACCACGTCATCGTTGTCGATGATCTTTCCGTTCTCCCGATGAATCGCACGGGCAAACCGGCCGAGCCGAATCTTGGGACCTTGCGAAACCACCGCGATGTCCTTCATACGCAGCGGCGTACCATTCTTGGTAACGAGAACTGTGTTCTCGATATCGTGGACGGTTCTGACCAGGCCGACTTCTCGAACATTGATCTGCTGGAGGCCCGCCTCGATGAAACTGCCGCCGGCATTCACGTTGTTATTGGCGAGCTGTTGCTCGACCTGGGCCAAGCTCAAACCGTAGGCAACGAGCTTGTTGGGATCAACCCGAACCTGGTATTCGCGCGTGGGCCCGCCGAAGCTGGCAACTTCAACGATGTTGGGCACAGCCTTCAGATGTTTCTCCACCACCCAGTCTTCAATGGATTTCAGCTCCATCGGGTCATAGGCCGGATTCGTGCTATGCAGCGTGAAAAAATAGATTTGGCCGACGGGACTCCAATCCGTCCCCATTTGCGGCGTTACGCCCGGAGGCAGGTTGACCTGGCTCAGCCGCTCCAGAACCCGCTCACGGTTCCAATTGTTGTCCGACCCATCCTCGAAGATCAGCTTCACGTCTGAGAGGCCGAAGAGCGAGAACGAGCGCAGATGCACCACCTGTGGAACGCCGTTCATGGCAATTTCAAGCGGAATCGTCACTTGCTGTTCGATCTGTTCCGCCGAGATTCCCGGCCACTGGGTGATGACCTCAACGTAGTTGTCGGCCACATCGGGATACGCCTCAATGGGCAGGCGCTCGAACGAAACGATCCCGGCGGCGAAAAGGATCAGCGCCACGCCCACGACGGCGAGTCGGTTATTGAGAGCGAAATCGACGATGCGGCGAATCATTTCATTGCTCGACTGTGTTTTGCAGCGGCAAAGCGTTTGAGACCACTTGGTCTCCTGGTTTGATCCCGGAAACAACCTCCTGCAGGTTGCCGGGAAGCGTGTTTCCGGTTACAACTTCAAGGCGCTTGAAATGTCCCGAGCCGACCGGTGCGTAAACCCACTCGCGATCATGCAAGTGGAGGATTGCGCTCGCTGGAATGGCCGACCGCATTACCGGCTCCTTGCCATAGAACGTCGCGGTCACGAACATTCCGACTCGCATCAGGCCCGGGTTGGGAACTTCGATCCGAACTTTTGCAGTGCGAATGCTGGGATCGAGAACCGGGAGAATGTTTTCAATTCGGCCCTTGAAAACCTGGCCGGGATAAGCATTCAGACGAATATCCGCATATTCACCGACATGCACGGCATCGAGGTCGTTTTCGTAAACATCACAAACGATCCAGACGTAGGAAAGGTCGGAGATGGTGAACGGATTGGGCCCCGACAGTCCCTGAGCGCCGGAGGAATTGGTAACTTGCTGGTCCGTAATTACGCCGGAGGTGGGCGCGACGATGTTGACGATTCCGCTCGGATGATCCTTGTCGATCCCGAGCAGCCGCAACTGCTCAGTTGCCGCATTCAGATCTGCTCTTGCATCCCCTTCCGCGGTTTCGGCAGCCTCCAATCCACCTTTCGCGATCGCGCCCTTCTCGTACAGAATCTGCGCCCGTTCCAACTGTTGACGCGCTAACCGTTCATCATTCTCGGCTTTCAAATATGTTTGGTAAGCACCGGAGACGTCGGTGCTCTGCACCTTGAGCAAAAGCTGCCCCTTCTTCACGACGTCGCCCAGCCGCGCCTTAATCTCAACCACTCGTCCGGCAGCCAACGAAATCACCGGCACGGCGCGAGTAATGTCGGGCTGCACCACGCCGGTCACGTTGAGAGCGGGGACTGCCTTGTATTCAACGGCTGTCACAAACGGAAATTGCTCGGGATGGTCTACCGCGAAGTCATTGGGATTCAGGTCAGGCTGGACGACCGCTTTAGGCGGCGCCTCCGCGTTTGGGTCAGCTTTGCTTTCGTTGCAGCCGACCAGAAGGAAACTCGAAGCTGCGCAGAGAATTGCCGTGATAATCATCCCCGCAGATTTGCCATTCGTTTTCATAGGACCACCTCTCGGCCGACGGCCATGTTCAGTTGGGCCGCGGCCATCAAGTAAGAACCCACCAGGTTCACGTAGTTGAGCTGCACACTGCGGTACTCCGCCTGTGCATTCAGGAAATCCAGCAACGAGGCTCCGCCGTGTTGATAAGAAAAGAAAATCGTGTCCCGCACACGCACGGATTGCTGCAGGTACTTTGCCTTGTAAGGCCGCAGCAGAACCAGATTGCTTTCCAGAGTGGCGTAGCTGGAGTCGACGTCGCTCAGCACCCCTGCTTCGGCGGCGTCGCGCAATCTTTCATTGCGCCTGATATCGAGCTGCGTGCGCAGCTTCTCTCCCTGATTGCGGTCGAAAATGCGCAATGGAATGCCCACACTTACGCCGAGCGTATTGATGCCAAACGGGTTATTGTTGGAGGAATTGTGGGTATACCATGCGCTCAATGTCGGATCGGTTGAGCCGTTGGCAACCGCCAGTTTGTGATCGGTTTGGGCCTTGTCGACGGCTTCGACGGCCGCCTTCAAATCGGGCCGCGCGTCGAGCGCGATCCTCCGAAACTCGTCACGTGGCATGAGTCGATCGTTGAAGTCGTAGGTTCCGGCCACGTCGATTTGTTCAATCGGAGTTCGGTCGTTCAGGAGCGTGAGGAGTTGGATCTTTGCGTTTTCCAGGTTCTCTTCGGCAGCTTGCAAATCCGATTCATACTGGACGCGCTGTAGCTCCAACCGGTCGAGATCAATCTGCGCAATGTCGCCGGCATTGAAACGAGTTCTACTGATGTCGAGCACATGGTCGTAGTAGGCGAGGTTGTCTTTGGCCAGCTGCAGCACCGCTTTGGCTTCGAGCGCTGACACAAATGCGCCGCGCAGGTTGAAAAGCAAAGTCCTCTCCAGATCCGCCTGACTCGACTCGGCAATCAGGGTCCCCTTTTTCGCACTCTCCAGGCGTAGCTCGCGCTTGTGCCGCCGTTCGTGCAGATAACTGATGCCGGGAGACTCAAACGTGCCGGCGAATGGCCGCCAGACATCTTTATGAGGAGCGATTTGGGTCCCGTCAGCTAACAGCGTGAACTGTGGATTGGGACGCAGAAACGCAGTGATCTCCTCCGCCTTCGACTCGTCGATGCTCAGCCGGCCAGCCTGGAGTGTGGGGTTCTCTGCCTCAAAACGCGCTTTTACCTTTTCCCAAGTCCACGGCTCTTGCGCAATTGCCCTCACACAAGAACAGAACAAGAGAAATAGTGCCAAGTGCCGTAACGGGTTCTTTCGCATGTATGAACTCTGCGTTCGGTGCGGCGCCGAGTGCCGGCTGCTTCATGTTGCGAAGCAGGACGATACCGGCCACCGACCAGCTCAAGGATTCGTTGTGTACTTTCTGAAGATCGCGCCGCTGACAAAAGGCGCAACCGGCCTTGGGAGACCTAGGCCAAAGGAGGGGCTCGACAACCGGTAGTGCGGACCAGCGCCTGGGCTGGAAGAATCAGCAGCGAGGGCAATACATTTCCGCAGGATTCGTTTCCGGGACCGAAGGAATGAACCTGCACCAGTTGCGCCCGCGAGATCCCATCGTCACCCCACACCGGGGATTTGGGCGCCGGGGCCTGCTTCACTACGCGCTTGGTGGGACTGGATTCCTCCATCTCCTGCCGCAGGGCGTGGAGATCGTCGCTGGCCGAAACCACCGGGAACAGCAGTACCAGAACACAGCCCAGAAGCAGAAGAGAACGAGAACGACAGAGAGGTCCCCCGTTCCCGAGGACAGGCCCGCGCCGGAGGATCAGAACGGCTGGCAATGCCAGCATCAGCCAAAGAAGATTGAGCAGTAATTCCATACCGTGCTAGTCAACCATCGCTCTCCATATAGCGGAAATTGTATCCGGAAACTTGACCAGATTACCAAAGTATACAAGACGACGTCCGCAAGCCGCTTTCGACTGAGCAGGTTGGCGCAATCTATTTCAGCTTGACTACTGGTCTTCTCGCGCTGCCTTCCACGCTTTTGGGCCAGACCGTGCCGCCAGGTAGGCGAACCTAGATCAGCAATAGGAAATCTGACCGAGCGCAAAACGATGGCCGGTGAATTCAAGGAAGTGCCGCCCAGTCTGACCGGTGAAATCTAAAGCTGCAAACTGAGAACCCGAGAGGCGACAGCTTTGTTCCGTCGCCTAAAATAGATCCCATGCGCGCTTTAATCCTTGAGCACGCCCGCCCGGTGGAAGAGAATCCTCTGCGCGAGGCCGAGCTTCCCATCCCGACTCCCGGTCGTGGTGAGGTACGCGTCAAAGTCCGTGCCTGCGGCGTTTGCCACACGGATCTGCACACAGTCGAGGGTGATCTTCCGCCCCACAAATGCCCGCTCGTCCCCGGCCACCAGATCGTGGGCGTTATCGATGCCATCGGCAGCGGCGTTACCGCGCACAAAGAAGGCGACCGCGTCGGAGTGCCCTGGCTGCATTCCACTGACGGTACGTGCGAGTTTTGCCGGGGCGGACAAGAAAACCTCTGTCTCAACGCACGCTTTACCGGCTATGACGCCGACGGCGGCTACGCCGAATACGCCGTCGCCCCTGGAGACTTCTGCTACCCGATTCCGGCCGGTTTCTCCGACGAAAACGCGGCGCCTTTGCTCTGCGCTGGCATCATCGGATATCGCTCCTACCGCCTCACCGCTGTCCGCCCCGGCGAGTATCTTGGGCTCTACGGCTTTGGAGCTTCGGCACACTTGGTCCTCCAATTCGCGCGTCATCAGAAATGCAATGTCTTCGTTTTCACACGCAACGAAGCCCATCGTGCGCTCGCCCGCGAACTGGGCGCGGTCTGGACTGGCCGCGCCGAAGACACTCCGCCTGAGCCCCTGCATGCCGCCATCATCTTCGCGCCCGCCGGAAGCCTGGTGCCCGAAGCCCTGCGCGTGCTGCGCAAAGCCGGAAGGTTAGCGCTGGCCGGAATCACCATGTCCCAGATCCCCGCCCTCGACTATTCCCTTCTCTACCACGAGAAAGTCGTCTGCAGCGTCGCCAACAGCACCCGGCAGGATGCCCGCGAGTTCCTCGCCCTGGCCGGCGAAGTTCCGCTTAAGACCGAGGTCCAGATCTTCGACCTCAGCCAAGCCAACCGGGCTCTACAAGCCCTGAAGAAGAGTGAAATCCGCGGGGCCGGTGTGCTGCGCGTGTCGTAGCCAGGCGGCACGCGGCCGGGGCAGAGGCGCTCCTCAGCGCCGCGACTATGGCCCGTTCCTCGGGGAACGCCGGTCAATCCCCATCTGCTTCAACTTCGATTGCAGGGTCGTCCGTTTCAGTCCCAGTCGTGCCGCAGCCCCTCGCGGCCCGCCAATCTGCCCACGGCTTGCGCGCAGGGCTCGCAGAATTTGTTCCCGTTCCATCGCTTCCAAGGTTTCGTTCACGGCGACCTCGGAGGGAGGCTTCAACTCGCTCAACGGCGACACCAGCACGGAGCCATGCGTTAGAATCACCGAGCGCTCGACGAAATTTTCCAGTTCCCGCACATTGCCCGGCCATTCCCACTGCATCAGCGCGTCAATCGTTTTCTTGGGGATACTCGTGATCTTCTTGCTCATCCGCTTGGCGAACTTTTCCACGAAATGTTCGACCAGCAGGCGGATGTCTTCCCGCCGTTCGCGCAGCGGCGGCACCCGTACGGGAAAGACATTCAAGCGGTAATATAGATCGCTGCGAAATTCCTTCTTCCGGACACTCTCCGCCAAGTCGCGGTTGGTGGCCGCGATCAGCCGGAAATCCACTTTCAACGTCTGCGTTCCGCCCA
>Ga0187803_10001090_pt1 | contig 10617 bp, 5 predicted proteins | sample NC_wetland_sal_i_2_FD_132425 | JGI IMG/M metagenome (GOLD analysis project Ga0187803, IMG submission 132425) | Wetland sediment microbial communities from Neuse River Estuary, North Carolina, USA - Control_3 | ecosystem: Environmental > Aquatic > Freshwater > Wetlands > Sediment | place: USA...
GGAGTGTCGAGAAACATGGTCTCGCACGCGACCGGCCACGCCTTGGCCCTTTCCTCGTAGTAGGCCTGGTACTCGGATTTGGATCGTTCGGATTTAAACGGATAGAAGGACTGTCTCGTCATCGCGTGGTCGCCTCATTGAGGGACTGTTCAATCCGGCAGGAAATGTAACTGCGGTGAGCGGCCCCCTGAGAGAATGGTGTCTCGAAAGAGTCCAGATCGAGTCCGTCTGCAATCATAGAACTTCAGCGCCGACCAGTGCCGAAAGAAATTCCGGGTGCATTTCGGAACGCCGTCCTTCCTCACGTCACGCTGATCCCCGGATTTGTACCGAAAAACGCCCAAGCATCCAGGATTTGTGTCTCCAGCCTAGCCGACTTATCGGGACAAAAGTCTGCCCGTCAGCCTTCTTCCGCCGGCAGATCGAAGTTGACCAAGTCTCCTCGAAATCCCTTCGTTTTCCAGGCACCAAAGGCGATACCGGCAGCCATCCAGATGCCGCCGGCAATCTTGGCGGGTGAGCTGAGGTTGAGCCAGAGCAGCAGGCAGATCACAAAACCCAAGATGGGCGGAAGAAGATTGGTGATCTTCTTCTCTTTTTCCCGCACAAAGTAGCGCACGAAGGCCGCCGCGTTTACGCCCATGAATGCGATCAGCGCACCGAAGTTGAGCATCTCCGCGCCGAGCCCGTAGCTCATCACGAAGGCCCCGATCAAAGCAATGGCACCGACAAAGAGGACGTTGTTGCGTGGAACACGATGCTTCGGATCCACCACACCGAAGAAAGACTTGGGCAGGGCGTTGCTGCGTCCCATACCGTAGAGCAGGCGGGCGGCGCCGATCTGCGCGCCCATACCCGAGCCGAAATTCGCTACCACCAAGGTGAATCCGAGAATGGCAAACATCGGCTTCCAGGATCGCGCCGCGACATGAACGAAGGCCGTGTCCACGTCGGGAAAGGGCTGCGAAGCGGGCCAGATCAACTGCGCAGCGTAAACCTCAACTGCCGACAAGATGCCGATCACCAGACAAGTCAGCACCGTCGCCAGCAGGATGTTGCGACGCGGATTCCTGGTTTCTTCCGATAAGGTCGAGATCCCGTCGAAGCCGATGTAGGTGAGGACGGCAATCGAAGTTCCGCCCAGCACGGCTTTGGTCTTCCAGAGCTGCGGGTCATAGAACGGGCGCGAGAAGAATCCGGCGCCGTCGTGCGGATGACCGAAGATGTAGCGCGCCGCGACTACGAAAAAGATCACGATGACCACACCCATGCCCGCGGCGAGTGCGGAGTTTACCCGAGCCGAGGTCTTGACGCCCTGGATGTTGAGTCCGGTAAAGACCAGGGCCAAGAAAATCGCCCACACCCAGTACGGCACTCCCGGCGCGAAGATGTGCGCCTGCTGGCTGCACCAGATGGCGCAGATGATGGGGTTAAGCATGTAGTCCATAACCATGCTCCAGCCGGTGACGTAGCCCAGGGCGGGATTGATTTCCTGGCCGACATAGGTGAATGCCGAACCGGCGCTGGGATAGGCGCGCGCCATGCGGCCGTAGCTGATCGCGGTGAACAGCATAGCAACCATGGCGATGAGGATGGTGGTGACCACGTGTCCGCGGCTGCGGTCGCTGAGCACGCCAAAGACCGACATGGGCGCGACGGGCTGGATCACGATGATTCCGTACAGGATCAGGTCCCCAAGGCCGAGGCTTCGCCGCAGCGTGGTTGGTCCGTTAGTGACGGTGGCCGTCTGGTTCATGGCTCTGCCGCTATTCCAGCGTCACCGCCTTGGAAAGATGCCGAGGACGATCCGGATTAATCCCGCTGTTCAGCGCGAAGTGGCAAGCCAGCAATTGCAGGGGCATGGCCTCAAGGATGGCGAGAGAGTAGTCATTAGCAGGTGGAACCGCGATGGTGCAAGACGCAAGCTTCTCCGCATCTCGGTCGCCTTCATTGACGATGGCGATCATCTCTCCGTCTTTGGCGCGAAGCTCTCGCATTATGTCCAGCGTCTTTTTGTAGCGCAGCGCAGAATCCCGGTCGTCGGGATCGTGGGTGGCGATGACCACTGCGAGAACTTGCCGGCTCACCAGCGCTTGCGGGCCGTGCCGAACTTCGCCAGCAGGATATGCTTCCGCTTGCCGGTAGGCCGTCTCTTTCAGCTTGAGCGCTGCTTCCCGGGCGACAGCGAAATGGATGCCTCGCCCCAGGAACATGAACGCGACGGCTTTCTGGAAACGAAGGGCGACCGCGTTCGCTGCGCTCTCCCACGCAGGCAGCGTCGACTTTGCGAGTTCAGGCACGCGCGCCAGACATTCCTTTGCGCGCTCCAGATTTGCGCTCGATCCTCGAATCTGCGCGGCGGCCAGTGCAAAAAGCTGGAGCACCACCAGCTGGTTCGTGTAGCTCTTGGTGGCAGGGATGGCTGCTTCCCTGCCGGCGTGCGTCAGCATGGCGATGCCTGCCTCGCACATCATCGAGGAGCCAGCAACGTTGGTGATCGCCAGCGTCGGAACTCCGCGCTTAACTCCCTGGCGCAGGACCGCAAGGGTGTCGCCGGTTTCCCCGGATTGCGAGATCACCATGAGCGCAGGATCGAGCAACGAGTGCGCCGTGCGATACAGGTATTCGCTGGCATATTCGACGTCAACCGCGAGATGGCAAAGGTCTTCGATGATGATCTCACCGGCGAGCGCGGCATTGCGGCTGGATCCGCTCGCCGCAATCACCAGTCTCTCCCGGTGCGCAAACGTGGGAGTAAGCTTGCGCACCAGTTCTTCAATGTCGTGATAATGATCAAGCGTTCGCTGGATGGCGGCTGGCTGCTCGTAGATCTCCTCCAGCATGAGGCTGCGCTGCCTTGGTCTGGCTCGCTGACTGAGCACTTCCACACCACCATTCACCCAGCTGCTCGTTCGTGCTGAAAAGCAAAGAACACGTGGCCAGGGGTGACCATGATGAATGACCGCATATTCCTTCCCTCCGAGCGTTCCGTTTCAGCGAGTTTTCGCCGGCGAGCTCGCGATCGTTCCCCGGATCACCGAGATGGAGGCTTTCGGAAGCTCGTAGACCGTGTCCGCGCGGGCTTTTGCCGTTGACTTCACCGCTGGACCATCCGGATCGGGAAACCCGCCCTCTTTCGTCGGGTGCCACTGGTATTGCTCACTGCCAAATGTGATCACAGTCACCGGGCCGGTAAAGAAACTCCGGCCGCCTGCAGCTTCACCATCAAATTCGATGCGCACCTTGTGTGCGTTCTCCTGGTCTCGGTTCACCAGCATCAGCGACCATTGGGCATCCGGCCGCTGCAGGGCGTAAGCGGTTATGAGGGAGTGGCCAGCCGCATCCGAAATATCTCCAGAACCGGGAAACGTTTTGTGCACGCCGTCACCGGGCTGCACCCATTCCGTGTTGATGAGCTGGCTGGCAAAGAACTGCGACGTTGGCTGCTGAATCTCGTAATTCTTCGTCGTCGTGTACATGCCGAACGTGCCCATCGAGTCGTTGCAACCCGCGTGTAAGCCTAGAGGAAGATAGTGGAAATAGTAGAGAGCCTTTCCTCCAGCATTGAAAAAGGATCCCACGTAGTCAGCCAGCCAGAGCGCGCCGAAAATATCCACGGAGGATTCGCTGCTATTCCAAGTGATATTCGACTCCGTAATAAACATCGGAACATTGGGCGGCAGGCCGTCATCACGCCAGACTTGGAGAATGTGGCTCACCAGCGTTGGTTCGTCGTACAGGCTGCTCCAGCTGATCTTGCAGGGCTCGTAAGGATAATGCTCGAACGGAAAGAAAGCGAGATCTTGCATACGACCGTGAGATTTCAGGTAATCGAGAAAACGTCCCGTCCAGGAAACTTTTCCCTGGGCGTCCGGCCACGCCACGATATCTTCATTCTGACCCGTATAAACCGGCCCGCCTAACTTCAGGTTAGGATCAACGCGATGGAGTGCCGTTGCCCACTGCAGGTACAGGGCAGCGTAGTCTTCCGGCAGCGTGTACTGCCCGTCAGGTTCTTCTCCCATTTCGACGTAGGAAATTGGATACCCGCGTTTCTCCAGATAAGTGATCTCTGCCGCGGAATCCTCGGGCGTGCCGTAAAGGATCGCAATCGGCACGATCGCAGGCAATCCGCGCGTGTATCCGCTGTTGTAGAAGAGGTCAAGTCCGACTTGCTCGCGTAGTGTCGAGCCGAGATCCGAGGGCTCATGCCAAGGGTCGATGGAAGAACAGAAGGTGGTGGTCTGGTCTTGGTCCGGCGTGTGCCGGACCAGATCGTGGAAACCGTGCTCATCTGCGGTTCCAATGTAAAGTTCGCGAATTGCGTATCCCAAACAGTTGCGGGGATCGGCAGACCCATGCGAATCGCATGTATTCGATGACATAGTCATCCAAATTCGGACGAATCGCACCGCCACGGGCGACTGTGCAAGTTGAAGAGTGATGGTGCCGCCCTTGCTATTGGAGATCGCACCCGATGGAAATGTTACCCAGGCGCCCTTAGTGGGAAACTTGATCGCCTCATCTCCTGTCCAATACTGCACCAGGTATTGTTTTGCGTACGGATCACCCCATGAGATCCGAAGGGCATTGACCGGCTGCGGAGTCGCCAGATCCATCACCACCCATTGTGGATGCAGCGAATCGTCTTCTCCGGTGAAGGCCTGGCTCAGATAAGGATTGCTCTTCCAGTAGGTGTTCAGATCTCCATCGGTCAGGCGCGAAAATCCGTGGTTCTCGGTACCATCATTGCGCGTGAAACCGCGATGAGGCAGCGGGTAACCGTAGGAATGCTTGATAGTTTCGGTGGGAGTCGCGCTGCCAGTGAAATAGCCCTTGCCACTGGGATCGCTCCAGGTGCCTTGCGGATTCCAGTGCCATGCCTCTACCGCGAGTTCCGTATTCTGGCGATAGGTTACGGGTTGCCATCCTGCCGCGAGCACAGCCGGCAACGCCGGCTGACCGAAGTACTTCTCCACCGCGGCAGCGGGCATCCGATCAATGCCCGCGCCCAACGACTGATTGGGAATGAAGGAATTCGTGGCATGATCCGTATCCACCCGGACGGTTTGGCCGTAAGCAGCGGAAGATACTACGGAAGCGACAATGAGTAGACCGTAAGCGAGATTCTTGCCATGGCGTGACATTGGTTTTCGCCCCATCAACGTGTGCTTGTCACAATAGTGCAACTTTTCCGGCTAGCCGAGGTGGACGCAACCGCGTCGTAGGGAATTCTCTACTCATAGAAGAAACGACGCCGTCAGCGGGCTAGAAGAGAAATTTTGCTCCTAACTGCATGATGCGTGGTTCCCTCGCCGAGGTTACCAGTCCGAACGTGCCTCCCTGATTGGGGAAACCAGCATCGATGAGCCCATTGGGATTCGTGAACTGAGCATGGTTGAAAACGTTGAAAGCCTCAAAGCGCAGTTGAAGCTCCTTGGATTCGGTAATCTTCGTAGTCTTTAGCAGCGCCATGTTGAAGTTGTTCAGTCCGGGACCGTGGAAAAAGCGGCGCCGGGAATTTCCGAATTGCCCCAAATTTTCGAAGGTGAATAAAGAGGTATTGAAGTAGGCGTTCCCATGCCGCGGATTAGTATCGGCCAGGACTGGTCCGCCGCCGGAGAAATTCGGAACGTCAACCGGGGCGGCATTGGCGCCAATCAGGGAGTTATCGTCATTCTCTGTCAGACTGATCGGTAAACCCGTAGCGAAGTTGGTGATCCCTGACAGACTCCAGCCGCCGACCACCTTCTTAGCCCAGCCCGCGCTGACGAACCGGTCGAATGGCATCAACCAGTTGTAGCTGAAAACGAAATTGTGCATCACATCGAAGTTGCAGAGGGAAATGCTCAAGCGCGGATTAAATGGATTGGTGGAGTCCTGCAGGCCGGAAGCATTGTCCATGCACTTGCTGAAGGTGTAGCCGGCAAGGAAGCTCAGCGCACCGGTGTTGTGGCTGAGGCTGATTTGCAGCGAGTTGTAGCGTGAGTTGGCAACCGTGGACACGAACGGGTTGGTATCGAAGAGCGGCCCCAAAGGACGTACGCTGGCAATAGTCTGGCCCGTGGTTGTCACCCATGGAGTACTGATTCCAGTGCTGGAGTCGAATGGAGGAGTCTCGCTGAACGGACCACATGGCCCGGCGCTGTTCGCAGCGAGATTATTCGGATTGTTCAAGAACAAGCAAAGGGCCTGGTTAGTGGGATTCGCTTCGACTGCGCTAACCAACCGATGTCCCTCGTTGCCGACGTAGCTGGTGGTGATCACAGTGCTCCGTCCAATCTGGCGCTGGATGGAAAATTCGTAATGCTCCGAATATGGCAGCTTGTTCCTGTGATCGAAAGACCAATCGTAGGAGAGAGGCTCGACCTGCGACCATGGGAACATCGTATCGGGGTTCTGCGGAGAAACATTAGTCGGAGGAAATGGGAATGGAAAGCGCTGTCCTACGCTGGCACCGGTCGAACGGGTCAGGTACGGGGCTTCGAGCAGGGGCGGGCTGGCGCTGCCGTAGTACAGCCCGTAGGGTGGGTCACCCACTTCAAGGAATTGCGAAAGATCCTCCACCGAGGTGTAATAAAGACCAGCGCCGACGCGAATGCTGGTTCGGCCCGGACCTCCGAATAGCTTACCCAGGAGACCCGAGGATGCATTCGGGGAATAAGCCAGCCCGAGACGAGGCGAGAAGTTGTGCCACCGTGTGGGTGCCAGGGTCCGCGGAACACCGGGGTCGCCCGCCACGACATAGCCCAGAGGCGCGCCCGGAAACTTCACCGACTGTTTGCCCTGGATGATGGTTTCAGTTTTGTTCTGCGTGTCGTACCAGGGCATGCTGGCTTCCCAGCGCAGGCCATAATTGAGCACTAGGTTGGAGGTTACGCGCCAACTGTCCTGTCCATAGAGCGCATAATACTTGCTGCGTGAATCGAGGATTTGCGGGCTCGCCTGGGTCAGGCTGTCTGGAGCCCCAATGAGGAAATCCGCAAAGTCAATGCCGGTTTCGACGCCCGTAAACCCGTACTCGCCATTCTCGGCCGCGAGGTTCCTTTCGTTGATTTGATCGTAGTGAAACTGTCCTCCGAATCGAAGCGAGTGCGTGCCAATCACCTTAGAGAAATTATCCAGCCACTGGAACGAATTGTTGTATTGCCGCGTGCTGACTTCCGGAACTCCGACAATGTAGTTATTGAACACGAAGACAGGCACGCCCTCCAGCTGGGGCGCAATGGGACTGATTCCTCCGGTCGCGGCGTTCCAGGGTGTAACGAATCCTAGATTGGCCAAGCTGTAGTTTGGTCCGACCCCGCCCTGCGGAGTGGCAAGGTTCAGGGTGTTGCGCACGTAGCTGAAGCGAAACTCGTTTACGGAATAAGCACCGAAGTTCTTGGTGTCGCCCAGGTTCGCCAGTTGGGCGCGTCCGGCTGTGTTGGCATTATAGGAAAAGCTAGAAGCCGGAACCGCGACCTGACCAACCGCGACCTGACTATTCGGGTACGGGTCGTTCAGCAAGTAGTCATCGGCGAAGTAGTAGGCAAACAACGTTCCGAAACGTGTGTTCTGATCGATTCGGACGCCACCCTTATCGTCTCGCAGCTTCCTTGGATAGGCAGAGGTTTCGAAGAAATTGTTGGACGCGTTTGGCTGCGGGATGAGGCCCAGGTTGAGCATATTAACTGCCACGGGTGACCAGGCACTCTTGGGAATGACCGCGCCTGGAAATACGCAATTCGCACTGCTGCAACCCGGCGTGTAATACGGCTCTTGGTCGGTGACTGTATAACTCAGTCGCTTGGAAAGCACGCTGGCGAAACCTGGCCCATTGACGACACCCGTCAGAGAACTGGCTGAGTCCAAGAAATTCCCGCCAAAATTCAGCACCGACCGCATCTGCGCATTCACCGTCGGCGCCTGGGTTTGGCGAGTCCCCTGGTAGTCAACAAAAAAGAAAGTCTTGTCTTTCCTGATCGGCCCACCCAATGTTCCCCCAAACTGATTCTGCCGAAAAACCGGGGTTTTATCGGTGGGCAGTGAGAAATAATTCTTGGCGTCAAGCGCCGTGTTGCGAAGAAACTCAAACCCACTTCCGTGAAGCTGGTTGGTACCAGACTTGGTGACAACATTGATCTGCGCGCCGCTGTAGTTCCCGTATTCAGCGTCGTAGTTGTTGGTAATGATGCGAAATTCCGAGATCGAGTCCAGGTTGGGAATGATGGCCGCTCCATTGGTCTTGCCTTCTTCCACGTTCGATCCATTTACCATGAAGCCGTTGGCCGCCTCGCGCTGTCCATTCACTGACTGACTGCCCGAGTTCAGTCCGCCGTCCACAGGGCGGTCGTTGACGCCGGTCATGCCGGTGTCGATGGAATTGTAGGGAGAAACCCCCGGCTGCAGCGCCAGCAGATCGGTGAAGGCCCGACCATTCAGAGGAACGGCGGTAATGGTTTTTCCGGCGATCACTTCTCCCATCTGCGTGCTGTCGGTTTCCACATGCAGGGTATCGGTGCGCACTTCCACCTTCTCGCTGACGGCGCCCACCTGGAGCACGGCATCGGCGCGGAGCGCCGAGTTGGCGTCGATCTGCAACCCGCTCTGGTGATACGTCCGAAAACCGATTTGGCTGATCTCTATATCGTACGTGCCGATCGGTAGAGCCGGGAGGCTATAAAAACCTTTGGCATCGGCGGTCACTCTTGTTTTGACTCCGGTCTGCGTATTGGTTGCTACTACACTGGCGCCTGCAATCACGGCACCACTCGGATCGGTCACCACGCCCGAAATGCTCCCGGTGATGCTTGCCCAGGCGAGCATCGCCTGCAGCAGGATCAGGATGGTTACAGCAGGAAAGGAATAGCGAGGGGCTGACATGTCCAACCTCCTGGAACAAGCGCTCGCTGCCGCCCCTTTGACTCCGAGCGCGGCAGAAAACTGAATTACCAGACACATGAATGTGCTGCACGATCCATCGACTCAACCATGTGTCCCTGAACCCGATACGAGTGATCGGCATTCATAAATCGATTCCGATCTTTGTTAGGTTTGCTAACAAAGTTGACGCATAATGTACTCCCAAACCCGCCGCGCGTCAACCGCCAACTCTGGGTTCACGAGCGCCCATCTTCCACCATGAGCAGGGCCGATTCCACTTTGTCCAAAGCAAGGCGAATCGCGCCATGCAGCTGCGCGTCTTTGCCAAGGAGGCTAATGGTCAGCCGCGGGCGGGCGAAATCGTTGCGATCAAGCAGGTGACGGGTCGCCTTCAACAAGGGCTCGCTGGTCCCAATCGCGCCTCCAAACACCACTAGTGAGGTGTTGAGGAGAACGGAAATGTTGGAAATAGCATTGGCGAGGATCTGCGCCGTCGAGTGAAGTATCTTGCGAGCTTGCGAGTCGCCGCGCTCGGCAAGTTCAAACACTTCGGTCGCCTTCAACAGCCGATCCCCATGGTTTCTGCCGGAGGCGAGGCAGATTTTCCGCCAAGCCTGTTCAATTCCATGCCCGCCTATCGCACTCTCCAGGGCGCCGGGCTGGTTTACCGCGATCGCAGCCGCGGGAGCTCCCGGAACGAGCAGGTAGCCCACCTCCCCGGCCGCCCAGTCCGATCCATGGTAGAGGCGATCGTTGATGTAGATGCCGGCGCCAATACCCGTCCCAATGGCGATGAAAATGAAGTTGGACACGCCCTTGGCCGAGCCATTCCAACTCTCACCTAGAGCGGCGACATTTACGTCGTTCTCAATGACGCAAGGAATTGTGAGCTTGGTTTCGAGCATCTCCCGAAGCGGCACGTTTCGCCAATTCTCAAGATGCGGCGCGGACAGGACGATTCCGGCCTGGACGTCAGTGATGCCCGGGGCGCCTATTCCAATGGCAAACGCTTTTCGGTTTGGAATATGATTTTGCTTGAGCAGTTCCCGCACGCCGGACTCAATGAGACGGACGATCTTGGCTGGGGTCCGATTTCCTCGGGTGCTAACGTTCCAAAGCGCCACCAGTTTGCCATCCAAATCGGCCACTGCCATCCGGATGTTGCTTCCGCCCAGGTCGACTCCCACTACATAACCGTAATCGGAGTTGAAGCGGAGCATGTCAGGTGGCCGACCGCCATTCGAGGATCCCGGACCCAGGCGTTTGACCAGATTCTTCCTTTCTAGGTACGCCACGCCGCTGGAAACAGTCGGTGCGCTCAGCCCCGAAAGGCGCACCAAGTCCGCTCGGGAGCACGGACTATTGTTGCGTAATAGCGTGAGGATCTCCCTGGCATTGAGCTGCTTTAGTAATCCCGGGCGCGACGGCCCCATGCCGCCTTTGGCCGCGAGGTGTGGGTGAGACGCTTTCATCGATCGAACCGCCCCAAGTTTTGCGACACTAAGTTAACGTTCTTTATGAAGTCTGGCAACAAAATAATTCTTTAGCCGGGATTCACCACACTCCGTATCACGAACGCTACAAATTCATTCCGCTCAGCCAAATCTCGCCCGATCTCCAGCACGCGGTAATCGCGGCGGAGGACGCGCGCTTCTACCAGCACCATGGTTTCGATTGGCACGAGATCCAAATCGCTGCCGAAGACGATTGGGAAGGCGAACGCACTCGCGGAGCCTCCACCATTACGCAGCA
>Ga0187803_10001091_pt1 | contig 10606 bp, 8 predicted proteins | sample NC_wetland_sal_i_2_FD_132425 | JGI IMG/M metagenome (GOLD analysis project Ga0187803, IMG submission 132425) | Wetland sediment microbial communities from Neuse River Estuary, North Carolina, USA - Control_3 | ecosystem: Environmental > Aquatic > Freshwater > Wetlands > Sediment | place: USA...
AGTTGTACTTCCGCACAATCCACCAGCCGTCCTGGATGTCCTTCGCCTGTCCGTTGGAATTGTAAAAGAGATCGGTGGGCCAGGGTGAATCCACGCTGCCGATCAAGAATGTCGTTACAGCCGACCGTTGTCCAATGTCCAAATGCGGATTCGGCATTTTCAGCTTTTCCTGGGGACCCTTGATCATGCCGGAATCGTATGTCTCCGGCTGCTGCAGCTTATGTTGAATGAATCCTTTCGCCGTGTACCATCCTTCATCTTTCGCCTTGCGCGTCAGGAGGGCGAAATCGAAATTGTCGATCGGCTTGCTGCCTTCCTAGGTCAATTCCGTTCCGATCCGGCCTTCTTCTTCAAGGCCGGCAATTTCATGACATCCTGCGCATCCGTAAAACTTCACATACTGTTCGCCCTTGGATTTCAGGCTCGGATCGTCCATAAAGGCAGCTGATGGATAGGAGACCCCGGCATGGCGCTGGGTCATAAGATACGAGGCGATGTCCTGCGCTTCTTTCCATGACAAGCGCAGACTGGGCATGACCGTCATCTGCTGAACCTGAAGTTCATGGCCGTCGTTCGGACACTTTGAATGGTCCTGATCAAACACAAACGGCAGGCCGTGCCGGGCATAGTCGGCCGAAGTAATGTCTTTCTTCTCATAGGGGCAATAAGGAAGCGTTCGCTCTCTCGCGTTGTGAATCCAGCGCACCAGGTAATCGTAGCTTACCTTTTCGCCTTCACGGCTCAGGTTCGCCGCGAATGTGCCCCCCGTTTTCTCGTTGCCTTCTCCCATCGAATGGCACGCCAGGCACCCCCGTGTCTCAAAAAGGTCCTTCCCGCTCCCGGGATCTCCCGGGGCTTGCTGCGGCAGAGGGGCTGTCGTTCCTGACTGCCAGATGAAGGCAGCAATGGCCTGCCGTTCTTCCTGGGTCAACCGGAAGTTCGGCATCTTGGTCGTGGGTCGGAACGCCGTGGGCTGTTCCAACCAGACCGGGATCCATTCCTTCCTCAACTTCAGGCGGACGTCCTTCAAATTCGGCCCAACCTTCTTCTGCTCGCGCAGCAGGCTCCTGGATTGCATATCAAGCTGCTCCATCTGAGCGTCGATCTGACTGATCTTCATGGGGATCTCTTGCGCCTTGGCTAACAGCTTCCGTGCTTCCTCGTTCGTCGCCGCGTTGTCGGCCTCTTTCTCCAAGGTTGAGATCTGCTTTTGATCCTCTTTCTTCTGGGCCTCAAACGAGTGAAGAGCTTGATGGACCGCCAGTAACTGTTCAGGCTCTTTGTCGTAACCCTCGTAACGATGGCATCCCACGCACCCGTGCTCCAAGTACATCTTGCGGCCATAATTCAGCGTGTCCGCATAATCCAGGACAATATCGCTGACGTGGCACTGCACGCAGCCGGACTCCACGTTTTCCTTAGCGTACATCGGCCAAAGCCAGTGTTCATAATGACCATGGGCCCGCTCGACGCTGACGGTCGCCCGTCCGTTTCCGTTATGACATGAAGTGCAGCCGAACCGGTCGGGATCATGAATCTTCAATAGCTCCCGGTCGGGATGACTGGTAAAGGCCTTCTCTCCACCCATATCCTTTGCCGTCAGCACCACGGGCTCCCGAATCCCCACATGGCACGACTCGCAACGATCCACGATGCCGTATTCCGGGACGTTGATTTGCTTGATCTCGACTGTGAAATTCTGCATCTTGGAAATCAGAGAACTGACCTGCTGCTCCGTGAGGCCGGTCATGTGATCTTCCAGGTATTGATCCCGCTTTTTGCGCAGGTCGTTGGCCAGTTTCAGGGTCTCGACGCGCTGGGCCATCAGGTCCGCTTTCATTCCCTTCAGCCGGTCAAATTCCTTTTCCAATTCCCCGAACGTGTAACTGACCTTTTCTTTATCTGTGGAGCCGTCCAGCTTCGGCAACTCTATTTTGAAGGGGCCCTTCTTGATTTCATCCAGATCCCTTTCCAAAGAGGATTTCGAATGGGGCGAGGCATGCTCGATCTCGTAAATCTTCGCGCTCACCTCACTGCGCGCCGTTTGGAAGGTGTCCGTCAAGGCCGTCGACCGGGCATCGATCAGGTTGACCTGGTGATCGATCGTTTTGACCTTTGGTCCTGCCTCCGTTTCCGCCGCGTTGTACGCCCGATCCAGCTCCTGGTACCCGTCCGTTTTCTTGATTTCCGCCTCCGCCCCTTTTTCCTGCGGCTTCAGCTTCCGGAGATAGGCGGAATACACCTCGACGAATCTCCTCTGGTAGCCCTTCCAGGGCCGTAGACCGTAAACTTCATCGTAAAGCGCCCAGACCATGGTCAAGATCAGTAGAACCGAGGCGACCAGGTAAATGCCACTATAGGAGCCGCTGGTAACGGGGTCTTGCTCTTCCTGGGGAAGAGTTGGTGTTTCAGGCACCCGGACCCTCCTTCATGTTCTTCCAGTTGAGCGTCATCAGATATTGAACCATGGTGTGATCCAAATATATTTGATCCGAAATGCGTGACGGATGAAAATCTTCAAAGGGAGCAGCAGCATCGTGATCAAGAAAAACTGCAACGTGAGGTACTGGAGGAAACTCATGCGCCGGTAAATCTTTCGGTTGAATTCATTCAGGGTAATCACCTTATGAACCAGCCATCCGGCGACGCCATAATAAATGGCCATGACCACCGCGCCTAAAATCCCTTTTCCCCACGCGCCGGTAATGTTGAAGAGATCGGGCAGATCGCGATTGACCTCAAAAACAACGCGACTGTGATCCCAGGTCTGTCCGGGCCAGAACCACATCCATCCGGGACCTCGAATAAAAGTCCCGATAAAAATCATGGTCAGCCAAAGTACAAGGAAGCCAAAACAGAATGCCGCGATGGCCCACTTTCGCTGCTTCAGGGTGTAATAGCCGGCTCCCAGCGGATTTTCGTCCATGTACGGTATGGCGGCCAACCCCACCAGGATCAGCGAAGGAAGCACGACTCCCGCCATCCACGGGTCAAAGTAAACCAGCATTTCCTGGAGTCCCAGGAAGTACCACGGATCCTTCGCCGGGTTCATCGTTAAATTGGGGTTGGCAGGCTCCTCCAGCGGTGCGTTCAATGTGATCGACCAAATCATCAGGATGACCGTCACGATAATCGCCGCCAGAAACTCGATGCGGAGCAGGTACGGCCAGACATGGACCTCCCGGGTCCACTCCGGTCTAAACGGGAATGTCTTGCGGTGATGGCTCTTGGCCAATTCCGGGCTCGCTTCCAATTCCCCAATCAGCCGGTCGTTGGCGCGCGCCTGGCGGAAGGCATACCAGGTGTAGAATGGCACAAGAAACAAAAGTGCCACAATCGGCACATTGTCCGGTGTCGAGGCAATTTCCCAGATTTGATGCCAATCCATCAGCGTCCTCCCGCCTTGATCGGCGCCGCGACAGCCCCCCGCTTTATTTCTTTGATTTCAGATTCCAACATGACCGGAGCGGGACCGGAGATGCCGCCATCCTTTCTGACCCGCCAGAAATGCACCGCCATGAAGAGGGAGATGACGAGGGGGATTCCAATGCAGTGCCAGATGTATGAGCGCAACAAGGCGTTGGCATCCACAATCGATCCTCCCAGCAGGGCGAAACGCACATCATTAAAGGGATTCATGCCCAATTGCGGACCGAAGGGCCCTTCGTGGCCCAGCAAGGGCGTGGCTCGTGCCATGTTTGTCCCGACCGTGACAGCCCAGAAACCCAGCTGGTCATCCGGAAGCAGATAGCCGGTGAAGGAGAGCAGCAGGGTAAACAACATCAACACCACGCCCACCACCCAGTTGAACTCCCGTGGTTTCTTATAAGACCCGGTGAGGAAGACGCGAAACATGTGGAGCCACACCGTGATCACCATCAGATGCGCCGCCCATCGGTGCATGTTCCGCAAAAGTTTTCCAAAGGGGACATCGGCTTCCAGGTAAATGATGTCGCGAAAGGCCTGCCCTTTCGTCGGGTGGTAATAAAACATCAGCAAGACGCCGGTGAAGGTCAACACGATGAACAGGTAAAACGAGATCCCTCCCATGCCCCACGTGTAGCTGTAACGAACCGCATCCCGATTGATCTTCGCCGGATGAAGATGAAGAAAGACATTCGTAAGAATTCCCAGAGCACGACCGCGGGGCGTCTCATCATGCTTCACCCGGAACACGGACTTGTAGAGCTGGGTTCGGTCGTACTCCTTGTACGTCTTGATCTCTTCGGCGGCTTTGTCCTTGAGAGCCCGGGTATCTACTTTCACCTTCTCCAGGACCCCGGTTAGCCCTTTCTGTTCTTTGCCATTCCCGTTTTCGTCTGCCATCCATTCACTCCACTGTCTCTGGGGCAACGGAAAGCCAACACCCGTTCGCTCTACCCGGCCCCAGCCTGAACCTAAACCGTGATGTACGCTCCAGGGTCATTGAAATGTGAAGGCTCCCCTTTGAACCAGGAAAACAGCTTCCCGGTATCGACAATCATCTCCCCTTCTGCATCGAGCTCGACATGAGCACGATCCATCGGACGCGGCGCCGGGCCTTCAAAGTTGATCCCTTCGCTGGTGTAGCCGCTTCCATGACACGGGCATTTGAACTTGTCTTCTGCGGGTTTCCAATCCGGTGTGCATCCGAGATGGGTGCACTTCAAGAAGATAACGAAAAGGCGCTCCGGCTCTTTCACCACAGCAACTCGATAAGCCTTTTGAAATTTCGTGTCGACCCCGATGGAAAAATCCGAGGGATAGCCAATCTTGAAAACCGTGCTCGGCTCGAATAAGGCGCGGGGGAAGAAATAGCGGAGGAACATGAGGAAACTGACGCCCAGGTACCCGATGATGCAGGTCCAAATGATGTGCCGGCGCTTTTGAAAGATCTCATTTTCACCTTGAGCGGTGCCAGGCGAGGTCGACTTGGGAGCTGGTTTTCCGGGAGGCGTCGGGGCGGCTTTCACCTCCGGTTTGGGTTTCTGGCTCAGTACCGTCGCATCCGTTGAATCTGACATGGCACCCTTCGATCAGTTTGATGTGTGGCCAAACTATGAATGCTGAAACTTAAGATTGCAGGGCCCGGCACAACGCGAGGCTAACGAGCAAAACCGTCGGAGGCGTCATGGCACACCAACACCCCGTGAGCTTCTGCGTTCGAACGGGCGCCGTCCACCATCTTCACACGTCTGCTTGCGATTCGCAGCATCCTCCAGCCGCGGAAGGGCTGATGTCCGGGCTGGAAAAAAAGAATTTAGAAATGGTGAAAAGTTTCCTGTGTACCTGAAGCACTGAGTGTCTATCGTCCGGAACGATGCTGCTTAAGAATTGCTCTTACTCAGCTTATGAATTCGGGTTGAATGAAACGGAAATATAGTTCACGGCAAAACCGATGTCAAGAGGGTAAAAAATTTCTTTCACAAACCATCCGTTCCTCCTCCCATGCGATCTCTCAGGGAAGGTTTTTGCCGGAGTCATGCGGAATTTATTTCATCTGCGTGTGTTGGCCGGGAATCAGTTGTCGCCGGGCCCGGGCGAACGCGCATTGATTGGAGGGGGCCTGGCATCTATCCGCGGTGGTGACAACGGGGAGGTTGAAAAGAAGATTGATGACCTCATCCCGCTCCACCCGGTTGCTTTTCGAACGAGATGGAATCAGGGCGGACTCCCTGTTTCTCCGGCTTCCTGCGCGTCTAATTTGGTCCGGCTAATGTGGAAGCCATCTCCTGGAGCTTCGGCTTCTGGGTGTGAATGAACGAGACAAAGGCTCTAACCGCCGAAGGCAAGAATTGGCCCAGCGAAACGACGGCAACGGACCGGCTGAGCCGGTGGCCTGTAATCCTCAATTGGACAAGTCTGCCCTCCCGGACTTCGTCCCGAATCGCCCATCCGGGCAACAGAGAGATCCCCACCCCGTGCTCGACCATAATCTTAATGAAGTCAGCGTCGTTCGATTCCAAGGCAAGGGTCGGCTGTGCTTCTATCCGGCTAAAGAACTGATCGGTCGCACGACGAATTGACGCACCGCGCTCAAATAGGATCAGCCGTTCGCCTTGAATCTCATTTGCACTCACGGTGGAGTTTTTCCCAAGTCGGTGGCTGCGACTGACCACGAGAACGAGTTCGTCGTCAAAGAGCTGTGTCACCTGCAGCGTTGGCGAATAAACCGGCAAGGAAGCAAAGCCCACGTCGACCGCGCCGTTCAAGATGTCCGACACGGTTTGTTCTGTGCTGGGCGTAGTGCGAAAAGTGAGTTCAATGCCTGGATGGGCGCGAATGAATCCTTCAAACAGCGGAGCAAAAAGGTGAACGAGAGCTTGCGTTGCTGCCGCTACCCGCACTCGCCCAACGGGCAGGGACTGGCGGCCCGAAAACCGCTCTTCCAGCTCTCGAGCATTGTCCAGGATGCGATCTACATACTCCAGGGCAACCTTGCCGGACTGAGAAAGCTTTACTCCCCGCTTGGCACGAATGAATAAAGGCTCACCTAACTCCACCTCCAGCGATTTAATCTGCTGACTTACTGCCGACTGCGTCAGATTCAACCGTTCGGCAGCCCGGGTGAAATTCAAGGCATCTGCAACAATCCTAAATGTTTGTAAATGAGACATTTCCATGTTAACTCCATGCTATTTCAATGAGTTTTTGTCATTAGAACTATTTATTATATTCATTATATCAATAAATTGGACAAATATATTTCTGGAGACCATAATCCTTTTCTTAAGAATTCAGCAAACGGAGAGTTCATTTGACCGCTGGCGTCGGCTGGGACCTATGGCAGCGTTTTGAGCCATGCCTTGAGATCCAAGATTGCATTAGGTGATCCGGGTGGTGTCCGGCAGGCAAGCAATGATTTGGAGGATCCATGAAGGAACAGTCAGTTTTCGTCAAACAGTATCTGTTGGCCAGTGATTTCGACCGGACCCTGAGTTTTAATGATTCAGGCCTGATCTTGAGCGAACTGCTCGGGATGTCCGGGTTCGAGGAAAAAATCGCCGGACTGTCAAAGATTAATTTGGTACAACAGGGAGGGGAATTAGCTTACTTATTGCTTCACGACCCTGAATACCGGCGCGTTCGCCGGGACCACCTCATCGAAGTGGGAAAGCGAATTCGGTTGAAGGAAAACCTCCGGCTTCTCTTGCAGCTTCTCGATCGCGCGGTGGACGGCTTTCACTTTGCGTTTTATGTGATTTCAGCAGCCCCTGAAGAAGTGATTCAGTCAGCCCTTGAGGGGGTCGTTTCTGCTGACCGCATCTTCGGAACTCGTTTCCGGTATGATTCCGACTCCGGAGAAATTCAATCGATCATCCAGGTTCCGGCAGGTTATGGCAAGGTTGCGGTCCTGGATCAACTTCAAGCAAAGTTGCAAGTCAGCGCGGACCGAATCATTTATGTCGGCGACGGGAGCTCAGACATTCATGTCATGTTGCACGTCAATCGCCGCGACGGCCTGACCATTGCCGTCTCCGAAGCCAAGCACATTTCACAGCTTGCCAAAAGAACCGTTCTGAGCGATGACACCTTGAGCACCCTCATTCCGATTCTCGAAGAGGTTGCGGGATGGGACTCCGGGCGCATCCGGCACTTCCTGGAATCACATGGAGTTTTGATACGAGAGTGGGACAAGGTCCGGACCGACTGGCTGACTCTCAGCAAGAACGTGCCGAATCCGGCAGTGAGTTTGAGAGAACCCAGCTCTCAAATAAACTAGTGCCCTGGAACAGCAGAACTGCCACCAGCAGGCCTGTTTGACGCTTCGGTGTGCTTCCAATTAATGGGTTTCGAGAGCGAACTCAATAATACAATTCGCTAGTTTCCTCGATCGTAAACGACTGTCATTTCTCTCAGCCGTGCCCTGATCTCATCGGTGAGCATGTCCGACGCATAGCGCCAGCGCCAGTTTCCCCGAGGTGTTCCTGGCAAATTCATCCGCGCTTCGCTGCCCAGTCCGAGGACGTCCTGAAGAGGAATGATGGCGAGGTCCGCAACCGAAGACAACACGGCGCGTATGAATGCCCAGTTGATTTCCCGGCCATCCGTCGCGAGATACTTCCGGGCGGACTCTCTTTCTTCTTTGATGTCTTCCAAGCTTCGGGTGCTGTCGTCCACACCGGTGCCGGTCCACCATCCAATGGTCGTGTCGTTATCGTGAGTACCGGTGTAAACCACCCGATCCCGGGTGTAGTGGTGTGGTTTGAACACCTGTGATTGAGGATCGGTCCCGAATGCGAATTGAAGAACGGCCATGCCGGGAAAGCCGAAGTGCTCTCTTAACTGTTCTACTTCCGGCGTGATTACTCCCAAATTCTCAGCAATGATCGGCAGCTCCCCGAGAGATTTTTGAACGGCTTCAAACAGCGCGGCGCCAGGACCATTGACCCAACGTCCGTTGACGGCAGTCTTCTCTTCCGCGGGGATTTCCCAGTAAGCTTCAAACCCTCGAAAGTGATCGAGTCTGACCATATCGACCAGTGAAAGGGCGGACCGAAAACGATCAATCCACCATCGGTAGCCCGTCTTGGCAATCACACTCCAGCGATAGAGCGGATTCCCCCACAACTGTCCAGTGGAACTGAAATAGTCGGGCGGTACCCCGGCAACGACGGTCGGGTTCCACTCGGCGTCCAGGTAAAACAACTTCCGATGCACCCATACGTCGGCACTGTCGTGCGCCACAAAAATGGGCAGATCACCCATGATGTGGATCTCACGATCATGGCAATACTGCTTCAAGGCATTCCATTGTTTGAAAAACTCATACTGCCAGAACTTGCGGGCCTCAATTTCTTCGATGAGTTTCTTGGTCCATCGGAAAAGGGCTGCGGGCTCATGGCCGGCGATGGGAGCGTCCCATTGCGTCCACACCGAACCTCCATGAGCCTCTTTCACCGCCATAAACAAGGCATAGTCGCTCAGCCAGGGAGCGTTCTCATGGCAAAACGCCTTCCATTCCTCCATGGCTTCCCCCGCGCCTTGTTTCTTGAAGTTCTGGAAAGCTTTCCTGAGCAGTGGAACCTTGAACTCGATGACCGCCCCATAATCCACTTCATGCTCTGGGAACGAGGGGGCATTCTCCAAATCGGATGGAACCAGGAAGCCGTCCTCCACTAACTTCTCCAAGCTAATCAAGAGCGGATTCCCGGCAAACGCCGAAAAACATTGGTAGGGGGAATCGCCGAAACCCGTCGGACCCAGCGGCAGCGTCTGCCATACCCTCTGGCGCGCAGCGGACAGAAAATCGACGAACTGATAGGCGGCAGATCCAAAATCACCAACGCCGTGGGGTCCGGGCAGTGAGGTGGGGTGCAAGAGGATGCCGCTTGATCGGGTTAATTTCACGCGCCGATTCTAAGAGCTTTTCATACTTCAAGCAAGCCGGATGTTCCGACCGGGTTATGTCCAAGATACCCAGTGAATTAACAAGAAGAGAGGTCTTATGAATTACCATCCCGATGGGCGCATTACGAGATGGCCCGTGCGCAGTGCATTGGGCATCTCAGCAGAAACTTCAAAAATTCTTGACGCCAATTGGAGGGGCACGCGTTCCCGAGAGCCTTTCCGTTGAGAACGTCTAAGGCTGCCTCAGTGCCGACGCGCAAGCTCTGGCAGCGGCTTTGTCTTGCTACCGTATACCCTCGCCGGCGAAAACCTGATATAGTCCGCCGAGTCCATCTGCAGGTCCGGGGAACGGATGAATTTTCCACTTCGAGTACCCGGGTGAATCCATGAATGCATCCGCTGTAGAAGTCACCCACCGGGTATTGGCCCCGGTTGACATCGCAATTATCGCGCTGTACTTCGCGATCATCTTTGCGATTGCTTACTACTTCTCCCGCCGGAAAAAAACTTCAACAGACTATTTCCTGGCCAGCCGCAACGTGGGGTGGTTTGCCATTGGAGCCTCTCTGTTTGTCTCGAACATTTCCACGGAGCACTTCATCGGCCTGGCCGGATCCGGTGCGACCACGGGCCTTGCGGTAGGCCACTTCGAGTGGCTGGCCTGTCTGATTCTGCTCACCCTGGGTTGGGTGTTTGTGCCGTTCTACCTGCGCTCAAACGTCTTCACCATGCCCGAATTCCTGGAGCGGCGGTTCAGCCGGCACTGCGCCGTTTACCTCGCGAGCATTTCCATCATTGCTTATGTCTTCACGAAGATTTCCGTCCATCTGTACGCGGCCGCTGTGGTGCTGGAACGGGTGGTGGGTTGGAGCCCGTTGACGGCAGCAGTGATTCTTGTGATTGCAACGGGAATTTACACGATTGCGGGCGGACTGGCGGCAGTGATTTACACGGACCTGGTCCAAACACTGATCCTGATCGCCGGCGCTGTGGTTCTCACATTCATCGGGCTGGATCGAGTCGGCGGGCTGGCCGGTCTCCGCGCCGCCGTCCCTGCGAATTACTTTCATATGATCAAACCGATGACGGATCCCGAGTTTCCCTGGACCGGGATCTTTCTCGGCGCGCCCATCCTGGGGATTTGGTACTGGTGCACCGATCAGTCCATTGTTCAGCGCGTGTTATCAGCGAAGGATGAAGGTCACGCCAAGGCCGGGACCATTTTTGCGGGGTTCTTAAAGATTCTCCCCGTGTTCATTCTTGTTCTGCCGGGCAT
>Ga0187803_10001092_pt1 | contig 10605 bp, 9 predicted proteins | sample NC_wetland_sal_i_2_FD_132425 | JGI IMG/M metagenome (GOLD analysis project Ga0187803, IMG submission 132425) | Wetland sediment microbial communities from Neuse River Estuary, North Carolina, USA - Control_3 | ecosystem: Environmental > Aquatic > Freshwater > Wetlands > Sediment | place: USA...
CCCCACTCCGCCACCTCCGCCGGCGCCGAAGAAAGTCACGATCCCTGCGGGCACAACGATGGCGATTCGCCTGGTGGATGCGATCAGTTCTGAAACGGCGCAGCCGGGGCAAACCTTCCGCGCGACTCTGGACTCGCCGCTGTCGAGCGAGGGTGACGTGGCGATTCCTTCCGGATACGACGTGCAGGGGCATGTGGTGGATGTAAAGAGTGCCGGAAAATTTGCGGGCAAGTCGGAACTGGTGCTGCAGCTGGACCGGATCATGGTAGGTAACAGGTCGTATAGCATCCAGACTGACCAATACCGGCGACAGGGCAGCTCACGGACTACCAACACGGCGGAAAAAGTCGGCGCGGGCGCCGTGATTGGGGCCATCATTGGCGGCATTGCGGGCGGCGGCAAAGGCGCGGCCATTGGCACAGCGGCTGGCGGCGGATTGGGAGGAGGTGTGCAGGCGGCAACCAAAGGGCAGCAGATCAAGCTGCCCACCGAGACCGTCCTGAACTTCACCCTGCAATCGCCGTTGACGGTAACCGCGGTTGAGGAAGGTCCGAATTCCAGCCGGAGAAAGCTGGAGACCCCACAATAGAAAAAGCTAGCACCTAGGCCAGGGCACCCTTGAGGTGCCCTTTGTCTTTATTGTGGTTTGGGGCGGACTATGCCTACAAGTCACGGTACCGTTTTCAACACCCTGCCATGTGACGCGCCTCACGGTTTGGAGGGGGCCGCACGACTACACTGATATGGTGTACGCAGTTGTACAACGAGGGAGAAGTTCGATCCCGAGGAGGAAACTATGCGTGCTCGGATGAGTGGTCTCTGGGCGGTGCTAGTGTTGGTGATAGCTGCGGTGATGTTGACGTCGGCGCAGGCGCCGCAGAAAGAAATCAAACATGTCCCGATCAAACACACTTCGGCAGCATCGGGGCAGCTCATGTACAAGAGCTATTGCGCCGTTTGTCACGGCACCGACGGCAAAGGGAACGGCCCGGCTGCGGAGGTCTTGAAGGTGCCGCCGCCCGACCTGACCGTGTTGGCAAGCAAGAACGGAGGCAAGTATCCTGCATTGAAAGTCGCTGCCATCATTCGTGGGGAAGAAGTGCTGGCAGCCCACGGCAGCAAGGATATGCCGATCTGGGGGTATCTGTTCTGGAGTATAAGCGGCGGACACACCAGTGAAGTGCATCAGCGTGTCGCCAATCTCAACCAGTACATCGAGTCGCTGCAGAAGAAGTAAGGTGGTGAACGCGGGAAAATGCGCGCTTGGCGCGCGTATTCCCGCGTTCGTTGTGGTGGGGAGGCCTGGCGCTCTTCCTGTGGTAGAGTTTTCAGACGCGATCTTCGTCCGGCCCGCCTGTTGTCAGTCCTCGGTTGACCGCGATTGGCTTGACCCAGCCGCTTTTGAAACATGGCGAAACTTGGGCACATTCAAGAGAGATGGAAAACAGCACAGCGCTACACGGCCCTGCTCCGTTATGGAGAGGCGGCGCTGGCGGTTTGGGTGGCGCTCAGCTTGTGGAGTCTCTCCGCTGTGTTCCATCGGCATCCCTTCGCTCTTTTTCTGACGGCGGTACTGCTGAGCGCGCGTTTTCTGGGATTCGGTCCCGCCCTGTTCTGCTCGCTTCTCTCCACCGCCTGCCTGGATTTTTTTGCATTTGAGCCTCACTTCAGCTTCTCGCTCAACAGCGGGAACCTGGAGAGCCTGGGGGAGTTCCTCGCCATTTCGGTATTCGCCGGGAGCATGGCCCGGCAGAAATCGCGATCCGACTTGCGAGCGGAAAGAACCACGCGCGAGATGGCAGCCATCGTGGAGTGCTCCGACGACGCAATTTTCAGCCAGCGTCCCGACGGAACGATCACGAGTTGGAATCGCGGCGCAGAACGTCTGTACGGCTATAGCGCCCAGGAAGCAGTCGGGGCCTCGGTGTACCAACTGGCGCCGCCGGAGAGAGGGAAGGAAATCGAGGGAAACCTGGCAGTCCTCAAGCAAGGCGGCCGCGTCGAAGCCTACCAGACGGAGCGTATGCGCAAAGACGGCACGCGCTTTCCGGTGGTGTTGACGGTCTCGCCGCTGCGCAACGCCAAGGGAGAGATTGTGGGGGCATCGGCCATCGCCCGCGACCTCTCCGCGCAAAAGCAGTCGGAGGAGGCGGTGCGGCGCAGCGAGAAACTGGCGACGGCCGGGAGACTGGCTGCTTCGATTGCCCATGAGATCAACAATCCCCTCGAAGCGATCATCAACCTGCTCTACCTGGCACGCCACGACTCCGCGAACGCGCACCAGTATCTGACCATGGCCGAGGAGGAAGTGGGCCGGATTGCACGCCTGGCGCAGCAGACCCTGGGCTTTGTGCGGGACACGAGTTCTGCGGGTTGGATGGACCCTGCCATCATCATGGATGAGGTCCTGCAGTTGTACTCCCGCAAGCTGGAAAGCCGAAGGATCAAGGTAAAGCGCCGCTACCGAAACAGCGGTCAGATCAGCGGCTATTCCGGCGAAGTGCGGCAATTGCTGGCCAACCTACTGGTGAATGCGGTCGATGCCATGGCCGAGGGTGGTTCCCTGCAGGTCCGGGTCGCTGGCGGCAGGCAGTGGCCGGAGGGCCGGGAGGGGATTCGGATCACGGTCGCTGATAACGGCGGCGGCATTCCGCGGGAGAGTCTGCGGCGAATCTTCGAGCCCTTCTACACCACCAAGAAAGATGCCGGGACTGGCCTTGGACTATGGGTGTCGCGGGGAATCGTGCAAAAACACGGGGGATCGATCCGGGTTCGCAGCCGCGCCGAGGGGCCCGCGACAGGGACGGTGGTGACGGTATTCATGCCCCATGGTTACGACGTGAGCCAGGTTGCTTGAGGTGAGCGTTCTGCTTTGCCGGCAATGACTTGCGTGGTGCGAAGGGACAATGACCTTCGTACCTTAGTAGGGTCCCCGCCAGACGTCATATAATCGGCTAAATCCAGAAAATCTGGGCACTTAAGTGGACCCTCTGTTGGCAGCAGCGATCTTCGCTTTTGGGCTGTGCTTTGGCAGCTTCCTGAATGTGTGCATCTACCGGCTGCCGCGCGACAAGTCGGTGGTGACGCCACGCTCGGCGTGTCCGCACTGCGGAGACCTGATCCCGCTGTATCACAATGTGCCGGTTTTGAGCTGGCTGGTTCTGCGCGGAAGATGCCGCGCTTGCAAACAGCCGATTTCGCCCCGCTACCTGGCGGTCGAACTGCTCACTGGCTTGCTGTTTGTTGGCTGCTACTCGCAGTTCGGCTTGAGCCTGGCGATGCTGAAATGCGCGGTCCTGGGTTGGCTGCTGCTCGGGCTGATCTTTACCGACGCCGAAACCAAGCTCCTTCCCGACGCTATGACTTTACCGGGGCTGGTTCTGGGGATTGGGTTCAGCCTGGTGGTTCCAGTGAATGACCTGGCGTCTCGCATCATGCCCGGATTGATATCCGTTTCTCTTCGACACCAGATCCCGTGGCGGTTGTGGTCGCTCTCGGACTCGCTGTTGGGAGCGGCGGTAGGCGCTTCATTTCTGTACGGTGCGGCTGCCATCTATTTGCGGGCGCGCGGCGTGGAAGGCATGGGATTCGGCGATGTGAAGCTGATGGCGATGGTCGGGGCCTTCCTCGGAACCAAGCTGACGGTGCTGACCATTTTTGCGGCGTCCCTGGCCGGCTCTCTGTTTGGGCTGAGCACGATTCTGGCGGTCTGGATCAAGCGTACACGCCGGCTCGCGGCTCGCGGGGCCACTTCCAGCGAAGCGCACCGGCGGGCATGGCAGTCGGCGCGCCTGGCGTTGCGCTACTACGAGATGCCGTTTGGAGTGTTCCTGGGGGGCATGGCGCTGCTGGCTTTCATCTTCGGCAACCAGCTTCTGCATTGGTACTGGAGGACGCTGTGAAGCTGCTGCTGAATCCGATGGTGCTGCGTATGGGCGGGCTCCTGCTGCTGGTGCTGGCAGCTTATGTGTTGGGAGCGTTCGTGATTCGCCGCTTGCGCAAGAATCTGGCGGCGGAGCCGGAATCACTGACCCAGGCGCCCCTGCCCAGCGAGGGGCTGCCCGTCCACGCTTATCACGCCGTCATTCAGCAATTGAAGCAGCAGAAACACGAACTCACAGCGCAGCAATTGGCAGAACGGAGACGGGCCAAAGCATCCGATACGCTCAGTGCGGCGGTGCTGGCCAACCTCTCCTGTGGCGTGCTGTTTTTCAATACGAGCGGTCTGGTGCGGCAAGCCAATTCGGCGGCGCGCAAGCTTTTGGGCTTGGCCTCACCCGTCGGCATGAACGTCGCCGAGCTTTTTCGGAGCGCGAGCATTCGAAGCGGCGGCGCCGAAGGCGTGACGAGCATGGAGGAGGCGGTGGCGCCGGCCCTTTCGGGCGAATCGACCGTGCGCGGGCTGATGGTTGACTACGCCACGCGCGACGGCGGGAGATTGGTTCTGGAGCTGACGGCTTCTCCGGTTCTCGGCGGAGACGCGGGTTTGCTCGGGACTACTTTCCTTCTCAACGATAAAACCGAAATTGAGCGGATCCGGCAGGAAGAGCAGATTCATCAGGAAATTTCTTCGGAGATGGCGCTGAGACTCAGAAGTTCTCTGGCCACGATTGCGGGCTACGCGCAGCAGTTGGCGCAAAGCCGGGATCCGGAACTGGCGCGCCAGTTGGCGGACGACATCGCCAGCGAGGCGGCGCGGTTGGACCGGACCACGGTAAGTTTTCTGGCGGGGGCAAAGACGGCGACCGCAGGTTTCTAAAATCAAGCAGTGCGGGCCGCGCTGGAAGCGCGGGCTCGCGGAAGGATGATCAGATGAAACGGATGGCATGCATGGCAGCGGCAGTTGTGATCCTTTTGGGGGTGAGTGCGGCGACCGGGCAGTCGCTGGGGGACGCTGCAAGGGCAGCTCGCAAAAACAAGCCGCCAACGACTTCGACCACCCGCCATTATGACAACGACAACCTCCCCAAGGACGAACATCTGAGCGTCGTGGGCCCGGAGTCGAGCGGGGATGCAAGCAATCCGCAAGCACCGACGCCGAACGCACCAGCCGACGCCGCCAAGGATAAGGCCGCCGAGGCCGCCGACCACCAGAAAGCGGCAGAAGACTTGCAGAAGAAGATCGATGAGCAGAAACAGAAGGTCGATGCCCTGAACCATGAGTTGGATCTGGCGCAGCGGGAATACCGGCTGCGCGCGGCCGTAATGTATTCTGATGCCGGCAACCGTCTGCGGAATTCGGCCAACTGGGACAAGGAAGACGCGCAGTACAAGCAGGATATTGCGGAAAAACAGAAGGCGATTGACGCTGCCCGCCAGGAACTGGAGAATGCGCAGGAAGAAGCGCGCAAGGCCGGACTGAAGCAGAAAGATCAGGAATAGCGGCTGAACCGAGTGCGATGGCCTTTATGCGCTCGCAGCGCTCAATGAGGGCATCATGGTCGGAGCCCCCTCGCTCCCCCACCCCAGCAAGCAACCGCGGCTTGTCGCTCGGGACGCGGGCAGGAATGCCCGCACCACACGATTTCGTCTCAGGATTCCCCGAGGCGCTGGCGAATCTGGCGGGCGTGATGCCGCCCATGAACCCAATGAAATTTTCGCCACTCCGCAGCCGTTAATGGGCCCAAAAACAGGTGGTCCATGATTTTGGTTTTCGGGCCGAACCTGTTTTCGCAGTCGCGCAGGCCCGACTCCATCCTCTGAATCTCAGGAGCGATGGCTTGCCGCACTTCCTCGGCGTCCATGCCACGCGGCGTGACGCGTTCGGGCGCCTTTCGGCCGCCCGGAAGATAGCCGAACCGGACAACAAACAGGTACCCGATCCGATGCCGGAAGGTGGGGTGCGTGACCAGCGGCACACCGCTCTCCAGGCATTTGGCGATACCGCGGTTGGTGTTCTTGTAGGTCAGAAAGAGATGCTCCAGAATTTGAGCGGCATTCCACTTTCCCGCCGGAGCCTGCTGGAAGCCGGCGGCGGTCGCGCCCGCGGTAGCACTTTCCAGTTCCCGTTGCAGACGTTCGAGATAGGAATCCATAGTCAAGGTTCAGTACAATGGCGTCACCAAACTCGTCCCACATTACCACTACAGGAAAATTCGATGCGGAAACCATTCGTCGCGATTCTCGCGATTGTACTTCTTGCGGGATGCTCTTCCGAACCCAGCAAACCGGCGACCGCAGAAAAGCCGGCGCCGAAGCCGCCAGAGGCGATCACGGGAGAAAGCGCGTTCTACAAATGCTACATCGCCGCTCGCGGATGGGCTCCGGATGCCCAACCCTTCCGGCTGGCATCGGACATCGCGGGGGATTTCAAGGGCCGCGATGGCAAGGCCGGATCGTGGCGTGCGGACTTTGCGTCTCCGGCGCGAGCGGGCGCGAAATCCTACACCTGGGTGAACGGCGAGGTTTCCCCCGGCGTCGAGGATACCTACACTCCCACCAACGTTAGCACCCAGATTTTCAACATTCAGTTTCTCAAAGTCGACTCGGACAAGGCCCTGGAAGCCGCGCAAAAACATGGCGGCGACCAACTCCTTGAAAAGGAACCCGATACGCCCATTCTCTACATACTCGACTGGGACCGGCAAAAGAATGAACTCATCTGGCACGTGATCTACGGCGCCGACCGCGACAGTGCCAAGCTGCGGGTGGCGGTAGATGCATCAACGGGAGATTTCGTGCGGGTGGAGAGGTAGGGGCGTAGTTCGGAGTTCGTAGGTAGGAGTTCGTGCTTGCGGACCTGCGACTACGAACTCCAATCCAGCCCGACTATTCATTTGGGAATCAGGCTGAAGGTAGCGCAGGGCTTTTCAGCCCTGCATTCAGACCGCAATGGGAGCGGTCGCTTTCAGCCGCCGAGGTGCACGAAGCCGGTATTCGCAGAACTACCTCGGAGGCTAAAGCCCGTGAAGCCCTTGCCTCTTCTGCAGGCCTGAAGGCCTGCTCCACCCAAACAAATAGTGCAGGCTGTTCTTCCACGCTATTGTGCTTTCGCGAGGCGATCCAGCGAGGCGTGCGCGTCTTTCGCGAATGGACCTTCCGGCAGAATCTTCAGATACTGCTCGTAATACTTCTTCGCCTCCGCCTTGTCGCCGAGCTTGTCCTGGCACACCGCCAGGCGAAAGCTGGCGACGGCGTCGTTTTCTTTCCAGTAGAGCGCGTCCTTGTAGCGGTCGAGGGCGGCGCGATAGTTCTTGCGCTTGAAGTAGAAGTCTCCAACCTCAACGTCTTTCATCGCCTTCATAGGATTCCAGGGATGAAACTCCAGCACATCCGAAGGGTTGGCGGCGGGGGCAAGGCCGGCGACGGCGGACTTGCTGTCGGGATGATTCTTGGCGTCGCCCTTGGGAGGACTGATGTCCACTCGCGTATCGCGGCTGGAGCTTTCCTGCGCCTCGCGGTCGCGTTCGGAGGTCTTGTCGGAGGAGTCCTGGGGCCAAAGCGCCGATGCGGACAGTAACGTCGCGAAAACTACAATCACGACTCGCATTGCTTTATTTTATCGCGGACGGGGGTCGAAACTCCGGTTTGGAGCAGGCGCCCTAATTAACCACGAAGGACACAAAGGAGCACGAAGGAAATCCTCCGTGGGTTTGGGACGTAAAAAAACAGGCCGTCCACATTTGGGACGGCCTGGTTTGGCGAAGTCCTCCGGGGAGGAGGGAAAAAACTTTACATCGACGGTGGAGTCGCGCTCGCCGTCGGCGTGGTTGTGCTCGGAGTCGTCTGGGCGGGAGTTGTTCCGGCGCCGGTGTTGGTCATCAGGCGAATGTCGACGCGGCGGTTCTTGGCGCGACCTTCCGAGGTCTTGTTCGACTCGACCGGCTTATCCTTGCCAAGCCCGATCAGATAGATCTTGTGGGCCGGGATACTCTTTTCCGAGGCCAGGTACTGAATCACCGCGTTGGCACGCCGCTGGCTCAGATCGTAATTGTATTCGGAACTGCCCACCGAATCGGTGCCCCCTTCGACCGTGATGATGTAACCCTTGGTGGCGGCAACGCTTGCGGCAAGCTGGTCGATCGCTTCCCTCGCTTGCTTGGTCAGATTGTCCTTGTTGAATCCGAAATGCACCGAAGTTTCCACGACTGGCCGGTAGTTGTCCAGGTTGATGACGGTATTCGTCAGAGTGTCCACTCGCTGAGTGGCGCTGTTGGCCGACAGCTGCGCCTTTTCGGCATTGCTTCCCGCAGCCAGAGCTTTCTGGTCGATCTCGGAGGCGCGGGCTTGCACGGCCTGGATTCCGGCCTGAGCGCGCTGATCCACGTCTTTAATGTCGCTGGAATTCTTGGCGGTCAGGTCGTCGAGCTCGTTCGTCTTGTTAATGAGAGGGGTGGTCTGCTGCCGCACGTAATTCTTGCTCGAACAGCCAATCGTAGCTACGAGCGCGGCAGCCAACATCAGGGTCAGCGAAATGCGATTCATTATCTTGAGGGCTCCTTACCCAATAAAGATTCTGCTTGCCTGGATCCTGCTTCGGGAGACTTGACCCGCATCCACCGTGTAATGGAGCACGGGGGATGCCATTCAATTTCCGGAAGAGATTCACGCAACTCCAATTGTTTCAACATCTTGTGAGTTGTCTCCAGGAAGTGCACAGAACCCCTTCCTAGGCAATCGCGATATGGACCGTAGAAATTTTATATGGTCTGGGATCGTGTAGCGATTATAGATGCGGTCCAACCTCTGCGCTAACAGTGACATCTTCCCGGTATCAAGTGATGTCGCGCTTTCACATCACCGGCGGCACGGTGATTCCCATCGTCGCCAGAATGCGCGTCAACTCGCGGCGCACAACCGCCACCGTTGTCAGCAGGAATTTCTTTCTGCCCTCGTCGGCTTCACTCAGGATGGGGAAGCGATGGTAGAAAGTGTTGAACAGCTGGGCCAACTGGAAGGCGTGTTTGGCCAGATAGGCAGGCTCCGTGGTCGCGATGCATTGCCCTACGACGTAGGAAGTCTTAGCGGCGGCGATCCAGAGTTCCCAGATCTCGTCGCCCTGCGAGCCAGCGAGGTGCTTGGCAAAGTCCTCCGCAGAGAGGGGGCTTGCCGCGCAAAAACTCTGCGGATCGAATCCTCCCTTGCGAAAAATATTCGTGGCGCGCACGACGGCGTACTGGGCGTAGGGTCCGGTTTCTCCCTCGAAGCTGAGCGCGTCTTTGAAATCGAAGGCGATGACGGAGGGCTTGGTGTACTTCAACATGAAGTAACGCAGCGCGCCGATGGCAATCTGGGTTGCGATCGATGCCCGTTCCGCTTCACTCAGCTCCGGATGCCGGGAATCGACTTCTTGGCGGGCGGAAGCAATCAGCGCGTCGAGCAGGTCATCGGCCTTCACGCCGAAGCCCTTGCGGCCGGAGACCTCGATCCACGGCCGCGCCTTGTCCTCTTCGCTCAATTCATAGCCGAGTTCGGCGGCGCAACGCGGCGTGAGCGCAACCATCTCGTAGGAGAAGTGGGTATAGTGGTCGGCGGCTTCGCCATGGCCAAGGCCGCGCAGCGCCTCAATCACCGTGTTTTGCGCTTCGGCTTGACGGGCGTCGATCACGTTATAGATTTCGGATACATCGCCGAAGTGCGGATGCTCCTTCTCGCCGTCGGTGGTGGAGATCCAGCACTCGTGCTGGTTGGGATAGCGGAAGAATTTGCGATAGCCGAAGTCGCGGCCAAGCAAGCCGAACTTCCACATGTGGTAGGCGATGTCTTTGCCGACGTAACCGACGGTGCCGCTGGAGCGGACGATGACTTTCTGATCTTCTTCGGTGATTTTGGACGCTTCGAGCTCGCGAAGTTTTGACCGCAGGAGAGACATCGCTCTCTCGCGATTCCTGGGCCGCGTTTTCTCGGTGTCGCTGCTCACCACAATTCCCGTCGGAACATGCTCGATACGAACGGCAGGCTGGTTGGGTGACTCGTAGGTGTCAACCCGTAAATCTTCCGCTTTGATCTCGATGTTCTCTGCGTTCTCAGCGCCCTCTGCGGTTTGAGCTTTTGCCGTGCCCGCGCGCCGCATCACCCAGCAGCCTTTGTTTTTGCCTTCGGTCTCATAGGTGAGCACGCCTGCTTCTTTCAACTTGGTGAATGCCGCGTCCCAAAAGTGCAGATGGAGAATCTCGCTCTCGCGGGGCAGGAAGTCGTATTCGATGTCGAGACGGTCCATGGTTTCGAGGTGGCGTTTGAGAACAGCGGTCGAAATCAGGTCGGCTAGAGCGGCAGTCTCGTTGTTCCCTTCTTCGATGGCGTGCAGCACCGCGGCTCTGGTCTGCAGATTTTGCTTCTCCTGCTCGTACCACTGCGAGACTCGGGCGTAGAGATCCCAGCAGTAGAAATCGAAGCGCGGCGCGGCGGCGCGCGTTTCGATTTGGGCGCGCGATTTCTGCTCCAAATGGAGAAATCCGACGACTACATCGGCGACCTGCACGCCGGTATTGTCGATGTAATTCTGGATGTCGACTTCCCTGCCCGAGAAACGCAGCAGGCGGACGAAGGTGTCGCCCAGGATCGCATTGCGCAGATGTCCGATGTGGGCGGCTTTGTTGGGATTGATGCTGGAGTGCTCGACCAGCACCTTGCCGGGCGGGACGGCGGCGGGCGGGGTTTGGTCGG
>Ga0187803_10001093_pt1 | contig 10601 bp, 15 predicted proteins | sample NC_wetland_sal_i_2_FD_132425 | JGI IMG/M metagenome (GOLD analysis project Ga0187803, IMG submission 132425) | Wetland sediment microbial communities from Neuse River Estuary, North Carolina, USA - Control_3 | ecosystem: Environmental > Aquatic > Freshwater > Wetlands > Sediment | place: USA...
TCCGACAGGCGCTCGCCGGGACATAGAAGAGCCTATGAATTTGAAATCAGGCCAACACGATCAAGAGCACCTGGATTTGGTGTTCCTGTACGCCCTGCAGGCCCTCCCTTCGAGCGAAATTCCCGTCGTGGAGGCTCATCTCTCCTCTTGTGTGGACTGCCGCCAGGAAATCGAAACGCTTCGTCCGATTATCGGCTCCTTTGTCTCCTGGCCAACTGATGTGCTGCGGCCATCCACATCGCTGTGGGGGCGCCTGGCGCAGCGAGTCGCAGAGGAGACGGGCAAGGAACCGGTCCTGGCACCATCACAACTACCGGATAAACCGGAATGGGAAGAAGTGGCGCCTGGCATCTCTTGCAAACTGCTCGCCACCGATACGGAGAGAAACCGCGTCAGCATGTTGGTACGGCTCGCACCGGGAGCCGACTATCCGCGTCACCGCCATGGCGGAGTGGAAGAACTGCATCTGCTTCACGGCGAGCTGATGATCGACGACAAGAAGCTTTATCCGGGCGATTACAACCGGAACGAGGCCGACACTGTCGATTATCGTGTATGCAGCGAAACCGGCTGCACGTGCGTTCTCGTTACGTCGGTCGATGACGTACTTCTTTGATTCCTTGTTGTCCCTTCCGGCTACATCCGTATATCCGTTAGTTTCAGCAGCACAATTTGCCCGACATCCATGCCGCTCAGGCCAGGAATGACGGGAAGGAATCGACGGAATACGCGCCTGCTGCGATTAAAATTCGGAGGAAATTGCGGGTCGCCGATAGAATGTAAACCCTTTGCGCGCCCAAAGTTGAGAATTGCGCGAATGGACTGCTGCTAAGCCGTTAAATCCTTTAGATGGAGGTAGCCGCTCAGTTCCAGTCGACGTCCGGGTCATTGCCGCGACCAACCGCGACCTGTCGACTGCGATCAGTGCGGGGACATTCCGATCGGATCTGTTCTACAGGTTGAATGTGTTTCCCATCCAGATGCCGCCTCTCCGCCAACGCAAAGAGGACATTCCGCTCCTGGTCGCGTACTTCGTTAAGAGGTTTGCTGAAAAGCTGGCGAAGCGTATCAGCAAGATCGACACCCGCACGCTGCAACTATGCGAGGCATATCCTTGGCCGGGGAATATCCGCGAGCTACAGAACTTTGTCGAGAGATCGGTGATCCTCTGCAGCGGCCACACGTTCTCGATTGACGAAGCGTGGCTCTCGATTCAGGATCCAGCCCGGCCGGATTCGCCAGCAAAGATGACACGCATTCTGCAAGATCAGGAGAAGGAGATCATTGAATCCGCTCTGGCTGAGAGCCGGGGGAAAGTCGCGGGGGCAGGCGGTGCCGCCGCGAAGCTCGGCATTCCTCCTTCGACGCTGGATTCGAAGATCAAGCAGCTAAGAATCAAGAAAGACAAATTCAAGACAGTACCCTAACGCGTAAGTGACTCGTTTGGCAGCTGTACCCTATGTCCAGGTGTGACCCCTTTTATTCATCGAAAGAAATTCTCACACAAAAGATCGAAGGGAAGTTTTTACGGCAGCCCATTTCATTCTAGTCGGCTTGTGCTCTTCCCTTTCCCAAGTGGCGATAGTGCTTTCATCCAGTCCCGCCCTCCCGCCCAATTTTTCCTGCGACAATCCGAGTGCTGAACGGATGGCTCGGAGCCGCTCGCCAAAGGACCAAACAGGATCGTAGGGAGCATATCCCAAGAAATCGATGATGCCGGGGACAAAGCGTGCTTCCGGCTCGGCACGGTTCGTCTCCCAGTTCCAGACAGTCGATTCCGTGACCCCAATTCGGTCTGCTACCTCCCTTTGGAGCAGCCCAAGATCCAGCCGCTTCTTTCGAATATGGTCACCTAACGTCCTGATTTCTTTGGGATAGGCTGATGGGAGCGGTCTTTGGCCTTTAAGGCACCAGTGACAAATTGGTACTGAACCCCTGCAAATGCGAGAACTCTGACAACCCCACAGAGGAATGCAAGTGCTCCAGCCTCATTCAGGGAAAGAGGGCCTCCAGCAGAAGGTCTTAGCGCAGGACCTACTATCGCATCCTCAAAGTCGCTCCCACTATCGGCGATCTTGAAAACAGCGAACACATCGCTGCCTCTCACATCAGCGAGGCCATTCAGTATCGCAGTCTGGATCGCAATTACTGGACGTGAGAAGCCAAGGAGAGGGAGCAGATTCTAAAACCCAGAGCGCTGACCCACATTATTCTCATCATTACAATTGCCGATTCATGCCCGCGGTCCCCACCAGCCAAGCACATACTTCCCCGTTCATTTTGAAACTCGCTATGTCAGCGCCAACGGCGGTATTCGCTGGAACTGTGCCTGGGTCAACGTCAGCATCGCCTGTGCGGGAGATTACATCGGCCTGGAAGCTTGAATCCAGAAACTCAATTTCATGAAGGCTCGCCGTCGTTGTGCAGAGCTGCGTTGAGCAGAGTCAGGACGCAGCCGCCGGCGCCACCAGGGTGTAGGAAGAGGTGAGCTGGATGGCATTGTGCAAGGTCCGGTACAGCGGGCACCGCATCGGGTAGAGGCCGTGCACGCGCTCCACGGTTTCTCTGACCTCTTCGAGTGCCTCCAACCTCATGGTGACGTGAATCCGGCGGATGACCAGCACACCTTCCTCCTTTTCCACCTCTCCGGTTACCTCGGCGGTCAATTTTCCGTTGCTGGCGTCGATTTGGCGCGCTTCCAGCGCACCTCCGAATGTGCCCATCATTCAACCAGCGGTTGCGGAAATGACGTAGTCAATGGTTGAGGAGTGCGACTCCTTCAGCTTTGCAGGGTCAAATTTGTAGTGCTCGGCGATGGCCCCGTGGACACTGTAGATCACCGGCTGGGACTCGCCTGGCAGATGCGCGATGCGAAGAGGTCCCTGCCGGCGCTCGATACGCGACTTCGAAACGTAGACAACATCACTCATGGCTTCCTCCTTCTAGCCCTCAAGAATTGATTCCATTCCATTACTCGAGTACTTACTTATGCTAAATAGCCTTTAGAGATCGTTTGAGGTTGAGCGGGAGAACTTGCAACTCCCATTTTACAGGCACAGACGCTGGCGGATAGCAAATCGTCTTCTCGCAGGCCTGATACTTCAACTCTCCGGTACGACTACAAACTTTGCGTCTGCCATTCGATGCTCCTAGCGAGGCGAGATTTGTAAACTGCACACATACAATCTAGGCGGTTTCCGGCATGGTCAGGTCCGCCTGCGTTCTAATGCGCGAGGCCGCGCCACCATGCAGGCGCAGGACCCAGACTCCCAAGCGATACGCCAATAGCAGCCCGACGATGATCCCGTAGCGGAGCGGCTTGCGCACGTCCGACTTCACCAACCAGTAGTAGTGCACCACACCGGCCGCAGCGCAGATGTAAATCAACTGATGCAGCCTCTGCCAAAGTTTTCCACCCAGGCGCCGGATCCAACCTGCGGTGGAAGTCAACGCCAATGGGACGAGCAGCACAAATGCAGTGAATCCCGCGGTAATGAATGGACGCTTGCCCACATCCATCATCATTGCGGGAAAGCTCAGGGCTTGGTCCAGCCAGATATAGGTGGTGAAATGCAGACCGGCATAAAAGAACGCAAACAGCCCCAGAATGCGGCGGAATCGAACCAGTTGTGGTTGGCGCAAGAGGCGGCGCACGGGAGTAACGGCCAGAGTGGCCACCAGAAAGATCAAAATCCAGTCGCCCAGGTCGCGTTGCAAAAACTCAACCGGATTGGCACCCAAGTCCTGATTTATTCCCTTCCATACCAGGCGCCCCAACGGCACAAGACAAAGCGCGAACACCGCGACCTTGGTCCATTTGCTACTCAGAATCGATTTCAACGAAAACTCCTTTGACTGTTATCAGCTCCCAGCACTCTGTCCATGGATACCGTTCGCTGAGCGATGATTGTGAATTGCTAAAAATATTTCCTCAGGTCCATGCCTGCATATAGCCCCGCCACCTGATCAGCGTAGCCATTGAACATCAGCGTCTTGCGCCTACTGAATAGGGTGAACTCACCCAGCCGGCGTTCAGTGGCTTGGCTCCAGCGCGGGTGATCGACATTCGGGTTGACGTTTGAATAAAAGCCGTACTCATGGGGGTTTTCCAGATTCCAAGCGGTAGGCGGCTGGTTTTCTACAAACGTGATCTTGACGATCGACTTGATGCTCTTGAATCCGTACTTCCAAGGCACCACCAAACGCACGGGCGCGCCATCCTGATTGGGCAGACTCTCGCCGTACATGCCCACGCATAGCAGCGTCAGTGGATGCAAAGCTTCGTCCATCCGCAGCCCTTCAAGATAAGGGAATGGAATCCCGGCAGTGCGCGCGACGGGCATGACCTTGGGATCGAAAAGACTCTCGAACTGCACGAATTTCGCTTTTCCGAGCGGTTCGACTTTCTTGATCAACGTGTTGAGCGAATACCCGATCCACGGCACCACGATTGACCAACCCTCGACACAGCGATGGCGATAGGCCCGCTCCTCCAGTGGTGCCATTCTCATGATCTCGTCGAAATCGAACTTCCTCGACTTCTTGACCAAGCCTTCCACAGAAACTGTCCAAGGCGAAGTCTTAAAGTTCTGTGCGTTCTTGGCCGGCTCTTCCTTACCAGTGCCGAACTCGTAAAAGTTGTTATAGTGGGTCACATCCTTAAAAGAAGTTTGCTGCTCGTCGGTGTTGAAAGGGCCCTTGACCACGCCGCCCAGCTTGTTGCCGGCAAGCGTCATAGTCGTCGGCGACATGAGTTCCAGCAGGCTGCCCCCAGCCACGAGCACCGTACCCGCGGCTGAGACTCTGGCCAAAAATTTCCGCCGGTTCATGTACACGCCCTTTGGCGTGATCTCGGACGAGGGGATCTCATTGGAATTTTTGATTAACATGTTTGTGCCGTCCTTTTAAACATTCCAATTTCTCAACGCAAAGACAAATCGTTTCATTTCAGGCTGCGGTCCAGGATGGCGGAGAGGTCGGATTCCTCCACTTCACCGGCAGAGTCGTACACCGCCTCTCCCGCCTTGTCCAAAACGACCACGTGCGGGATGTAGCCCTTGTAGTACTTCCTGACGAGTTGTTGCTGCTCAGCAGACCGTTGCTTGTCCAGATCAATAATCACAAACTGCACTCTGCCCTTATACTTCTCATAAAGATTGACGGAGCGGCGAGCCTGCCGCTTGGAATTGAATCAACCCTCGCCGAACATGAAGACGTAATTGGGCTTTCCCCGGGCGGCTCCGTCTTCGATGTGATCCCCGGTGATGAGCGGGCCGTCCAGGCTGTCACTCGAATAATCAAGCCGCGGGTTCAAGCGTAGATTCTCGGCGGCTCCCAGGTTCCCCGCCACACCCAATCCGGCAGCAAGCAGCAACAGTGTGAGGATTCTCTTCACGATAGGAGTCATCTCCCCTCCTTTAACTCCACGCCGTCCCGCTCCACCTCTTGGCGACGCTCGCGGTACATGCGCAGAGCTTGCTTCAGTACGTCCTCAAGGGCGGGCTTATCACCCTTCGGCTCACGTGGAAAATACGTTCCACCGAAGTAGAGCTTCCCGCCAGGAGTCAAGAAACCAGTGAGCGGCAAACCAGAGGATAGATTCAAAACAGCCTGTGCTCGTTCGAGCTCCGCCGCTAACTGCGGCTGGGCATCATAATCTACTTTCACAGATACAAAATGGGCATTAATGAAAGCTGCTAAATCGGGACGATTGTAGCTCTCGCGATCCATCAGGTCACACCATCCGCACCACGCAGCGCCGAGGTTGACGAGCACCGGACGGTCCAGTTCCTTCGCCCGGCGCCAAGCCTCGGGCCCCCACGGATACCAGTCCACAGGTTGTTACGCACCGCGCCTGAGATAGGCTGAGCCAGAACCCGCAAGTTTGTTTGCAGCTCCCTGGGCTGCACTCGGTGCAGCTAGGAATGTGAAGACAAGGAGCAACAGTGGCATGACACGCCGACACATGCTGAGCACCCGCAGCAATGCGGAAGACGCTTCCACCGTCTCGAATCCTGATTTCATCGAAATCATGCTGCGCTTCAAAGATACTCCCTTTTGTCCTTTTGAGACCGCAAGCTGGAGCCGAAGGAAACGAAACCGATCAGTACCGCTGGAGCGGCAGCCTTCTCAGACCTGATACTCTCGCCCAAGGCGTTCCTCACACCCGGAGCAAGCGATGCGGCAAGCTGGACCATTTGGTCCTGACCAAGATTGGAAACTACAAAACCGAAATACCCATTTGTTTCAAAACCGGCGACATCCGTATCCTGAAATTTCGCTTTGTAGAGGTCAACGCCGCCGGAAGATCTGGCCACCAAGAATCTCCCTGCAGGAAGACTCTCTCCGTCCTGCTTGGTAAGAATCACTGAAACAATCGTTCCCTGCCCGCGGGCTATGAAGTGGACGTACTTTCGCGGGCTGCCCGGCACAGAGCAGATGTGTGCCTCCAAAACCTGAAAGCCCGAAAGTTTCTTCTCAACGACCGGGAGCAGTCCGGCATATTGGGGGCCGAGTTGTTCACGGAGGCGATCTGGTGGATTGGCAATCTCCGGATAATTATGACCTTTAATGGCGCATTGCAGGTGGTCTTGGACCCCCAAATTCAATGCGGCCATCAACTTTGTGCGGTCTGCCCTAAGACCCAAGTACCAAAGCGTTGAGGGAATCCCCAGCACTAGCATAAGAATGGCGGCAAACGACAGGGCCCATCCTTTCACGCCAAATGGAGTCATCCAGCTCATGGCGCTTGGACTGAACTGCGGGCGCTTGGCCACATCGGAAGTTTCTCCCAACAGGCTCGTCAGTAGCCTAGCTTCCAAACTCTCGCCGACCCCATGATCCTTGACGCGGGAACTCTCGCGGAACACCTTTCGAGCGGTCTCTCCGATCTGGACAATTTGCTTTCTGAAGCGGGAGCAATTCCGGCATCTCCATAAATGGAATCGCACTTCCACCCGCCTCACCCATCGTTGTTGCGACAGTTGATCGGAGGCCATGAGTTCTGCCACTTCTTTGCACCGAATCATGACTCTTTCCTCCAACCCTTTGCTTCAAGGCATTCCCTTAATCGAACACGGGCGCGATGAAGCAACACCGATATGTGAGTGACAGTCTTGTCTAAAATCTTACAAGTTTCAGCCATGTCCAACTCCTCGACCTCTCTCAAGACAAACACCTCCTTCTGCATAGCCGGCAATTTCCCCAAACAATCCTGGATAGCGCTTTCAATCTCTTTTGATTGCAAGAGCCGATCCAGGTCTGCCGGGGGCCGGTTCCAGTGCCCGTCGGTGTCAAATCGCGATTCGATCAGTTCATCGAGAGGCTCGCTCCGCTCATCCCGCAACTGCTCGCGCCGCCGCTCGTGAATCTTATTGTGGAGAATCCCGAAGAGCCAAGTACGGACTTGGGATCGCCCTTCAAAGCGGTCGAGGGTCTCGAGAAAGGTGGTGAACACCTCCTGCGCCAGGTCTTCGGCTTCGTCCTGTGAAAAACCCATGCCCCGAGCGGCGCGAAACAGCGTTCCCGCGTGTTCATGGATCAAGTGGGTTAGCGTTTCCGGCTCACGCCGCCTCAACCGGTCGATCAGAGCGCCACTCAAGAATCGAGAAGTGGTCATGGATTGATTTTGGAAATCTTTGCAGGTCGCTGTAAGAATTTGGAGCAATCGCGCACTCATCATTCGGAAAACAAGAAAAGATGAGACGTCGAGTTTGGTCGACGCAGCGCGATGATCGCATAGGGCGGAAACCGGCGCAAGCACACCCTCCGCTCTGCCAGCTCGCGGCGTTGTCGTCTCATCCGAAAACCACAACTCAAAACGTTTTAAAGGAGAAAATCACATGAGCAATTCATTGAAAGCCCTCATGGCAGGCGCCTGTTTGACGGGGTTGCTTGCCGGCACGAGTATGAGGTTGAACGCCCAGACTATGAATCAGGACGACAACAAGGGGTCCCAGACGAATCCGGACAGCAAGCACGTTAAGGAAAAGCATGCCTGCAAAGGGCAGAATTCATGCAAGGGGAAGGGCGGTTGCAAGACCAGCGACAACGGCTGCAAAGGCAAGAACTCGTGCAAAGGAAAAGGCGGATGCCGAACGGATGGGAAGAAAGAAGGTAAGAAGTAAGTCCAATCCCTCGGAGCCACGAATTTAGTCCATGGCCATGCATTTTCTTGGGCTGGGGCCAGGTTTCACCTGGCCCCGTACTTAAAAGGATGGAGGAGTACACGCATGTCTGCCAACCGTTTCAATAACTATAGCGACTTGGGAATCGGTGTGGGTCTTCGGATTCCGCACTACGATCATATCCTCTCGAAAAAGCCGTTTATAGGCTGGCTCGAAATCATCTCCGAAAATTTCATGATTGATGGAGGGCGCCCACTCTCAATCCTGGATCAGATGCTGGAACACTACCCCGTTGTCCAACACGGCGTCTCGATGTATTTCGGCTCGGCGGAGCCATTGAACCGGGTACATCTGAAACGTCTCAAGGCGCTCGTCCGAAGAACCAAAACGCCCTGGTTGACGGATCACCTCTGTTGGGGAAGTGTGGACGGGTCCTATACTCACGATCTTCTGCCCATGCCATATACGTTTGAAGCCGTGCGCTTGACGGCACAGAAGATTCGAGAAGCACGCGATTTCCTGGAAGTCCCGGTAGCGGTCGAGAACCTCAGCAGTTATGCGGAGTTTCAGGCTTCGGAAATGACCGAATGGGAGTTCCTCACCGAGGTCGTGGAGGCGGCCAATTGCGGCATCCTCTTGGACGTCAACAATATTTACGTTTCCTCGCAAAATCATGGTTTTGACCCCTTTGAGTACGTAAACGCTATCCCTGCCGACCGCGTGGCCCAAATTCATATTGCAGGCCATTCCCGCTACAGAAAGTATGTCTTGGACACGCACGATCATCCAGTGAGCGATCCTGTTTGGCAGCTTTACGCGCGCGCGATCGAGCGAGCTGGCCCGACTCCAACCCTGTTGGAATGGGATGACAACATTCCTTCCTTTGAGGAGGTCCATGAGGAAGCATTGAAAGCCAACCGATATCTTGTTGTCGAGGCGGTGGCCTCATGAACCTCGTCAGTCTGCAACGCCGAGTTTATGAAGCGGTCACAACACCGCTGACAGAGTCAGAACACATGCGCCGCCGCACGCTGCGAGATACTTCCACATCTTCTATCGCGAATGAAATCATCAAGCCAAACGATCGGCTGACGTCATTCGAGCGCCTTGAGATTTACAACCGTCAGTACTGGTTTCGAGTCCTTTCCAGTTTCAATGAAGATTTTGTGGGCTTGCGAGGAGTGCTTGGAGATCGCCGATTTGATCGGATGGCACAGGCGTACTTGGCGGACCAACCGTCGCAATCGTTTACTCTACGAAATCTGGGAGCCCGATTGGAAGCGTGGTTGAAGTGTCATCCCGAGCACACACGGCCCTGGAAGGCGTTGGCGATCGACATGGCGCGCTTGGAATGGGCCGACACCGAGGCCTTTGACGCCGCAGAAGAACCTCCACTCGCACCCGAGGATCTTCAGGATTTGAATCCCCATTCCAGGCTCCGACTCCAACCTTATTTGCGGCTACTGTCCCTGGAGCATCCGGTCGATGAACTGCTCCTCTCCATTCGGAATCGTCATGACTTGCAGCGGGAAGAAACCAGCAATTCCTTTATGCGACCCCGTGGTCGAGTGGAAATTAAGAATTGCCGTCGTGGGGTTCCACAGCGCATCTTACTCGCGGTTCATCGTTCCAATTTCTTGGTGTATTTCAAGCGCCTTGATCGTGAGGCTTACACCTTGCTATGTAGTCTTCAGCAGGATGACTCGTTAACCGAAGCGATGGAGCGGGCATTCGAAAATTCCGTGTGGCCAAAGAACCACATCCTGCAGTTGACCCGCAACTGGTTTCAGCAATGGGCATTGTGGGGCTGGTTCTGTCGTCCAGGTGAGACACAAGAAGCTGGCAACTTTATTTGAGGTGATCATGAAATCTTTGGTGGATGTTGGCATCCGAGCGCACAATCTTTTCGAACGAACGGTCATCCATCTTCAATCCCCATTCCTTTTGGCCGTTCGGCTGTACTGGGGATGGCAGTTCTTTCAAACGGGTTGGGGAAAGCTGATGAACCCTCAAAGGGTGGTTGAGTATTTCACGAGTTTGAACATCCCCTTCGCGATTTTCAACGCCTATCTGGTGGGGTTCAGTGAATGCATCGGAGGGGCACTGTTGTTCATCGGACTTGGATCGAGGCTGATCTCCATTCCCCTCACCGTGGATATGATCATGGCTTACGTAACCGCGGATCGGGAGGCCCTCAAGTCGATAATTGCTGATCCGGGAAAATTTTACAATGCAGATCCATACACATTCTTGTTTGCGGCTATTCTCATCCTAATATTCGGGCCTGGCAAGATTTCCGTCGACGCCCTGATGCAACGTGTTATGGGAAGGAAACAGAAGCATGCGTGAGACGAGAACTCACCTCGGCCTCAGTGAGTCCACGATTCAATCGAGCCCTCACGGTTGCTTCAAATCTCAGGAACATCGAAAAATCCAGAACTGTGGCTGTCGTTTGCCAAAATCCCTCCTGCTCAA
>Ga0187803_10001095_pt1 | contig 10595 bp, 9 predicted proteins | sample NC_wetland_sal_i_2_FD_132425 | JGI IMG/M metagenome (GOLD analysis project Ga0187803, IMG submission 132425) | Wetland sediment microbial communities from Neuse River Estuary, North Carolina, USA - Control_3 | ecosystem: Environmental > Aquatic > Freshwater > Wetlands > Sediment | place: USA...
AACTCGAAACCGGCGGCGGCACCATCTGTCTGCAGCGCGCCGGCGGCAGCGTCATTGCGGCCACGGGCGGCGGGCAAATCGAATTCGGTGAAGCGGTGGGAGGTATCCACGCGCGCACGGGCGGCGGATCAATCCGCGTCCTGCGCGTCTCCGGGCCGATGGAACTCGAATCCAACGGCGGCAGCATCTTGCTCACCCAGGTGCGGGGCGGCGTGCGCGCCAAAACCGGCGCCGGCTCGATCACTGCCTGGTTTGCCCCCGGACCGGGAGACCTTTCTGCAATGACTCCTGAGTCTCTTCTGAGTGGCGGTCCTTTGTTGGCCCCCGTGGAAACCCCCGGCGCTTTGCCCGAGCCCCACGTTGTGCCGAATCCAACCGGCCCGCTGCTCAAAGCAGGCGGGCCACCTGCGGCCCTGGCGCCGCTGGCCCCGGGAAAGTGGAAACTCCTGCGCCCCTCGGAACTCGAAGCCGCGGAAGGCGACATCGTTGTATACATCCCGCGCGAACTGGCGGTCACCATTGAGGCCATCGTGGAGATGGGCGGCGAGCACCGCATCGAGGCCGATCCCGCCCTGCCGCTCAAGGTGTCCTACGTCGACTCCGGCAGCGGAACCAAGTCCGAACACGGGGAATGTTCCTTGAACGGCGGCGGAGAAGTCGTCAAGCTCAAGACTGCTTCGGGCAACATCCGTTTGAAACTGAGCGATGCCGGCGCGCAAATCGAGCTTTACAAGCGCCAGGTCGCGGAGATGGAACAGCGAATCACCGTTCAGCAGCAAATCCTGCTCAAACAGTTTGCCAAACAACAGACCATCATCGAGAAACAGCTCGAGAAGCAATTGCAAAAGCAAATGGCCGAAGGCGCGCCCGCCCCGGCGAAAGAGGCTGAGGGCGAGTCCCGCCACTTTTTCGCTTGGCCCTTTATCTGGGAGCAGCTTTTTTACGGGGCGATTGAGGTGGATCCGGAAACGCAGCAAAAGAAACTGGTGTCCTCGGTGAGCCCGGTTTATCCGGATGATGCGCGTCAAGCCGGCATCGACGGCACGGTGCGCTTGCGCATCCTGGTCAACAAAGACGGCGGGGTGCAAGAAATCCGCCTGCTTTCCGGGCGCAGAGAACTGGCTGCGGCGGCGATCGATGCGGTCAAGCAGTGGCGCTATCAGCCGGCTGTGGTGGACGGCAAACCCGTGAGCGCCATCACCACCGTCACCATTCAGTTTCGTTTGGAATAGACTGGGCCCCGCCTCGCTTTGATGTTTCGGGGGTGAAGCATCCGCGGGGCAAACGCAACTGTCCGTTACGCGGCAACGCACGAAACATTTTCGAGGGGGTGTGAAATGCGCAAGGCAGGCGTGGCACTGGTGATTTTTCTGGCGGCCGTGGCCCTGGCCGGCCCGGCCTTTGCTTCCGGCGAAGTGTTCGAGCACAGTTACCCGCTGCCGCCGGGTGGGACATTTGAACTCCAAAATGTTAATGGATCGGTGGCCGTAACCGCCTGGGAGCGCGCCGAAGTGCAGGTTCAGGCGGTGAAAACTGCGCGTCGCGCAAGCGACCTGGCCCGTGTGCAGGTCGAAGTTCTCGCTGCGCCCGGAAAAGTTTCCGTGCAAACGCGTTATCCCAAAGACGAAAGCGTGGACGTCAGCGTGGAGTACCACATCCGCGTTCCCGGCCGCGTCGTGCTCGGTTACGTCACCACAGTGAACGGCGCCGTGCGCGTTTCCGGCGTGGAAGGCTCGGGCGAGCTAGGGAGCGTCAACGGCGAGGTCGAAGCCCTGGATAGCGCGGGCTATTTTCGTGCGCACACCACCAACGGAAGCGTGCGCCTCGAGTTGCGGCATTTGGATTCGAGCGGCGCGCTGGAAGCGCGGACCGTGAACGGCTCGGTGATTCTGGCCCTGCCGGCGGATGCGGGCGGCGAGCTCGATGTCAGCAGTTTGAACGGCGACTTCCGCTCCGAACTGCCCGTGACTCTCCAGGGTGTGCTGGGCCCGCGCGAGTTTCACGGACGCCTGGGCGCGGGCGGCGGGCCGATCCGCGTTGGCACGGTCAACGGCAGCGTGCGCATCGTGACGCTGCGAGCCACGGTGTGAACGCTGCGGCTGCGGTCATTTGGCCCGGCACGCTCACAAAAGCCGCGCCGCAGCGTCGAACGCAGTGAGGAGGAAGATTCCATGAGCAAGCGAATCGCAACCCTTTTGGCCGGTGCCGCGCTGGGCGCGCTGCTGCTCCCGGCGATGCCCGCGCGGGCCCAGACCGCTTCCACGTCCAACGATGAGGAATGGCGCCGGTTGACCAGGGCGGAGGTCGAGCAATTGGTGCAGGAATTGACCCAACTGCCCATCGAATTGACCACCGCTGAAATCCGCGCGCAGATGCAGGCCCAACTGGCCCAGGTGAGGGCGCGGATCGCCGCCGCAGCATATGCCCGGGGCATTGCGCAGGAAGACGAGTCCGCGGCCCAGGCCAAAGCGGAGGCCAAGCTGCGCGGCAAGCTCGCCGGGCTTCAAGCCGGCGTCGGCCGCCTGCCGGACGATGATTCCATCTTCCTCCTGGGAGGAGAAGGCGGCTGGCTGGGCGTCAGCATAGAAGAGGTCACCTCCGACAAAGCCAAAGAGTTGAAGCTCCCCGCTGAGCGTGGTGTGTTGGTCACCGAAGTCGATTCCGACAGCCCGGCGGCCAAGGCGGGACTAAAAGCCAACGACGTCATCACCGAATACAACGGCCAGCATGTCGAAGGCGCCGCGGAATTCCGGCGTTTGATCCGCGAAACGCCCCCGGGGCGCACCGCGCAGTTGGCGGTGTGGCGCGACGGCCGCTCGCAAAGCCTCTCCGCGCAACTCGGCGACTCCGGCGAACAGATGCGCCAGCGCATGCGCGTGATCATGCCCAAGGACTTCACCTTCAAGATGACTCCGCCGAATATCGAGTTCTTCGGCAATATCGCTCGCACGCCAATGCTGGGCATTGGCGTCCAGGATCTCGACGGCCAACTGGGCAATTATTTCGGCGCGCCGGAAGGCGAAGGCGTGCTGGTCACGGAAGTGCGTTCCGGTTCGCCTGCGGAGAAGGCGGGTCTTAAGGCCGGCGACGTCATCACCAAGATTGACGGCGCGCGGGTGCGCAACTCCGGCGAATTGCGCGACCACCTCCGTGAGAAGCGCGACAGCAAAACAGTCAGCCTCACCGTGATCCGCAAAGGCGCGGAAGTATCCGTGAACGTCGAGGTCGAGCAGCCCAAGCCTGCGGCTCCGTCACGCAAGACCATCACCTATCGTACCCTCTGATTCATCCCTGCCATGCGAGAAGCCGCCCGAGTTGAAATGGGCGGCTTTCCCGCTTTTTGCGCGCTTCCTCAGCAAGCTTTAGGTAGAAACAGGGCCGAACCGGCCCAAAAGTGCGTTATGCCAGTCTAGGGCTCTCCGCAGGACGAGTCTTCAACGGGGTGGTTCGCAAGAACACTCGATCCAGAATCGACGCAGAAACTTTGCACGTGGGGGAGGCCAACGAAACCGGCTCAGGCCCGCAAAACGCTTCCCGGTGACAATCCTGCCAGGCGGTTGACGTGGAAAAAAGGTGCGTCCGCGGGGCTAGCTTATTCGCGCGTGACCACGACCTTGGAGGCTGGCGCGGCCAGCCGCATCAGCCGGTGGGAGGAATCGAGGTAGAGCTGGACTTCCAAATCTTCCGTGCGCACGCGCAGCAGCTCGAGCGTCGCTCCGTCCACCTGCTGCGGGCCCGCAGCCTCCAGTTTGATTTGTCCGGGAGTCAGATCCTGCGGAATCAGCACCGGCAAACTCTGTTCCCCTCGCGTGTTCCAATCGTAGAGCCGCGCGAGAATCGCGTACTGATGATAGAGGTTGTTATCGAGCACCGCGATGCGCGGCGAGGGAAACGTCAGCGTTTGCTGGAAAGGCGAGGTGGCACCCTCGAAATTCAGGCTGATTCTGGCCGCGCCATCCTTGAATTCAATTGTAGCCGAAGCCTTCTTCTGCGCTTTGGACGACCATTCGTAGCTCAGCGGTGAGCCGTCGGCGGCCAGCCGCAGCGTCGCGCGCACCTCGGATGGTGCGCTGGCCGAAGGGTGCAGCGAGGTCGTGCCGCGAGCGACCCAATCTTTTCCCGCTGCGGCAATCTCAAAATCCTCGCTGCCAACCTGCTGGCCGTCTAGCACGATGCGGAACCTTCCCTTATCCGCGGCGAGGACTGGGGCCGCCTGAACCCCTTTGTTATCGATCCTTTGCGCCGCGATGAGGGCTCCCGGGGGATCGACCAGGGCGCAACCGGGACCAGCCTCGCCAATAATCAAAGCAGCCAGAACCAGCGCCGCGAACATTTTCATGCCGTCACCTTCTCGAGGAAACCCAGAGCCAGGATGCGTTCGACGACGCGGCGGGGGTCGCCGCCGCCGGACACGCGATAATCGGCCTTCTGGTAGAAAGGCAGGCGCGCGGCGTAAAGTTGACGGAAGCCGGCTTCATCGCGAAACAACGGCCGGTTGATCATGGTCGCGCAGCGCGCCAGCAATTGCTCCACCGGACAATCCAGCCATACGGTAACCACGCCGCGGCCGGCGGCGAATTCGCCTAACATGGCGATAGCTTCCGGTTGCGCAAAGGTTCCTCCGCCCAGCGCCAGCACAGTGGAGGCCTCGAGTTCGATCACTTCCCCCAACGCGCGGGCCAATTCGGCGCGTTCGAGGTCGCGAAATGCCGGCTCGCCCACGCGGTCGAATAGTTCGGAGATGGTCGCCCCGGCGCTCCGTTCGATCCGCTCATCCAGATCCACGAAACGCCAGGCCAACTGGGCGGCGAGCAGACGGCCGACCGTCGTTTTGCCACAGCCCATGAACCCGACTAGGCAAATCAACTTGCGCCGGGAAAAATTTCCCGAAGAAGCCATCAAGGAATCACAGATTTCCGGTTGCAGATTGGCGCGCTAATCGCGCTTCCGGATGCGAATTGTACCATTGAAGGAAGCGAGATCGACCTTGGCGTGTCCATCGTTAAACGTGCCGATGAAGGTCGAGGTCCCCTGCTTGGGAGGAGTGTAGATATGACTGCCGTGGGGGTCGGGCTTCAGTTGCGCGTCATTAAACACCTGGCCGTGCAAGGAAGTGGCCTTGAGGTCGAAAGAATCGGTGTCCGAGAAACGCACTTCGATCACACCGCTGCCGTTGTGCAAAGTGTAGATGCCGCGACGCAGGAAATCGCCATCGAACAGGATGTTGCCGGAGGTGCTTGTAACCCGGACGTGCTCCATGGCGGGTTGGAGGAATTGCACGTTGCCACTGATCGTCGTGGCGTCAATCTGGCCCACGCACTTCCTACAGGTCACCGAGCCGCTGGCCGTGTTCACGGTCAGGTGTCCGCCGACCTCTTCCAATTGTATGTCGGCCGCCAGGGTATCGAAACCCATGTCTCCGTACACCCGCTCGACGATTACCAAGCCGGAATCGGTGCGCACTTGCAGTTCGCTTTCTTCCGGAACCGTAATCTGATAGGTAGCCTCCAAGTCGGCAGGCTTGATGTTGTCCGCCAGTCTATGGGTGGTCACTTCGATCCGGTTTCCCGCTTGTTCGGTGTCCACTTCTACTTTGGGACTGGAATGGTCGCCGACCACCCAAACCTCGGATTTCTTCCACGACTTGACGGAAATGCGCCCGTAGCTGCTGTGTATGGTGATGATCGGGCGGCCGTCCACCGCGAAGTGTTTTTCCAGGTGGTGGGCGTAGACCGGAGTGGCCAACAGGAGAGCCGCGCCAAAGGTGAGGAGCGAACAGGTACGGCTCGAAAACGCGTGCTGGGATCGCGGATTCATTAGTCCCCCGTTTCGCCGCGTTCCATCATGGCCGAGAGCAGCCCCGCCTTTTGCTGATAGGCGTCGTAGAGATACTCGCGAGCAAGTTGGTTCTGTGGATCTTCGCGGACGTTCTTTTCACACAGAGAGATGAATTTGTCAACTACCTCGAGGTCGTGACGCACATCCGCAGCCAAGTCAGGATCGCTCTGCGGCAAAGCTTGAATCGTGCCTTGTTCGGCCACGTTCAACTGTGTCTCAATGCCTACCGCTGCGCGGTCCAGAGGCACCGGGGCCGGGGCCGCAGGGTTCCAATAAGTTTTAACCACAAACCCAGCGGCAGCGAGGATCAGAGCCAAACACGCTCCCGCCAGAGCGGGCCGCGGAATGGCGCCCAGCCAGGCGGTGAAGAAACCCGCATGCACATGCTCCGGTTCACGGACCAGACCCTCCGCCTCGAGCTGAGAACGTACCGCCAGCCACACGTGCTCGGGGGGAACCAGTTGGCGGTCTTCCTGGCCCAGGCGCGCCCCAGCCTGCTGGATTGCCTCGAGGTCGGCCATCAGGGCCTGGCAATGTGTGCAAGCTCCCACGTGCGCCGCCGCTTCCGGCGGGAGGGACTCCGGGGGCCACTGCTCGAGGACCACTTCAAATTCTTGGCACAGCATGGTCGTTATCCTTAACTTTGAGCAACCGCTTAGTTAGAACCTGCGGACTCGGTTTTGGCTGCCTGGCGGTCTTGCCGCGCCTTGTCGCGCAGGGACTCCTGAAGCAATTCGCGCAGCCGTGTTCTGGCTTTGTGCAATTGCGACTTGGAGTTCCCGATCGAGCAGCCCATGATATCCGCGATCTCGTTGTGTTCGTAGCCTTGTATATCGTGCAGCACGAACACCGATTTGTAGCCTGGAGGCAGTTGGCTGATCGCCCGTTCCAAGTTCACGCGATCAATCGAACCGGAGAGCCGCAGGTCCGGCCCGCCTACATCCTTGCGCGGGCCGCCGGATTCCTCATCCGGCTCGGTCGCCTCCTCCAGCGAACTCTCCGTCAGCGTCTTCTTCCGCAGGCGCATCAGCACCACGTTTACGGCCAGGCGATGCAGCCAGGTGGAAAAGGCCGACTCGCCCCGGAAGGTAGCAATCTTGCGGAAGAGTTGCAGGAACGCTTCCTGCGTCAGGTCTTCGGCTTCGGCCGTATTCCCTACCATGCGGAGACACAACGCGTAGACGCGCCGGCTATGCAAACGATAGATGCGTTCAAAAGCTGGTGCGTCACCCAGCTGGGCCAGCCGGATGGCTTCCGCCTCCGGGAGCTCTTTAACTTCTTCTTCTGATCGTCTCGTTCGGGCCACCGTACCCGTCGGGACGCATCTGGAGGTTACGATGCGGCCCCCTCCTCGTTAGTTGTCCTACCTTTGATACTAGATTACCTGCGCGGAATCCAGGTCGCTTCCCACACCCGCGCCGGGCAAATCGCCATTACACCAGCAAAACTTCGCTGTCCTTCTCTATTCTCTTCACAAAAGGGTCGCGCGTCTATGACCAAGCTTTCGGAGGGGCTTTGCGGCCGGGGAAGGATCCTTGGCGCTTTCCAGCATCTGCCGGAAAACTCTTAGTTCTCCATTGGGTAAAGCGCAGAGAAAGGACTTGAACATGATCATGCCTTCGCGCAAGCAGGTATTCAAGTCATAGTGCAGCACTTCCAGCTCGCCCCAATCGTTGCCCGGCTGCGTGGAAGCGCCGTCGACAAGTTCGTCCCCGGTCTGGCTGAACTCAGTTTGGATCGAGGCGCACACCTCCACCAAGAGCCGCAATTTGTGGAAGTATCGGGAGCGGGAAGAAAACAAGACCTTGCCCAGAAGCGCGTTCCTCTTGCTGTAACGTTGCGCGGTTACCCCGCGGAAGAAATGGGGGTTGAGCGGGGCGGCGTTGGGAACCGTCCCGAAATGCTTGGAGTGTTGCTCCACCGTGGTCAGCAGGCGTTCGATGCGCGCGCACAAGCGACCGAGCAATTCCACGGCCACCGCCAATTGTTTTCGCGCGTGGCCCAGGGCCGTTTCCCGGCGCAGAGTGAAGGCTTCGTTCAGGGAAATGCTGAGTATGGAATAGCCGGCTTCCAGCTCGTTTACTTCCGCGGCGAATAATTCCTCTTTGTCCGCGGGAATCCACGCCTGCCAGTCTTCGCTGACCGTGCGCGGGGGCAGGGGCCAAATCCTTCCTTTCGAGCGTCCCAAGAGGCCTCCGGGGGAAACGCATTATACCAAAGCTGTAGCCGCGTCCAGTGGATTCCTTGCGCTCCGTGTACCGGGCTCGTTATACTTCCGCACGATTCGAGACTTCTGCTTGCGTCCCGGCCTGCCTGTGGCAGGCAGGTCAAAACGACTGAAGACGGAAAGGATCGCACTTGCCCTTTGAGCCTGCCGACCAGTTCCGCCAGCGGCAAAAGAAACTTCTCGAGCTCCGGGCGTTGGGGTACGACCCTTACCCGCACAAATTTGAGTGGACGGCCACGCTGGCCGAGATCGTGGAGAAATACGGGGCCCGGAGCGCGGGGGAACTGGAAGCGGCGCAGGTGAAAGTCCGCGCGGCGGGGCGGGTCATGACCCTCCGCGGGCATGGCAAAGCGGGCTTTGCGCATATCCAGGGGCAAGGCCAACGGCTGCAGATTTACCTCAAGCTGGATGTGGTCGGCGAGCGCGGGTTCCAGATTTTCCGCCTGCTGGACATGGGTGACATCGTGGGCGTTTCCGGCCCGCTGTTTCGCACCAAGACCGGCGAGCTGACCATCCGCGTCGAAGAACTCGCCCTGCTGACCAAGGCCCTGTTGCCCCTCCCTGAAAAATGGCACGGCCTGGCGGACGTGGAGACGCGCTACCGCCAGCGCTACCTCGACCTGGTGGTTAACCCGGGCGTGCGCGAGATTTTTCTGCGCCGCGCGCAGATTATTCGCGAGTTGCGCAGCTTCTTCGATGCCCGCGGCTACATCGAAGTGGAAACGCCCATGATGCATCCCATTGCCGGGGGCGCCACGGCGCGCCCCTTCATCACCCACCACAACACGCTGGACATTGATCTCTATCTGCGCATTGCGCCCGAACTTTATTTGAAGCGCCTGGTCGTCGGCGGACTGGACCGCGTGTATGAAATCAACCGCAACTTCCGCAATGAAGGTTTAGGATGGCGTTGGAATCCTGAATTCACCATGCTGGAGTTTTACCAAGCCTACAGCGATTACCACGATCTGATGAACCTGAGCGAAGAGCTGTTGACCGGCCTGGTGACCAAAGTTTGCGGCCGCACCACAATTCATTACGGGGAAGACGAAGTGGACTTTTCGCGCTGGCAGCGCCTTTCCATACGCGAAGCGATTGGGCGGCATTGGCCGCCGGATTTGCCGCCTGCGCCTGGCACCGAAGGACTGGCCCGGCAGGGCGGACCGCGCGAGGCCGCGCATCGCTTCAACGCTTGGGCGCACGCCAAAGGCGTCGAAGGAATCGGCGAATCGGCGAAGCTGACCGACGGGGAAATCACCGCCGCGCTCTTCGAGGCTGTGGCCGAAAAACATCTCATTCAACCCACCATCATTTATGATTTCCCGGCGGACATTTCTCCGCTGGCCAAGATCCGCAACGATGATCCCGACACGGCGGAGCGCTTCGAGGTATTCGCCGGGCGCCTGGAGTTGGGCAATGGTTTTTCGGAACTAAACGATCCGATCGAGCAGGAGCGCCGCTTCCGCGAGCAAGTGGCGGCGGGCGGCGAAGAGGCGCCCAAGGAAGTGGACCTCGATTATGTGCGCGCGCTCTGCCACGCCATGCCCCCTGCCGCCGGCGAAGGCGTCGGCATTGACCGCCTCACCATGCTGCTCACGGATTCGCACACCATCCGCGAAGTCATCCTCTTTCCGCTGTTGCGGCCCGAGCCGCCCACGGGCGAAACCGCGCTGGAAGATGGGCGCGATTCCGGCGCCGAAAAATGAGATTTGAATGGCAGGTGGCGGGGCGGTATTTGCGTTCGCCTTATAAGCCTACCGTATTGCGCCTGGTCACTTTGCTCTCTGTGGTGGGGGTCGCTGCGGGAGTGGCCACCCTGGTGATCGCCCTGGCCATGAACACCGGATTCCGCCAGACCATTCAGGATCGGTTGCTCGGCGTGACCGCGCACATCAACTTGAAGCGTCCGGCCGCGCAAGGAATTCGCGATTACCGCGAGCTGGCTGCGCGCCTGGCGAAGACGCCGGGAGTGACCGCCGTTTCGCCGGCTCTCTATCAAACCGTGTTGCTCTCCGCCAACGGCGGCGCGCGCGGCATCGTGCTCAAGGGCGTGGACCCTGAATCCGAGTCCCGCTCGAATGAAGCTCTTCGCCGCGTGGTGGCAGGCGCTGCGAATTTCTCGCCTGACGCTGAGGGGTTCGAGGCCATCTTGCTCGGCCGTTCGCTGGCTGACGAGATGCAACTGCGCGTAGGCGACTACGTTACGCTGCTCAGCCCGCAGGGCCAACTCACCCCGTTTGGAATGGTGCCCAAAGCTCTGCGTTTTCGCCTGGCGGGAATTTTCGATTCGGGATTTTACGACTACGACGAGAATTGGGGTTTCATTTCCATCGCCGCCGCGCAGTCTCTTGCCGGCATCGGCGACATCGTGAATGTGCTGGAGTTCCGCGTCGCGCAACTCGATCGCGCTCCGGAAATTGCTGGCGAACTGGTACGCCAAGCCGGCCCGGATTTTTCAGCCACCACGTGGATGGAGGAGAACCGCGCGCTGTTCCGCGCTTTGCGCCTGGAAAAACTGGTGACCGCGATT
>Ga0187803_10001096_pt1 | contig 10595 bp, 9 predicted proteins | sample NC_wetland_sal_i_2_FD_132425 | JGI IMG/M metagenome (GOLD analysis project Ga0187803, IMG submission 132425) | Wetland sediment microbial communities from Neuse River Estuary, North Carolina, USA - Control_3 | ecosystem: Environmental > Aquatic > Freshwater > Wetlands > Sediment | place: USA...
CCGGACATCGATTGCTCCTGCGGACACCATGGCTGCGACGGCCGAACTTCCCACGAAGAAATTGCAGTATAAGAAGTGGCTCCCCGGGCTAGATTCGAACTAGCAACCCTTCGGTTAACAGCCGAATGCTCTACCGTTGAGCTACCGGGGAACTTTGCAACGCATTTGTTTTCATTCTAATACAGCGACCCAAATCCTGCTACTTCGACTTTGGTCCCAGCTTGGGTCCAAGATAATGATTTTTTGTAGTCCCTAGTGGAAATGGATGACAGCACTGACTGAATCGCAAGGACTTATGCATGGAGTTCCTCACAAAACGCACGAGCATTCGGGACCGCGCCAAATGGTCTTCTAGGCCAAAATATGGAGTGCATTCCGATCCTCAGTCGGCTCGAATTCTGATCAAATGAAAAGGATCCTCAACAATCCGCGACTCCACGCCGGAAGGTTCATCAACTCCTTCCTACGGAAATGATTACAAGTGGTCGAGGCGCGTCCCATGAGTAGTCTTCTTGGAGCTGGGCCCGAAGAGGGGAGCCCGCCTGGTCTGATCACCCGACATTCACTCCGCGAGGAGATACGGCGGGCGCGTGTCCTGCTTGCCGAAGACGACGCCGTGAACCAGAAGCTGGCGCTATGCGGAATCGTTTCACGCAGGTTGCCGGCACGGCAGGCGGAAAGTGAGGGAGCGGCGAGCGGAGGCGGGAGACGGAGGGGTCTGCTGCGAGTTACGACGCCGCGCCCGCGGCGTACACCTTTGGCGTTGGGGAAGCGGCCTCGGCATCAGCGGGCTCGAGCACGCCGAATAGATGCACACCGGGCTCGCTCTTCAGCAGATGGTCGCCCGACTCGAGGAGATACTCGTAGTTGGAGAAAAGCTTGTCGCGGTAGTTCCGGACCCGCCCCGATGCGATGGCTTGCTGGATCTCCTGAATGCCGTCTTCGAGCCGGGTGGAGCAGACAAACCCCAGGCGCGAGTGGAGTTTGTCGAAGGAGACGCGGTAATTCCGTTTGTCAGGATTTTCGCGGTATTCGATCTCGACCGCCGGAATCCGCTCGCGGATCTTCTCGGCCACTTCGCCGAGCGTGTAGTTGAGGTGATAGGACCCGGTATTGAAGATTTCACCGGACACAGCCGCGAGGGGCGCCTGGAGAACGCACAGGAAGGCCCGGGCCACGTCGTTCACGTGAATGAACGGCCGCCACTGCTCGCGATTGGAGATCATAATGGACTTTTCTTGGACGGCTCGCGCGGTCAGAAAATTGACCACGAGATCGAAGCGCGGGCGCGGGGAAAGGCCAAAGACGGTGGCCAGCCTCAGACAGGTGGGATGCAGCGTGGCCGACCGGGAATCCAGCAGGGCGCGTTCCGAGTCCAGTTTGGTCTGCGCATAGAGCGAAATGGGATTGGTGGCCGTGCGTTCGTCCATCAGGAAGTCGCTGGCCCCGTAGACGCTGCACGTGGAGGCGAACAGGAGGCGGTTCACTCCCGCGCCCTTGGCAACTTCGATCAGCATCCGCGTGGCGGCGTAGTTGATCTCCGTGGTCAGGTCCGCCTTGATGGTGCAGGCGGGGTCTCCGACGATGGCAGCGAGGTGAATCACCGCGTCCACGTTGCGCATGGCCTTCACCAGCGACTCCACGTGGCGGAAGTCCGCGCGGAGCAGCTCGAAATTTGGATGGCGGAGCAGTCCGGCAACCGGCGCATCGCTGAAAAGAAGGGAATCCATCACTCGCACGCGGTACCCGGCATCGAGAAGCTGCCGGCTAAGCGCCGAGCCGATATATCCGGCTCCGCCGATCACCAGGATATTTCGGGCTTCCCGGAGGCCGGAGGCCGGGTTGCGGGGCAGCGCGGAGGAGTCCGTGACGCGGTCCTTCAGCACGCGGCTGCCCGCAATCAGGACCACCGAAAACATCCAGGCCAGCAGAACCACCCCGCGCGGCACCGTGTCGATACGCAGAACAAAGGAATAGAGCAGCACTTCGATGAGAAACGTCAGCGTCACGGCGTTGGCGATGACCAGAACCTTGTAGCGGGTCTGATAACCCCGCGAATGCGTGTAGAACCCCGAGAGACAGAAAATTCCTATGCCCAGGCAAACGAGCAGGAGCACATTTTCGAGGTAGAGAACGCGGAAGGCATCCTCGAGCTGCCGCGGATTCGGAAGGTGTTTCCAGTACACGGCGTAGCCGGCGAAATAGGCGGAGAAGGCCAGGAAGAGCGCGGCGCAAATCGCCGCAGCGTCTGCCAGCACGCGCGGCAGAATCTCCCGCAACAATACGGTCGGCTTGACGGCGAGTTTCATCGGGGTTTCCCTCCTGGGAGCGGTCTGCAGGCGGCCGCGCTCCGCGGCAGTGGTCCTGCGAGCCCCGTAAGATCCGGGTGCTCCTCGCGGCCCGCCGGGCCGGGAGCAAGCGGCATCGGCGGAAGCGGCCGGGCGATCCGAAACAGGGTTTGCACGAGAATGTTCAAATCGGAAAGGAGCGTGCGATTGGCCAGGTACGCTGCGGAAAGATCGAGCTTCCGCGGCAGAATTTCTTCCGTGTAAAGCTTTTCGGAATCGCCCCCAGCCAGCAGCTGTTCTTCGTTCCGGAAGGCCAGCGTGGCCGGATCCGTGATTCCGGGCTGCTGCAGCAGGATCTGCGCGTAGCGGGCGCGGAACAGCCGCACATAACGCTCCGATTCCGGCCGCGGACCTACCAGGCTCATTTCCCCGCGCAACACGTTAACGAGTTGGGGCAACTCGTCCAGTTTGTAGCGCCGCAGGAACCGCCCCACGCGGGTCACGCGCGGATCATCAGCCACCGTTACCGGCCCGCCCATTCGGTCCGCGCCGGCCACCATGGTGCGGAACTTCAGGAGCCGGAAGGGGGAGAAATTCCGGCCCACTCGCGGATGCAAGTAGAAAATCGGCCCGCCGTCTTCCGCCTTGATCGCTGCGCCGATCAAGAGGCCGAGCGGCGAAAGCAGGGCTACACCGGCCAGCGCCGCAGCGCAGTCCAAGATCCGCCGTATTGCGGAGCTCGGAGAAACGCCATCCATGGGGTTATTCGGTTCGTCCGCGGCGCGGAACCGCTGCACAGCAGATGCTGGCAATGGTGCGGATCTCTCCGCCGGCCGATCAGGAGCGGGCGGCTGCACGAAAATTCTTTCGGGAGAGCCGGGCCGGCCACCCATCGTGGCGCCGGGGCGGGCCCGGAATTACGCGGAAGTTTGCGCGGCCATTTGTCTGCTGCGGCCTGGCGGCGCCACCTCGTGGCGGGCGGCAATTTCCGTCACCGCAGCGATCACGTCGTCCACATCCTGATCCGTCATCCGCGGGCAGAGCGGCAACGAAACCAGCGATTCGTACTGGCGCGCGGCCACCGGAAAATCCTCCGGCTGATAACCGTACTTGTCGCGGTAGTAGGAATGGAAATGGATGGGAATAAAATGCACCGAGCTTCCGATGTTCCGTTCTCTCAGCTCCTCGATAAAGCGATCGCGCGACAGGTCCATCCGCCCGCCCTTCAGCCGCAGCGCGTAAATGTGCCAGGCGTGTTGTACGTGGGCGTGCTCGGGAGGACATTCGAGCGATTCGATCCGTGAGAAGGCCTGCTGATAGCGCCGCGCTATTTCGGTACGCCGGGCGTGGAAGCGAGGCAGCTTGCGAAGCTGTTGCAGGCCGATCGCCGCCTGCAGGTCCGTCATATTGTATTTGAATCCCAAACGGCTGACTTGGTACTGCCAGGAGCCGGCAGCCCCGTAGCGCTTCCAGGCGTCCCGGCTCATGCCGTGCAGACTGAGGATGCGCGCGTCTTCGACGAGGTCCGAAGGCCCGGTGAGCATCCCGCCCTCACCCGTGGTCAGGTTCTTAATGGCGTAGAAGGAGAAACACGTCAGCAGCGGGATGCGCGCCGATGGGAGCGGGGCACCGATGGTGCGGCCGCGGTCGCGCGCGGGGAGGGCGTGCGCGGCATCCTCGATGACGGCCAGCCCGTGCTCGGCGGCAATTTCAGCGAGCGCTTCGAGCTTACAGGGATGACCGTAGAGATGAACGGGCAGGATCGCTTTGATGCGCAAGCCGCGCGTGGAAGATTTCGCATGGCGTTCCACAACGCGCCGGACTTCCACGGGGTCGAGGTTGAGCGTATCGGGTTCCACGTCCGCGAGGATGGGACGCGCGCCGCAGTGCTCGATCACATGCACACCGGAACAGAAGGTGATGGGCGTGGTGATCACGGCATCTCTAGGCCCGATGCCCAAGACTTTGAGCGCCAGATGGAGCGCCGCAGTGCAGGAGTTGACAGCCAGGGCGGCCGGCGCGCCCACGGTAGCGCCAAACTCCTGCTCGAACCGTTTCACCTTCGGACCCGTGGTAATCCAGTCCGAGCGGAGGGTATCGGCAACTTCGGCGATCTCTTCTTCGCCGAGGCTAGGAGTAGCGAGCGGTAAAAACGTGCTGCGCATGGGGTAGCGTGCGGCTATCCGGCCGGGTGGGACGTTTCTTCCGCTTCTGGAGCAGTGCCGGGCTGCGAGAAGAACGGCGCCGCCCCTGTCTGTTCCGCGAGGGGACGTTTTCCCTCCAGATAAAAACGAATCATTCCCTCTGCTTTCGCAAGGACAGGACTGCGGGGCCGCAGTGCCCTCGCCGCTCGAACCAGCAGGTGGGTCGCAGAATTTACCAGGGGTGCGCACGTGGGATGAAAAACCACACGCTGGCGAACCGGCCGGGCCGAGTAGCCCATCCGGAATTTGAATTCGTCCATACTCGCAAGGGCATCGAGCGATTGGAGGCTGTAGAAGATCGAGCGCACTCCGGGACGGCGAGCCATTGTTTGTGTGACCACAAAGCTGAGCGCGTTGTTCACATGAGCGGCGAGAAATTCACGGTGGCACTGCTGGTAGAGCAAATAAACGCAATCATCCAGTTGAAAGGTGATGACCGAACCAGCCAGCCGGCCTTGGACCAGCGCGCCCCAGGCCTCGAATCCGGGCAACGCCTGAGCCACAAGGCAGCGCAGCCGCCACCCTTCCGGCGAGACGCGAAGATTCCGTTTCTGACGCTGCAAGGTGTCCTGTTGCAGCACCCAACCCTCCCGTGCCAGGCGCTCGAAGTTGATCGGTTCGACCGAACAATTCCGTAATCCCCGGCGAACGTTCTTGCGCGCCCACTTTCCCAAATCATCGAAGCCGTAGGAGGCTCCTTGCCAGATGACCTGGTAGCTCAGAGATCCCTGCTGCGATTCCACCGGGGCGGAGTAGCGCAGGCAAATGGCCCGGCTGTCGCACAGGAGCTGCCGCAACTCCCGTTCCTCGGGCTGGATGGTCCAGTGATACGGAAAGGCCTGAAGCGCACGAACTCCTTCGCTGTGCCAGTAGCTGGACTCCGTACGGATCACGCGCCGGCCCTGGCGCTCGAACCACAGAGCCATGGTTTGCGCATTCATCGCGCAGGCATCCCTCGACGGAAATCATGCGGAATCCATCCGCTGCCACTTTGCGAGGGGTGAAAACGGGCGTCGCGTGGGGGTGTAACTGGGAACGCGCGCGATGTGGCCATTCTCCGTGCCAAGTAAAGCTCTTTCCCGGCGATCGAGATTCGACCTCGGGATCCCCGGTGGACGGCTTGCGCCATACGAAAATGCAGGGCGCTCAGCATGCGGCGCGTCATGCCGCCGCCGAGCGAGGCCTGTTCCGGAATCCTGCGGAGAACGCGGAAACCGGTTCCTTCCAGGAGCCGGCGGATCGTATTCGGCGAGAAATGATAGAGGTGGCAGGAATCGGCCAGCCCGCCGCCTGTTTTTCCGTCGAGCAGCCAGCACACCGGTTTCTTCGCGCGCAGGAGGGTGTAGGTTAGGCCCGGGATTTCGACCGCCACAAGGCCATCATTCTTCAAGATGCGATGAACTTCGCGAAGCTCGCCGCTGGGATCGGGAGTGTAATAGAGCGTGTCCAGAATGGTCACCACATCGAAGAAATCCGAGGGGAACTGTGCTTCCACCAGGGCGCCTTGGAAAATCCTGGCGCAGCGATTCTCGCGGGCCTGTTTGACTCCCAGCCCCGAGGTGTCCACGCCAAAAAGCTGCCAGGAATCCCCCGGAAAATAGTCGAAGAACGTGCCCGTGGCGCAGCCGAGATCGAGCAGGTTGCCTCCCGGCACGAGTCGTTTCACGGCCTCCGCTTCGCGGCGAAGGATCTCCCGGCGATAGCCGTCGAACAGCTCCAGATTATTTTCGCGCACAAACCGGCTGTGGAATTCGCGCAGGAACGCAACTGTGGGCCGTGGAGTGAGAAAAACGAGACCATCATGACGGCAGCGCACCAGTTGTCCCGGTCCCTCCCCGCGGGCCACCACTTGTGTGTCCTGCTTGCCGCAGAGCAGGCAGGGAACGGATTCGAAGGATTCACCCATGCAAAATGGGCCTGCGGTCCGGGACTTCCTCCTGCGCCGGTTCTTTCCGCGAAGGCAGGGCGGAACGGAGCAGTTCGTGGAATCGCTCTGCCGCCCACGTCTTCGAACCGCAGATCATCACATAGTCCCTGCCGTTCTCGCCCATCCACCTGCATTTCTCTGCGTCGCGGCAGAGCTCCAGGATGGCATCCCGTAAGGCCCTCGGGTCCTCAGGCGCGACTCGCAAGCCGCATCCCGCTTCGTTCACCAGCCTGGCGATGTCCGTCCCCTCATCCACAGCCGCGACCAGCGGCCGGCCGCTCGCAAGAATCGAGTAGAGTTTCGAGGGAACCGAGTCGGTGCCCATCCCTTTTTTGAGCGTCAGGAGAGACACGTTGGCCGAGGCCAGCACCTGCGGAAGGATGGCGCGGGCCTGGAAGGGAACGAACGCGACGTTTGTCAAGCCTTTGGCCCTGACGCGTTCCTCCAACTCCGCCCTCGCTGTTCCGTCTCCCACCAGAACAAAGCGGATGGATGACTCCCCGGCCAGCAGACCCGCCGCGTCCACGACGCACTCGAGTCCCTGCGTCGGTCCGAGATTGCCCGCATACATGGCCACAAAACCGTGTTCGAGGCCCCAGCGCGAGGAAAACGAATTCCGGCGGGGCAGTGGACGAACGAAGTCCGGGTCTACCCAGTCCCCGATTACGGCCAGCTTCGCGCTCGGAACTCCTTTTGCTTCGAGCATTCGTCTATAGCCGTCGGAAAGCACGCGCACGCGCGCCGCCCACTCGCAGCAAAGCCGCTCGAGCCATTCCAGAAGCCGGATCAAAGCGCGGCTGCGGAAGATCCCCGACGCAACTCCCACCTCCGGATAGATCTCATGGACCGAGTAGAGGAACGGGATGCGGCGAGCGAACGCCAATACAAACAATGGAAGAGCGATCTCAAACCCCGGGCTGCTGGCAATGACCACATCGCAACGGACGCGGAGTCCGGCGCGTGCGGCGAGCACCTGGTAGCAGAGAAAAGCGAAGAGGCGAAGGCCCAGCCGCGCCCGGTTCAGACTGGGCACCCACACACGCGTCACTTCGACCCCGTTGCGGTGTTCGCGCCATGCCCACCGCCCGCGGAATTCCGCTGGGACACGCCCAGAGGGATAGTGCGGCACGGCGCAGATCACCGCCACCTCGTGCCCGAGCCGCACCAGTTCCTCACATAACATTTCGTAAAGGGACGCACTGGGGCCCAGATCAGGCGCGTAGAACGGCGTCAGGACGAGGATGCGCATGGCCCGCTAGCGTTCCGTCAGGACGCGTTCCAGGCGCCGATCCACTTCGTCCACGTTCCGCGAGGAAAAGTACGCGTCAATCGTGGGCCGCAGACCCTCGCGGAACATCACCTGGGGCTCCCAGCCGAGCAGGCGCTGGGCCAGAGAGTTGTCCGCCACACGATTGAGCGGGCCCGTGGGCATTTCGGGGCGGAGCTGGATTTCCGCTTTGTGGCCGGTAAATTCCAGCACCAGGCGCGCCGCGTCCAACACGCGGATGCGTTCCCGTGTGCCGAGATTGACCGCCGTGCCGTCGTCAATCCGCTGCGCGGCTAGAATGGTTCCGCGGACGATATCATCCACATAGGTCCAATTGCGCACCTGTGTGCCGTCGCCCCATACCTCGAAGGGATCCTTGTGCAGGAACGCGCGCGCGATCATGGCGATGATGGCGTGATTTTCCACCCCGCGCGGGCCGTAGACGGTGAAGTAGCGGCAGGAAGCGGCTTTCAATCCGTACTCGCGGTGATAGGCCTGGAGGGTTTTTTCCGCCATCAGTTTGGCCCAGCCGTACAAATTGTCCGCGTCGTAGGGCGGGCCCGCCTGCTCCTCGGTCAGGTACAGCTCCTGGCTCACATCGGTCTGGATGTAGTTGGGATAAACGCAGCCGGAGGAGGCGAAGACCACTTTTTCAACGCGCGCCTTCACCGCTTCCCAGAACACCACCCCATCGAGAAAAAGGTTCGAGGCCGGACCGGCCTGGTGCAGGTCCACGTAGCCGCGTCCACCGTGGTCGGCGGCCAGATGGAAGACCACGCTGGTGCCCTCGATAGCCTTGCGCGCCACGCCCGGCTCGCGCAAATCCGCCTGCAGAAATTCCACCCGCCCGGCGGCCACATGCTCCTGGATGTTTTCCAGTTTTCCGCTGGTCAGATCGTCCACTACGCGCACACGGGCACACCGCGCTACGAGCGCGTCCACCAGGTGCGAGCCGATAAAGGAAGCTCCCCCGGTCACCAGGACCGGGCGATCCTTCCAGGCGGTTTCGTGAACGGCTCGGAATCGATTGCCCATGGTTCGATCCTCCTTTGGAAACGGGTCGCTTGAATCAGGACTTTTGAATCAGGTATTCGCCGATGGCCAGTGCGTCCATTTTTGTGCGCAGGAAACATTCGATGGCTTCTTCGGGACGGCAGACGATGGGCTCGTTTTCATTGAAGGAAGTGTTCAGCACCACCGGGACGCCCGTCAGGGCCCCGAACTCGCGGATCAATTGCCAGTAGAGAGGGTTCTGCTCCCGGGCCACGGTCTGGAGTCGACCCGTGCCGTCCACATGAGTGACCGCGGGAATCTCCGCGCGGCGCCGTTCGACCACGTTGTAGACCTTCAGCATGAACGGGTCGGGATAGGACTGGTCGAAGTACGCTGCCGCCGATTCCGCCAGCACGGACGGCGCGAACGGGCGGAAGGCCTCACGATGCTTGATCCGCGCGTTCAATACGTTTTTCATGTCCGCGCGGCGCGGATCGGCCAGGATGCTGCGGTTGCCGAGCGCGCGCGGACCCCACTCCATGCCGCCCTGGAACCAGCCCACAATTTTTCCGGCAGCCAACAGCCGCGCGGCAATCCCCGGCAGTTCCTCCAGGTCGCGCGTCTCGAAAGCCACATTTCTCTGCCGCAGCGCGGACTCCACCCTTCCGTTCACGAAGCGCGGCCCCGTATAGGCGCCGTTCATGACGAACGCGCGCGGCTTCCCCAGGATCTGGTGATAGATGTAGTAGGCCGCGCCCAGAGCCGTTCCCGCGTCGCTCGCGGCCGGCTGAATGAAAATGTCTTCGAACGCGGTCTGAGGCAGCACTTTGCCGTTGAAGGTGCTGTTTAGCGCCACGCCTCCGGCCATGCACAGGGCCTTCAGTCCCGTGGCGGCCTGAAGGTGCCGCACGACGTGGAATTCCGCTTCTTCCAAACAGAGTTGGAGCGACGCGGCCATATTCGCGTAATGCGGCGTGATCTCGTCCTCCGGGCGGCGAGGCGGGCCGAACTTCTTGATGAACTTTTCGGAGTAAATGGTGCCCAGGCGCGGCGAAACGTCGTCCCAGGTCATGTCCACACCCTCGGCCCAGTGCACAAAGTAGTCGAGGTCGAGTTCAAATCGCCCGCCGGGCTTCCGCCGGACGATGCGCAGCAGGTCTTCCAGGTATTTCGGCTTTCCGTATGCTGCCAGACCCTGAACCTTTCCTTCGTCCCCGAACTTCACAAAGCCCAGCCACTGGGTCACCGCGGTGTAGACGATTCCAAGCGAGTGCGGATAGTTAACCGTATCGAGCACCTCAATGTGGTTCCCCCTGCCGCGGCCGGTCATGGTGCTCACAAAATCTCCGAAGCCGTCGACGGATAGCAGCGCAGCCTCCTCAAACGGCGAGACGAAGAACGCGCTGGCCAGATGCGCCCGGTGGTGCTCCACGTTGTGAATCTCAGCGCGGATGCTGCGGGGATCTGCGCCCAACTGCGCGCAGAACTCCTTCCGCACGTCGCGCACTTCCGCCATATTGGCCAGGCGCTCGCGGATCAAATGCAGGCTCGGCCGGCGGCGCAGCGCAAACAGGACCTTTTTGTGCAGGTTCGCGCTGGGGTCGCGCGAGATGCCCACCTGGTCCAGGTCGTAAGGTGTAATGCCTGCCTGGGTCAAACAGAAACGGATGGCCTCGGTGGGGAAGCCGGCCCAATACTTCACGCGCCGGAAACGCTCTTCCTCGGCTGCGGCGACGAGCTGGCCGTCCTCGATGAGGCAGGCGGAAGAGCCGGCGTGGTAGGCGTTAATTCCGAGAATATACATCTTCGATGGAGTCAGGAGCGGGAATCGCGGAAGCGTCCTTCACCCGGACGTCCCGCCGCGGCGGGCGCCGGAGCACCGCGTCGTACATCCGCGCGTGCGTTTCCACGCAGGC
>Ga0187803_10001097_pt1 | contig 10594 bp, 10 predicted proteins | sample NC_wetland_sal_i_2_FD_132425 | JGI IMG/M metagenome (GOLD analysis project Ga0187803, IMG submission 132425) | Wetland sediment microbial communities from Neuse River Estuary, North Carolina, USA - Control_3 | ecosystem: Environmental > Aquatic > Freshwater > Wetlands > Sediment | place: USA...
GCCTGGAAGTGGGGCGCGGACCTAGTCAAGCTGTTCCCGATATCGCAGGTGGGTCCTGGCTACATGAAAGCCCTGATGGGGCCATTTCCCTGGATACGCTTTGTGCCGACGGGAGGGGTCGAGGCGGGAAACGCGGGGGAATACATCAGGGCGGGCGCCTTCTGTCTTGGGGTAGGCGGGGGCCTCGTTTCGAAGAAGGCGATCGCCGATGGCCGCTTCGACCTTCTAACCAAGGCTGCGAAGGACATTCTGAAGGCAGTCAAAGACGCTCGGCGATAGAGAGCACCCTGGCATCCCAGTCGGAGTTCACTTGTCTCTCTTTTCCTGAGCCTTTAGGAAATCCGCGATGTCCGATTCCGTTGGGATGTTCTCCTGATCTCCTCTTGTCATGACCACGAGCGAACCCGCCACATTCGCTGCGGCAAGGCAGTCCTTGATCTTCCATCCTTTCAGATATCCTGACACGAAGACGCTTCCGAAGGCGTCTCCGGCCCCGACCGGGTCGACGACGGGTACGTCGAATGCGCTCTGCCTGTGGACCTCATCATCAGAGTAGGCCACGGTTTCCTTCTCCCCTCCTTTCATGACAACCACCGAGGCACCCTTGGCCATGAGTTTCCGTGCTGCCTTCGCAGGGTTGCCTTCGTCCATCAACAGCCGGGTCTCCGAGCTTTCCGTAAAGACGATGTCCGCCTTGTAGAGGAGGGGCTGGAGTGCTTTCCGAGGGTCCTGGTCGAGCCAGAGGCTCGGCCTAATGTTTGTATCGAAGGCCACTTTTAGACCGGCACGTTTCGCGATATCCGCTGCCTCGCCGCATGCTTGAAGGCAAGATTTGCTCAGCGCTGGCGTAATCCCTGTGAGATACAGCAGCTTGGAGGAGGCGATGTATTCCTCGTCCAGGTCCTTCGGACCGAGCTTGCTGGCTGACGAGCCCTTCCGATAGTAGAAGACCTTGCTACGCCCGGGAACAGGGTACCCTCTCTGAATAAAGTACACGCCGGTGAATCCCTTCTTCTCCACCTGAAGTTGTGTGACATCGACCCCTTCGCCTCTTAGTGTCGCCAGGACGCACTTCCCGAACTCATCGTCTCCCACTTTTGAAATCAGCCCGGCTCTAAGGCCCATCCGGGAGGCGGCAACGCATACATTTGCCTCGGCTCCGGCCACGTGCCGCTCAAAATATCCCACATGTCTGAGGGGGCCGGTGGTGAGGGCATTGAGTTGGATCATCGGTTCGCCCAGCGTTACGATGTCCAGCATTACTTCTCAGGACGCGCTTTACCGTTCTTTTATAGTGTTCTCACCTACAAGTGCTTCGCCCCTGGAACGGATATAGGACACAGGGGAAGATGCCGTCGGAATGCACACGACTCGGCTTCGAGTCAGGCTCTCCGAGACCGACCAAAACGGGGTCGTGTACTACTCCCAGTATTTCGTTTACTTCGACGTGGCCAAGTCGAACTTCCTAAGGCACGAGGGGATCGACCCCATAAACCTCGGTGACCGACGCCTCAGATTGCTAGCTGCCGAAACCCACTGCACATTTCATACCCCGGCGAAGTTCGAGGATTCGGTGGCTGTCCGCGTTTGGGTGAGGAAGTTGGGCAACTCGAGCATCATCTTCGACTTCGATGTTAAGAAAGGGAGAACAGCGCTTGCCGAGGGTTACATAGCCAACGTGCTGGTGGACGCGGTGGGCAGACCGGTAAGGCTGCCACGAGGGGCCAGACTGAAACTGGCCCGACACATGAGAAAATGAACCTAGCCTCTCTGGTAAGGCTTCCCGATCGAAGCCGGCTGATTGCTCCTAGTCCATTTGTAAGAAATCCCGATGACAGCGATCGCGAACAGGTAGGGCAGTGTGCTGAAGACTTCATAGGGGAATGTGGTCGTGACCGCTCCTCCACCGGAGAAGATACCCTGCAAATCTGCCACCGACGCAAGGAGCAGGCCAACCACTAGTGACGCGCCGAATGTCAAGTGAGTCCGCCAGTTGCCAACCCGGACAAGGGCGATTGCGATCAGTCCGCGTCCTGCCGTCACATTGTCGGACCAGAAGCCTGTTCCTCCCATAACCATCAGCATGCCTCCCAGGGCAGCCAGGATGCCGGCGATTATGAGGACGGAGTATCTGACGAGTTGGACGTTTGTTCCCATGGAGTCAGCGGCCAGTGGGTTCATTCCGACCGACCTGACCTTGAGCCCCATGTTCGTATGATAGAAGAAGTAGTGAGTCAGGATGACCAGAATGTACACCACGTACACCAGGATGGGCTGGTTGAACACAGGGCCAATCAGGGGGATACTAGACAGGCCGGGAATGGGGACAGAGGTGAAGGTTGGGATTGATGTCGAGAAGGTGGATAGTTCGCGGCCGCCCACATAGGCACCATAAAGATAGCTCGACAGGGAAGGTCCTATTACAAGCAGCGCAATCGCGAAGATAATCTGATCTGCCCCCAGAGTCACCTCGAAGAAACCACTAAGTATTCCCACGCCGACTCCAGTCGCAATACCGGCCACAATGCCGAGTGGAAGGCTGTGGGTAGCAAGCGCGGTGAGGAAACCCGCGACGGCCCCCAGCAGCATCTCTCCTTCGATTCCGAAGATGAAGACGCCTGACAACTCGCTCCACTGGACGCCGAGACAGGCCAGGACTATGGGTGCCGCAAGAAATACAGTGGTCCCGACCAATGTTGTGAAGAAACCCAGGTCAAACGCCATACTACTTCGGTCTCCTCAGGGCCTTTAGTCTGTCCATGATGGGAACTCGCGCCGAAACGAAAAGGATTGCGACCCCGCTGATCGAAATAGTAAGGGAAGTTGGCACTGCCATGAGCACCAGCAGCCCGAGCCCTCCGATGACGAGGGTCACGAAGAATATCGACGCAGCTATCGAAGCGATCGGGTCAAGCCCGGCAAGGAAGACGACGGCGATTCCAATGAAACCATAGCTGTTGGTGAATCCACCAGCAGAGTACGCGCCGCCGGAGGCCCCAGCGACGATATTGCCTGTGAACGCGCTGACCATCGCCATCCCTCCCATTCCGATGAAACCTCCACTGAGAAATGAAATTAGGATGAACAGCCTGTTTGTGGGCCCCTTTCCAAAATACGCGACAGCGGTATTCCTATTGCTACCAAGCACCTTCAATCTGAACCCAAACTTGGTCTTCGCCAACACCCACGCCAGAACGACCGCGCCTGCAATCGCAAGGGGGAACGTCCCGCTTATACCACCGACACTGGGGAATTGTGCGGCTTTCGGAATGTTCACCGAGGCCAGCACGGCCGCGGTAGCCGTCGAAGGCGAAGCGAACGGGACCCTGACCAGGTAGAATACGATGAAAGCAGCAGTCGCAGACAGCAGAAGCGAAGAAACGATGTCGTCTATCCCGAAGAGAACTTTCAGAATCCCGCTTATTGAAGCCCAGGCTCCAGAAACGATGAAGGCTGCCACGAATCCCACCAGCAGCAAAAGTGGGGTGTTGTTCACATGAAGAGAATACGTCACTATCACGCCAGTTATCCCTCCCAGCAGCATCTGGCCCTCCCCGCCTCCATTCCAGAAGGAGCCCCTGAACGCGATGACCAGACCCATGGCCACGAGGATTAGTGGGGAGCTCTGCGACAGAGTGTACGCGATGTTGCTCGTGGACCCAAAAGTAGATGACACGATTGTTCCGTAGGCCGCGACAGGACTCCTCCCTTCAAAGGCTACCAGCAACGCGCCAACCACGACCGAGACTAGTACGACGACTGTCGAAAGGGCTGTCTCCCTGAATCTCCTCCTCCAGATCGAGAATTTCTTCCCAGGCTCCAAGCCTACACCTTTGCCTCCTGCATCACATGGGCCCCGATCATGTACGAACCCAGGGTCTCCCGGGTCCAGAGCCCCTTTGGCTTGATCTCGGACAACCTACCTTCATACATCGCTCCTAGGCGGTCCGATAGGTAAAGCGCTTCGTCCACGTCTTCCGAAATGAGAAGGACTGAGATGCCTTTCCGTGCGACTTCCATGATACTCCTGTAGACCAGGTAGGTCGTGTGCATGTCCAATCCGCGGGCTGGATGGACGGCAATCAGGACGTCTACATCCCTGCTCAACTCGCGCGCGACAAGGACCTTCTGGATGTTGCCACCAGACAGTTCTCTGAGGAATTCATCGGTCGCATAACACTTTATCTCGAACTTTTCAATCGCCTTGTTCGAGAGATCTTCGAGCGCCTTCCAGTCGACGAGGCGTCCCTTCGATGTCTGGTCCAAAAGGCTAACCCCAAAATTATCTTTCACTGAAAGGTCCACTGCAAGTCCTGTCTGGACTGGGTCATCGGAAGCAAAGGCGACCCTCCCAACTCTGAGCTTGCGGCCGGTCTTCAGGATCGCTGGCCCCGGAGCCACATCTCCACTTAGTGGCTTGCGCAGCCCGTATACCGCGTCGGCAAGTTCCAATTGGCCGTTGCCTGCGATGGCGATGATGCACAGAATCTCCCCTTTGTGCATCGAGAAGCTTGCCTCTTTGACTGCAAGGGGGACGTTGTCGCCACGGACTGACAGATTCCGAACTTCCAGCACGCTTTCGGTTTCGCCGACTGGTTTGGTCTCGGTTGGTGCCTCCTCGAGCTCCTCGGAAGCCCCGAACATAGCGACAGTGAGCTCCTTGAGGTTCGTATCTCGCACTGGTTTCTGCAACACCAGTTTACCTCCCTTGAGCACGGCAACCTGCTGGCAGTAATCCATTACGTCCTGGAGCTTGTGGGTCGCTATGAGAATAGCGAGTCCCTTTTCTTTGCCGAGTCTTGCGAGGTCCTTGAAGAGCCTGTCCCTCTCTTCGTATGCCAGGACCGAAGTTGGTTCATCCATGAGGAGTACCTTGGCATCGCTTCCGAGCGCTTTCGTTATCTCGAGGCGCTGCTTGATTCCGGCAGGTAAGAGTGCGACCCGCTCATCGAGATCGACAGCCTTCCCATACTGCTGTATCATCGCTCTTAGTTCATCGTCAGTCTTGTCTGGGAAGATGAGCTTCATGTTCTCCTTAACTGTGAACAGGTCGATGAGGGCGAAACTCTGGTAGATGGTGTGAATTTTCCTCTTGACTGCGTGCCTCGCGGATCCGAACTTGGTCTCTTGGCCCTCGTAGTACAGCGTCCCGCTGTTGGGCTTCAGCGTTCCATTGAGCATCTTGATGTAGGTGCTCTTCCCCGCGCCGTTCTCGCCGAGCAGGACCGTAATCTGCCCTCGTCTGACGGCGACGGAGACGCCATCAACTGCGGTCAGGTCCGCGAATCGCTTTGAAAGGTCTCTTCCCTCCAGCACGAGGTCAGATTCCTGCACACAACAGCGCTGCCTTTACGTTATTTTAACGTGATTCCCTAACAATGGGAATGGGTTCTGCAGAAATCGTCACGATGTCTTCCTCCTGCTTAACCCTCTCAGTCTGGGATTTAGGAGAAACGGATTTAAGGTTCGTGCGCTCCGCGAGCAGTCGAAAATCGATGAAACTTTCTAACAGAAGGGCTATTGGAACAACGATAATCATCGTGGTTGTCATTGTGGTCTTGGTAGTCGCAGCTGCGGGCTACTACCTGCTTACATCTTCCAGCTCAACTACAACGTCATCGACGGCAGGTCCCGCTCAACCGTTGAAGATTGCAATAGTTGCAAGCGGACCTTCAACCGCCTACTTCGCGGAATTCTTTGCCACTGGAGTCACACAGGCTGCGGCGGCGCTCAACTCGACCACCCGCCCCACCCACGTCACTCAGGCATACAACGTTGCTGAGGCGAATGCCATCTCTGTTTGCCAGAACTACTATAATCAGGGGTATAGGTTGTTCTTCTTCTATGTGGATTACGCCGCAACCTATTACCAGATAGCATCCGCGATCCCAGGTGCTACCTTCGTTGACGAATACCTGACGCCAAACGGGTATAACGTCACGACCTTCAATTACAAGAATCCTGAAGCCAACACGTACACCTACAACGACTCTAACACCGTCGGATGGGCTGTAGATCTCAGCGGTTCCTACTACGTTGCTGGCGTGGCTGCGGCTCTGATTACCCAGAGTCAAAAAGTCGGCTTCGACCTGGCCTTCAACATCCCGGCCTTGGCCTACTGGTACAACAACTTCGCCGCCGGTGTGCACTCGGTAAGTTCATCCATCCCGGTATACTACGGGTTCACCAACGACTGGACCGACCCAACCAAGGGAGCGGCGCTGACCGATTCCCTCATTGCACGCGGTGCTGACGTAATTGCAGCCGCAGGCGACACTCAAAGCATTGGGTCCGCGAAAGAAGCGGTGGCCAAATCCGTGTACGGGATGGGCTACCCTGTCAACCTGAACAACTTCTCATCCAGGTGGATGCTAGGAAGTGTGTACTTCAACGCAACAGGCACATCGTATACAGTCATCCACGATTACATGACGAACAACCTCGCGGGACACTACTATGACCTCGACATGGCCCACAATGGTGTGGCGTTCATACTGAACCCAGGCCTACAAAGCGCGGGCGTCGTCACTTCAAACATAATGGCGAAGATAAGCACGGCTATCAGCAACGTCAAGAGTTACGCCGTAACGATAACCGAGAACCCGACCATCCCACCTCAACCCTCATAGTGACTTAACGAATGTGACTGCTAGTGGGAGATCCCACTAGCATCCCCCATTTTGGTTGAACTGCTCGAACAGGTGGCCAAGATGCCATTGCGATGGGACATAGATTTCTGGCGACTCGACTACCAGCTCAACTATTGAAGGGTCCCGCTGGAGAAGAGAAAGGGGCTGTATGAAGTACGGATGGTAGTTTAGAACTGTCTCTATGTCGTATCCTCTGACGGTTTGTTCAGGGGTGGAGCTCACAGTCTCGTACTGTTTCCAAGAGATGGTCTTCTCGACAGGATTGATGCTGATGTTGCCGCCATAGAACCCTTGGTAGAGATACTGCGAGAATTGTGGGTCTTGGTTGAAGATGCCGTCGAGTTGCACGTAACCCTGGTCCGTGAGCGCTAGGTTGCATCCATCCTGAAGCCCTGGATGCTTGTCCCTGAACAGCTTCATCGTCTCCAGGCCCAGGGAGAGCGCGCCCTCCTGGACTATGGGCCCCATCGCTGTTCTGTTGTCTACGGCAGTGAAACAGTAGAGGGGAACGTCTGGGGTGTCGGCGAAGATGAATGTGTCTCCGGCTTTTACTGGCAGGTTGCGTGACGTTCCATCGAACAGAATCGTGACAGAGGCAGCCGTACTCTGTTCGGTTATGACTGCCATATCTGAAACGCCAAGGCCGGCGAGTTGGGCACCGAAGTTCTCGGCCAGGAACTTGAATCCTTCGCGCACATATCTCTTCTTCCCGTAATAGACCGGATTAACCGGATCGTTTTCTGGGTAGTACAGATCCAAAAGCTGACCCTGGACCTCGACCGGCCCCTCGCTCAGCCTGAGGTCAGCCATCTTGGTCAATCGCTGGTCGCCATCCTCGACATATGGCACCCACGGAAACGTGAAAAGGGCATTTGAATGGGCATGAATCCAAGCCAAGTCCGGGTACTGCTGGACCAGCGACTTGGTATCCGGATTCGAAAGCTCGTCGGCTACGACCGCTGCCGTAGCGGTCGGGATCACGCCTCCCATCTGCGCCCTCACAGTCGGAGAAGCCATGTTCCAGGAACCAACCACGTCCGAGATTATGCCGGGGGCAAGTCCCAGATAGTTCGTTGCATAAGCCACTCTGTCACCATCATTGCCGTAACTAGCCGCTTGATCACTCAACGCTTTTCGTTCGAGCGAGTTGATGTAACTTCGAATTGGAAACTCTGACCCGAGATAGCCCAAGGAATCGAGGACGGCATATCCGGCAAAGGCTACAACCCCAATGCCGGCCGCTTTCAAGAACCTTCTTCTGCTGCGGCCCTTAGAGTCGAGGCTCGCATCAGACACGCCACCTCTCGGCCTTGCTCTGCTTAAATAACTACTACCGCCCGAAGGAATCGTGAAACTCCTGGTTATCCTTCCCGTGCTGAAGGACGAGGCGAACGAGGAGCGAAACAGAAGAGAGCTTTCCCATCTGAAAGGCCCGAACCTGAGCTTCGAGTTAAGATCGCTTCCGAACGGCCCCGCATCAATCGAATCTGAGTTCGACGACAGGATGGCTTCGCCATGGGTTCTGAACGAGGTGATGAAAGCCCGAACGGGGGATTTCGACGCGATCTTCGTAAGCTGTATGGGGGACGTTGCAACGAACGCGGCGCGCGAACTGACAAACATCCCGGTCATCGCGCCTTTGCAGACCTGCCTAGCCGTGGCTTCTACTCTGGGAGACCGGTTCGGCGTGGTGACCGTCCTGAAGAATCTGGTCCCTGTCCTTCACAGAAAGGCGAGGGAATACGGTTACGATCAGAATCTGTCAGGGATAAGGTCAATCGAGATCCCAGTCCTTGAAATCGAGAACAAGAGAAGACAGGTGATTGAAGCTCTGGTATCCGAATCGAAGAAACTGGTGGAAGCGGATCATGCGGACTCTGTCATTCTGGGGTGCACAGGACTTCTGGGGGTGGCCAAGGAGGTCCAGGACCATGTCGATGTCCCAGTGCTCGACCCGGTTCCAATCTCCGTCAGGTTCGCCGAGATGTTGGTAGCCACCGGGCTCAGCAGGAGTGGAAAGGCGTTTCCTCCGCCACCCAAGAAACTGAGAAACCTCCCCGGGATAGAAGGCCTCGTCAGGAAGAACTAGCACAGGCGGCTCGAGGATTGTCACTCAATGCCGTTTCGCCTCTTCAGCTCCTGCGTGAACTCTCTAAGCAGATCGTCCAGGAACTTCGTGAACTCCTCTTCTGACTCCATCACAAGGTGTTTGTTGGCGTCGATCCTCTCCTTGGCGTGAATCAGGAACTCGTCCTTTGCCAAGCCAGCGCCCGCCGTCAGGGCAACTAGCCTGCTGACGGCTTCGATCAGCCTTAGAGGGCCGTAGAGCTTGGGCTCATCGACGCATCCCCGGGCGCTTGTCAGAAGGTATGTCGCGAGCCCGAAAACCTCGTCCCCCGTTGCAGTCCTATCGTCCATCCGGGACCCACCTGTTGCCGAACCTGTTGAATTCCGTTATCTTCCCTTCGTTCTTCCGGTGAACCGGAGGTGGTTGCCCTTCCCGCGGATAACCGAGCTGGACAATGACCTCGGTCCTGAAATCCGTGGGTATCGCCAGCAGTTCTTTGACGGCCGCCTCAGCGTATGACTTCGTGAAACACGATCCCAATCCCAGTTCGGTAGCTTCGAGGACAACATTCTCCGCGGCGGCCCCCGCATCTATGGTAGCACATATTTCGGAGAGCCTCCCGTTCTTTCTTGCCATTGCCAAGTCGGTGTAGATGACTAGAACCGCGGCAGGTTCTCCGAGTATTCCGGGAGAGACCTGCCTGAGCACCCTGATGATTTTCTCGTCGTTCACAATCATGACCCTTCTGTACGGCGTGTTGCCGCCAGTTGGGGCGCGGTGTGCCGCCCTAGCGAGCCTCCTGAGCGTCGCATCGTCAATGGGCGTCTTTGAGAAATAGCGCGTCGCTCTCCTTGCTTTCAGGGCAGCGGATAACTCCATGGTTGCACCATGGTGGGGCGGCGCCGAGAATTAAAGGACTCCCGCAGTATCTCTGCCTGCTCGTCGCCAAGCCTTATTATTGGCGCCGGAAATTTGTCAGTAGAACCGTGACGGAATGACAAAGAGGTCAATCGGTCTTGGGCTGAACACCATGATGACGGCTCAGGACCTGGCGAAGTGGTGCAAGAAAGGCGAGCGTTATGGTTTCGATTCGATATGGCTGTCGGAAGACCCCTACTTCAGGGACTGCCTCCCGCTCATGACAGTAGTGGCCCTCAATACTCGCAGGGCAAGGATTGCAACTTCAATCGTGAACGTCTACACTAAGCACCCAGTGTACATGGCTATGGCGGCAGCAACGCTGGATGAAATCTCAGGCGGCAGGTTGGTCCTTGGAGTTGGCAGAGGAGTCAGGTCGCTCATCGAAGGAGAACTCAAAATCGAATACGGCTCGCCCCTTGCCTATGCCGAGGAGTATCTCCTATGTCTTCGAAGGCTCCTAGCGGGGGAGGAGGTCTCATTTCAAGGGAAAATGCTGAAGATGACTGGCGCTCGACTCCACTTCGCTCCTCTCAGGAAGCGGATACCAACCCTGCTGGCAGCCATGGGACCGAAGACTCTCAGGCTCGCTGGTCAATACGCCGACGGCGCCATCCTGAACAGCTGCACATCGGTGAGGCACGCAAGGCAATCGTCCGGGAAACTCAGATCCCATTGGCGGGGTAAGGGGGAGCCAGAATTGGTCTGCGCACTCTGGACAAGCATAAGCAACGACAAGCAAAAAGCGCTCGACAGCGTCAGGACCTCCGTGGGGTTCCTCCTCTCGATTCCCACCTTTGGAGAGCTCTTCTTGAAACAAAGCCGCCTCCCAACCGATTGTTTGGAGGCGCTCCGCAAAGAGTTCCGCTGGGAGGAAGGAGTAGGTGACCCCATGTGGCATCTGGCCAAAGGAGACCCGGGAAGAGTGAAGGAACTCGTCGATGACAGAATCGTAGAC
>Ga0187803_10001098_pt1 | contig 10592 bp, 11 predicted proteins | sample NC_wetland_sal_i_2_FD_132425 | JGI IMG/M metagenome (GOLD analysis project Ga0187803, IMG submission 132425) | Wetland sediment microbial communities from Neuse River Estuary, North Carolina, USA - Control_3 | ecosystem: Environmental > Aquatic > Freshwater > Wetlands > Sediment | place: USA...
CGCGACGGCCTTTTCGAGGCTTTCCTTCGCCTTCCGGCCCTTCTGCCAGCCGAGCGTTGCGTCCGCATCATAATGGGATAATTTTACTTTCTTGCCCGGCTTCACCATGAGTTTCCTGCTGAAATCCGCTGCCATCGAATCACCTTCTTCCCTCTGAATCTCGAGCCTGGACGCGGGAGTGGGAAGAATATCGCTTTCTCTGTGGAACGCCTACAGCGCGCTGCTTGTCCAGCGCCCGGAGGCCGGATGAGCGGCCATGTAACACATTTTTCATATTGGATTCACAGTTCAGAAGTATGATATGCGTTTGCATTCGAGCGTGTTCCACATGGCTATCACGTTTCCCAATATTTCCGCAACGGAGGACACGGCTCCCGTCAAGGTGGCTGCGACGAAGCGCCAATACCCCGGCGCGCTGGTTGTTGTCGAGGGCATCGACGGCTCCGGAAAAAGCACACAACTCTATCTGCTGAAGCGCTGGCTCGAAATCGGCGGCTATCGCATCCATTTCACGGAATGGAATTCTTCGCCGCTGGTGAAATCCGCCACGCGCCGCGGAAAACAGCGCCGGCTGCTTACGCCCACCACATTCTCGCTGCTGCATGCCGCGGATTTTGCCGACCGCTGCGAGCGGCAGATTCTTCCCCTGCTGCACGGCGGCTACCTAGTACTCGCCGACCGCTACATCTACACGGCGTTTGCGCGCGATGCAGCGCGCGGATGTGCCCCGCGATGGCTGCGCAACCTCTACAGCTTCGCGCCCATTCCAGACATCACATTTTATTTTCGCGCGCCGCTGGATGTGGCCGTCAACCGCATCGTTGCCGGCCGCCCCAAGCTGAAATACTACGAAGCCGGGATGGACCTGGGGATCTCGCTCGATCGCGCCGAAAGCTTTCGCATTTTCCAGGAACGAATCCTTGGCAATTACGACCAGATGATCGAATCGGACCATTTCATCCTGATGGACGGAACGGTTCGCGTGAACAAGCTCCAGAAGTTGATGCGCCAGATCGTCGGTGAGCGGATTGACCTCGGCCAGTTTGCTCCAAAAAAGAAATGACGCGCCCCGATAAAAACAACGGCTCAAACGCGGCACCCAACGGCGGCACCGCCTTGCATGCCAAGAAAAAAGTGCGGCCGGAAGCTCCCTCGCGCTTCTATGGGACACCGCTTCCCGGCGTCAAACTGGAAGAGCTGAGTGGAACATTGTTCGTTCTCGAGGGCTCTGACGGGTCCGGCCGCTCGACGCAAATCTCCTTGTTAACTGAGTGGCTCGAATCCGAAGGCTTCGCGGTGCAAACGATGGGGCTGCGGCGTTCGTTCCTGGTGGGCGAAGATATTGACGCCTTGATGGCGGAAAATTCCGTAACGCGAACCACACTTTCCCTGATGTACAGCACGGATTTCTTCGATCAACTCGAGCGGCGCATTCTGCCGGCTCTGCGTTCCGGCTTGATCGTGCTCGCGGACCGCTATATTTTCACACTGATTGCGCGTTCGGCGGTGCGTGGAATCAGTCGCGACTATCTTCATGGCATCTATGAGATGGCGTTGCGTCCCGACCTAACCTTCTGGCTGAACGTGCGGCCGGAGATCGCGTTCGACCGTGAATTCAAAAAAGCTCAGACAATCAGCTACTGGGAATCCGGCCGCGACATGTCGCTCTCGAACGATCTCTTTCAATCGTTCATTCGTTACCAATCACTGATCAAGCGGGAGTTCGAGTATCTCTCGAAGAGGCACGGCTTCATCGAATTGGACGGCGAGGGTAGCGTCTCCGAGGTGAATCGGGTGCTCCGCAAGCGGATCGCGTCGCATCTGGGAATCCGGAGCACGCACTACAAGCCTTCGCACGCCCTGTCGCACCTCTGGCGCTAAGAGTGGCCGCCCCCGTCCAACTGGCAGCGATCGACGCCGGCTCGAACGCCATCCGGCTGGCGATTGCGCGTGCCACTTCTCCCAACCAAATCCAGATCCTTGACAGCGAACGCGCCGCTGTCCGCCTGGGTCACAACGCTTTTACGCACCGGCTCCTCGATGAAAAGACAATCGCGCGCGCCGCCCGGGCTTTTCGCGATTTTCGCGGCCGCATGGACCGGCACCGCGTCACAGCCTACCGCGCCGTAGCCACAGCAGCGGCGCGGGAAGCGCGCAATTACCGGCGGCTGATGGATCGCATCCGGAAGAAATCCGGGATCGAAGTGGACGTCATCAGCAGCGAGGAAGAGGCGAGGCTGGTCTGCTCCGCGGTGCAATGCGCTTTGGGAGACCGCTTGCAACCGCGGCTGATTTTCGATCTTGGCGGCGGTAGCCTGGAGCTCAATTTTTTTCAGCGCGGCGCGCTGGAACACCGCATCGCGTTGCCGCTCGGGACGATTCGGCTGATGGAAACGTATTCCATCGAAGGGGCAATTGACGAGGACAATGCAAGCCGCCTGCGTCACCACGTTCTTTCACTCTTGCGCAGCGCGCTGCCTTCGCCCCCGAAACTTTCGCGCGCCATTGCCGTGGCCTGTGGCGGCAACGCGGAAGCTCTGGTCCGCCTCGCGTCCGGTCCCCTGGTTGAACGGACGCCCACCATCAATGTGCGTTTGCTGCGCGATCAGACCTGGCGCTTGCTCGGCCTCGATGTGCCGGGACGCATGAGGGTCTTCCATGTGAGGAAAGACCGCGCTGAAGTGATGGGCATTGCGGCGATCATTATTACCACGCTCGCAAAATGGCTGGACGTGCGGACCATGCTTGTTCCCGGTGTCGGTGTCCGAGAAGGCATCCTGCTCGATCTGGTCTCGCAGCAATATTCAGCGGGCCACTCGTCGGAAGAAGAAAAGGGGCGCGCGGCGGAATTGCTTGCCGGGGTACGATGGTTTGCACGGCGGCTGGATTACGATCCCCATCATGCGGAGCAGGTGGCGCGGCTGGCCCTTTCACTCTTCGATCAGTTGCGTCCGTTGCATGAGATGGGGCCGGAATTGCGGCTGGTGCTGGAAATCGGCGCGCTGTTGCACGACACCGGGCATTTCGTTCATCGCAAATCACACCACCGGCACGGTGAATACCTGATTCGCAACGCCGAGATCCCCGGACTGCGCGGCTGGCGGCGCGACATGGCCGCCGCCCTGGTCCGCTACCACAACTGCAAATCCGACCCCCAGATCGAGCACGCCTCCTACGCCGCACTCGATGGCCCGCTCCGGCGCCAGGCCCGTTTACTTTCTTCATTGCTCCGAATCGCCGAGAAACTCGAGTCGGAGCACGCACAGCGCGTTGCGGGCGTGGACGTCCAAATCGGCGGGCACAAAGCCATCTTCGTGATTCGCGCAGCCGATGGCATACGGTTGGACCTCGCCGGACTCGAGCGGAAGGCTGAGCTATTCGAAAAAGAATTCCACCTCAAAGCTGAATTCCGCCGCGCCCAGCGGAAGGAAAAGGTTGCATAAGCCATGCTTCTCTATCTTGTGCGTCATGGCATCGCCATGGATCCCACCGACCCCAAATCGCCGCCTGAACCCGAAAGGCCGTTGACGGCCAAGGGAGTGCAGAAAACGCGGGCGACCGCCCTGGGATTGCGCTTTTGGGGCGTGAAACCAGACGTCCTGATCACCAGCCCCTACGTGCGCGCAGCCCAGACGGCTGAAATTTTTGCTGAAGCGCTGGAATTCCCGGCGGAAAAAATTCGCGCCAGCGAGGCGCTCAAACCTGGTGGCAACCCCGCTGATGCGATAAAGGAGATCTCGCGGCTACGGGCCAAGGAAGTGATGTGCTTCGGCCATGCTCCGCATCTGGATCAGATGATCTATGAACTGGCCGGGGCGCGCGGAGCGTTCACGACGCTCAAGAAGGCTGGAGTTGCCTGTTTCGAGCATGCAGCTTCGCACGGGAGATGGGAACTTCAGTGGTTGGTGACGCCGAAGATGCTGCGTCAACTGGCGGAGTAGGTGTTCTGGACATCGATAAGAGAGACGGCTTGGATTGTATTTCCTCCCTGAAGGCCTCCGCGCCAGGCAAGCCAAAGGAACTCCTTATCGTTGGTTTTTGAACGGAGCTCATCCAGCCGAGCTTTTCGCTCGGTTTCAATCTTCTCGAGCCAGGCGGCCGCTGCAGCAGGGTCCCGCCGGGCGCACCGGCGACGGATTTCAATGCGCAGCACATCCAGGTCGTGCACATCGCCCAGCAAGTCTTGGAGATGCCTCAGATTTTCGCCCCAGGCCTCATACCGCTGCGGCAAAAAATTCTCGACAATATAGCGGAAACGCTTGAGTCCGATTCTAAGCCGATGCCAGGCGACGCGGCTGCGGCCTTTCCGCGCGCGCTGGTATAGCTCGACCGATTCATTCAAGCTGGCCAGCGCTAGACGCTGGAAAACCACGCTTTCGAGCGGAAAGAATTGCGCCTTGTGGGCCAGCTTCTTTGACCATCTACGCCAGTCTTTTCGGTCAAACTTGGCGAGTGCCTGCTCGGCGGCTTCGCGGTGCTTTCGTTCCTCCGAACTGAGGACCCTCAACATATATCTGCGGATCGGATCGTCCGAGGCTCCAAGCTTTCTCACCCATTCTTTCTCGACCTGAGTATCCCGGAGGACACCGAGCGTATGAAATAGGCCCCGGCTCGACTTTTTCAGCTTGCGCCAGCCCGGCCCGGGGTTTACTTCGCTTAGCGCTTCCGCCATCGTCCGGCAGCGGCGGAGCGCAACTCGCAAGTCGTGCACGGCATCGGCATTCCATCCGCGCCGGGCCTCCTCCGCCTTCAGGAGGACGCGTTCCATCCAGACTTCCAGGCCAATACGATTGGCCGAATTACCACGAGAAATCGGGATTGAATGTGCCATGGAATATCCAACCTGTCAGGGAACAGGGAGGGAAGCGGTATGGTACACCGGCAGACGTGAATTTTCCACTCGTGGCCAGTTTTCATGCCTCTTTCATCCGTGTTTAACAACCGCAGCGTATCCACGCTATGCAGGCATTTGACTCCGCGGGCCTCCCGACCGGCGCAGCACGCGGCGGAGTGCCACCAAGCGAGGCAATACGGTTTCGGACCCAAGAAATTCCCTTGAGGAGAGAACATGATACGGAAGAATCTTCACTGGCTCGTGGCTGGAATGATGGCATGCAATCTAGCCATCATGACCCCGGGCAGCGCACTCGCAGGAAATAAGGGCAAAGATGGTGACGATTCAAAGACCGATACGCCCATTAAACATGTGGTCGTGATTTTCCAGGAGAACGTGTCGTTCGACCACTATTTCGGGACGTATCCCAACGCAGAGCCGAACCTCGACAAATCGGTCTATTTCCACGCCAAGTCCGGCACGCCAACAGTGAATGGACTGAACGTCGGCTTGCTGACCCGCAACCCGAATTCGGTCCAGCCATTCCGCCTTGACCGCAGCCAGAACCACACCTGCGACATGGATCATGATTACATGCCGGAACAGCAGGCGGTGGATGCGGGATTGATGGACAAGTTCGTCGAGTTTGCAGGGACTGCCTGCACGGACGCAAATGAAGTCAGTCTGAGCAAGGGAATCGTGATGGGTTACTACGACGGAAACACGGTGACTGGCCTCTGGAATTACGCGCAGTACTTTGCGATGAGCGACAACTCTTACGGAACCACGTTTGGCCCCTCCACGCCCGGCGCCTTGAACCTTGTCTCAGGACAGACCCACGGTGTGGATCCGGCGGTGAGCAAGAACAATACAGCCGACGATGTAGCTGCCGACAGCGACATCGGCGACCCTGATCCTGCCTATGATGATTGCAGCGGCTCCGACGTGATCGGAATGGTGAGCACCAACAAGAATATTGGCGATTTGCTGACCCAGAAGGGGATCAGCTGGGGTTGGTTTCAGGGCGGATTTAAACCGACGGGGACCGACCCCGTGAGTGGGAAAGCCGTTTGCAATGCTTCCACTCCTCGACTCGACGGGGTACAGGTTCACGCTTATAGCCCTCATCACGAGCCATTCCAGTACTATAAATCCACCTCGAACCCGAAGCACCTAGCGCCGACTTCCGTGGCCATGATCGGCTACACCGACCAGGCGAATCATCAGTATGACCTGAGCGACTTCTGGAACGCGGCCTTTAGCGGGAACCTCCCCGCAGTCACTTTCCTGAAAGCCAACCGTGCCCAGGATGGCCACGCCAATAACTCCACCCCGCTCGACGAGCAGGTATTCATCGTTGACACGCTGAACAAGCTTCAGTCGCTCCAGGAGTGGAAGGAGATTGCCGTAATCATCTCCTGGGATGACTCGGACGGCTGGTACGACCACCAGATGGGCCCGATCGTCAATCAATCGGCCACACCGGCGGACGCACTAAGCGCGCCCGGCGCCTGTGGAACCGGAGCGAACCCACTTGGTGGATTCCAAGGGCGTTGCGGCTATGGTCCGCGTTTGCCTCTCCAAATCGTGTCCCCCTGGGCGAAGAAGAACTTCGTGGACGGCACTCTCACGGATCAGAGTTCTATCCTCCGCTTCATCGAGGACAATTGGGACCTCGGCCGGATCGGCGGTGGCTCGTTCGACGCAATCGCCGGACCGCTCGACAACATGTTTGATTTCCATCACCGGCGCAACGAAAAGGTCTTCCTCGATACGTTGACCGGTCAGGTGGTAGCGACCGAGTCAGAGTAAACGGGGAGGAAATCTCCGCAGTATCTCTCACCACGTAACGCCCCCTGGCTCGTCCCGACCCCCGTCGGGACGAGCCAGCCCCGTTTTTGAGCACCCGCAATGCCATGTTCGGCTGTACCCTTGGCAGTCCGTTTGCCAGGCGTTATCCGCTGTCTTGGGAGCCGCCCACGTGCCACGAAAAGCTCGCAGCGTTGATCTCACCCAGGTCTCCGAATGGAACGACGGAAAGCTGCGTCGCAAGGATGATTATTTGGCCGGAGAAGAGCCGCTCGAGATCCGCATCGGCGAACACCCGCTGAGCGTCACGATGCGCACGCCGGGACACGACCTGGAACTTGCGGCTGGGTTTCTTTTCACCGAAGGGCTGGTGCAGCGGCGCGAGCAAATCCTGAAGCTCGAGAGCGCAACCCCAGATGGCGCGCCAAACAGGGGCAACGTCGTCCAGGTGGAACTCACGCCTGATGCGGTGCCCGATTTTGAGAAAATCCGCCTACACTTCTTCGCGGCCTCGAGCTGCGGGATCTGCGGGAAGGCTTCCATCGATTCGGTGCGCTCGCGCTTACTGCAACCCCCGAATCCCGATTTTCGGGTCGCACCGGAGCTGCTTCTCCGGTTGCCCGATGCGCTTCGGTCGTCGCAGGACGTGTTTGAGCGCACAGGCGGACTGCATGCCGCGGCGCTATTCGACGCCCACGGCACGCTCCTGGCCCTGCGCGAGGATATCGGCCGCCACAATGCCGTGGACAAACTGATCGGCTGGGCGCTGCGCGAGGGCCGCCTGCCGCTCGCGGAGTCGGTACTGCTCGTCAGCGGGCGCGGCGGTTTTGAAATCATTCAGAAGGCGATCGTCGCGGGAGTGCCTGTGGTCGCATCCGTCTCCGCGCCTTCCAGCTTGGCTGTGCAGCTTGCGCGCGAGTTGCGACTGACATTAATTGGGTTCCTGCGCGGGCGCCGCTTCGTAGTCTACGCCGGAGAAGAACGCTTAGAGAAGCAATGAGGATTGCAGCAGCACGACTACTTCGCAGCTCCGCGAGCGTTCGCGGGACTGGAAGCAGCGCGGCCGTCGCGGATCATGTCCCGAAATCTGCTGAACAGCTCCTGATCCCACCATCCGAGCTTCGCTTCGTCGTCCATGATTTGCAGGGCATCCTCGGACGGCACCGCAGTGCGGTAGGGGCGGTCTGTGGTGAGAGCATCGTAAACATCCGCGAGTTGCAGGATGCGAGCAGTCAGTGGAATTTCTTCACCAGACCAACCGTCCGGATACCCCGAGCCATCGCGCTTCTCATGATGATGCCGAATAATCGGAAGCACGGGCCGAAATGACTTGAGCGGCGCGCAGATGCGCTCACCAACGACGGAATGTTTGCGCATCACGTCCCATTCTTCTGGCGTCAGTGGTCCGGGTTTGAGCAAGATCGAATCGGGCACCGCAACTTTTCCAATGTCGTGGACGATCCCGGCCCAGCGGAGTGCCTTGATGCCCTCGTCCGGAATTTCGAGCCGCGCTCCCAGGCGCGCCGACATATCGGCGAGCCGCTCACAATGCCCACGGGTGTAAGGGTCTCGCGCCTCGATGCTCTGTGCCAGCGTGAATACCACTGCCTCCGCGTTTTCGAGCTCGTCCGTGATTTGCTTCAGCCGGAGAAGCGAACGGGTGCGAGCGAGAAGCTCGTTGATGTCGATCGGCTTGCTCAGAAAATCATCGGCGCCGGCATTGATTCCCTCAATGCGATCCTCCGTCGCCGAAAGACCGGTGATCAGCACCACAGGCGTGAGCCTGGTCTCCGGCGTGGCCTTGATGCGCCGGCACACCTCGAATCCGTTAATTCCCGGCATGAGAATGTCGAGCAGGATCAAGTCGGGACGAAACGTGGCGCATTCCGCAAGCGCCGATGGTCCATCGCTTGCGTCGCGCACATCGAAGCCCTCGCGTCGCAGCAACGCTTCCAGCGCTGTTCGCGCGGCAGATTCATCGTCCACAATAAGAATTTTTCCGATCATGCAATCGGCTCAACCACCCCTAAATTTTCAGCGAGTCAAAAGCCGCGAAGGCGCGGGCAGTCGCCTCCCGGCTCCACAAGGCAGCCGGCCGTGTCCAATGGACTTCGTTCCCTAACAAAACAAATGTATCCTGTCCCGTATTTTCGAACAACCCCGATTCGTCGATTGGGGCGAGGCAACCGATGAAAAGAACCCTTCCTCCGGAGTCGCTGCGGGAGATTACAACGCGGCTCGAGCCGGCGCACGCAGCATTTCAGAGGCGCTATCCGGGCTCCTCCGGCGCACGTCAGCCGGTCCATGTGGTTTACGGGGGCGCTCATTTATTCCGCGCGGACACGGCGCGGCGCCTCGGCGAACTCGCCCTGCGTTCGCTCGACGACTACGCGCCCGATTTCGTCACCTTCGCGCGGGCCATCGCGTTGCCGGGAGCGGAGCGTCTCCCGGATTCCCCCGACGCAGCCGCCGCCACTTCCAAGTCCATAGAAGCGGACCAAGAGGGAGCCAAGAAGGAAAATCGGCCCGTGTGGTTTGCGCATACCCTCTACCGCCGCGTCCGGGAAAAACTGCGGCGCGATCACGGTGGACGAAGCGCAGTCGCTCAGCGGTCTGACGCTCGCCGAGCTCCGTTCCGCGTCGTTCGTGAAGATCCTGGACGGCCGCAGAGCCAAATTGCCCTCTTGATCATTCCTTCCGGAGAGTAGCTTCAATCAGGCCGTGCGGTTCGTCGGTGGGCAGAAAAACCTCCGCGGGATTGTCCATTCCGAATGGTGAGAGGTCCACAAGATTGAAGTGTTTGTTCGGCAGCCGCAGATGAATCTCGCGGATGCGATCGAAGCTGTTGAGCACGGCTTCGCCCATCGCATAGAGTGTGTGCTGGAGAGAATGGCTATCGTGCTCGGCGAATGTCTCAAGCAGCGTTTGCCGGACGCCATGCCAAATGGGGCTGAACTCAGTTTCGTTTCCTTCATAGAGCCATTGAGCGTGGATGATGGTCGAGAGGATGCGGTTGCGATCCTCTTTTAGAGTGGTGTAGGGATCGCGCAGAAATCCATCGAAAGCGGATTTTGTCGTCTTCAGCACTGTCAAATCTTCGATGCCGGCACGGATCGCAGTACCTTCGCGGGTGCCGCTCAGCGCTGCAATGCGCTTCTCCGTCCCCGAGCGCGTGAACGTGAACGCACTCGGCTTGCCGCCGTGCGGCAGTCGCGACCAGAGATTTTCCGAGGCCTCAATCCCGACGCGCGACACTTGCGGGTTGTAAGTAAGGAAATGCTCGATCAGGTGCTGGCAGAAATCCTCGACTGCCTCGACGGGATATTGCCGCGCCAGCGCATACACCGTGTTCTTCATCGTGTCGGTCGGCAAGATTTTGCGATTGTCGCCTTTCGTGTGTGCCGCCTCGAAATCGCCTTCAAACCGGATCCCGAGCGTCAATTCCTTGATGTCGTGGCGGCCTTCCTGCCTCACCACGCGCAGCAAGCGGACGCGCGATTTTCCATAATTGTTTTCGCCGAACTTGATGGCCATGCGTCAGCTCCCGCGATACGTGGAATACCCGTAGGGGCTCAGCAGCAGCGGGATGTGATAATTCTGCTTCGCATCCCGCACGTGAAAAACGATGCTTACCTGCGGATACAGCCCCTCGATTTTGCGTGATTGAAAATATTGCTGCGTTTCAAACGTCAGGCGATAAATTCCCTCCGCCAGCGAGCCCGGCGCCAGAAGGTGCCGCAACCGCCCGTCGCCGTCTGTTGCGCCCCGGCTGAGCTCCTTCCATCCGCCGCCCGTTTTTTCGATCTCCAGGATCACCGGCACGCCTGCCGCCGGGCGTCCGATCGAAATATCCAGAACGTGCGTGGTTATCTCGCTCATGATTCGAGAAATTTCTCCAGTCGCAGCCGCGTGATCTTGCGCTGCTCTTCGGCGGCGTTGCGCAATTCTA
>Ga0187803_10001099_pt1 | contig 10589 bp, 11 predicted proteins | sample NC_wetland_sal_i_2_FD_132425 | JGI IMG/M metagenome (GOLD analysis project Ga0187803, IMG submission 132425) | Wetland sediment microbial communities from Neuse River Estuary, North Carolina, USA - Control_3 | ecosystem: Environmental > Aquatic > Freshwater > Wetlands > Sediment | place: USA...
GGAGAGGTGATGCGGCCGGATTCGACGTCGAGCAGGCGCGCGGCGTGGAGAACGATGACGTACGGAGGCGGAGCGGATTGTGGCGGCGTGGATTGTGCGGCGAGCGGAGAGCAAGAGAGAAGGGTGAGCGCAAAGATTAACGAGGTGCGAGACGTTTTCATGGGTGCGCGAGGGATTGTAGCATGGGGCGCGGGAGAGGGGGCAGGCCGGGTGTGTCAGGAGTCAGGCAAGAAATGGAGAAACGGACGGCAGAGTCATGAGCGTTTCAGGGGATGGAACCAGGATGGCAGGCAGCTGCGAAGTTCTTACTGCTTCAGCGCGGTGTTTCCGAATGTGCGAGTGATGATGTCTCGATAGAGCAGAATGCACGCAGGCAGTAAAAGAGAGAATGGTAACTGAAGTTCCTTTGGAAGGCGCTGAACAAAAAATAGCCACAGCACGGCGAAGGGAATCCATGCTTCCCTGATGGACAAAATTGATCTCCAAGCGCTCCTGGATTCCATATAGATATTTTAGGTGAGGAGATGGCGCGCACCAGGAAAACGGAAGACTGTGAGCCTTTTTCGTAAATAGCTGCGCAGGGGCATGGGAGCCGGGAGGTTATACAGTCACAAAATCCAGGAACACCGAAGGGAGAAGACCGTAGTTCCCTCCTCTGCTGGAGAACTAAAACTGGGTGAGATGAGGGGAAAATCGCGGGAAGATGCAAACGTTTTCGCTGAGATGCTTTTGCGTGCGCGGGCAGTGATCGCTAGCCCCGCTGGTTGCACCGGGGACAAACACAGTGCGAGGCGTGTTTACCGCCGAGCTTGCCACAGATTGGACAGGCACAATGCGAAAAGTGAGTTCCGCCCAGCTTCTGACAATGCGGACAGACACAATGGGAATAGTGCTCGCCGCGTAACTTAAAACAGACGGGGCAAACACAGTAGGCATGGTGTTTGCCACCAAACTTCATATCATTTCTGTCGAAGGGGTAAAGTTCGGGGGTGAATTCCACTTTCGCAGGTGCACGTGCTTTTTCTTTCAGTTCCCTCGTGCGCGTCATGGGAACCTCCTCTCGGATCTGCTTGCCGGACTGTGTCACATAACTGCCCTGGCAGATCGAGCGATGTCCTTTACCGTTGGCCAAGATAACCGCCGGCAAAAGTTCCCTGCTTGTAGCGTACTCGCAAGGCTCCCAGAAACATGTGACGGGGAACACCGGGGGTGGTGCGAGGAGCCGAATTTGGGGAAGCAGTGGAACGAAGAAAATTGCGGCTGGCGGCGTAAAGCCTGCCTGCGGCAGGTAGGCATGGGGCACAACCCTTCGCGGTTCAGGGTAAACGATGTTGTGCCCCTACGAAGAGAACCCAGGAGCCGGCAAGATGCCGGCGCTACAAATTGCAAGAGAAACCCAAGAATCGACAGATGCCGGGCATCCCGACAAAGAACGTCGGGCCCCCAAAAACCGGGGAAAGCCCGGCGCTACAAAAGCAAGAAAAAGAACACCGGGACGCAGAAGTCGCGAATAACCCTAGGATGGGGCACCCGGCGCGCGGAGAGTGCTCATCCGTAGAGGAATTCGTGCTTGTTGGGGAGGCTGCCGAGCTTGGGCGGCAGGTCGTCCATGGGCCCCATCCACTGGAGTTCGCGGTCGATGTCCGAGTGGAGGCGATATTTCTTCTGGACGGAGGCGATGGACGAGCCGAGGATGTCGATCTTCGACAAGTCATACTGACCGAGCCCCGTCTGGCCACAGTAGACAAGGTAGCCGGGCCACTGGCTGTTAATGCTCATGGCTTCGAGAGCAACGCGATCGGCGGCGATGTAGTCGGTCGAAGCGATGGCCAAGCGCGAATTCACCGGAGTGCCGGAGGTGGGGCCGTTGCCCTCCATACCTTCGTAGCCGTCGATGACGGTGGCGCCCCAGAAAGGCCGAATCTTCTGTGCGGTGAGGAGCATGTTGTATTGCATCTGGCGGACGCCGACGTGGTACTTGCGTTTATCGCTCCAGTGATCGTCGCCGGGAGCACCGTGCAGAGGCGCGCCCAACACCATATTCTTCACAGACAAGGAAGCGACAGCGGCGTTGTGGGTCTTCAGGACCGCGCAACAAATGATGTAGGCATCGGGATCGAAAAGCCGCGCAGCCAAACGAACGGGAGTAATGTGCAGGTCATAGTCAATCAGGGTGTGGGTCTCATATTTGGCTTCGCGATTGAGATCAACCAAGCTTAATTGGTGCGAGCGCCATTCCCTTTCCAGCGGCTTGTAGCCGAGGTTGGCGTAACCTTCGAGCGTGTCGCCAGCCGAGGATTCTGCAATCATCACGGGGCCACGGAAACGCGGCGCGAGGTAATCCAGAATTCCGTTGAGTGCGTCGACATGAGTGGATGCCAACTGCTTTTCGGTTGAGACATTGTTGGGCTTGATGATGACGTACTTCTTGCGCTGAAGCCCGGCCTTAAGCTCTGAATCGACGCTCAACAAGGCGTCGAAAACGTTTTTGCGCCGATTGTCACCGTGGATAAGCGCGACCTTGGAACGTTCCGCGTAGGGAAAGATGGGCGGCGCGGTGGTAGCGGGAGAGGTTGTTCCGGGCGAATCGAGGAGAGATAAGGGCGAGGCCATGGAAGTCTTGGAAAGCGCGAGTATGCCCGCAACCCCGGCAAGCTGGAAAAAGTGTCTGCGGGATGAGTCCACTGTGCCCTCCGTCACTGCCGACAGATATAGCAAGCGTATGTTCAGGGTAGTCGGTCGAATGGAGGATTCCTATGACCTACGACACAACGCGGCGAGGTTTTTTGTCCGCCAGCTTGGCGCTGCCCTTGGCGAGGGTGGGGGGCAAATTAGGACTATTTCAGTCCGAGAAGGTCTTGGCGGGCGCCAATTCCCCGGTTCAGCTGGATTACCGAACGCTTGGCAAAACGGGGTTGAAAGTTACGACGCTGGGATTCGGATGCATGATCACTTCCGACCCGAGCGTAATCACGCGCGCTGCAGACCTGGGAATCAACTATTTCGACACGGCACGCGGCTACCAGCATGGCAACAACGAGAAGATGGTGGGCGCAGCGCTGAAGGGGAGGCGCAAAGAGATCGTGCTGTCGACGAAGTCGGCCGCCGGGAATAAGGAGGCGGTGCTGCAGGATCTGGACACGAGCTTAAAAGAGCTGGGGACGGATTACGTCGACATCTGGTACCTGCACGCCAAGAACAGCCCGGGCGACGTTCGAGATGACCTGATTGAAGCGCAGCAAATTGCGAGGAAACAAGGAAAGATCCGGTTCGCTGGCGTGAGCACACATTCGGGCCAGAAAGAACTGTTGCCCTGGCTTGTACAGAAGGACGCGTTCGACGTGGTTCTGGCGGCATACAACTTCACGATGGATAGCGGGATGGAGCAGGCGGTGGAAGCCGCGGCCAAAGGCAATCTGGGCGTTGTGGCGATGAAGGTGATGGCGGGGGGATTCCGCACCTTGAAACCAGGAGATCCCACACTCGAGAAGCTGCACCGCGAGGGCGCCATGCTTTCGGCGCTGAAGTGGACGCTGAAGAACCGCAATGTGTCGACAACAATTCCGAGCATGACGGACATGGACCAATTGGACGAAAATCTGAAGGCGATGACACAGCCGTACGGCGGCGCGGACGAGAAGTTGTTAGCAACGAAGCTGGAGATCATCACGCCGCTGTACTGTAGATTGTGCGGAGAGTGCGAAGGGACTTGCGCGAAAGGATTGCCAATCCAAGATACGCTGCGGTTCTTGACGTACGCGGAGGGTTACGGGCAGTTCGCACTGGGCCGGGAACGGTTTCAGGAATTGCCGGTCGCGCAGAAGAGCGTTCGCTGCGGGGATTGCGCGGAATGCACGGTTACGTGCCGCCACGGCGTGCAGGTTTTTGCGCGCATGAGCCGCGCGCAAGAATTGTTTGCATGAGAAAGAAACTCGTACTGGCGCTCGTGCTGCTGTTTGGAAGCGCAGCGGGCGCGCAGGAATACCTCAACTGTGCACTGGTACCGGGATGGGAACAGTCCGGAACGAAGCGGGAGTACACCGCCGACACTCTCTACGAGTACATGGATGGCAATGCAGAAAGCTATCTGCTGTATGGATTCGTGCGGATGCAGGGCATCACCTGCACGTCTGGCCAGAAAAAGCTGGTGATCGATGTATCGGAGATGGAGGATTCCGACCTGGCGTACGGGATGTTTGCTTCGAACAGCGATCCGAACCAAGCGATCGCGAAGATAGCCATGGGCGGGCAAGTCCAGGTTAGACGCGCGAGTTTTGCGAAAGGAATATATTACGCGGAAATCGCCGCGAGCCCCGAAGGCGATCATACGGCTGCACTGCAGGCGTTTGCGACGAAGATGGAGGCGCTGCTGGAAGGGCGAAGCAGTCCGCCGGAGGCGCTGGACTGGTTTCCGGCGGAGAGCCGCGTGTCGGTCCGATTGGTTCCGGAGAGCGTGCTGGGGTTGCGACAGTTGAAGCGTGGTTACGTAGCGAAATACGCGCAAGGACAGGCATTCATCGTTCTGGAAGCGTCGCCGGAATCGGCCGCGACGGTATTCAAGAAGGTGCAGGCTCGTTTTCCCGAAGCATCACCCGCAAAAGTTGGGGACGAGGCGTTTCAGGCAAAGACTCAGTATCTGGAGGGAAGCTGTATTTTTCGGAAAGGACGCTATTTGGCGGGGTATGCGAACTTGCCGGAATCGGAAGAGGCAGTGAGGCGGGCCGAAAAGCTTGCCAGCCGGATTCCGTAAGAAGGTCGCGGTGGAGTACCCAAGTGACCGGTAACGCGACTAACAAGGAGCTAGCCAGCGCCTTCGATGTATTATTCCTGTACCGACGATGAAAAAGGGAAACTCAGAGTTCACCACATACCTCGCAATGATGGCTTGCCTGCTTGGCATTGTTGCGTCAGGGCTATGGTGGCAGAGGGAAACAAGGAAGAAGCAAGAATTGAGCTTGATCTACGGTATTGCCTGTGGCGGAGATCGCACGAGTTTCAACAAGCTCAGAGAACTAAAACCCTCTGAATCCACACCTCAGCTAGAACAGATGGCACTGGCCAGAGAAGAAGACTGCTTCGCCGAAACGAGGGTCGCGGCAATTGAGGCGCTCTCGTCGAGAGGGCTTCCAAACAAGGATGCACTTACCAGTCTTCTAGAAATTAATCACCCTTTCGTAGTTCGTCATGCGGCGGTCGAGGCCTTCATTCGGTACGGATGTGATGGACTTTGCATTGAGAATGCATTGGAGGCACTCAAAGCACTGTCGCGGGGACAAACTGCATCTGAAACAAAAGCAAATGCAGAAATCGAGAAGATGCTCGAAAAATCAGCACCTTCAACACAGGATCTCAAATCTCTGGAGCGATCGCGTCAGGATCTCAAAGAGCTGGAGCAACAAGCTCAGAACGATTATTTCAGATTGCTGCAAAACAATCCGTGCGAGGTACAAAAATTCCTGAAAGTAAAATACTCCTCAGATCATGAGTTCATTGGCTCCATTCAAAAGAAGGTGCCCGGATGTTGAGGGACAGAGCTGGTCAAGCAATCTGACTTCGATCCAAGCCAGTTGTGCCCGCCTAAGGCAGCTTGGCCGCCCAACAAGGTCCTGGTAAACGCTGCCAGCTCAACCGGTCGATGCAACACCATCCAATGCGTTGATTCGGCAATGCTTCCCCGGAAGAACCCATCTGTTTGGCTGTACTCGGTCAAAACCTAGCCAGGGTAGTGTTCCGGCTGATCTAACCTCACAGAGCGATTCTAGCCTTTGTTTTCACTGCAAGTTGGGTTCGAGCTGAGTGTTGCGTCGATCCATTGAGACCACCGCGCTAAACGGACGAGTGGGTACTGGACCCGTTCCAGGGCGAGGGCGGGGGAGCGGCAGGGCGAGTGATGCGAAGGAGATAAGCGTAAGAATGAAGGTTAGGTCTGAACGCCGACGAAGGGAACCCAGGATGCCGGGCATCCCGACAGAAACGGTCGGGCCCCAAAAACCGGGGTAAAGCCCGGCGCTACAAAACCTAAGAGAACGCAAGAGCCGGCAGGATGCCGGCGCTACAAAGGCCAGATTAACCCAAGAACCAGCCTGAAGGCTGGCCACTACAAAAGCAAGAAAACCCAGGATGCCTGGCATCCCGACAGAAACGGTCGGGCCCCCAAAAACCGGGGTAAAGCCCGGCGCTACAAAACCAAGAGAACCCAAGAGCCGGCAGGATGCCGGCGCTACAAAACCCAAGAGCAACCCAAGACGACGGGGTAAACCCGCCCCTCCTCAGGCAAACCAAAGAGGAAGGAAAGCCCAAGGCGGGAAGGTGCGAGGCGTTTTCACGGATGCGCGGGGATTGTAGCAAGGAGGGAGAAGCGGAGAGACGTGCGACTAGCGAAGAGACGTTCGATTGGGCCGCTTGCGGCGTTGAGTCCGAAGGCGATTGCGCCACAGGCATATTTTCCGACGGCGATCGCGCCCAACCGCTGAGGGGCGGCCATTGCAGAACCTTTGGAGTGGTCCGCAAGGCCAGCGGTTCGCGCCTGCATCGTACAAGAGATTGCCGGGGAAGGTCGACAAATTGATGAACAGACTAGGAACTTGGAGCGAAGGAGTCTGGCGTGCAGGGGGTAAACGTTGAGGTACGGATGAACGGGGAAAGCGGAAATGCGGGCTGGGGCACCGAAGATTCGGGTGAGCCAACTAAACAGGAGTTCGGCCAGCTGGGCTGGCCTCGCCCTCGCAAATGAGGCCTTGGCCGTCCTGTGATCCCAGCACTTCTTCCCGGATCAGAAACCGCCGGACGAGATCGGGCCTCGGTCCTTCCCCTACGGTGTAAGTGAGACGGACAAGAACTTCGCGCTTCAGAATTGGATGATATCGGACGACAGTGACAGTCTCTTCCCGCATAAACCTAGTCCTCGGAATTCCGGGGCTGGTTGCCGGACTTCGGGGCTGGGCCGGTTCGGTAACTTCCCATGGTGCATAGGGAGCACGTCCCGTACCGTTTTGTTTAAGAATCCCCGAGTCGAGGCAAGACATTGGCAGCAAGGAACATACGGGAGAAGCAGGTTGATTTTATTGCCGGCGCCGAAGTGCCAATTGGTGACATCCTCGGCATAAATGTGCAATTTGTTCGTAATTCGGCCAGTTTCTTCAGCTAACCGAAACTCCTGCTAAACGCGGAAAGCGGGCAAGTGGAGGCTAGTACCCGAGTATCGCGTGAGGCGACTTGCCGGGAGTTGGCTAAGCAGGACGGGCCGAACTACGTCCAGTGGAACCCAACTGGCAAGAGTAGGGACTCCTTTATCATTCAAGTCGAAGCGGGCCGCGTGGGAGACGAGTCGCATCAGGGTTCGGGTATTTTTTCTCGCGGAGCCATAGAGGAAAAATGATCCAGAGAATTGCGAGCAGCGCGATGCAGAGCCAACTGCCCTCGGGCCCGACACTTCCCCCGGTCAGCCAGGCCGGTCCGGCAAAAGTAGGATTGAAGAGATGACCCTTGGCGATCAAGCCACTGTTGGGCACGCCGTAGAAATACGTTTCGCCCCAGTCCCACGCAGCGTGAATTCCGATGGGCATCCAAAGATTCCCCGTGCGGCGCAGGATGAAGCAGTAAAGCAGGCCCGTAGCACCCGCCTCCAAAGCACCAACCGGACTCTCACCCGGATTGCTGTGGTGAATGAATCCAAAGAAAGCAGAAAGCAAAATCGCCGACGGCCAGAAGGTCATGCCAGTGGTCAGAGTAAAGAGTGGATAGCCCCGAAAGAAGAATTCTTCGAAAAAGCCGACGAACAGAAAAGCCGCGGCCCACATCGCGCCATACTTCCAAATCTCGAGCCCGTGTAGACTGATGACGCCGAAGCGGTAAACGCCGGCAAGCCGCATGCTCAGCATCAACGCGGAAATAAACCCGAAGCCAAACACAAGTCCAAGCCAGAATTGGCTGCAAAGAGCTCTGCGGAAGGGCAAACCGTAGTCTGCAATTTTGCGATGCTCAATTCGCGACATCACCCAGCTAGCGAACAGAACGACGAGGAACGCCACTACTTCATTATTGAGCAAGGACCGAGGTTCAAGTGACGATTGAGGCGGACTCGCCCGCTTGGTCGAGTGTGCCAGAAGACTCAGACCTGCGATGAGGCCAATGAAAATGGAGAGAAAGATTACAAGACGCCAGAGAGCGCGAAGACCACGAGGACCAAGGAACAAGGAGCCTACGAGTTTGGCGAAACGCCCCGGTAGCGCTTGTGGCTCCGGAGAGAGGACAGGCGGAGATTCAATCTCTGGCGGCTGCGATGAGGCAATGGGCATTTTTTCGGTCATGGGAGCTAATGAACTCCAATCCGAAGGGCCAGGACACAATGAGTTGTAACACAAGAAGAAGGCCGAGTTTCAACTGAAGAGATTATCCCGGTTCCATTACCCACTTGTCTCATCAGACGGGTGATCTCAATGGGCCGACGCAACACTCAGGTCGAACCCAACTTGCATGGAAAACAAAGGCTAAATCGCTCGCCAGGGTTAGATCAGCCGGAACACTACCCTGAGTAGGTTTTGACCGAGTGCAGCCAAACAGATCACTTCGCCTGGGGAAACATTGACGAATCCACGGATTAGATGGTGTTGCACCGACCGGTTGAGCGCGCAGCGCTACTCGGAAAAGTGGATACTGGGAGGAGCTTGGACAGTTAGCCGAGTGACCGGGAGTTGATGCAGTTCGCCCGAGTTGCGTGTTACCCGGGGGAAAGTCGCATGCATAAGATTACGAGGAGAACTCCCGGTGCGCGCGGTTGAGAAGACGCCGGTTGGTGAACACCTGAGCGTATCCGAGGCCGAGGCACAGGAACAGCAGGGCAATTTCAAATGGGGTCCCTTTCCTATCGGTGTTCCACCAATCGGACAAGTTCGGACGGATCGCCAGTGCCAGGGTTTGGAGGGCGAAGAGTGCAACGAGAAAGCCGAGATGGCGCCAAAGCAGGCGAGAGACCTGGGTCCGGACCGCGGGGCACGTGAATATGTAGGGAGGGAGCGTCTTTCCGGTTTTGCTGCCCGTAGCGGCGAACGTGAAGAACACCGCGACGATCGTGTAGATAATCGCCGACGCCTCTTGGACTCCATAGGGCCTTTTCATCAGCAGGAGAAATATCGGCACGCTGCCAACTGTCCAGGAGAGGAACAGCGTCGCCAGCAAGACAAAGCGTGCAAACGAGAAGGGAGCACCCCGGCAGGGGTCGGAGCATGGCCACGGTTGCGCCGCACGCGGTCGAGGCTCGAAAGAGACAACGCGGCCGACAGGGATGGCGCGGCTTCGCTGATCGTTCTTCGCATAGGAGCGGTTGGAGGAGACAACGTCGACAATGAGTTTGTCGCACTCGTCGTTGAGACGGAGAATGTCCGCCGTCAAACACTCACCGTCGTCAAGGGTGAGGACCGCGACCGTGCCCACGTCGATTTCGTCCAGCCACTGTGGGAGTTCTGCATCCGCCATTTTGCATAGTATACACAACTAGGTCTTGGTAAACGCAGTAATCGGAAAAGTGGGTAAGGAGAGGAACTCCGACGGTCAGCCGAGTAGTCAGGCGTTCGGACCACGGGTGAGGTGTTGCTTCCGGACATCGCAGTTAATAGAACGCGGGAAACGAGATGGCACTTCGAGCGATTCTAGACTAACCTACGACAACTTCAGCATGGTCCGCGGAAATGTCGCCGAAAGCCTGGGTTACGAAGGCAGGAACGAAGTTGGCTTTCGGGGGCGCGGCGCGGCTTGCTTCGGAGGCCATCTATGAAACGTCGAGATTTCGTCAGCGATTTTCTGGTCAGTGGAGCGTTGATCAGCACCAGCGGAGCGGCCATCGCGCGACAGGCCGGCGCTCCGCCTCAAGGCGCCCGGCCGGCTACGGCCGAAGGCGTGTTCCTCGAGCGCCCCGCTTCGGGCAAACCTTATGCGGGCAAAGTTCTCGCGGCGATCCAGCCCCACACCGACGATATCCCCATTTTTGCAGGCGGCACGGTGGCCAAACTGGTCAGCGAAGGCTACACGGGCTACCTCATTCGCACGACGAACGATGAAATGGTGGGGTCCGGCACGACTGGCCAACGCGTTTTAGATAATGAGCGGGACACTGAAGCGGTTGCAAAAGCGCTTGGCCTGCAAAAGGTTTTCAACCTGGAATATCGCAATCACCAGATGGACGAAATCTCACGCGTTGAACTGCGGGCGCGACTCATCCATCTTATTCGTCAACTGAAGATCGACACCATTGTTTGCTACGATCCCTGGGGAATCTACGAAGAAAATCCCGACCATTACGTGACGGCGCAAGTGGTGGAAGCGTCTTGCTGGATGGCGGGCATGGACCTTGATTATCCCGAGCAAGTCGCGGCGGGCCTGCAACCGCACGCCGTGCAGGAAAAATACTATTTCGCGCGCGGGCCGCAAATCGTCAATCGCGTTGTCGACATATCTCCGTGGATCGATCGCAAAGTGGAAGCCAATCTGGCGAACAAAACGCAGGGGCCTTGCGGGGAAAACGGCGCTCGACTGCGCGCCAAACTTGCCAGCCGGACATTGCGGCTGCCTGTACTCGGCGGCGATGACGACAC
>Ga0187803_10001100_pt1 | contig 10588 bp, 9 predicted proteins | sample NC_wetland_sal_i_2_FD_132425 | JGI IMG/M metagenome (GOLD analysis project Ga0187803, IMG submission 132425) | Wetland sediment microbial communities from Neuse River Estuary, North Carolina, USA - Control_3 | ecosystem: Environmental > Aquatic > Freshwater > Wetlands > Sediment | place: USA...
CCTTCGTCGACCGCATGCCAGAGAATATTTCGGGAAATCCAGACTAGCGGGCGCACAATCACGGCCAGGTACAGTTCGTCGATAAAATATTTTCCGGAGAGAAGCTGGTACGGAGCGGGAAACGAAGACGCCAGCTACTTCGGTGTTTTCGGGCTCTTGATATAGAGCCACCACGCCAGCAGGAAGCCGAGAAGTCCGGCAATCACGGGTGCGCCGATAAGCGCCTGCAAAATGTCCCCGCCGCCTCCAGAAGATTCGGCTGCCGCAGTGGCAGGCTCCGCGCCGCTGGCTACCACGGGCGCAAGGAAATGCTGGAAGTAATTCACGCCGCCCATGAGTTGCGGCGCGGCCATCCATCCGCCGCAAACGGAAAGAATCGCCAGGATGATGAGCGGAACCGTCATGCTCTTCGGGGATTCGTGCACGTGCACTTTGCGCTCGTCGTACTGCGGTTTTCCGAAGAATGTCAGGAACAACAGGCGGAACATGTAGAATGAAGTGAGCCCTGCAGTCAGAACTCCGAGGCCCCAGAGGACCGGGCTCACGCGCTGCGCTTCGTTCAGGATTTCGTCCTTGCTGAAGAATCCGGAAAAGCCCGGCGCGCCCGCAATCGCCAGCGTGGCCATCAACATCGTCCAGAACGTGACCGGAATTTTCTTGCGCAGGCCGCCCATCTTGCGCATATCCTGCTCGCCGCCCATGGCGTGGATCACGCTGCCCGCAGCGAGGAAGAGCAGTCCTTTGAAGAAGGCGTGCGTCATCAAGTGAAAAATGCCCGCGCCAAACGCGCCCACACCGCAAGCCAAAAACATATAGCCAAGCTGGGAAACGGTCGAGTAGGCGAGCACTTTTTTGATATCCGTTTGCACCAGGCCGATCGTCGCCGCAAACAGCGCCGTCACGCAGCCGATCACGCCGACCGCCTGCATGGCCACCGGCGCGTTCAGGAAGATCGCGTGAGAGCGCACGACCATGTACACGCCCGCCGTCACCATCGTCGCCGCGTGGATCAGCGCGCTGACCGGCGTCGGGCCTTCCATCGCGTCCGGCAGCCAGACGTAGAGCGGAAGCTGCGCGGATTTCCCAGCCGCGCCGACAAAGAGGAGCAGCGCGATCAATGTAAGCGTGCCGATCTGCCCGGCGGGATCCGCAGTCATGGCGGCAGCTCGCGGAAGCACGGTTGCGAAATCCAGCGTGCCGAAGGTGCGGAAAATCAGGAGCACGCCGAGCAAGAATCCGAAATCGCCGATGCGGTTCACCCAGAATGCTTTGTTGCCGGCGTTGGTGGCGGATTGTTTCAAGAAGAAAAAACCGATCAGCAGGTAGCTGCACAGCCCCACGCCTTCCCATCCGACAAACATCAGAAGGTAATTGGCTGCCAGGATGAGCACGAGCATGAAAAACATGAACAGGTTGAGGTAAGAGAAAAATCGGCGATAGCCCGGATCTTCATGCATGTATCCGGTGGAATAGATGTGGATCAGCCAGCCCACTCCGGTGACAACCAGGAGCATGATTACGGTGAGCTGGTCCACCTGCAGCGCGAAGTCGGCCTGAAATCCCCCGGCGGAAATCCAAGTGAAATAGGTTTTGATCCAGGGAATTTGGTCGGGAGAAAGCGAAAGGAATTCGCGCACCGCTTCGAGCGCAGCGAGAAAGGCCAGGGTCGTCGAGGAAAGCGCGACGGCTGAAATGACGTTCTTCGGCCAGCGCCCGCCAAAAATTCCATTGGCGGCGGCGCCCGCGAGCGGCAGGAGCGGGATGATCCAGAGATATGAGAGAACAGGCATCAGTCTTTCAGCGAATCCACGTTTTCCACGTTGAGCGTTCCCCGGTTGCGGTGAATGAGGATGATGATCGCCAGGCCCACGGCTGCTTCGGCCGCGGCCACCACGATCACGAAAAAGACGAACACCTGTCCCTGCAACTGGCCGAGCAAACGGCTGAAGGATACGAATGCCAGATTGACGGCGTTGAGCATCAGCTCAATGGACATGAAGATGGTGAGAATGTTGCGCTTGAAGATAAACGCAATCACTCCCAATCCGAACAAGACTGCGCTGAGCACCAGATAATATGAAGTCGGAACCACAACTCCCCCAGAGTTTCGAGCCGAAGCGATTCGGCGTTAGTCGGACTCTTCGCGGCGCGCCAGGACCAGGGCGCCAAGCAAAGCGATCAAAATCAAAAACGACGTCAGCTCAAACGGAAATACGAATTCGCGGAAGAGCAGCGATGAAAGTTCGCGCGTGGACACCATCTCCTCCGGGGGCGTTCCGAGGTGCGCAGTGGCCCGCCCAATCCAGTAGGCCACTTCCACGAGGAACGCAATTCCGAGCGGCACGCCCACAAAACGCGCCAGGCGGCTCACGTTCGAGCGCTCCTCCTCCCCGGCGTTGAGCAGCATGATGACAAAAATGAAGAGCACCATGATCGCGCCGGCATACACAATGATCTGGACGGCGGCGACGAATTCCGCGCCTTGCAGCAGATATAGCCCCGCAAGAGCGACCATGACGACGATCAGCGATAGCGCGCTGTGTATCGGGTGCCGCTGCACGATTAGGCTGAGCGCCCCCGCCACAACCACGGCCGCGAGGATCAGGAACATCGCGATTTGCGGCGTGATCATCTTTTCCCTCGGTGCGCTCCTCGGTGTCTTGCTCGGAGTGCTCCCTGATTCAACATCTTCATGGACTCGAATCTCATGGTTGTGTCAGTACGATCGCCAGGCTCGTAATCACCACGTTCACGATTGAAAGCGGGAGCAGCACCTTCCAACCGAAATTCATCAATTGATCGTAGCGGAAACGCGGAAGCGTGCCGCGCACCCAAACGTAAATAAACAGGAAAATCGCGATCTTCAGCAGGAACCAGAATGGGCCCTGCACAAATTCAATCACTGCGGGCAAGCCGAATAATACTCCAAGCCCGAACAGAACCACGCCCAAAAACGGCAGTACCACGCGTCCAAAGATGGTGATGTAGCGGACGCCGTGCGCGAACAGCGCGATGCCCGCCAGTGCGAAGGCCGCGGCCGGAATGTAGTGCGTCCACGCGAACAGCGAATTCTGCGGGAACGGCGAAAGCCATCCGCCAAAAAACAAAATCGTCGCGAGACATGAAACCGTAATCATGCTGGCATATTCCGCCATGAAGAACATGGCGAATTTGAAGCTGGCGTATTCGGTGTGGAAGCCGGCGACAAGCTCGGATTCCGCCTCCGCAAGATCGAATGGGGCGCGATTGGTCTCCGCCACCGCGGCGGTGAAAAACAAGAGGAAACCCAGCACCTGCGGCATGGGCGCGCCGATCAGATTCCATCGCGGCACGAATCCCCAATGGAAGCCTTGCTGCGAGGTCACGATTTCGCTCAGATTGAATGTTCCGGCCATCAGGATCACGCCCACGACGGACATGGTCAGCGCGAGTTCGTAGCTGATCATTTGTGCCGAGCTGCGCAGGCCACCGAGCAGCGGGTATTTGCTGTTGGACGACCAGCCCGCCAGCGCCACGCCGTATACTCCCATCGACGTGATCGCAAACAAAATCAAGAGGCCGATGTTCAGATTCGTGATGCCCGTCGGCGTCTCCTGGCCAAAGATTGTCAATCCCTTCGGGCCAAAGGGAATTACGGCGATCGACGTGATGGCGAGAGACATCGCCAGAAACGGCGCGAGGTAATAAGCGAATTTGTCCGCGCCCGCGGGCGTCACGTCTTCCTTGAACAGAAATTTAACGCCATCGGCCAGCGGCTGCAGCAACCCGTGCGGGCCGACGCGATAGGGTCCCCACCGCGCCTGGATGTGCGCCACGACTTTGCGCTCGAACCAGGTGAGATAGGCGAGAGCCGTCAGGAGCACGAAAAGCAAGACGACCACTTTTGGCAACACGACGACCAGAAGCGGATGCTGCGCGGCGAATTCGTTCACGTGCGCGCCTCCACTTCCACTACTTCGGCTGCTTCCGGGAGGGAACGAACCATCGTGCAGTAGCGGCTCAAACTGCCGCTGGTGAATAGCGTGTCGCCCGAGGAAAAGATGGAGCCGACCGGAACGTCGAAGTTCGGGTTTCCGTTGGCGGAGGAAACGGGCGAGGTGCGCTCCGCCTCTCCAAGCAGCAGAGTCGCCATGCCAAGGTTGTAGCCGGGCACAGATTGGCGAATTTCGTCGAAAACCGCTTCCGGCGTGCGGTGCCGGATCGCCTGTCCGAGCCCGCGCAGCCCCAGTTGGTAGGAGAGGATCCGCAGTATATCGAAATCTGACCGAGTGCCCATGACGTCGCCGCCCTTGCGGACGAGTTGCACTTCGCCGGCGCTATTGGTCATCGTCCCGTTCTTCTCGTATGCGGCGGCGGCCGGCAGGACGATGTCCGCAAGTTGCGCGGTCTCCGTGAGGAACAGGTCCTGAACGATGAGCAAGTCGAGCTTCCCCAGGCGGCCAGTTGAGGAAATGCCAAACGTTTTTACCGGGTTCGCGCCGACAACGTACAGCGCACGCAGCTCCCCTTTGGCCGCGGCGGCGAGCATCCCGCGCGCGTTCATTCCAGGCTTATCCGGGAGCTTCGCTTCCCACAGTTTGCCAAATTTCTTGCGCGCTTCCGCGTCCGTGACGGAAACGTAGCCGGGGAGCATGTCCGGAAGCTGGCCCATGTCCGCCGCGCCGCGGGAATTCGCATAATCGCCGAGCGCCATGTAACGCGTTTGGCCGGGGAGGGAAGAACCAAATTTTACGAGGTCGCGAATCGCGGCGCCCGTCAGTTCCGCGCCGAAGACAATGACGACATTGCTCTCTTTTTCGAGCGAGGCCTTGAGCGAAGCAAGACGCTCAATTGTCCCCGCATCAAGCTGCGCTTCGCCGCCTGCGAGCCACCGCACAGCGGTCGCCTCGCGGCCATCGGGCACTTCGGCAAATCCAGTGGCCTTGCGGAGCAGCTTGATGGATTCTGAATTGACGATGTACAGGCGCGCGCCCCGATGGCGGATGGCGGAACGAATTTGCCAGGCGACGAGGGGGCTCTGTTCGGTTGGATCGTGCCCAACGAGCAATACCGCGTCCGCCTCGTACAGCTGGGTCATCGTGGCGCCCGCGGTTCCAGCTCGGGCGCCGAGCGCGGCGATCAGGCTCGCATAATCGGCCGTACGATGATGATCGATGTTGTTCGTGCCGATGGAGGCGCGTGCGATCCCCCCCAGCAGGTAATTCTCTTCGTTCGTCGTGCGGTTCGAGCCGATGAAGCCGATCGAGTCCGGACCGGAAGTTTTGTGCACATCAGCGAGGCGGCGCGAAACTTCGGCCAGGGCGTCTTCCCAGCTTGACGGCACGAGCTTGCCGTCGCGGCGAACAAGGGGAAGTTTCAAGCGCTCAGGATGCTTCGTGAAATCAAATCCGAAGCGGCCTTTCACGCACAGGAAATCCTTATTGAATCCGGAGAGGTCGCGGTTGTTGGCGCGCAAGATTTCATTGTTGCGCACGCTCAGCGTAGTCTTGCAGCCGTTTGAGCAATGCGTGCAGACCGTCGAGACGTAGGTCATTTCCCACGGGCGCGTCTTGTAGCGGTACGTTCCGCTTGTAAGCGCGCCGACGGGGCAGATGTCGATGCACATGCCGCACTCTTCGCAATCGAGATGGTCCTCGCCGTTCGGAATGATCACCGATTGCGAGCCGCGAGCGCCAACGCCGAGCGCCTTGACGTCCATGCCTTCGTCGCACACGCGCACGCAGCGGAAACACAAAATGCACCGTGGCGCGTCGTAATATACCGCTTCGGACCACTTCTGCTCGGGCTGGTGGCGCTTTTCCTCATTGAAGCGGCTCTTATCCGCTCCGTAGGTAAAGACCATGTCCTGCAATTCACATTCGCCGCCTTTATCGCAGACGGGACAATCGAGCGGATGGTTGGCGAGCAGAAATTCCAGCATGCCCTTGCGCGCTTCATGCACTTGCGGCGTGCTAGTGCGGACGACCATGCCGGGCATGGCGACCAGAGTGCATGCGGTTTGCAGCTTGGGCGCTTTTTCCACTTCGACTAAACACATGCGGCAGGCCGCCTGGAGCGAAAGACCAGGAAAATAGCAGAACGAAGGGACTTCGATGCCCATGCGCCGAGCGGCCTCGATCACCAGCGTCCCCGGCGGGACGGTGACGTCGCGGTCGTCAATCTTCAGCGTGATCTCTTTTGAATCTGCCATTTTGTCCCGGGATCCTCAGCGGACCGCGGCCATGACGTCGGCCGGTCTGTACGGACATTTTCCGGAAAGATGTTCTTCAAATTCATGCCGCCATTTCTTGACGATGCTGATCGTGGGCATGGCAGCGGCGTCCCCCAGCGGACAGAACGTGCGGCCCAGCATGTTTTTCGCCAGATCGCCCACAAGGGTGATGTCTTCCGGGCGGCCGAAGCCGGAATGGAAGCGGTCCAGCATCTTGCGCAGCCAGCCTGTGCCTTCTCGGCAGGGAATGCACCACCCGCAGGACTCGTGCGCGTAGAAGTGCATGATGCGCCGCGCGAGGTCAACCATGCAGGTGTCTTCGTCGATCACCACGAGGCCGCCCGAGCCGAGCATCGAGCCCGCCTTGGCGACAGAATCGTAATCCATGTTGATGTTGATTTCCTCGGCGGTGAGTAACGGACAGGAACTGCCGCCGGGGATGACGGCCTTGAGCTTCCTCCCGTTTCGCATCCCGCCGGCTACGTCTTCGATGATCCGGCGCAACGGGAACCCCATTGGCAATTCATAAATGCCGGGCTTGTTGACGTGGCCGGAGACGCAGAAGAGGCGGGTGCCTCCGTTTTTCGGCGACCCGAGGCCCGCGTACCATTCGCCTCCTCGCCGCAGAATTTCCGGGACGGAGGAGAGCGTCTCGACATTGTTGATCACAGTCGGCGATCCGTACAGCCCGACGACGGCGGGAAAGGGAGGCCGAATGCGCGGATAGCCGCGCTTGCCTTCGAGCGATTCCATCAGCGCCGATTCCTCGCCGCACTCGTACGCACCAGCTCCGGTATGCGTGACGAGGTCGAAATCGAATCCGCTGCCAAGAATATTCTTGCCGAGGTAGCCGGCCTTGTAGGCTTCCTCGATGGCTCCGTCCATGATGTCCAGCACATAGCGATACTCGCCGCGAATGTAGATGTATCCCTGGTGCGAGCCGACCGCGCGTCCGGCGATGACGATGCCCTCGATCAGCTGATGGGGCATCATTTCCATCAGCGGGCGGTCCTTGCAGGTGCCGGGCTCGCTCTCATCCGCGTTGCACAAGACGTATTTGGGCTTGGCCGATTCCTTGGGCACAAAGCTCCACTTCATGCCGGCCGGAAATCCCGCGCCGCCGCGCCCGCGCAGATTCGACTTCTTCACTTCGTCGACCACCTGCTCCGGAGTCAATTCCTTGAGCGCGCGCTCCATCCCTTTGTAGCCGTCGTTCGCGACGTAGACTTCCAACTTGTGAGAGTCCTTGACGCCAAACAGGCGGCTGATGACCGGCACTTCGGCGGGATGCCGTTCTTTCACGGAACCCGTAATCGGCGTGGAGGTCTGCGGCTTTCTCCCGGCTTCAAGTGACTCGAAAATCTGCGTGGTGCGTTCGATGGTGAGATTTTCGTAAAAATCGTAGTTCACCTGCATGGCCGGTGCGCCGGTGCAGGCGCCGAGGCACTCGACTTCCTCGAGCGAAAAGACGCCGTCCGCGGTGGTTTCTTTGTGGCCGATTTCCAGCTTCTTCCGAACGAACTCATAGAGCTTGTTGCCTCCGCGAAGCATGCAGGAGACATTGGTGCAGACCTGAACGTGGTATTTTCCAGCCCGCTGGCGGTGAAGCATCGAGTAATACGCCATCGTCTCGGTCACCTGCAGCCTGTTCAGTCCGAGCCGGCCGGCGATTTCTCCGATCATTTCGTCGCTGACGTAGCCGAACTGATCCTGCGCGTAGAGCAGCATGGGGATCAGCGCCGAACGCTTCACCGGGTAGCGGTTTTCGAGCGTCTGGAATTTAGCTTCCAGTTGCGGAGGCAAATTCATCAGCGGTCAATCTCCCCGAGGACAATATCGAGCGTCCCGATGCTGGCAATCGCATCGGCCACCAGGTGACCCTCGACCATCTTTTGCAGGGCCTGCAGATTCACAAACGAGGGCGTGCGCATTCTCATTCGGTAGGGCTTTGGCGAACCATCGCTGGCAAGGAAGCAGGCCAATTCGCCGCGGGGCGATTCGATGCGCTGGTAAACCTCGCCGGGAGGTGGCGCGAATCCTTCCGTAAAAATCTTGAAGTGGTAAATCAGCGCTTCCATTTCCGTCTTCATTTTTTCGCGTTGCGGTGGAACGATTCCGGGCGCGTCGGCTTTCACAGGACCTTCCGGCGGAATTTTCTCCAGCGCCTGGCGGACAATTTTCAGGCTCTCGCGCATTTCCGCGACGCGGCACAGGTAGCGAGCATAACAATCGCCTTCCGAGCGCATAGGCACTTGAAAATCGAATTCGTCGTAGCTTGAGTACGGAAAATACTTGCGCACATCGTAATCGACGCCGGAGCCGCGCAGCGAGGGGCCGGAAACGCCCATTGCAATCGCATCTTGCGCGCTCAGCACGCCCACGCCTTGCGTCCGCCCGATCCAAATCCGGTTCTTGGTCAGCAATTCTTCGTACTCATCGAACCGGGAAGGGAAGGTCTGGACAATTTTCTGGACGCGATCGGTCCAGCCCACCGGGGGCTCAAGCGCGAGTCCGCCAATGCGGAAGTAGCTGGTCATCATGCGCTGGCCACTGACGAGTTCAAAGATCTTGAGAAGTTCCTCGCGCTCGCGGAAGCAATAGAGGAACACCGACATCGCTCCCAGGTCGATCGCGTGGGTGCCGAGCCAGACCAGGTGTGAGCCGATACGTGTGAGTTCGGTCAGAAGCACGCGGATGTATTGCGCGCGTTTGGGAACTTCGAGGTCGAGCAATTTTTCGACCGCCAGGCAGTAGGCCAGATTGTTGGACAGTGGCGCGAGGTAATCCATGCGGTCGGTAATCGTGATGGCCTGCGAATACGTCAGCGCCTCGGCGGTTTTTTCGATGCCCGTGTGCAAATAGCCGATATCTACGTCTGCCTTGATGATATTTTCTCCGTCCAGTTCCAGGAGCACGCGCAACACGCCGTGCGTCGACGGATGCTGCGGGCCCATGTTGAGGACCATGGTTTGTTCGGGGCCGGTGGCGGTTTGTACGGTGGTCATGGCGCAGGATCGCTAGTCTCAGACTCGGAAATCAGCGAGGGCCCTCCACGGGATAATCCTTGCGGAGAGGGTAGCCTTCCCAATCATCGGGGAGCAGCATGCGCCGCAGATTGGGGTGCCCTTCAAACCGAATGCCCAGGAGGTCAAAAATCTCACGTTCATGCCAATTCGCGGTCGGCCAAACGGATACGACCGATTCGGTCACAGGATCTTCGCCGGGCAAGCGAACCCGCAGGCGAACGGTTTGGCGTTTTGAGAGCGACAGCAGATGATAATTCAGCTCGAAGCGGGGCTCGATCGGAAACCGGTCGACGCCTGTCACGTCGGAAAGGAAAGTGAACGCCAGGTCGGGATCGGAAATCATGAATTCGGCGAGGGGCCGCAAATGTTCGCGATAGATGACCACTGTCAGCTCGCCGCGAAAAGAACTCACTCCCGCAACGGCTTCGGGCCGCCAGCCGCGGATTTTCGCGATGATGGGATTTTGCTCGAGGTCAGGTGTCTCCGTCACGAAGTCCGGTCCCGGCGTGCGGCTGGGCGATTCCAGTCGAGCGCGCCTTTCTTCCAGAGATAGAAATAGCCAACCAGAAGGATCCCGATGTAGAGGAGCATTTCCACGAAGCCAAACCACCGCAACGACCTGAAAATAAAGGCCCATGGATACAGGAAGATGGCTTCCACATCGAACAAAATGAATATGATTGCGACCAGATAAAACTTCACGGAAAACGGCTCGCGAGCATCGCCTGTCGGCGTGATGCCGCATTCGTAGGCCTGCGATTTCACCTTGGAAGGGCGTCTCCAGCCCACGACCGAGGAAAGCGTAAGGAGAATGCCAGCAAGCGCCATCGCCAGGATGAGGTGTAAAAGTAGCGGCGCGTAAGCTTGGAGGTCGTTTCCTGTCATCGGAGCACAAGCTATAATAGCGATGAAGCGGCAAGCGGTCAAATGAACGCGAAAGATTGTTCGGTATTTTCTTTGAACCAGTTTCAGATCAGAGTGGAGCGCGTCACCATTTGTGTATGGGAAAGGCTGGCGGTCCAATGAACTTCGGCTTTAACTCGAACGTTCGCGTGGGAGACGCTATCTATCACGTGCAAACGGAGGACCGTGGCCCTTCGCATCCCTTCCTCGATACGGTCGTGTACATGGCTGGCCGTGTGGTTTATAAGCGCAGCACCAGCTACGAGAAATTTGCCAGCGGAGTTTATGCGGAGACCCTCGCGCAAAAGCTGCACGAGCGCCTGGCGCAGCAGCATCGTGAAGTGATTGCCGAACTCGAGGCAGGAACTCTGCCGATTCACGGAAAAGAGAAACCGCGTCGGGCAGCGGAGAAAGCGGACGCTCAAGAGGGGCTCGAATTGCGCCTCAG
>Ga0187803_10001101_pt1 | contig 10584 bp, 8 predicted proteins | sample NC_wetland_sal_i_2_FD_132425 | JGI IMG/M metagenome (GOLD analysis project Ga0187803, IMG submission 132425) | Wetland sediment microbial communities from Neuse River Estuary, North Carolina, USA - Control_3 | ecosystem: Environmental > Aquatic > Freshwater > Wetlands > Sediment | place: USA...
CATCGCGGCCGAACGCCGCCTGCGCGCGATCAACTCAGGAGTTCGCATCGAAGGCATCGTCGCAGACATCACGCCGAAGAATGCCCTCGAACTTCTTTCCGGATTCCCTGTCATCCTCGACGGCACGGACAATTTCGAAACACGGCTGCTCCTGAATGACGCGGCCATCTCACTCACCGTCCCCTGGATCTATGCCGCCGCGGTCGGCAGCTATGGCGTGACCATGACGATTCGTCCCGGCGACACGCCCTGCCTTGCCTGCCTGCTCGAAGCCGGACAAGAATCCGCAGCGCTGGGCGCCGAAGCCACCTGCGATACTGCCGGCGTACTCAACGCCGCTGCCGGCGTGATTGCTTCCATCGAAGCGGCGGAAGCTACAAAAATCCTCGCCGGAAAGACGGAAGCGCTGCACGGCCGCCTGCTCTCCTGCGACGTTTGGAGCGGCAGGTTTCAATCCGTCCGCGTGGCCCGCAATCCGGATTGCCGGGCTTGCGCCCGGCGCGTTCTCACCTACCTCGAAGGGGAAGCGCAGCCACACATCACCATGTGCGGCCGCGATTCGGTGCAAATTCACGACCGTAGCCGCAAACTCGACCTCAGCGACCTCAGCCGGCGGCTTGCCGGCGCCTCCGCTGCGGAGGTACGGAACAACGAATTTCTTCTTCGCTTCCGCGTTCCACCCTACGAAATGACGGTTTTCGCCGACGGCCGCGCCATCATCAAGGGAACGAAGGATCCCGCCGTGGCGCGCTCGCTCTACGCCCGCTACATCAGCTCGTAGTGAATTGGAAATGATTTCGAAGAAGCGCTAGCCGACAAAGCGGCGTGCGGCAGATTGCCGCATGACGGCGCGATCAATGTTTTCCCGGCAGTTCATCAGGGTGAGTAGCGTGCTCAGGATGCGCGCCTTGATTTCATCGGACATGGGATAGCCGCTGGTGGCCGTGCGGACCAGCGTCTCGCCGCGCGCAGCGATTTTCTGCATGAATTCATTGTGGCGTTCGTGGCTATTTTTTCCCAGGGCCGACTCGCGGCGCATCTCGGCGCATTCCTGCTCGATGAAAAGCGTGAAATGGAGAATACACATGTGCTCGGCGGCAAGCCCCGCCGGCACTCCTATCTTGCAGCCTTTTGCAGTGCAAATTTCTGGCACAGGCACACCCGTTCAAGAGCTTCTGTCTTTTAGCATCTTCCACAGGCGAATTCCAGTGACCGCATCCGGCCCGTTTCCATCCAGATATCAGCCGCCACGCCGGCGCGGGCGATGCTCGGAAAAATCCCACACAACCTCTGTATCGCAGTATCCGGCTAACGCGAAAAAAAGAGGCGAGACGCGTCCTCCCGTCTCGCCCATTCTGATTTTTACCAGCGTTAAATTAAGGTGTTACCGTCAGCCCGCCCGGCGCATTGGGCGCCGCCGGATTTTGTTCGCCGGTCTTGAATGGCGTCCAGGGCCCTGCGTTCATGTCGCGCAAAATCGGCGACATCCATTTGTACTCCGGATGCTCGCTGATAAATTTTAGGGCGTTGAAATTTGTTCCGCAGGGATGTCCCATCCGCGCGATAAAGCTCATGTCTTTGGTCATGCGGCTGTCCGTCACTTTTCCCTGCACCGCGCCCATTGGTTCGTATGGCTTCACGTCCCAGGCGGGATCGCCTTCCGTCGAAGCGTCACCGTGCCCGCAGAGCGTCCGGTGGTTGGCTTCCGTTTTTTTCGCGTACGAATCGAAATGGTCGGAGATGAATGCCTCTGCGAGCGCTGCATCAATGTTCCCTTTGCTCGGCTTCATCAACTGTTCCCAGCGGACGCGCCGGGCGTTCGGTGAGGTTGCCAGGTTCGTTGGGTCAAACGTGGTGTCTTCCTTGATCACTTCCGGGTCGCTCGGAAAATTCGAGCCGACAAAATATCCGTCCTTGGTGCGGTAGAGCTTCGTCTTTTTCAATCCCAGCTCGAATTGCGCGATCTCGCCGGTCTTGCGGTCGCCGAGCAGCCAGTCGTTGGCTTACCCGCCGTTGTTTCCGTCGAGCATGATCTTCACGTATTCATCAATCGAGCGGGCATACTGCATAGCTTTGCGCGCGCGGACGAATTCCGGCTTGCCGTTGGGATCCCAGCCGTGAAAGCTCGAAATAGTCGTCTCCGTGATCATCAAGCCGTCCGCGTTCACTCCAAAATCGTCGTCGCTCGCGATGACTCCGGGGAATCCATCCATCAGCATGCGGAATCCCTGATCGGGGACGATGTCGAAAATGATCCGCCAGCGCTCCCCGTTTGCGTAATTCGTCCAGTTGTTGTGGGCCATCACGATCTGATGATCTTTCGTCCAGCTCCCGGTGGCGACAAATGCGCTGCAATGCTCCGGACTGTGCAGTTTCGGGGCTTCGGCGGCTTTGGTTTGCTCGTTCAGCCACGGCACGTAATAGCCGGGCAGCTCTTCAAACGCGTTCATGGCCACAATGTCGTCGCGGTCGAGCTTCACTTTGCGCGCCTGGATTCCCTCCACAATTCCATCCAGCTCCGCCTGGTATTCAGGATCAATTTTCGGCCAGAGCATCTCGCGCGCCGCCCGCCGGAAAAATTCCCAATCGCGCTGTGTGGAGCGCGTCATGTTCAGGCTGACGGATGCAAACGCGTCCGCAATCTCCGGCGCCAGCAGGAAACCGTGCTGATACCCAACGTCATGCGGCATACCCTCGAGATGCACGTAAATCCAGCCGCCACGCTCGAACCGGTACGCCTTCGCGAGGCGCGGATCGTCCGACCCGCGCTGCGTTGCCATGCCGCTGCCGGACGCAAGTGCCACCTGGCGGCTTGTAACCACCAGAAGGTGTGCTGCGGTCAGCGTAAATCCCAGCACGATTAGCAGGACAAATGGAAGGCGACTTCTATGCGATTGCATTTGAGAATCTCCCGCGAGAGCGTTTTTTCGCTCAACGCGCACATGGTAGCACACACACTGCCCTCTCCCGAGGCGGCCCAGGGCAACCGGGGAACACCGATCTTGTTCCATTGTGTCGTTGTGGAGCATTGGATGGTGTCAAGGCACCAGGGTCACGGAGGAGTCTCTTGTCGCAACCTCCAGAATCGTTGACACCGCCCTGCGCCACCGTATAATGATTTGCTCGCCCAGCAGGTTCGCAGGAGCTCGCAAGCGATTTCACACTAGAAGCAGGTGACTTCTGATGTGGCTTTACAGCATCGCAACATACGTCCAGCCGGGCCCCAACCCGATGTCGAATTATTGGAGCAAGATCACCGATAAGACATTCGTCGGGCTCTGGCAGGCAAACGGATTCGACCTGGCGGTGATGCTGCCGTATTTTTTCGTGATGGCCATCCTTGCGTCCTACGGCATCCACCGTTACGCGCTGGTGTACAATTTCTACAAGAATCGTAATCGCGTGGCCGGCCCTCCCCCTGAAATTTCCGTTTGGCCTAGAGTTACGGTGCAGCTCCCAATCTACAACGAGCGCTACGTGATCGAGCGCCTGATCGAAACCGTCGCGCAATTCGATTATCCGCGCGAGCTGCTTGATATTCAGGTGCTGGACGATTCCACCGACGAGACGCAGCAAGTCGCCTGCGATTGCGTGGAACGCTATCAGGCCCTCGGCGTGCCCATCAGCTACCTCCATCGCGCCAATCGCGAAGGCTTCAAAGCCGGTGCGCTCCAGGAGGGGCTGAATTCCGCGAGCGGCGAATTCATCGCTATTTTCGACGCCGATTTCATTCCCCCGGCGGATTTCCTCCGCCGCACCGTGCCCTATTTTGCCGACGCAAAGCTGGCCATGGCGCAAACGCGCTGGAGCTACGTCAATCGCCACTATTCGCCGCTCACCGAAGTGGAAGCAATCCTTCTCGACGGCCACTTCGTGGTCGAGCATTCAGCCCGCTTCCGCAGCGGCCTGTTTTTCAATTTCAACGGCACCGCTGGAATCTGGCGCCGCGCCGCCATCGAAGACGCGGGCGGCTGGCCGCACGACACTCTCACCGAGGACACCGACCTCTCCTACCGCGCGCAGCTTCGCGGCTGGCATTTCGTCTACTTGCCGGAGATTGATTGCCCCTCCGAATTGCCCGTGGAGATGAACGCATTCAAATCCCAGCAGGCGCGTTGGGCCAAGGGTCTGATGCAGACGGCGAAAAAAATCCTTCCACGCGTGATGCGCGCCGATGTACCCGCTGCCGTGAAGGCCGAGGCCATCTTTCATCTGACGGCGAACATCAGCTATCCGCTGATGGTTTTTCTCTCCATCATTTTATTGCCCGCGATGATCGTGCGTTTTTATCAGGGCTGGTTCCAGGTGCTGTTGATTGACCTGCCGCTCTTCCTCGCCTCCACCTGCTCGATTTCGTCTTTCTATCTCGCGGCTGAGCGCACCCTGTACCCGAAGACGTGGAAGCGCACATTCCTTTATCTCCCCTTCGTGATGGCCGTCGGCATCGGGCTCTCTGTGCGCAACGCGCTCGCGGTGCTCGAAGCAATTTTCGGCATCAAGTCGGAATTCGTACGCACGCCGAAATACCGTGTCGGCGCCGGCGCGCAAGAGCACGGCCACTGGGTGAAGAAGACCTACCACAAGAGCGCGGGGTGGATGCCTTTCCTCGAAGTTTTTATGGGCCTCTACTTCGCCGCCACCGTCGTGTACGCTTTCCAAAATGAAAATTACGCCACCATCCCGTTCCTCCTTCTCTTCGTTTGGGGCTATCTCTACACCGGCCTGATGTCCCTGGCGCAGACCTACTTCGAGCGCCTCCGCTTCGGCGTTGAAACCGGCGAAGTTCGTCCCGCCTCCACCGGCGCCCCGGGGTTCTAATGGCCGCAGCCGAGTGTTTGCTACCGCATGGCAGTCATCCACGTCTAAGGAGCGTTCGATGAAATTGCGTTCACTTGCCGCCCGCGCCTCTCTCCTGCTTCTGGTATTTTCGCTGGGTTCCTATCTGGCGCAGGCGCGGTTCCCTCAGCCGAAAGAAGAATATCAGGCGCGGCGCGAGAAACTTCGCGCGCAAGTGGACGGTCCCGTTGTGCTCTTCGGCTACACCAGCCGTCAAGAGGGGGGCGAAGTTGCTGTTTTCTTCCAGGATGAAAATTTCTATTACCTCTCGGGGTATGACGAGCCCGACGCCGCCCTGCTGCTGATCCCCGACGCGCCCAACGGCAAGAAGCTCGAAGGCCCAAGCGAAATTCTCTACTTGCCCCCGCGCGATCTGCGCCGTGCAAAATGGGAAGGCCCGAAGCTGGGCCCGGACGATCCCGTTGTCGCGGAGAAAACCGGCTTTCAGGCGGTGAAGCCCTACGCAAATTTGCGCGCCGATTTGGTGAGCCTCTCGAAATCTTACCCGAACTTTTACACGCCCCTGGCCTCCAAACCCGAAAGCGGCTTCCCACACCTCGCCACGTCAAGCGCCTGGGTTCGAGACGCGCTGCCCGGAGCGAATGTGCAGGATGCGACGGCCGCGTTGACAGCAATGCGCATGGTGAAATCTGCGGGCGAGTTGGCGCTGCTGCAAAAGGCTGTTGATCTTTCCGTCGACGCGCACCTCGCAGCGATGAAGATGATGCGCCCGGGCCTCTACGAATATCAGGTGGCCGCGCGCATGAAGGAAATCCACGAATGGGGCGGCTGCTCGCGCGAAGCCTACGCGCCCATCGTCGGGGCCGGCTTCTATTCCACCGTGCTGCACTACGACGCGCTGAACAATGAAATCAAGGATGGCGACATCGTGGTCATCGACGTGGGCGGTGAATACGGCGGTTACGCGGCAGACATCACGCGCACGCTTCCGGCAAACGGCAAGTTCACGCCCCGCCAGCGCGAAATTTACGAGATTGTTCTCGGCGCGCAGAACGCAGCGCTTGCCGCCACCAAACCCGGCGTCCCGCCCCGTGACTTGGACCAAATCGCCCGCAATTACATCAACTCACACGGCAAGGATCTGCACGGCAATTCTCTGGGCCAATATTTCATCCATGGGTTGGGCCATGGCCTGGGCCTCGACGTTCACGATCCCACCGATTACACACGGCCGCTCCAAGCCGGCATGGTGATCACCGACGAGCCCGGCATTTACATTCCTGAAGAAAACCTCGGCGTGCGCATCGAAGACGACGTGCTGATCACCAAAGACGGCAACGAACTCCTCACTCGCCGCCTTCCCCGCTCCGTTGACGAAATCGAAAAAATCATGACCGAGGCGCGCCTCCATGCTCAGCCGTAGTCAGTAACAAAGGAATTAGCCTCCATTCCATCTATTTCGAGCATTATTTGAGCAGTTGTCTTTACCCTTTCGCACAACTGCGATGGACGTGGCGACCCCGCAGGAACAGAATACTAGCGTTGGCGGGCCAACCCCCTCCGGATCAGACCTTGACCGAGTCCTCGTCTTCGGGCATCGCAGCAGCAGATAAGCGCCGCAGCACGCGTGTGGCGCATGCCGTTAGAATCCTTGTTCGGGGGACGGACGCGCTAAGTCAACCGTTCAAGGAATCCACGACAACCGTGATGGTGAACTGTTACGGCTGCCAGTACCAGTCAAAGCACTACGTACAGAAGAATTCCGTCGTCACGCTCGAGATTTCCCACTCCGATTCAAAGTTAGCGCCGCGCATCGTCCGCGGCCGTGTAATCTGGGTGCAGCGGCCGCGTACCTACCGGCATCTCTTCCTTGTCGGAATTGAGTTTGATATCCCTGGCAATATCTGGGGCATTCACTCCCCACCGAAGGATTGGTTTCCCCACCCGGAGGACGAGGAGCTCGTAATCCCCGTTTATCCGGAGACAGACCAGCCGAAGGAGCCTGCTCCTTCGCCGTCCATCGCGCTCGCAGAGAAGCGGGAAACCGCTCCTGAAGTCCACCGGACTTCGCAGCAGACCGTGGAGAGGGCCGTGGAAGCCGCGGTGGGCAAAGAAATGGAGCGGGTGCGCCGCCAAATAGATGCCCAGCTCCACGAGGCCATTGAAGGCGCGGTCAATGGGCTGATCGAGCGCGTCACGAATGCAGCGCTAGATAGTGTGATCGAGCAGGCCGAAGACCGCACCGTTGCGTCCGGGGGAGAGGCGGCGATTACGGCGGAGACCAACCCCAGCGATGCGCAGATCAGCAATCGCCGACGCAAAACGCAGAAGCAGAAAACGTAGTGCCCTTGCAGCCTCAATGCCTCGTTTGACCGATTACACCGCGGGCCGCTATAATGATTGTTTACGCCCAGCACAAGATGTCGGCTGAGCAGGGCTTCGGCGGCGATTCGCCCGCCCCTTGCAAACCCCTCCGCGGGGAAATCCGATAAAGAATTCAGGAGCAACAGATGAGCACGTTGAAGGCGACCCTACTGCGCGCCGGGATGATCATCAAGCACGACGGCGACCTCTGCACTGTTTACAGTGTGGATCATCGCACCCCGGGCAATAAGCGGGCCGCCATGGCGACCAAGATGCGCAATCTCCGTACTGGCTCGATGCTCGACTACCGCTTCCGCGCCGAGGAATTCATCGAAAGAGTGGTGGTGGACGAAGTCCCGTTCGAATATCTCTATAGCGATGGCGACGGCCACCACTTCATGAACACGGAAAACTACGAGCAGCTCCAGTTGCAGGACGACATCGTCGGCGAGACGAAGGACTACCTGGTTCCCAATCTCTCCGTAAAAATCGAGTATTACGACGAGAAGCCCATCGGCGTCCTGGTCCCCGACACCGTTGATCTCACTGTCGTCGAGACCGAGCAAAGCATCCAGAAAGCCACCGCCAGCGCTGTGATGAAAGCCGCAAAGCTCGAAACCGGCCTGGTTATCAACGTACCGCCATTCGTAAACACCGGCGACAAAGTAAAAGTCGACACCTCCGAAGCGCGCTACATCCAGCGCGTGCAATGACGACCCGATGAGGGTCGGGATCCCGAGCGAATCCGCCGCGGCGGATGAGCCGAGGGATCCCTCGATCTAGGTAGGCCGGCGTTTTTGCCTCTTCGACGGCACAGGCACGCGCGCCCGTATGCCTCGCTCGCGGGCCCCCGCCAATTGACTTGCCCGAGCGCCCACCCTAGAGTGTCACCTTCCTTCGAGTCTCAAGTGGCCAGCTTGCTCGATCGCTACTTCCAACTCGCCGAAAATCAGACCACGGTGCGCCGCGAATTGCTCGGCGGCCTCACCACGTTCATGACCATGGCCTACATCATCGTGGTGAACCCGCAGATCCTCGCGCAGGCGGGAATGCCAGCTGAAGGCGTGCTCTTTGCTACTTGCATTTCCGCCGCCGCCGCCACTCTCGTGATGGGGCTCTACGCCAACTACCCCATCGCGCTGGCCCCCGGAATGTCGCTCAACGCCTACTTCACTTACTCCGTCTGCATCGGCATGCACATTCCCTGGCGCACCGCGCTGGGCGTGGTTTTCATTTCTGGCGTGCTCTTCGTGCTGCTCACCGTCACGCGCGTTCGCGAGCAGATCGTCAACGGCATCCCCGATTCGCTGAAGCATTCGACCGCCGCTGGCATCGGCATGTTCATCGCCTTTGTGGGGTTGCGCAATGCGAAGCTCGTGGCGGCAAACCCGGCCACCTTCGTCGGCCTCGGCAGCTTTTCCGACCGTGAAGTGCAAGCCGCCTGCTTCGGCCTGCTCCTGACGCTCGTGCTGATGGCGCGAAAAATCAATGGCGCGATCCTCCTCGGAATCCTCGGCACCACCGTGCTCGGAGTCCTTCGCGGCATGGCCCATTGGCCCGCCGCGCTCGTCTCGCTGCCGCATCCATCGGCGACTTTGCTGCAGCTCGATCTGCGCGGAGCCGTGCACCTCGGCCTGTTGGAGATTATTTTCGCATTCCTCTTCGTGGATTTATTCGACAACGTCGGCACGCTCGTCGGCGTATGCGAGCAGGGCGGCTTCGTGAAAAACGGCAAAATCCCCCGCGTCGGGCGCGTGCTGCTGGCCGACGCGGTCGGAACGGTGTTCGGCTCGCTCACCGGCACCTCCACGGTCACGAGCTACATCGAAAGCGCGGCAGGAGTGGCCGCGGGAGCGCGCACCGGCCTTGCCAACGTCGCCGTCGCCGCACTTTTTCTCGTGGCTGTGTTTTTCTCGCCTGTGGCCGCCGCCATCCCCGGATTCGCCACCGCGCCGGCTCTGATCCTTGTCGGCGCGCTGATGACGCAATCGATCGCGCACGTAAATTGGTCCGACTTCACCGACGCTTTCCCCGCGTTCGTCACCCTGCTAGCCACGCCGCTCACCTTCAGCATCGCCACCGGATTGAGCCTCGGCCTGATTTCCTACACAGTGGTGAAAGTCGCCGCTGGAAAATACCGCGAAGTCAGCCCGCTTCTCTGGATTCTGACGACACTCTTCATCCTCCGCTACATCTACCTCGCCTCTGCCTGAAGATTTGTCCCGAACTTCAGCAAGCAGAGCAAGGCTTCTCCGCGCCCTCCACCTCTTCTCCGGGCTCTCTGCGTTTCACTATTTGGGTTTTAGATTGCGGCCGAGGATTTCGCCCCGAAGACGCGGCCAAAAATTGCATCCACGGCGCGCAACTGACGCTTGAGATCAAACGTATGAGCGAGCGCCTTTTCATCGAGGAACTTGCGGATATTCGCATCTGTCGCCACACGGTCGCGGAAACTCGACTCCGTCTCCCACGCCGCCATAGCGTGCGCCTGCACCCACTTGTACGCATCCTCGCGCGGTGCTCCATGTTCCACCAGATCCTGCAAAAGCTGACCCGAGAAAACGAGCCCCTTTGTCGCATCGAGGTTGCGCTGCATGCGTTCGGGAAAGACTTTCATGTTGGCGACAATTTCCGTCATGCGGTACAGCATGTAATCAACGAGGATCGTCGAATCGGGCAGGATGATGCGCTCGACCGAGCTGTGCGAAATGTCGCGCTCGTGCCACAGCGCGATATTCTCCATGGCAGCCAGCGAATTCGTGCGCACCACGCGCGCCAGCCCGCAAACCTGCTCGCTCCCCACCGGGTTGCGCTTGTGCGGCATCGCCGAGCTGCCGCGCTGTTCGCCGCCAAACGGCTCTTCCACTTCACGCACCTCGGTGCGTTGCAGGTGCCGGATCTCCTGCGCCACGCGCTCGAGCGATGCAGCCAGAATTCCCAGCGTCGAGAGATACTGCGCATGGCGGTCGCGCTCGATCACCTGCGACGTAATCGGCGCGGTCGCCAGCCCCAGCCGCCGGCAAATCCTCTCCTCGATCTCTGGACCGAGATGCGTGCAGGTGCCCACCGCGCCGGAAATTTTTCCCACCGCCATTTCCTGCGCCGCTGCCTGGAACCGCGCAAGGTCGCGGCGGTTCTCGGAAAACCAGTTCGCCACCTTCAACCCAAACGTGATCGGCTCCGCGTGCACACCATGCGTGCGCCCAATCTGCGGCGTATCCTTGAATTCCCACGCGCGCCGCTCGAGCACCACGCCGAATCGCTCGATTTCCTTCTCGATCAGTTGCGATGCTTCGCGCACCAGCAGCGCCTGCGCCGTGTCCACCACATCATTCGATGTCAGCCCGTAGTGCAGCCACCGCGCTGCTTCGGGATCGCCCACCGATTCCTGCACGGTGATGGTGAATGCGATCACGTCGTGCC
>Ga0187803_10001102_pt1 | contig 10581 bp, 6 predicted proteins | sample NC_wetland_sal_i_2_FD_132425 | JGI IMG/M metagenome (GOLD analysis project Ga0187803, IMG submission 132425) | Wetland sediment microbial communities from Neuse River Estuary, North Carolina, USA - Control_3 | ecosystem: Environmental > Aquatic > Freshwater > Wetlands > Sediment | place: USA...
CCACCCGGCGGTTCTGGTGGGTGGGTTGGCGATCGTTGGAATTCTCGCTTCCGCGGCTTTCCTGCTGTGGTCGCATGCGAAGTCGACCGGCCGGGCCGCTGCCGGTGTCCCCGCTGTGGCCGCTCCCGCTTTTAGTGCTCCCGCTGTCAGCGCTCCCGCTGTGGCGAAGCCCCTGTCCCTTGCCGGCAGAGTGGACGCCAATGATCTCGATCTGCTGTTTCGCCATGCCGAGCAGAAGCTGAAGAGTTCCCAATTAGTCCGCGGCGCGAAGATTGCCAACCTTCCTGCGATCGTCCTTCTGGGGGAGCCGGGCTCCGGAAAAACAACTACGGTGCAGAGGTCGGGACTCGAACCTGAAGTCCTGGCAGGGCAGGTGACGGGAGGCGATGCGGCGGTTTCCACCGAGTGGGTCAACCTTTGGTTCGCCCGCCAAACGATCCTTGTCGAAGCCGGGAACAAGCTTTTGGCAGAGCCTACTCTCTGGGCGATGATGGTGCGACATCTTGCCCCAGCGAAGCTGAAATCCATTGTAGGGGCCAAGACCCAGGCACCGCGCGCTGCGGCGGTTTTCATAGATTGCGAGAGTCTCACGAAATCCAACGCCCAAGAAGCCGTACTCGCTACTGCCCGAGACCTCCGGGCTAGGCTGGGTGAGATATCACAGCGGCTGGGGATCAGTTTCCCGGTTTACGTCTTGTTTGCCAAGGCGGACCGCATCAAGTTCTTCGAGGAATTCGTGCAGAACTTCAGTGGCCAGGAGACGGCGCAGGTTCTGGGTGCCACGCTTCCCTTGTCGTCTGACGACAGCGCCGGAATCTATGCCGACCAGCAGACCAAGCGCGTCTCCAAGGCATTTGACGGCCTTCTTCACTCCCTGGATGACAAGCGAATTGAGTTACTGCCGCGAGAGCATGATGCAGCGCGGTGGCCGGGCGTCTACGAATTTCCGCGCGAGTTTAAGAAACTGCGCGGCCCCTTGGTGCAGTTCCTCGTTGAGCTCTGCAGGCCCAGCCAACTGACGGCCGGCCCCTTCTTGCGCGGCTTCTATTTTACGGGCCGGCGCACGCTGCTAGTGGACGCCGAACCGATGCTTCAACGCCCGTCGGCGGGAGGGCAAGGTGATTTCGCCCAACAGGTGCCCGAGGGGGCTACTCGGGTTTTCGACATAAAAGCCGAGCGGATGAAAGCGAGCGCTCTTGAGCAATCCCCCGCAGGTGCGACCGTCGTTTTTGACACTCAGAAACGCCTCGACGGCACTTCAGCCGGACGCAGCACCATCAACCTTAGTGGAATTGCCGCCGTGCCCGTAGCAGCCGCGACCCGACAAGTGCAGCAGTGGGTATTCCTGAACCGTCTCTTTGTCGGAGTGTTTTTGCAGGATCACGCCGCACTGGGCGCGAGCGGATCAAGCAGAAAGGTGGGCTTTTGGCAGCGGCTGTTGCTGGCAACTGCGGCAGTATTCTTTATCGTATGTATTATCGGATTTACGGTTTCTTATTTCGGAAACCGGGCGATGGAGTCCGAACTGAGCCAGGCTGAAGGGATTTCGGTCGCAAGTCCGCTCCCTAACCAGGCACCAAGCATCGCAGACTTCAACAACTTGGCGAGGATGGCCACGCTGCTGGACACGCTGCTCAATGATCGTCGGAACGGCGCGCCGTTCAGGCTTCGTTGGGGTTTATACAGTGGCGATCAACTCTATCCCGTGGCCTGCGGTGTATACTCCAGGAATTTTCGCAAGCTTCTGTTGGGCCCGGCCCAAGACTCCATGGTCGCTGGCTTCAAGAAGTTGAGTTATCGCGGCGAAACCGATCCGTACCGCATGCCGTATGACATGCTGAAAGCCTACCTGATCTCGACCGATCAACCTAACCATGCCAAAGAAGAGTCTGATCTGCTCCCTAAACAGCTCTACATCGCGTGGGGCTCTGGCCGAGTCCTCAACGAGGATCAGCAAAATCTGGCCTGGGGCCAGTTCAATGCTTACAGCAAGCTGCTTGCGGAAGCAGACGATCTTGGCGAGTCGGCTTGTTTTGCATCCATGCCGGCAAGCGACGCCGTGGCTCAGGCCCAAGCTTACCTGAACAGGTTTCCGCCAACTCAGGCCGTTTACCAAGCGATTCTGGCTGATGATAAGAAGGCTAACAGCAAACCATTTGATTTCAACGCCGAGTATCCGGGATCGAAAAAAGATATTGTGGCAGCGCATGTGGTTCCCGGCGCGTTCACTAAGGATGGATGGACGTGGATGGAGAATCATCCGGACTTGAGCCCTTACATGAAAGGCGAAGCCTGGGTGCTGGGGCCGCAAGCGGCTCCGACTCCTGACCTCACGACTTTGAAGGCGAGTGTCAGCCGCTTCTATACACAGGACTACATCTCCGAGTGGCGACAGTTCCTTACTGACGCATCATTCGTTCCATATCATGGCGACGAATCCAAGAGGATCACACAGAGCATCGCAGCGGGCAATTCGCCGTTGCTGACCTTGTTCTGCTCGGTCGCTCAGCACGCTTCCATCGGCGATCCTGACATCCAAAAAGCATTTCAGCCCGCCAAGTCTGTGGTTCCTACAGCCTGCGAAGCAAAGGTAGCGGGGGAGGAAAACAAAGCCTATGTCGACGCGCTGTTTTCCGTAGGATCTTGCCTGGACAACGTGGCGTCTGCCCAACCCGATCAGAAGGAAGCTGCACGGGCACAATGCTACGCTAGCGTGCAGGCTGCTAAGGACGCCGCGGGTAAGCTGGCATCTGCTGCCCAGACACCGGGCTCCGATCAGGCAGTAGCGGGCAAAGTCCGGCAGTTGCTTCTTGCCCCGATTGTGCAGGTGGAAGGGAAAGTCAAGCCGCCTCCCGCTCCGGGCGCAGGTGACCTGTGTAAAGGGCTTGCCGGCTTGAGCGCGAAGTTCCCCAGCCAAATCACGCTGGATGAATTTCAAGGCGTGTTCCAGTCCGGTGTCGGCTTGCTCTCTAAGTTTCCGCCGCCCGCGGAAAACGTGAATCCTAAATACAGTGCCTTCTTCGGCCGCGCGCGCGGCATTCAAAACGCTCTCTATCCGGACGGCAAGACTCTGCAACTGCGTTACACCGTAACCGCAGAGACCAGCCCCGGCATTAACAGCTTTAACTTGACAATCGGCAACGACACCTTGAACGCATTCAACAACCCCAAACAATTTCTCTGGACCGGCAACGCTCAGGAATCGGTTCAGGTGAGCGTTCCCGGGGCCGGTTCCGCCACAAAAACGGGTTCGTTCGACATTTTCCAGTTTGTGGCCGAAATAGCAGACCCTGGCCGTCTCAGTGGAGAAAACTACGCCTTCACCGTTCCAGTCACGGTCGGACGACTGACACCAAGCTCGCCCAGGCTCAGGTTGGTCATCAACGCCGGGGCCGCAACCCAACTCTTCCGTGGCGGCGCGCTCGGTAATCTCGGATGCACAACTAAGATGACTAAGTAGCTCCGGGCGTGCTCTAGTACGGCACCTTGTTCGGTTGGCGCTCCCAGGCGCGGAAGGCTTCGAGGGCTTCCTCGGACATGATCTGAATCATCGGGATTTTGCGCTCGGCGTGCGGCTGAGCGATTTCGTTGTAAATAAGTGAGTCGTCGAACCCGGCTCGTGATGCGTCCGCAGCGGTGCTGCCGTAACAGATACGCGCGGGGCGAGCCCAATAAATTGCGCCCAAGCACATCGGGCAGGGCTCGCAAGAAGAGTAGGCTCGCAGCCACGAAGCTCGAAAAACTCGAGTTTCGCACACGCGCGGCGGATGGCGACGATCTCGGCATGTGCGGTCGGGTCGTTGGTCGAGGTGACGGAATTCGCGCCCTCGGAAATAATCTCGTCTGCCTTAACCACTACAGCGCCGAACGGCCCTCCTCGTCCTGAGCGGACATTCTCGAGCGCGAGTGCTATGGCGCGCGCCATAAAGCGATTGTTCATAAAGTGAGTATAGCCCAATATAGCCAGCGGCTCGAATGAGAACGTCCATTTCAGCGGCGCGGCCTCAGGAAGGTAACACTCGTGGTCGTCGCAAGCCTGATAGCGAAGCGAACCTTCAAGGGTAATTTCACCGTGCGTGACCCGCAACCGTCAGAGAGCAGGAATCGGTATCTCCGCCGCTCCCAGGATCCTGTGATTGCCTTCGGCCTCGACGAAGACGATCGCACGAAGATCCTGGCGTTTCCATCCCCTGGAAATCTCAATGGTGGGTTTCCCGACGAAGGCGGCGTCCGCGCGAGCATCCAGTTTACCGATCGTCTTAAGTGCGCGCACCACCGCCGTGTGGGCAAGAGTTCGCCCCGAATTCTCTCCCCGGACAACGCTGGACTGCAAATTGTCTTCAGTCACCGCGACGAACACCAAGCCCTTGGTCTTTGGGTCAAGGGAAAGAAGCCTCTCCACTCGAACGGAAAGGGATACTGAGTTTCTTTCCGAGCCGCCGACCGGGCGGATCGGTTGAATGTCAACGGTCACCCTGGGCGCGCGCGACTCACTGGAAATGGCCTTCAGGGCCGCGCTGGCATCGCTACCCACAAACTGAACCTTGCCATCGACGATCATTTGTGGAGTGTAGACTTCGCTGCGCAGGGCGATGGAATAGTTGTGTTGCCTTTCGCTGAAGGCAACCGAAGAAAAAGGGTCGGACCAACCCAGGTGATTCCAGTAATCAACATGCTCGCTCAGAGGGATGATTTCGACGTCGTCAACGGGCTGGCTCTTCGCCAGCCAAGTCAGCACCTTGTCGGCAGGCGGGCAGTCGGAGCATCCCTCTGAGGTGAACAGTTCGACCAGAACCGGCGTACGGCTGTCTCGACTCTCGCCGTGGGACGACTTCACATCCGTCGACCCCGAGGCGGTTTTCCCAATCAGCGGGCCAAGCCCCAGCGCCAAACAAAATCCAACGACCAATGACATGCCGGCGACAGCGTGGTGCTTCATAGAAATTTCCTCTTGCTCATTCGATATTCCGAGCCTCGCCGGATGGAATTGAGGCGACCAGAAATACCGGAATTGCAGACGCTTGTTTTCCGGCGCTCCGATCCAAGGCGTCTCGCAAGGGCGGAGCGAGCGCCGCGGCAAGCTGCAATATTTCGTTTTGGCCGAGATCAGCAACCACAAAGCCAAAATACGCATTCGTTTCAAACCCTGCGACACTCGTGCCTTCGAGCTTGGCGTTGTACAGATCAGAGCCGCGGGAATCCTTCGTCACCAGAAGCCTCTGCGCAGGGAGGCTTTCTCCCTCTCGCTTGGTGAGGACCACCGAAAGAATCGTTCCCCGCCGGCGCGCGATGAAGTGCACGTACTTTCGCGGACTGCCAGGCATGGAGCAGATGTGCGCTTCGAGCACTTGAAAACCCGATAGCTCTGCCTCTACAACCTCCAGCAGCCCCGCGTATTCGGCGCCCAGTTTCTGGCGCAGTTGATCTGGTGGATTGGGTACTTCCGGGTAACTGTGGCCCCTGATCGCGCACTGGAGATGGTCCGAGACTCCAAGGGCCAGGACGCTGGCGACCGTTTGTCTGCCGCGTTGCAGTCTGAGCCACTGTTGTCCCGCAAACGTGGCCATGATTACCAATGCCACAGCCCCCAGCGCCATCGCCCATGGAGTCGGGGTTTGCCGCTTAATCCCCGGCCGCGCTTTCCTGAGACGCTGGTGAACGGCCTCCCTGAATGCTTCCGTCGGTAACCGTTTGGCCGCGGCTCTGCGCAAGGCCTCTCGCACGCGCATGCGTGAATCCAGCTCCCGGGAACAAGCCTCGCAGCCCTCGAGGTGCTTCAAGGTTTCGTTCGTAGTCTCCACCAGGAGTTCGTTGCTGAGATACGCGTCCAGTTGCCCGCGCACCCGCTGACACTCGCTGGAGTGAAACTTAATCACGTTCATGCGGACTCACCTTTGCGTGTTCCCTCGGCCACGGGGCTGATTCCGTAACGGCGCGCCGCCTCCGCCAGCTCCCGCCGCAGCACCTTCCTTCCCCGGCTCAGCCTGGACATGACCGTGCCGAGCGGGATCTTCAGGGTGTAGGCAATTTCCTTGTAGGAAAATTCTTCGATATCCGCCATCACAATCACCTCGCGAAATTCGAGCGGGACCTTGTCGAGTGCCGAGAGAATGTCCTCATCCCGAATTTCTTGCGAAACGGCAGGCTCAGCCATGATGCTTTCCTCCTCCGCCGGGCTGGCAAACGCTTCCAACCTGGAATCCTCCATCATCCGCCGCCGCAAATGGTGCAGTCGATGAAAGAGAATCCTGAAGAGCCATGCCCGGCAGTTCGTTCCAGGCTCGAAACGGTGGAACGATTTCCACGCCTCCAGGTACACTTCCTGCACCAGATCTTCCGCATCTGACAAGTTCCGGACCAACAACGACGCGGACCGGTACAAGTCAGCCAGATGAGGCATCGCGGCGGCTTCGAAGTCCTCGACGCGAATTTTCGGACGAAAGAACAACGCTCACTCCAGCATCCTCGCTGAGAATCAGAGCGACGGGTCGTTCATCCCGCCTCTCCTCCCCGCTTGGTCTAGAGACTGCCCCATTCTGTCGTCCTTCATCTTATCGTCTTTCATTTTGTCGTCCTTCATCTCCTCGTCCCGAATTCTCCCTCCTACGGACTCGGTCTGGGGAGCCTTCAATACGATTCATCTCGGTAATACGAATCTCTGAGCCAAATATTCCCGAATGGAGTGAGATTTTTGCCTCGAAGCAGGACGATGGGTGGAAAGATTTTCCTCCGCACACTCGCGGATTCCGCGACAGAAAACGCGGCCACGTCCGTAGGATGAGTTTAGCCTGTCAAGCTAGTGTAGTGTCCACGAAATAGATAGACAATCGCCGCGCCGTAGCGCCGGGCTTTAGCCCGGCAATGCCGCCCTGAAGGGCGGCGCCACGTCGTCTAGCCAATTAGTGGACACTACACTAGAAAATGCGGATGGCCGCCTGGTCGACCAACGGACGACGGGAGGCTCGGACGGCAGGTTCGAATTTGATGGTTTGACGAACAGTCAGTTCCGGTTGCGGACTGACGCGCCCGGGTTTCAGCCTCTGGTTAAAGAACTCGATCTCACAGGTCCTCGTCAACACGTCTATGTCGATATCGTTTTGTTGCCATTGACCAAGGTCGCGTCACCGGCTTCGGACTTGCCGACTCTCACCGATGAAAGCGCACCCAGGAAGGCCCGCAAGGAATACGAAAAAGGAAGCCGCGCGCTTCAAGAACAGAAATCCGACGAGGCCGAGCTGCATTTTGAGAAGGCGATAGCGGAGTATCCCTGCTACGCCCGCGCCCAGACCAATCTCGCCCCGGCGCTGGTGATGCAGAACAGAATTCCTGAAGCGGAGACGGCGCTCAAGAAGTCCATCACCTGCGACGGCGGATTTCTCGAGGCCTACACGAGACTGGCAGTACTCTTGAACGGGACAAAGCGGTATCCGGAAAGTGAAAAAGTCATTGAGGCGGGCTTGCGCCAGGCACCGAGTTCCTGGGATCTCTATTATCAACTTGGGACGACGCACTCCGCGCTGGGAGAATACGACAAAGCCGAGGCTGACTATTTAAGGGTCCGTTCGTTGAACCCTGCTCCGCCCACTGAATTGCACGTGAGGCTGGCCGATTTGTACCATCGCATGAAGGCCTACGACAAAGCCTTTGCGGAAATGCAGGCTTATTGGCGTGACGACCCAAACGGCCGCTACGCGGCCAAAACCCGAGCCGTGATGCATGAGATGGAATCATCGGGACTGGTGCGCGCGGCCCAGACTCCGCCTCCCCAACCTCAACCTTAAGGGTCTCGACGCGTCCATCATTACCGGGTTAAAACCGCCACGGGACGACATCCCGCTTTCGCACCCGGTAGCCAGTGGCCACGGACGGTGTTTGTGTCGTTGCCTCTTTGGTCAGCTAAGGTCGGATTCCGGCGAACGCGCTGGGCACTGGTGCAGGCGGGCAATGCCGCGATCAACCTCAATCGGGTTCACTTACAACTTCCACAGCAGTCACGCTCGCATAATCTTTCATAGGAACAAAACTCAGCAAAAGCTTGCCGTTGCCATTTGGCTCGAGGTCATGAAAGGTCTTCTCCACGGCAACCAAGGGGCCGCCCGCGTCCTTGAAGATGTCGAAGTGCCGGAGCAAGGCCACCCCGTTGCATTGGACATCGAATATCCGACTCCCGATTCCGCCCGCCAGCGAGCCGTTCTGGTCAGGGAGACTTGGGGTCCGAGTTTCGACACCCCAATAGGTCTCGGCAAAACGCAGCGTCACTCGGTATCTGCCTGGAGCTACCGGGATCGCATAGCTGAAATTGCCGAACCGCTCACCCGCGAAGAGGCTCGGATCCTCTGTTCCGCGCACGGAGGTACCGGTGAGGTGCGTGGCCAGTTGGCCGCCGCTGTAGTAGCGGTCGGGGCTCCAGATATTGCCGGAATGATCCGTGTAGGAGTTGTTTTGCGCGACTATTCGAACGGGGTTTATCTTTCCGGGCGGGGCGGGCTCAATTTCTATGGCATTCAGAATGGCGGAGTCGATAAGGGACTCGAACTTCAGGTGCAAGTATCCGTCGGGAGCCGGAATCACGTCCTTGAACACTCGGACATCCGCAATATTATTTCCACCCGCGTCCTTGATGATGTCGAAGATTTTTAGAAGCGGTAATCCGTTGATGAAGACATTAAATAGGCGGCTGGTCTCCCCTCCTCCCGAGACTGCGCCCGGCCCGTAGTGCGTCTCCACAAAATAAAGACGAACCTCATAGGTACCGGGTCGCAGAGGGATGTCGTAAGTGAATGCTCCCGACCGGAGCGTCTGATACAAACCCAAGTCCGGCGCGCGGGCTATGAATTCGGGCGGCTGGCTAAGCGCGGTGCCGCCTGTGAAATACCGGTCACCGGACCAATTATTCCCCGCTCGATCGATATATTTGTCTTTGCCGTAGCCGCAAAGAATCCGTACGGAGTCCAACGACCCTGCAGGCGCAAGGCTCGCCAGCTCAGATTGCCTGGCTGACCGCGACAACACTGCTGGCATCGGCAAGCGCCCTACCCGTCCTAGGAGGAAGGCCACCAGCACGGCCGCAACGACAAGCACTCCAACAAACGCCAACACCGTGCGGCGGCCACCCGGTAAGGGGGGCAGTGCGACCTTCTCGCGCAGCCAATGACGGAGCTCGTGCTGCCGAAGCTCGAGAGCTTCAGGGGTTTCGGGGACAACGTCATTATTGGGAAGTAGCTGTGCTTCCTCCCGAGGAACAAATCGCGGGATATAGTGCCCGCGGTCAATCACAATCCGGAGGTCGTGGCCAGCACCCTCGCCCTCGTAGTACTCTTTCAGCTTCTTCCGAAGCCGATGGAATTCGACCCGCACGATAGCGTCTCGGTTTTGGTCGAAATCCGCTGCCTTGCCTAAAGCTTCGATGGCGAGGTTGTACTCCTTAATCTGATCGGCCCTTCCACTCAAATACTCGTTGCAAATGTGCTCGAGCAGCTTGGCTTGCCGAGGGGCTTTGGCAATGATGACAGAGCGGAGAACACTCTCCAGTTCTTCTTTCTCCCGCTCATGATTGGTGACAGGCATGGCCATGACCCAATTTCCAATAGGAGCCAGCTTGGGAACAGAATATCTCATATCTGGTTTGAATTGTCCAGCAAAGTACTGTAACAGGCGAAGTAACGGGAGTACGTGTATGAAAAAAGAGGAATTACAGGAGTAACTGGAGATTTCCAGTGAATTAACAGGATTAACGTTGCGTTACTGCCGCGTAGCGTGATACACGTAGCCCGCTTCTCGGGGGCTATTGCTTTTCAGCTTTAATCTATGTAGCTGCCGAGTTTAATCACTTTACTCTTCGGGTGCAATCGGTCTAGTCTTCAGCAAACGGGGGCTATCCAAATTACTCTGCGGCCCTGCCATCAGCGTGGGGTGTTGCCACTGGTCAAGTGTGCGCGCTCCTATATAAGGGTGCCGATTAGCTCTTTCCATAACGAAGAAACGAAGGGAGAATGACGAGTTATGAAGAACTGTGTGAAGTTCCTCGTCGGAGTCGCACTCCTGACGGTGCTGGCGATGCCTTTGCCGGCGCAGTCACTGTTTGCCGACCTGACGGGCGTGGTCAGTGATCCTTCAGGCGCTGTCGTGCCTGGCGTCACAGTGAAACTCATTAACGAAGCATCGGGCTCAACGCGCAGCACGGTTACCGACGCACAAGGCTATTACAGCTTTGCGGCGGTGTCCGTCGGCAACTTCACCTACAAGCTGACGGTGGAGGCGAAGGGCTTTGAAAGTTATCAGGCTCCGGCCTTGGAGCTTCTGGGCGGCCAGAAACGCAATCTGAACGTCGAGCTCAAGGTCGGAGCGGCGAGCCAAACTGTTGAGGTCACCGGCGCAGTCACCAGCATAGTGCCCGTGGACTCGGGTGAAAAATCCGAAACGCTGACCAGCAAAGAACTGACGAATTACGTTCAAGTGGGCAGCGACGCGGCCGAGTACATCAAGATTATGCCGGGCTTTTCGATCAACAACGGAACGTCAAACAAGGCCAACTACACCGGCGAAGTGATCGGTATCAATGCCAACGGCGATGCCGGCAGC
>Ga0187803_10001103_pt1 | contig 10581 bp, 4 predicted proteins | sample NC_wetland_sal_i_2_FD_132425 | JGI IMG/M metagenome (GOLD analysis project Ga0187803, IMG submission 132425) | Wetland sediment microbial communities from Neuse River Estuary, North Carolina, USA - Control_3 | ecosystem: Environmental > Aquatic > Freshwater > Wetlands > Sediment | place: USA...
CGCGTTGCTTCGTCCCATGCCGTAGAGCAGGCGGGCGGCGCCAATCTGCGCGCCCATGCCCGAGCCGAAGTTGGCCACCAGCAGGGTGAATCCGAGAATGGCGAACATTGGTTTCCAGGCTCGCGCCGCAACGTGAACAAAGGCCGTGTCCACGTCGGGAAAGGGCTGCGAGGCCGGCCAGATCAGCTGCGCGGCATAGACCTCAACGGCCGACAGGATGCCGATCACCAGGCAAGTCAGTACAGTCGCCAGCAAAATGTTGCGGCGGGGATTCTCCGCTTCTTCCGACAGCGTCGAGATTCCGTCGAAGCCGATGTATGTGAGAACGGCAATCGAAGTTCCGCCCAGCACGGCTTTCGTTTTCCAGAGCTGCGGGTCGTAGAAGGGCCGACTGAGGAACCCTGGGCCATCATGAGGGTTCCCGAAGATGTAACGCGCCGCGACCACGAAAAAGATCGCGATGACGACGCCCATGCCCACGGCGAGCGCGGAATTCACCCGGGCTGAGGTCTTGACTCCTTGAATGTTCAGCCCGGTGAAGACCAGCGCAAAGAAGATCGCCCATATCCAGTACGGCACTGCGGGCGCGAAGACGTGGGCCTGCTGGCTGCACCAGATGGTACAGATGATGGGATTGAGCATGTAGTCCATCACCATGCTCCAACCGGTAACGTAGCCCAGGGCGGGGTTGATCTCCTGCCCGACATAAGTGAACGCCGAGCCTGCGCTGGGATAGGCGCGCGCCATGCGGCCGTAGCTGATCGCGGTGAACAGCATCGCGACCATCGCAATGAGGATGGTGGTGACCACGTGTCCGCGACCCCGGTCGCTGAGCACGCCGAAAACGGACATGGGTGCGACCGGCTGAATCACGATCACACCGTACAGAATCAGGTCCCAGAGCGTGAGCGAGCGTCTCAGGCGCGGGGCGGCAACTGGCGGGTTGGCGGGCACACCCATACAGGGCCTCAAAATTAAACCCCATTATCCAACAAAGATAACGGGGCTCGGGGGAAGGCTCTCCAGGCTCGAATGAAGCGCAAACAGAATTGCGCTCGGCAGTTCCCAAAAATTCTCTCGAATTCTATACGGAAAGGGTATTCTGTCAACGAAAAAAACACGTATTAAAACGATTCTTGCCGCGACCTGACGAACCTCAAGAATCTAGATGAACCGAGTCTATGGCGATGCCGCACAAAATGCGTTCTCTTTTGCCGATCTTCCTTGCCGGCGTGAGTTGCCACGCTCTGTCACAGACTCCGCCGAAGACGGTGCAGGAGCGACTGGGCTATCCCGCCTCCGCGCGCCTGCTGGTCATTCACGCCGATGATCTGGGGATGAACCACTCGGTCAACCGGGCTACTTTTGAGGCCCTGGAGAAAGGCTGGATTACTTCGGCCAGCATCCTGGTTCCCTGCCCGTGGTTTCCCGAGGTGGCCCGCTGGGCGAAACAGCACCCGAATGCCGATCTCGGCATCCACCTGGCGCTGACCAGCGAGTGGACCGATTTCCGTTGGGGACCAGTGAGTGGCCCGAGCCGAGTCCCGAGCCTGGTGGATGCCGACGGATATTTCCCGCTGGATACTCCCGACGTTGTCCAAAACGCCAAAATTCCGGACGTGGAATACGAATTGCGCTCGCAGATTGACCGAGCGAAGGCCGCGGGCATTCCGATCACACACCTTGATATGCACATGGCGGGCATGGTGTCCTCTGGGGAACTTTTCGGCGTGTACCGGAAATTGCGCGACGCATACAATCTGCCGATTCTTCTGGAGCCATCGGGAACTCATGGCCCGCCGGCAGGAATATCGGTGCCCGTGGAGGAGATTCCACTGCAGCGCGTCATTACCATGGAACCGGGCGTCGCGGCGAAAGACTGGGCTGATTGGTACAAGAAGCAACTCGCACCTCTTCCACCCGGCGTCTATCAGATGATCGTGCACCTCGCTTACGACGATGAATAGATGCGCGGGACCACCTGGGATCATCCCGATTGGGGCGCGGCCTGGCGCCAACGAGACTTTGCCATGGTGAAAAGCCCGGAGTTCAGCAGTTCCTCAAGCAGCGGGGGTTCGTGCTGGTGACGTGGCGGCAACTGGGAAAAGCCAGCGCCGAACAAGGCGCAGTCCTCAAGAACAATCACTAGGGTTGTGTGGGGCGGACACTCCTGTCCGCCAGCCTTTGCTTTTCTCTGTGCCTCTGTGTCTCTGTGGTGGATGTCTCGCTATTCAAATCCTGCGATCCATCAGTCTTGATCCGGCGCGGGCGGGACGCTCCCGCGACAGCCGGGGCGCCGGCGCAACTCATTCAGAACGAAATTGATCCTGGCGCAGGCAGCGTTGCCGTCTCCTTGATTCCCTGCCCTTCTGTGATCGTATATATCTTGTCGGCGGCCACGTCCTTGAAGCTCTCGGTTTTGCCGGTCGGCCAGCGGACTTCGATCAGATCCATCTTCGCTGCCGCCCCCAAGCCGAAGTGCAGCCGCAGATCGTTTTGCGAGAGATAGCTTGCGCCTCCACGGACCTCGTCGAACTGAGTCATACCCGCGGCGTGGACGGTCACGCGCGCGCCAATCGCGGCCCGGTTGCTGGCTGTCCCCACGAGCCGGAACAGCACGCGATGGTTCGAGCTCTTGTTCTGGTTCAGCAGAAGCGAGGGCGGATCGCCGACATTCAGGACCACGATATCGATATTCCCGTTGTTGGCGATGTCGCCGAACGCCGCACCACGCCTGGACTTCAGAGGCATGTCGGCCAGACCGGCGGGCTTCGACACTTCCTCAAACGTCCCGTTGCGCAGGTTGCGATGCAGCAGCATGGGCTGGGCGTAGGCGGCGCTTCCCTTGGCGTTGTCCATTTGCGGATAGACGTGGCCGCAGGCGACGAACAGATCGAGCCAGCCATCGTTCTCCATATCAAAAAACTTCGTTCCCCAGCCGAGGTAGGGCAGGCTGGGCTGGCCGAGATGCGACGGCATCGCTACATCCTCGAATCCGCGCGAACCCAAGTTGTGATAAAGCGTGTTGGGCTGATCGGCAAATTCGGTCACGAACATGGAGAGGCGGCCGCTGTGGTCGTAGTCGCCCCAGGCGACCCCCATGGAGCCGAGCGCCTGTCCTTCGCTGTTCATCGCGACGCCGGCGACCATGGCTTCGTCGGTGAATGTGCCGTTGTGGTTGTTGCGGTACAGATGATTCGGGGTCGCGTCGTCGGCGACGAACAGATCGGGCCAGCCATCGTTGTCGTAGTCGCCCCAGGTCACGCCGAGCCCGTAGTACTTGTCGGGATCGTCAACGCCAGCCTTTTTCGAGACTTCTTCAAATGTTCCGTCGCCGCGATTGTGGTAGAGAAGATCGGTTTCGCCCTCCATGCCCCAGGGACCGCATTGCACGGGAACGCCTTTGAACTGGCAGAACTTGGTCGAGCCGAACGCCGGCAGGTTGTTCATGTCCACGTGAACATAGCGGGAGACGAATAAGTCCACATAGCCGTCACGGTCATAGTCAGCCCAGGCGGCGCCGGTGGAGAAGCCGCCGCCGCGCACACCCGCTTTGTCGGTCACATCTTCAAAGGTGCAGTCACCCTTGCCGCGATAGAGCGCGTTGCCGCCGTAGCCGGTGACGAAGAGATCGAGATTGCCGTCGTTATCGAAGTCGGCGACGGCAACGCCCATGCCCCAGCCTTTGCGCGTGAGCCCTGCTTTTTGCGTGATGTCGGTGAACTTGAGGTCGGCATTCTGATGCCAGAGCGTCACCAGAAGATCGCCGCCCTCGCGCCGGTAGCGGTCGACGGTCGAGCCGTTGACCATGACGATATCGAGCTTGCCATCGTTATCGCAATCGAACACGCCTATACCGCCGCTCATGGACTCGACCACGTAGTGCTTCTCGGGCGAAGAGATGTGGGAGGCAGTCAGTCCGGCTTGGGCAGCGATGTCCCGGAAGACGGGAACGGGATCGGTGAGCTTGGGCGCCGGCAGCTTCTTTTCCGCGCGCGGTGGCGGCAGCTTGGCCGGAGGCCCCATCGGTCCCGGCGGCGCGGTCTGGGCGAAAAGCAAGCCGGTGAGAAAAATGAACAGAATGGGAGTTCGACCGGCCCGCATGCAGAGTGATTGTAGCGCGTCTAGCGCTTGTCGCCGATTTAGCAGTGGATGGAAATCAGCGCTGGTCCGGATAGTGGAACGAGTACCCGCTGGCTTCATTCCCCGACATGAACCGGGTGTTGTATTCGAGCAAGTAATTGAGATGTTCGGGATCGGCGGGGAATGACTTGCCCGGATACGGATACGTCCCCATGTCGCGGAACGGCAGCGGATCGACCGTGTCGCCGTGGTAGGCGTAGAAATCCATGTCTTTTTCGTAGCCGTTCGCGACAAAGAAATAGTCGCGCACCCAACTCTGGGGCAGGGCCGGCAGTTTCGACGGATCGAAATCGAGCGCCACCTCATCTCCCGATCCGAAGACGACAAACTTATCGTCGAGCGAGTCGAGCAGCGCCCGCACATCGCCATAGCGCGTGTAAGCGCCGGCGGGCCGGGTGTAAGGGCCAGTGGCGCTGGCCTTCTCGTAGATGTATTTCACGTTGCCCGGAGGCTGGCCTTCGATCTTCAGAGGGAATCCGTGGAAACCCAACTCGGCGCGAGAGAGCGGCACCGGCGTCAGGCGCGTCGTTTGATCTTGCGGCGTGCGGTTGATCAAGATGTTGTCCCAGTAAATCTGCAGGTTCGTCGTGAGGCGGATGCGGCGTGTGCCCTGCGGAAGTTTGCCGGTGAGGTCGGCGGTCATAGTGCGCGCGCCGCCGGCCGGGAACCCGAGGTCGTCGATGACGCGGACCCACTTCCCTTTTTCCTCGGTCCCATACGCGACCAGCGCCTCGACATACGGGGCAAGCGGCCGCAGGTGCGCTTGATCGGCCGCGTACATGCTGGTCGCGGAAAAATATTCGATCTCGCCGTGCATCAGCAGCCAGAGCGGGCCGCCGCGGTAGCGTTCGCCCAGATCGAGTTCCAGGCTGTGGGGCTCGGTGAATCCCATAAACGACAGCACCTTGAAGTCACCGAAATAGCGGTGCGCCAGCAGATCGGGGAGCACGTTGTGGCCGTGCTCATCCCAGGCGCCGGCGGGCGGATGCGCGTCGCGGCTGAAGACGACCTTGAACGGCGGGTACGGCGGATTGCTGGCGAAGTATTCGTTGGGATAGACGTCGAGATCGGCGGGATGATCGACGGCGAGCAACCGCACCTGGTCGAGATACACCGACTCTTCCAGCGGCTCCATGAAGCGGAAGCTGAGCTTATCGTCCTTTTCGCGGAGCGCGGTGCGGTCGAGCTTGATGGTTTCGGTGGGCCGCGGGATGTTGCGAACCACGCTACGCTCGGCGTTACCTTCGCCGGGCCCGATCCAGTGTCCGACAACGCCGGCGCCGAGCATGTCGCCGACTAACTGATATTCGTGGCCATTCCAAGCGAATAACGTGGGACAGGAACTGCCGCGGCGATCCATTTCGGTGAAGCTCTGCAGCTTGTTGGCGGCGACTTCGGTTTCATCCTGCAGGACGCCGGTGGGCCACGTCATGCGGACGACGTCCGCCTCTTTCGCCTGTCCGAGGCCAATCGTCAGGTAAGGCGAATTCTGCCCTAGGTAGCCGGACGATCCGTAGACCTCAAACTTCTGTCGGATGCCGTCAGAGAACACTTCGACCTTGGTGCCGATGGCGCTCTTGTTGTCGTTCAACCCCTTGAGGGCGAGGCGCAGCGAGTTGTTCTTGTTTCCACCTTCATTGTGGAGCAGCAGGGCGGGGCCGTGATTTTGCGTGATCAGGAGATCGACGGCTCCGTCGTTGTCGTAGTCTCCGGCAATGATGGCGCGGGGCTCTTTGAGTTGGATCTTGTCGAGGCCAACGTCGGCGGTGACGTCTTTCCATCCGTCGGGGCCGAGATTGCGGAAGAGGCGGACCTCGCCTTTTCCTTCCTTAGTTTCGCCGACAGCGGCGAGGTCAACCCAGCCGTCGTTATCGTAGTCGAAGGCGACAAGGCCGAAGCCGCGGACCCAATCAAGTCTAGGCACCGGAACTCGCTCCAAGGCACTTCCCTTATCATTTCGCCAAAGGGTCAAGCCAGGTGCGCTGTCGTGCGTGAAGGCGAGGTCCATCCATCCATCATGGTCGTAGTCGAGCGCGGTAACGCCCGTAGCGTTCTGCGGCTTCCCCTCGGTCCACAGGTCAGGAATTGTGAACTTGCCCTCGCGCGGATTCTCGAAGAGAGTTGGGCCGCGCTCACCTCCAGCCAGAGCCATGTCCACCGCCCGGTCGTTGTTGAAGTCGGTTCCGATAGCAGCAATGCTGGTAGGACTCCCGAAGAGGCCAACATCAACGGTCACATTGCTGAATGTTCCATTTCCGTTGTTTCGCCACAGTAGATTGGCAGCAAGCGACGGCATGTCCTCCGACCAAATCTCGGGCGATGATGTCACCCGCGCCCACCGGGCTAAGTAGAGATCAAGGTCGCCATCGTGGTCGTAGTCGATGAACGTGAGCCCAATAATCTCCTCTGGTCCAGCAAATATCATGCCAGGCTGCACAGGCTTACTTGGTGGTTTCATGATTCCGGCCTGTTCAGTCACGTCCTTAAACGTGCCGTTCTTTTCATTGTGGAGAAGGAGAATGCGATTGCCGAGACTTACGGCGAGGTCGGTGAAGCCGTCGTTGTCGTAATCTCCTGCCGTGCAGGAAATTGCAGGACCGTAGCGATCGAGACCGGCCTTCTTCGTCACGTCTTCGAATTTGCCGTTTCCCAAATTATGGTAGAGCGACATCGATCCCTGAGTTCCGTTATCGGGCAAAAACAAATCGATGTTTCCGTCATTGTCATAATCGAGGAAACATGCACCCGGCGCGAAATACTTGGCCTCTGAACCTGCCGCCTCCGCTCCGGGCCGAGCGACAATTCCTGCTTCTTTCGTTACATCCACAAACTTCACCGCAATCTGCGGCGGGACCTTCTGCGGCGCGATCGGCGATTCTTCCGCGCGTGAATACTTTCCTTGTTCTCCATAAGCCAGGCTGATCGGCGCGCCCAGCTTGTTCTGCGTGATGTACTGGAATTTCTTCAGGCGCTCGCGGGCTCTGTCGGCTTCTCCGGACTGCTGGTAGGCTCGCGAGAGTCCGAATACTGCCGACGCGTGCAGCGGGTCGAGCTTCAGCGCGCGCTCGAAGGCAGCGATGGCTTCGGGGTATCGCTTGAGCTGCGCGTAGGTCGAGCCGAGAAAGTACCAGGTGTCGGCGTCTTCGGGGTCAATCTCGGTGACGCGGCGGAAGGCGCTGATGGCAGCCTGGGGATTTGAAGAATTCTTGGAATAAAGTCCGAGGTTGTACCAGGCGTGGGCGTCCTGGGGATCGTTTTGCGCCGCTTTCTCGAGCAGGCTTTTCGCTTCTTCAACGCGCTGCAAATTCAACAGGGCTACGCCGCGATTGAGTGTGGTCACCTTCAGGTTCGTGTCTTTTGCGGCGGCTTCCTCAAATGCCTTCAGTCCCTTCTCGAAGAGTTGCTGGTTCATGTAGGCAACGCCAAGGTTGTTGAGGCGGGCGGCGTCCTGGGGATTGGTTGCGGGACCGGGCGCGGCGAGCAGCGCGAACGCAGAACTAAAGATGAGAGCGATGATGAGTGCTCTTGTCATCGTGGACTGGACACCATCCTACTCCAGCGAATTGTCATCCTGAGCGAAGCGAAGGACCCATGTATTTGGCGGCGCAATGCATAGGTCCTTCGCTTCGCTCAGGATGACAGGACGTAGAGTTTACTTCTTGCCGTACGGCCGCGCTGCGATCACGCCTTTCGCTTCCTCAATCGTGATGGTTTGTCCGGTCGTGATGTTGGTGAGCTTGTCCCGCTGCCCGCTCGGCCACTCGACTTCGACGGCATCGTCTTTCGTCTTCGAGCCCATGCCGAAGGTCAACACCAGTTCGCTCTGCGAAAGGTAGCCCGAACCGGACCGCATCATCAGCCATTGTTTCTCGCCACCGGCGGTCACGTGCACGACCGCGCCGATGCCGTCGCGGTTTGATTTCGTCCCCACCAGCTTCACGCGCAGGCTCTGGTTGGTACCGCCTTCGTTGCGATAGAGATGCGCGGGGCCGCCGTTGGTCATCAGCAGAATGTCGAGCGCGCCATCGTTGTTGATGTCGGCATAGGCGGCGCCGCGCGCGACTTTTCGAGCTGCGAAACCCGCTCCCACTTTTGTCGTGACTTCTTCGAATTTTCCGTTGCCGAGGTTGCGGAAAAGATGCGGAGGCTCGGCGTAGGTGACGCGCTTCTGCACACTCTCGATTTCGTCTTCGATGTGGCCGTCGGCGACGAAGATATCCTGCCAGCCGTCGTTGTCGTAATCGAAGAAGAAACAGCCGAAGCCCAGTGTTAGCAGCGTCGCGCGGCCGACTTCTGAACGCGGCGCCTCATCCACGAACAATCCGTTGCCTTCGTTGTGGTAGAGCGAGAGCATCTGGTTCGAGAAGTTGGTGATGATGAGGCTGGCGTGCCCGGAGCGGTCGTAGTCGGCGGCATCGACGCCCATGCCGGCGCGGGCCACGCCGTCCTCGCTGAAGCCGACACCGGAGGCGACCGCGCGCTCCTCGAAGGTGCCGTTTTTCTTGTTCACGTAGAGTTTGTTGGGCTGGGTGTCGTTGGCGATCAGGATGTCAGGCCAGCCGTCATTGTTGTAGTCGAGAATGGCGACACCGAGGCCCTTCGAGGTGGGATCGTAAAGCCCGGCTTTTTCAGTGGCGTCCTCGAACTTGCCGTTGCCGAGGTTGTGCCAGAGGCGCGCCGACGTTCCCTTGTACGATTCGGGTGTGCAGTACGACTTGTGCGTGCCGTCGAGCGTGCAGTAGAGGTCTCCCGCCTCGGACCACTGCACATAGTTGGCGACGACGAGATCAAGTTTGCCGTCGCGGTCGTAATCCACCCAGGCGGCACTGGTCGAGAACTCGTTTGGGCCCCAAAGCCCGGCGGACTTGGTGACGTCGGTAAAAGTTCCGTTGCCGTTGTTGTGGAAGAGATGGCTCTGGCCGACGGCGGTCACGAAAATGTCGTCGAAGCCGTCGTTGTCGTAGTCGCCGACCGCCACGCCAAGTCCGTAAAGAGAAATGCCCAAGCCTGATCGGCGGGTCACGTCGGTGAAGGTGCCGTTGTGGTTGTTGTGGTAGAGCTTCAGCGTGGTGGCGCCGCTTTTGGGATGACCGGGCCAATCCTGACCGTTGATGAGCAGGATGTCGGGCCAGCCGTCGTTGTCGTAATCAATGAAGGCACAACCCGGACCCATGGCTTCGGGCAGCCATTTCTTGCCGAAGGCGCCGTTATTGTGGGTGAAGTGGATTCCTGCCTGGGTGGTGATGTCGCGGAAGGTGATGGTTTGCCCGCGGGCTGCCACACCGAGCGTAAGGGCAATCAACCACAGAGACACGGAGACACAGAGAAAACCGCTCTTAGCTTTTGGCTCTTGGCTCTTAGCTAAAGGCCAAAGGCTAAGGGCCAACAGCGGCTTGCGTCCGTGTCTCCGTGCCTCCGTGGTGGATTCTCTTTCAGAAGAACGCATCACCTGGAGGCCCCGAAAGAAGTATTCCGCGCAGGTTTCACAGCTCCCAGCATCGGCAGCGGCACTGATCCGTGCTCGTGGATAGACTGCCGCTCGTTGTTGTCCTCGGGATTGAGTTGGCGGTAGGGGCCGGTGATGGCCTGCGAAGCTTCATCGGCTTTGAAGCGCAGGTAGAGGGTCTGGTGTTCTTTGGCCATCTTCTCGTCGCCGAGACCGTTGTAGCAGAGCATCAGGTTGTAGTGGGCCTGCAAGTCTTCGGGATCGATGGCCAGCACCTGCTCGAGGACTTTGATCGCGTCCTGATACTTTCGCTTGAGAAAGAGCACGCGGCCCAGGTTGTTCAGGGCGACGCGGTCGCGTGGATACTGGGCGAGAACGATTCTGAAGCGCTCGGCGGCATGGTCGTAATCACCCGCGGTCTTCAGCAAAGCTCCGTAGAAAAAATTGGTGCGCGCCAGCTTCGGGCTGAGAGCCAGGGCCTTCTCGAGCACGGTGCGGGCGCGGGGCAGGTCGCCTTCCTGCAAGGCGGCGCGTCCGATGTTCACCCAGCCGTCGGGGTTCTGCGGATCCGCCTCGGTGACTTTTTCGAAGGCAGCCTGAGCGCCTTTCAGGTCGCCTTGCAGGAACAGACCGATGCCGTAGTCATTCCAGCGCTGCCAGTCTTCTTTTGCAAGCTGGGTTTTGGGCTGCGGCGCGGGAGCGGTGGCGGGCAGAACGTTCAGCGTGACCACGTTCTGCGCCACGGCGACGATCGGCAGATCGGGAATCTTCTCTGACTTCGCTGAAACTCCCTGCAGCGAGCCGGTAAAGACGAACTTTCGATCGTCGAACTCAGGCGTGACTTCCGCCTTCGACTGGTTGTTTTCAGGCTCGCCCGCGAACGAGAACTGGGTTCCCCACCAGGAGAACTTGCGATAGCACAAGCGCGCGGTCAGAGTGATCTTGCCGCCGGTTTTTTCCGGAACTTTCATGCGGAAGTGCACGGTGTCGGC
>Ga0187803_10001104_pt1 | contig 10580 bp, 10 predicted proteins | sample NC_wetland_sal_i_2_FD_132425 | JGI IMG/M metagenome (GOLD analysis project Ga0187803, IMG submission 132425) | Wetland sediment microbial communities from Neuse River Estuary, North Carolina, USA - Control_3 | ecosystem: Environmental > Aquatic > Freshwater > Wetlands > Sediment | place: USA...
GCCGTGATCGCGCAGGAACCCGGAGTCCGCCTCGATTATTTCGAGATCGTGGACCCAGACACGCTCGATCCCGTCATGCGCGTCGAGAGGGATACGCTGGTCGCCGTTGCGGCTTATGTCGGCGCGACGCGCCTAATTGATAACGTCGTTCTGACTCCCTGATCTGCCAAAGCTCTCAATTCTTGGCGAAGCGTCGCGTTGCGTCCAGCGGCCGCACACGTGATGTAGAATTCGTTCTGATCTGGAGCGTGCCAAAATGAAGATACATTTCCAATTGGTCGTGTGCTGTCTTGCGCTGGCACTCTGCATCGGATGCAAGAAGAGCGCCAACACCGAACAAACGCCCGCTGCCAAGCCCGCCCCGGCGGCTACGAGCGGCTCTCCAACAGCGGCGCCCGCCGCAGGCGTTCCTTCTGCGCCTGCCACCGGCGAAGCGCCCACATCATCCGCAGAGACAACCGCCAAGCTCGCGGCGGCCGAATGGGCGCTGAAGCAGGATGCGATCAAGAACGATCCCAATGGCCAATGGGCAATCCAAGCCACGGCTTCTTCCAGCTACAACGACGCCAAAGGCACCGAGAATTGGTCTGCCAATCAGGCAACCGGAGCGCCCAACGTCGAAAAATATGGAGACGATGGACGCGCCTGGACCTCCAAGACGCCGGATTCCGGCATTGAGTGGCTGGACCTCAAATTCCCCAAGCCGGTGCATGCCACCGAGGTCCGCGTTCGGGAATCCTGTGGCTCTGGGGCCGTGATCAAAGTCGAAGTCTTCGACGAACAAGGCTCGGCTCACGCCGTCTGGCAGGGCAACGATCCAACAACGGAACTCAACTATCTGATCGTGAAATTTCCCAAGACCACATTCAAGACCGACCGCGTGAAAGTTACACTGGCCACCAACGTCGTACCGGGCTGGAACGAGATTGACGCAGTCCAGCTAGTCGGCACGGATCAATAGGTCGGGTGGATAGATAGAGCCGACACGGATCAGGCGGCGCCGGAACATGAGGGGCGGCCACCCGCTCCCGCTCAGTGCACGAACGGATAGATCTCATCGTTGATCCAGTAGCTGGTCAGGAGCATGGCAAAGGCAGTTCCGATCAGCCAGAGTCCCCAGCGGCGCCGGCTCCACGAAGCGCTGATCTTGGAAAGTTGGAGAGGAATATCTACGAGGTAAGCCGCGCAGTACAAGACATTGGCGATCAACGCCAGACCCAATAGGCGCAACAGATCGCCGAGATTCATGGCCGGACGAAAGTGCGGCCAGGTCCACACAATCCAAAGGATCGTCACCGCGGCCAGTACCGCGTTATAGATAGCGCGTCGCGGCTCCCAGTAATGCAGAGCATTGGAGAAGCTGTCTCGCCATGTAGCCGTCATAATCCTGCCCCCGCTCTCGGCGGATTCTTTTGCCCGCCGATGCGCGAATTCTGCTTTGATCCGGCGTCCGCATCAGCAGTCGTTTCCCCGCATATGATGTAGCAACTTTGATCCAGAAACAAACGGATTTCCTGCGATCACGTAGCGCAGCGGCGCGTCGGCTGATTTCTTGATTCCGATCCGGCGCGTGACCATCACCTGACGTACGCGGTATCCGGCGTCCACAATGCGGAGATCCGAGCGCGCGCTCACCAGGCTCTTTCCGTTGTCGCGCTGGCGTGTGATGCTGAGCGCTTCGCACATGCGACCCGGACCAGAGGCAATCTTCTTGAGTAGAGAAATCTTCTTAAGATCGGTTTCTTGTGCTGTCGCCAATCCGGATTTGCTTCGTCCGCCGGCAACTGCCGAGCTCCTCCACCCCGTCAAGCCAACACCAGGCTTGACGGGGACCCCGGTGCGCTCGGCCTGGACGGGCGAAGGTGCCCCTCCCCACACGATCTTGAGCCCGCGCGCCTCAGCCATCTCCTCGATACCGGCCACCGGTTCCAACGCGCGGAACAGGACGCATCCGGGCACTCCATCCGGCAGACAGGAAACATTCAGGCAGTAGTGGTTGCCATAGATGAAGTACACATAGGCGTGGCCTGGAGGGCCGAACAGAACGAAGTTCCGCGCCGTCTTGCCCGCCACCGCGTGCGCCGCCAAATCGCCTTCCCCGAGATAAGCCTCAGTCTCTACGATGCGGCCAGCCAGGATTCCCCGCGCCGTTTTCCGGATCAGCAGCTTGCCCAACAAATTTCGCGCGACCGTCCGCGGATCGCGATCGAAGAACGAGGACTTGAGCAGCGTGGATGCGGCGAACATTTAGAAGGCCGATTGCAGAGGTCAGAGGTCAGATTGCAGAGGTTGAATCCCTTCGATCCAGGTACGCCGCCTGCGCAACAGATTTTACTTCTGCCATCTGACCTCTGACCTCTGCAATCGGCCTTACGCGCTCTTTAAGTACTCCAGCACCTCGTCCGCATGCCCCTCGGCCTTCACGTTGTTGAAAATGTGCTGGATCTTGCCATCCGGACCGATCACGAACGTGGTGCGCGCTATTCCCTTCACGATCTTGCCATACATGTTCTTATCTTTGATCACGTCGAAGGCTTTTGCGATCTTCTTGTCCGGATCGGAAAGCAAGGTGTAGGGCAGGTCGTATTTATCCTGAAATTTCTTCTGCTTCTCGGAGCTGTCGGCCGAAATGCCGAGCACGACCGCGCCCGTCTTCTGAATCTGCTTGTATGCGTCGCGGAACCCGCACGCTTCTTTGGTTCAACCCGGAGTATCCGCCTTGGGATAGAAGAACAGAACGACGGTCTTGCCCTGAAAATCCTTCAAGGCAACTTCTTTCCCATTCTCATCCGTCGTACTAAAGGTAGGGGCTTTATCATTGACTTGCATGAGCATCTCTCCTCGCAGACCATCGTTATATCGCAGCCGGCTCGTCGCCGTCATCTTCATCTTGGCCGCCGCAGCCGGGCTTGCTGCCGTATGGGCCGGCTGCCCGACGCTGCACGCGCAAGTTCTGATCCAGCAGTACGGGCGCAAACCAGCCGATACCGGACCGCGCGCCCTTGGACTGGTTCAACTTTCCAGCACCGGCAAAGCGCGCTTCATTCCCATTGCCATCATGATGAACGGCAAGTTTTACGACGCCGGCTCCTTCAAGGCCACGCCCGTCCCCATGGCTCTCGATTTTGGCGTGGTGTACGAAGCCTTCCACACGGGCGTGTCGCAGGGGCTTTTCACCATCACGCAGCCCGGACAGCTCCGACACAGCTGGGTTGCCGAGGGCACCTGGCTGCCCGCTGGCGCAAAAGCGCCCGAGACGAGCAAGAAGTACGCCGAGCCCGTAATCGAAGACAAGGATGACCGGCCCGTGCTCCACCGCCGCGCCGCAGGGTCTGCGGACAAAGACGAGTCGAAACCGACGACGAACTCGACTTCCCCACCTTCAACTGGCGCGCCATCGTCTGCGCCCTCGGGCAGCACATCGGCGCCGTCGACATCCACGCAACCTTCAGCGTCTTCGTCTTCGCCCGCATCCTCGACGAGCGCGCCCGCCTCGGACTCAAAAGACAAAAATCAGGCTTCAAAAGACTCCACAGCTTCGAAAGACTCAGCGAAAGATTCCACGAAAGACGCGGCCAAAGCGCCTCCGACGGCAGCAGCCACATCGTCTGACCTGGACCAGCCTTTCAACGATCCCAACCGGCCTATCCTCCGGCGTGGCAAGCCCAGCCCGAACGCTCACCACGAACTGTTCGTGAATTTCGACGAGGAGGCCGGCCCGGCAAAGCCCGCATCCGCCACTGGCGCTGCCAAGTCTGGGACCGAGGTCGCGTCGGTTCAGACCTTCGCCGCCATCTCCGACGCCGCAGGACCCGATCCCCGGCCTTACACCTACGATCTGAAGCCGGCCGAACAAGCAATCTATCGAACCAAGATGCTCGACTTGGCAGCGACGCTGGTGAAGATCGGAACGCTGCAAGGGGCCGCTCCGGCAACTTCTTCCACCACCTCGACCAAAGGCGCCGCGCCAGCTCACAAGAAGACGTCCGGCGCAAAGACCACCAGTTCCCCAAAACCTCAATTCGAAGACGTGAACCTGCGAATTTTTGACCTCTCCACCTCGAACGAGCCAGTGCTGGTGCTCTCCGCCAGAACGCCTGTGCCACCTGCGGGATCATCCGGCGCTCAGACGCCGCCGGGGGCCCGGTTGCCGCCACCTTCCGGATCGCAGGTACCCCAGGAGATCACGCTCATCGCGCGCACCAACCTGGAAGGCGAATTGCAGAAGCTGTTCTTCGCGCAGACCGACTCGCGCCACCTCGATGTCAGGCCGCGCATGGAGCTGATCGACGCCGTGGATGCCGACGGCGATGGCCGAGGCGAACTGCTCTTCCGCCAGACCAGCGACGCCGGCAGCGCCTATGCAATCTACCGCGTAACTGCCGACGGGCTCTGGCCGCTGTATGAAGGGACGCCGTAGAACCGATTTCGGCTCTCAGCTCCCGGTAAACCTGGTGACAGGCGTCGGGTTTGAGGTCACAGGTCTCAGGTCTCAGGTTCCGCTCCTCTTTTTTCAGGAAAGACTTTTTTTGACGAGAGTCCTAGCCTGTGTTTACTAGGGAGCTGGCCCACCCTTTTGCATCTCCCCTACTGAGGCTGCCCCACCCTTGCGTTTTTTGCAAGGGTGGGTAGCGCTGTGACCGGTTATCTTGTCGCGCGGGGTAAAGAAGAAGCCACAAGTTCCCACCCTTCGCGAAAAGACGCGAAGGGTGGGGCAGCCTCGCCACCCGCCCATCCCTCAACCACAGCCCCTAAAGGGGCGACTGATAATGCTCGACTTACGGCATCGCTAAAGCGATGCCCTGATACAAAGCGTGACTTCTTCCGCAGCCTGCTGAGGCACCGAAGTTCTTACTGATTTACAATTCCCCCTCTCGGGGATCACTCAGGAGCGAAAACCATGCGCACCACCTCTCGTATTGCCATCTTTGCTTGCCTTGCGGCGGGCTGCTGCTTTGCCCAGGATCGCGACTTCAGCAAAGTTCAAATCAAAGTCACTAAGGTTGCCGGCAACGTCTACATGCTCGAAGGCGCGGGCGGAAACATTGGAGCGTCGGTTGGCGACGACGGCATCGTTGTCGTGGACGATCAGTACGCGCCTCTGGCCGATAGAATCCAGGCTGCGCTCAAAGGCATCACCGACAAGCCGGTGCGCTTCATCATCAACACGCACTATCACGAGGATCACACCGGAGGGAACGAGTTCTTCCAGAAGCAGGCACCGATCATCGCGCACGATAACGTCCGCAAGCGCCTCGAAACTGGCGGACAGGCGGGCAATGGCGGCTCCATGCATTTCGAAGCCAAGGCGCAGCCCCACTCCGCGTTGCCCATCATCACCTTCGACCACGACGTCACCGTGCACCTGAACGGAGAGGACATCCGCGCGCTGCACTTTCCCGCCGGGCACACCGACGGCGACTCGGTCATCTATTTCCCAAAGTCAAACGTCGTGCACATGGGCGACGATTTCGTCACCTACGGCTTCCCCTTCATTGACGTCGATGGCGGCGGCAGCATCGACGGCCTGATCGCCGGCGTCGAAGGCGCGACCGCTCAGCTTCCTGCGGACGTGAAAGTGATTCCTGGCCACGGCGGGGTGTCGAGCCTCGACGACGTGCGCGCGTACGTGAAGATGCTTAAGGAGACGCGCGCGGCTGTGCAGGATGCGCTCGACAAGAAGATGACTCTCGATCAAATGAAGGAGAAGAAGATTCTCGATCCCTGGAAGAAGTATTCGGGCGACTTTGTTACCGAGGACATATTCCTGGAAACCGTGTACAACTCGCTCACCGGGCAGAAAAACGGAAAGTTCGTCAAGCATAATTAGGAACTGGCGTAAGGCTTCAAGGTTTCAAAGTTTCAAGGTCGCGTTGGGACTGCGCACGGTGCTTGAAGCCCGGACCTTGAAACCATCTCTTTCACCTTGCAGTTCAACCGGGGATCCAGCCTCCTCGTTTCCTGTTAGCATGATCGGAAGAATGTGGGGAATATATGAAAGCTCTGCTGCTGGTGTTGATTGTGTTTCTTTCCGTAGTTGCCCTCGCCGCCGACGGTAAGGCTGTCTCCTACAAGTCCGGGGACGAAACGGTTAGCGGCATGCTCTACACTCCCGTGGGCAAGGGGCCGTTTCCTGCTCTAATCGTGATCCACGAGTGGTGGGGGCTGAACGACTGGGTGAAAGAGCAGGCCACGAAACTGGTCAGCGAGGGATACGTGGCGCTGGCAATTGACTTATATCGCGGAAAAGTCGCGGACACGCCTGATCTTGCGCACGAGTTGATGCGCGGCGTCCCAGAAGACCGCGCGATCCGCGACCTGAAAGCGGCCTTCGACTTCCTGGCCGCGCAGCCCAACGTGAAGAAAGACCGGATCGGCTCCATCGGCTGGTGCATGGGCGGCGGCTACTCGCTCGACGTGGCGATCGCGGAGCCGCGCCTGGCCGCCGATGTCATCCACTATGGACATCTGGCCACCGAACCCGCCGACCTCAAAAAGATCCGGGCTCCGATTTTGGGGCTGTTTGGCGGACAGGACCGCGGCATCCCGCCTGAGGATGTGAAGAAGTTTCAGCAGGCGATGGAGCAGCTCGGCAAGCGGATCGACGTGAAGATCTATCCTGACGCCGGCCACGCCTTCGAGAATCCCGGCAACAAGCAGGGGTACCGGGCGCAAGACGCCGCCGACGCCTGGCAGCGCACGGTTGTATTTCTCGCGGCCACACTGAAAAAGTGATTTGCCGGGATGCGCAGTGCGTTCTCTGTTGATTTTTTTGGCAGTCTGCCTCGTAGTCATCCGATGGCCTGCTAACCTGCAATCGCACCAAGTTAGGTGCAGGCAATTTCCACTTGCCAGAAGTTGCTACTCTGGTTACTATGCAGCCATCTTTTGTTTCGAGCGTTGCCGTGCCGCGACCTATGAACATCGGCGAGACCATCCGAAACTACCGTCTCCAGCGAAGCATGTCCCAGGGTGATATCGAAAAGCGCACCGGCCTGTTGCGCTGCTACCTGTCGCGGGTGGAGAACGGGCACACGATTCCATCGCTCGACACGCTCGCTAAGATCGCCAGCGCCATGGATTTGCCGCTGTCGCAGTTCTTCGCCGAAGGGCATTCGAACGGGCATAAAGGGTTGCCGCAGCTTTCCGACGATGAAGTCCGTTTTCTCAGCCAGATACGCCGCTACGCCGTCAACTTGAATGACAGCGACCGCAAGCTGGTGCTGGCCATGGTCAAGAAGATGGCTGCGAGCGGAGCGAAGTAGCGGCTTTCGGTTCTCGCAATTCGGCTTTCGGCTCCCGGGACAAATCTCACGAAAATGGCGTGATGACCAGTCTCGCCCAATGCAGCGACCGAGTGGGATGTTTGCTTCAATGGATTGATGCGGTCCCTCAGAAATGCATAGGGCGAAGGCCGGGACCGAAAGCCGAGCGCCGGAGCCGAGCGCCGGCTCTGTGACTTTGGTACCATCTCGCGCATGACCGGGGGGAACCTGCCAGCCTTGAGCTAGTGCCGATAAGCTACTACTCAGGGATCCCTGTGACCACTGATGAAGAGCTGGGCCTTCTCGATCAACAGCTGCGCCGGCTGAAGATCGAGTACGAGATTTTCTTCAACAATCCCGCCAAGCGGCCGCCCTCCGACATTGAGTGGAAGGTGCTGAACCTGCTGCGCAAGTTCAGCGATGGCACGCGCATGAGTTTTTCCCAGCGCTATCGCTACAACGAAATGGCGCAGCGGTATGCCATCCAGAGCGATCTCTGGCGCAAAAAGACGCGCATTCGGGAAGAAGGCTGCCGCCGGCCGCAGGACGCGATGCTGTCCGTGCGGGACGGGCGCGCGAGCGAAGAGCGGGAGTCCAGGTTCCCGACCGCTTATGGCCTCAGCCGCAAAGCCGGCGCTGCGGTGGCAGAAGCGTCCGAAGCCGAAAGAGTTGGAGCGGAAACCGGCGTGGTTGGCGAGCCATTTTCTGTGCAGTTTTCCGACGCGGACCGGGAGCGCGATAAAGTCGAATCGCTCTACCAGGCTCTGACCGCAGCCAAACAAAAGGCCGGAGAAAAAGTCTCGGGCAGCCTCGATTCCTTCGCCGCATTTGTCAGAAAAAAAACCAGCGAGATTCGCAAAGAGCACGGCTGCGACACCGTGGTGTATTCGGTGGAACTGCTGGAGGGGCACGTCAAGCTGAAGGCGAAAGCAAAGAGCTAGTACTCAGTTGCCGGTTGCCAGTCGCCAGTTATTCCCCTTCAGGAAGCCTGAGAACTGAGAACCGCTGAGAACTCCCGCCCATCCTGCTAAAATCTCCCTTCACTCAGAGGCTCTCATGTCCAAAATTACTCGCGCCATTCTCAGCGTCACAGACAAATCCGGGCTGGTAGAGTTTGCCCGCAAACTGGCCGCGCTCGGCGTGGAACTGGTGTCTACCGGCGGCACTGCCAAACTGCTGCGCGATTCCGGCGTTGCCGTCAAAGACATCTCCGAACTGACAGGCTTTCCGGAAATGCTCGACGGACGCGTCAAGACGCTGCATCCCAAGGTGCACGGCGGCATTCTGCATCGGCGGGGAAACGCCGCTCATCGCGCGGCCGTGGCCGAGCACGGCATTGCGGCCATCGACATGGTCGTCGTTAATCTCTACGCGTTCGAGAAAACGGCGGTTAAGCCCGGGGTTCATTTCGAGGAACTGATCGAGAATATCGATATCGGCGGGCCTTCGATGATCCGCTCGGCGGCCAAGAATTTCGAGGATGTTGCGGTGGTGACTTCACCGGCCGATTACGACGCCATCGCCGACGAGATGGGGCGCTCCGGCGGCGCGCTTTCGAAGGAAACGAAATGGCGGCTGGCGCAAAAAGCGTTTGCGACGACGGCGGCTTACGATTCGGCGATCGCCTCGACGCTGGAACGCGTGGACGGGAACTTTCAGCTGGCGCCACCCACTCCATTCCCACAGAACTTGCGCCTTGCGTTCCACAAGCGGATGGATCTGCGCTATGGAGAGAATCCGCACCAGAAAGCGGCCATGTATGCCGATGCCTCGGACGCGGGCGTGGCGCATGCGCGGCAGCTGCAGGGCAAAGAGCTTTCGTATAACAACATTGTCGATCTGCAGGCGGCGTGGGATCTGGCTCAGGATTTCGACGAGCCGGTTTGCGCCATCATCAAACACACCAATCCCTGCGGCGCGGCGACCGGCAGGACGCTCGCCGAAGCCTATTTGCGCGCGCTTGCATGCGATCCGGTTTCGGCATTTGGAGGAGTCATCGGAGTGAATCGGCCGGTGGACGGGGCGGCGGCAGCGGAGATGGCGAAGCTATTCCTTGAGGTCATTGCCGCGCCCGCTTTTGAGCCAGCCGCAAAGGAAATCTTCGCCTCAAAGAAGAACTTGCGTCTGGTCGAGGTTCCAGCGGGACAGCAAAACTGGGTACTCAAGAATATTTCCGGAGGCATGCTGGTGCAGGATGCCGACCTGCACCGCCTGGCTGAATCCGATTTGAAGGTCGTCACCAAGCGCGGCCCCACTGAGGAGGAAGAACGCGCCCTGCTTTTTGCCTGGAAAGTCTGCAAGCACGTCAAGTCGAACGCGATTCTCTACGCCCGCGACGGCCAAACCGTCGGCGTGGGCGCCGGGCAGATGAGCCGGGTGGATTCCTGCAAGCTTGGAGCCATGAAGGCGCAGCTTCCTTTGAAGGGGACGGTGGCCGCCTCCGACGCGTTCTTTCCGTTTCCGGACGGGGTTGAGGAAATCGCGAAGGCCGGAGCCACGGCGATCATCCAGCCCGGGGGCTCGGTGCGCGATAAGGAAGCGATCGAAGCAGCGGACCGGCTGGGGCTGGCGATGGTCTTCACGGGCGTGCGGCATTTCCGGCATTAGGCATGGCAGCGGGGCCCCCCGCTTGGATGGGGCCCTTCGACTCCGCTCAGGGCAGGCTCCGCCCCGTCCCCACACAAAGCCCCGTCCCCCACACAGAAAGCTCCTGTACTTCCGGTTTCGGCGCATTTTTTCGCTTTCTCGCCGTTCCAGCATGAAGCAAGGGTAAAATAGAGGAAACCGGAAAGTGGCGCTTCCGCCCAGATTCGGCATCCAAATGGGTTAGCGGTTCTGCAGGATGGTGCATGAAACGACAGTGTGGTTTTTTTGTTGTCATCTACGGGTCGTTCTTATTGGCCCAGACGTTGTTATGGGCTCAAAACGGCCCCTCCAACCTGCCGGACTCAGTCCCCGCCACCAGTTCGCCCGCGGGCTCGGCGAGCAAGGCCAAGGCGCCTGACCGCGCCGCAGCTTACTACCATTTCGCCCTCGCCCACATGTACGAGGAGCAGATGGCCACCTACGGGCGCAGCGAACTGGTCAGCAAAGCCATCGAGGAATACCGCGCCGCTATTGATGCCGACCCAACCTCTCCTTACCTCGCCTCCGGCCTGGCCGAGCTCTACCGCCGAACCGGACGCATTCGCGACGCGGTCATCGAAGCGCAGGACATCATCAAACGTGATCCGGGCAATCTGGAAGCCCGCCGGCTGCTCGGGAGGATTTATCTCAGTTCTCTTGGAGACCTGCAGCCCGGCAATGGGTCTGACA
>Ga0187803_10001105_pt1 | contig 10580 bp, 5 predicted proteins | sample NC_wetland_sal_i_2_FD_132425 | JGI IMG/M metagenome (GOLD analysis project Ga0187803, IMG submission 132425) | Wetland sediment microbial communities from Neuse River Estuary, North Carolina, USA - Control_3 | ecosystem: Environmental > Aquatic > Freshwater > Wetlands > Sediment | place: USA...
GCAATCAGTTCGCTCATGCGCTGGACGTGCTGCGGCCGAATCAGCGGGCCAACGTCTGTTTGCGAATCGCTGCCAGGCCCCAACCGCAACTTCTGGGTCTTCTCCACACAGGCTTGCAGAAATTCATCACTCACTGCCGACTCAACGAACACTCGCTCCTGCGAGAGGCATACCTGGCCGCAATTGGTGAAACTCCCCCAGACCGCCGCGCTCGAAGTAACACCCATGTCCGCGTCGGCGAGGACCACCATCGCGTCTTTCCCGCCCAATTCGAGCACGCTGGGAATCAGCTCTCGTGCACAGGCTTCGGCAACGTGCCGCCCAGTGAAGACGCTGCCCGTGAAGAACACCTTGTCCGGATGCGCGTCGATCAACGCCTGTCCAACGTCTCCACTTCCCTGCAACAGTGTGACCAGCCCTTCAGGGAATCCCGCGTCACGGAACAATTTGTCGATTAGCGCGCCGCACTCGGGCGTGAAATCACTGGTCTTGCAGAGCACGGCATTGCCCGCGGCGACTGCGGGGATAATCTGGCTCATCGGGATTGCCAGAGGATAATTCCAGGAACTGATGATCGCCAGGACGCCGAGAGGCTCAAAGAGCAGCGTGCCCGATTTCATCTTGGCAACCAGGCTGTGATGGGGGACCGATTCCGGCCGAAGCAACGCCGCGCCGTTCTTGGCGAAATATTCCGCCGTGTCCAGCGCGACGAAAACGTCAGCGAATTTCGCCTCCACGCGGGGTTTGCCCGATTCTCGCACCACCACGTCCGCCAGCGTTTCCCGCGCGTCAAAGATCTTGCTTTTTAGAACGCCAATGCGCGAACAGCGCTCTTTCACGGGAACCTTTGCCCACGCTGCTTGAACCTCTTTCGCCTTCAGCAGGAGGTGCGGCACCAATAGAGGCGGAGTGCGCTCAAAGCTGGCGCAAACTTTGCCTGTTGCCGGATCGATCGACGGAACTGTTTCCAGGATGACGGGCGTCGCAGCCATATTTGGGATTCTAGCTTAACGCCGCTCAGACTTCATCCACGGACGGGGGGATTGGTGGGTTGGTTTCTGGGTAGTCCGTCGCTCGTCAGGAACCAGACATGCTCGAGAGCCGAACCACGCCGACCCTAGACTCATGCTCGAACCAAGAGGAATCACCAAGCCCACGCTCTCGCCGCACGTGGAGTCTAGTTCTTCAAAGCCATGCCGCGAAGAATGTTTTGGAAACGAGGATCAGGACGCAGGCTATCAAGCAGCAAGTCAGATTTCAGGGACCAGGAAATGTCTAGAGACTTCTCCGAATATGCTTTCTCCAAGAACTCGAAGGCTTTGTCGTTTTCGCCGAGGCCAGCGTATATGGTGGCCATCGTGAATGGCGAAGCAGATATCCCTTTTGATTTGCGCTCCAAATCACCAAGAATCTTCTCCGCTTCGGCTTTTTTGCCTGCGGCTGAATAGGCGTGTGCCAGTGCAACAACACCCTGAGAACCACCTGACATCTCGATGGCTTTCTGGTATTCAGAGATCGCTTCCTGCAGCTTACCCGTACCTTCGTACCCGACACCGAGATTGTAATGTTGCGACCAATCTTTCGGGTCCAACAGTAGCGCTCGCTTGCTTGCTTCAATCAATCGGGGGTAATCCCGAAGCAGATAATAAGTAGCAGATTCTACACCAGCCGAAATTGGGCTGTAGTCCAGCTGGTCGATTTTCGCGATCTCGGCCAGAGCTTCGTCGCGCCGGCCCATAAAGCCGAGGAACATGGCGCGGTCCTCATGCGCGCAGCTGTAGCTGGGCGCCAGAGCGATGGCGCGGTTATATTCCCGGTCGGCGGCGCCCCAGTCCCAATCAAAGCGCCAACTCAGCGAGCCAAGCGTGTCATGCGCTTCGCCGATGCTATCGTCCAGTTCTGTTGCCTTGGCTAACTCCTCCTTGGCCAACCGGTAGGCCTGATCCTTTTGCAACGCTCCCGCAAACGCCAAGTAGACGTAAGTGTCTGCGAGTCCCGCGTAAGCAAGAGCGAAGTTTGGGTCTTTCTGAATTGACTCTTCAAAGTAGCGTTGGGCCTTCTTGAGCGAATCAGGGTTGGTGAACTCGTTGACAAGGTAAAGACGCCCTTTGAGATAGGCATCGTATGCGTCTGGGTTCACCGGGTGAGCCCGGCGAATCAGAGCCTGCTGCGTTGGAGTGAGTTGCGCGCGGACTTGCTGTGCTATCGCGTCCGCCACCTCGCCTTGTAGCTTCAGGATATCGCCGCGATCGCGGTCGTAGGTCTCTGCCCACAGGTGCTGGTCCGTGGGTGCTTTAATAAGTTGGGCGGTAACACGCACTCGTGGACCCGAACGGACCACCGACCCTTCAACGATGGCGTCCACGTTCAATTCTCGCGCAATTTCAGGCAAGGGCTTCTTTGCGCCTTTGTATTGCATGACGGAAGTTCTCGAGATGACCCGCAGCGATCCGACCTTCGCGAGGTCGGTAATCAACTGGTCCGTCATACCATCCGCGAAGAATTCCTCTGACGGATCCCCGGACAAATTTTCCAGGGGCAGAACGGCAATAGAATTCAAACGAGGAGCAGCGCTTGTTGAATGGGTACCCGTGCGGGCCAGCCAGACGCCAAAGCCTAAGACCAGGAGCGCAAGGATTGGGTACGCCAGCATTGTGCGAGATTTAGTCAGACCTCGATCTGCGGGTACTTGGCCCGGCCGCTCAGACTGGCCAGGGGAAGACTGAACCTCTACCCTGTCCAACCGCCCGATGAACCTGTATCCGCGGCGCGGAAGCGTTTCAATGTATCGGGGCGTCTCGGCAGAGTCGCCGAGCACCTCGCGGAGGCGCGCAATCGCATTGTGAAGGCTATGGTCGAAGTCTACGAAGGTATCGTCCGTCCAGATCCCCGCTCGAAGTTCGTCGCGCGTCACGACATCGCCCGCACGGTTCAGTAAGGTCTCAAGTACTTGGAGTGGTTGGCCCTGCAGGCGCAGCCTTACACCGTGTTTCCGGAGTTCGCCCGCACGGGTATCCAGTTCGAAGGCGTCGAAGCAAAGCCGCCGCGGGATTGGTGAAGAAGTAGCCATAACAAGGCCGGCAAGTCCGGCAAGCTTATCACAATTCTTACCCCTTAGGGAACTCCCCCTACGTGTTCCGAAAACGTGTTTGTCATTAATAGTTTAGGAATGGAGAAAACTTTGGGGATCGATGGAGGCCGCAAGGATTGACTCCTTAGCGTATCTCAATGAGAGTTGACGCCAGTTTTGTGCTCGCGTCCCCAAAAGCACATGCCCATCCGTCGCGATTCCCGCACGGATTGGTTGACCTCAGGAGGAAATCCATGACGAATGCAATCGTGAAGTTCAGTATAGTCGCTTGTTGTCTTCTGTTTGCTGGACTGATGGGAGATGGCGGTCGCCATGCTACGCCCGCACAGGTCGTGGCCTTGGACGAATGCGATCCGGCCACGTTCAATGTTCCAACCGCAGTCGGGCCCGGTTTCTGCAAGAATGTCGCGCTAGGTTACACCCCGCTAGGCTACACCACGCCGTTTTCCAAATTACTCGCAGAAGCCGCTGCTGGAACCCCCGACCCGAAGTGGGATTTCGAACCCGACAATCTCACGGTGGACGAAGGAACCCCGATCATCGCCGTGAACCAGGGCGGGGAGCCCCACACTTTCACAGAAGTTGCTCATTTTGGAGGAGGGTTCATACCGCCGCTCAATGATGGAGAAGCCGCGGTTCCCGAGTGCTCTGCGGGATTTTCGAGCGTTGCGGTTGCCAGAACGCGAATCCTTCAAGGCAGCCAGCTCCAAGTTACCGGTCTTTCAAAAGGCGAACATCACTTTCAGTGCTGCATCCATCCTTGGATGCGCATGACGGTCGTAGTGAAATAAACCAGTTGGCACACGAAATCACCACAGCGTGAGTCGCACGCTAGAAGTGCCAGATGCCGCGGAGGAAGGGGCAACAAAGACGAAGGCGAAGCACTCTGCCTGGATCAGTATGGGAACGTGCTTCGCCAACGCACTTTTCCGCACATTCCTCCGACAAGGCGAATGAGTAGGGGGTTGGCCCGCTTGAAACTCCGCCGGAGCGTTTTATCGTATGGACTGCACGATCGCCGGCAGGAGAAGCCGATCACGATTCACCGGCAGCGTCCAGAGTATGTGGTTTTCTCACGGAGCAGTTAGACTGCTGATCATCTTCGGCCATGGGTCGGCAAAAGGTCCAAATACGGCGTTGTGAGAACCGAAAGGATATTTTGGGTGGCTTGTCGGCAACCCGAAAACTGATTTACTTCTCGCAGAACCGCGGCGAGGAGTTTGCCGCGTTAGGCCTACGGATTGTATTTATCGAGCCAGGCCTTAATTTCCACGAAGATATTTCGGCGTTGCTCCGCCAAGCGGGGAAAATGCGGCGAGCCGGGGTAGGTAACCATGCGGACGGTCTTTCCCCGCTCGGCGAGCAACACAAAAAATTCCCGTCCTTGGAACGTGGGAACGCGCAGGTCGGCCTCGCCGTGCAAGATCAGCAATGGAGTGGTCACCTGATCGGTGTGCATCACCGCGGAGAATTGCAGCAATGGGGTGGGGTCTTTTTCTTGCCAACGCATGTCGTAATCCACCATGGCAATGTCGCTGGTGGGAATGAAACTCAGCCAATCGGTGATCCCCGCGCCCTCGATGGCCGCTTTGTAGCGATGTGTTTGCGTCACCGTCCATGAAGTCATGAAGCCACCAGCGCTCCAACCAAAGATCGCCAAACGATACGGGTCGGCCCAACCCTGTGCAACCGCAAAATCGGTCGCGCTATCCACGTCGCTGTACGCCCTATCTCCAAAATGCTGGTAAATGGCTTGAAGGAATTCCGAACCGTATCCCGTCGATCCGCGGTATTGCGGCTGCAGGACCACGTAGCCGTATCCGGCAGTCAGCCGCGAGCGAAGGTTGAAATCCAGCGTGTCGTTGCCTTCCGGACCGCCATGCGGAAGCACGAGAAATGGATAGTGCCTCCCTGCTTCGTAATCTGCCGGCAGCGTGAGAATTCCTTCGAGTTTTGTGCCGTCCTTCGCGGCCCACTTCACCACGCGAACCTCTCCAAGGGCCACGTTTGAGAGCGTGTCATCGCCTTCATGGGTAATTTTTTGAAGCCCCGACCCGCGCACCACCGCAACATTTGACGCGTGACTGGGATCGCCAACCGTAAAAGCTAGAATATCTGGCGACGAAAGGAACGGAGAACTGGTCGGCGGACCATACAGAATGCCTCCCGCCCATTGATAGGCTGGCTGCAACTTGCCATCGCTGTACGAGAAAACTTCGATGATTGTGCCCTTATGCATTTCCACCCAGACCGGGCCGCGGGGATCGTTGGACACCCCGGTAATCGTTCCTTCGAGCTTCGGCGTCTGATCCACTGGTGCGCCGCCCGAAGCGGGCACGGTCCATAGATGATCGGGAGTTAGCACGTCTGTCGTGGTGCTGGCAAAGGCCAAATCTTTTCCGCCGTTGGCCCAGGCTATTCCGGAAACGGCATTCGGGATGTCCGCAACCTTGTGAGCTCCGCCCGCGCTGCAGACCCAAATCGCAGACTTCACATCGTGATGCCCGATCTTTTGAAACTGCGTCACCAGGGCGAGTTGCGCGCTGTCCGAGGACCATGCCAAATCCGTCACGTCTTTCAGATCAGGACACCACCACGCTCCCTCACCACCGTTCACTCCGGCCACGTACACGCTGGTCACATCGTTTTCCGTTACGTGGCGCATTTCACTGAGGGGATCCTTCGGCCGCGGATCGGCCGTGAACGCGAATTTAGTCCCGTCTGGTGAAATCACAACGCCGCGAATGCCGTTCGGCAAAGCGATAATCCGTGTGGGCTTGCCCGCGCCCAGGGGGACGATGCCCAGCTGACCCTTTTTTTCCACTTCGTAGGAGCCAAAGAGAGCGCCACCATCCTTTGTGAAGCCCGCCGGCTCAAACGACTCGGGAAGCTCCAGTTTGCGATTGTTCTCGCCCGAGGTGTCGATCAGATGCCATTCGTGTTTTGTCGGTCCTTTGTCTCCGTCATAGCTGACTTCATACAGGATGCTCTTTCCATCCGGGGAGACGGCCACGTCCTGCGCGCGATGTAGTGCGGAATAGTCATCCAGTCCGAAAGGGTGTTTGTCTGGAGCCGCCGCCGCGATTGATGACGCAGAAGCGGCGGTGATGGACATCAAGAGACCGGAAAAAAGCAGCCACTTGCAGAGTGTTTGGTGTTTCATGCTGGGGATTCTATCCGAATTAGGGAGCACCACGAAAGGTAATCGAACAGCCAGCCTACAGGAATGTGCGAAGGGCGGGCCCGGCATGGTATTGACTAGGACTGGTAGTACTTGTGCTCTGAATTGGCCTCATATTTTCCGCAACTCTTACCGGACTCCTGGGTTTGCAAGAACATTCGGGCTGGTCGAGTCCTCACTGGCCCGCGGTGGAATCAAAAAATACGGATTTGCTTTTGAACTCAAAAAATTGGAGGAACTCGCCCCTCCCTAGGAGATCAACGATGAAGTCCCATCTTTCGCGAGTGGTTTTCGGCGTGTTTTCGGCCGCTTTGATGATCTTTTCCATGGGTTGTTCGTCCGGCAGTTCTAGTTCTTCCAATCCTCCCCCACCGCCGCAGAACGGCACGGTAAGTATGCTCATCAGCGATGCCCCGACGGAAGACTGGGCGACGATTGGTGTGAAGGTGCTGTCGATTTCCCTGACGCCGCAAGGTGGCGGAAGCGATATCACCGTGTACACCGCACCGAACCCGGCTCCGTACGTCAACCTGCTCCAACTGGATCAGCTGAATGAAATTCTTGGCAACGTCTCGATTCCGGCCGGCACTTATACCGCCGCGACCGTCACAGTGGGCGGCAATCCAGGAGACGTCATTCTGACCGCTTCCGCCGATCCGGAGACGGGCTTCGCCGCCGCCCCCGGCACAACGATTCCCTCTAGCCAGATTCAGATCCTCGGAACTACAGGCGGTGCTGGAAACCGGACCGTACCGGTGAAAGTGAACCTGGATTCCCCACTGGTTGTGACCGCGAACCAGAACAACGCTTTGGACCTGGAATTCGACCTATCCCATCCGGCGTTTATCGTGGCGCATGTGCCACCGGCCGGCGCGGGTGTAACGATGTGGGCCGTCAACTTCGATCGCGTTTGCCGCCATCGTCGCATTTTTGACTTGACGCGCCTGATTTTGCGTCACCATTACGGCACCGTCACCTCCGTTTCCACGGACAACACCACGCTGACCTTCGACAAGGATTATCCAGTCTACCCGCCGACCAATCCCGAAACCGAGATCACCACATCTCAAACTCTCTCGGTCCTGGTAGATTCGGCCAATGGCACGCTCTATTACGACTTGGACGCAAAAACTCACGCTACGATCAACGACTTCACCAGCATCGCCTCCACGATCGTCGGGAAGTACATTCGCGTTGCCGCCCGCTATCAGGTGGACGGCTCGCTCGTCGCGGTACGCCTCTGGGCTAGCAGTTCGTTTAATGGCGTGTGGCTTAGTCCCGAAGGGCATGTACTGCACGTGGACAAGTTAACCAACACTCTGGTGGTCGAAAACGAACTAGGTGTCGGAGTTCCTCTGACCATTGATGCGAACACCCTGTTTTATTTCCGCACTCCCTCGAAGGCACAAACGGATGCTAATTCCATCGGCCAGGGACCCGCGTTCCTCTCGAATCTGGTGCGCGGCTTTAAGGTGCACGCCAGCGCCGTCGATCCTTTGGCCAGCCCGATGGTAGCCAGCTCGATCGATATCGAAATCGCGCGCTACGACGGCACGATCACCGGGAGCAACCTGAACAACTTTACTTACACGCGCGATTTCCGCGATTTCAACGATGATTACACCGTCCAATTGCCGTTCATTTCTTCCAGCACGGCGAACGGCAGTGATCCGATGTCGGGCACTCCCATCACGGGATTCAAGTGGTGGAATTTCACCTTCCCGACCAGCGTGGACAGCGGGACCAATGCCATCACGGACTTCGACAATGCCACCAATGGCGCCGTGGATTTTGGCGGCACCGTAGGCTTGATGAAGGCCGCCGGCGAAAGCTACGCGACCTGGAATGATTCGAGCGCACCGAACGCCTGGGCCGCTCCCTGGACGGTGCTGAGGCCGACGCGAGTGCCCCTAGGAGTGGCAGCGACGGGCTACAGCAACGGCAGCTTCACGATGACTGTGCCTGGGGGGACGAACGCTGTGACTGTTGATTTGAACACCACCTCCGGCTCCGCCGCGCTGGTTTATCAAGTGGACTTTACCGGCGGAATATTCACGATCAGCCCGGTGGACATCTCGACCACTGCTGGGCAAACGACCCTTTCAACCAACCTGGTGGCCGGCACCCCGGTCAAGGTGTATGGCATTCCGCAGGCCGATGGCGCCATCAAGGCCTACGTCGTGTCCTACTTCACGGGCTTTGCCCAGGCCACCACCAATTAACCTTTCCCCCTGAACAAAAGCGCCGCCAGCTAGGGCAACCTTCTGGCGGCGTTTTTGTTTCTCGCTGAAGAAATTCTTGCGAGGGCCTAAGGGTCAGCGATGCGAAATGCTTCGTCGTGGTCCACGCGCACCATGAACAACCCCTGAGGCGGCACCGTGGGGCCGGATTTGGAGCGGTCCTTCAGTTCATAAAGTTTGTCAATATCTTCGGGCTGCAATTTTCCGCGGCCTACTTCGAGCAGTGTGCCGACCATCTTGCGCACCATGTAGCGCAGGAAGGAGTGCCCGTGCACGGTGAACCAGAGTTCTTCGCCGTCCTCGGTGCGCTTGAGTTCGGTAGAGAAAATCTCACGCACCATGTTGCGTTCCTTGTCGTCGTCTTCGGAACCGGTCGAAGCGGCAAACGCGGAAAAGTCATGCGTGCCGACAAAGCGCGCTGCCGCGTCCTTCATGGCTTCTTCATCCAAGGGAAACGGGTAATGCAGGACGTAACGCCACAGCATCGGCGGCACTACTCTTCCCCGATACAGCCGGTAGCGGTAAACCTTCCCTTTGGCCGACCACCGCGCGCTGAAATCCGGCCCGGTCTCCTCGGCGCCAACAATCCGGATGGTGGGCGGCAGGAGCGCATTCAGCGCGCGCTGAAATTCGCCAGCGGAGAGAGCAGACTGCGTGCGAAAGCTGGCCACTTGCCCGAGCGCGTGCACACCGGCATCCGTTCGCCCCGCGCCATGCAACTGCACGTTCTCCTGCGTCAGGCGGCACAGCACGCTGACAATTTCGCCCTGCACTGTCGGTTTGTTCGCCTGTATCTGCCAGCCGTGGAAATCCGTGCCGTCGTAGGCAATCGTGAGTTTGAAATAGCGCATGCGGGAAAATTATTTGTACGCTGCGATGAAAAGCCCTGGAACCGCCAGAACTCCGAGTTTAGGCGGCATGGGGTTGCTGCTTCACCGCTTTCTAGTTATGCCTAGTGGACGAAGAGTCTTACTTCTAGACTCGTATAATTCACGAGAAAGCCCCGGGACACTCAAATACTCCTTCGATACTGGCTGCGCAACTAACCGCAGATTTCCTGGGAGCAGCGGCATTACAAAAAATATGTATATAAAGAGCCCGACGCAGCCATAAAAGCCCAGTAAGAAGATTACGAAGCCTCCATCCCAACCATGGCGCCAAGCATAGATGAATGTTACAGCTAACATGACTGCGGATCGGACATACTTCTCACTGGGTCCGAGGTCAAAACAGAGGAGAGAGTGGCAGGAGGGACAGTCAAAGTTAATTCCCCTCTTTACTTCCGCGCGGGTAAATGGCCAGCAACACCTAGGACAGAAAATAATTCCATTTTTCGTTGCGCCCATTTGAAGGTCACCGCTTCAAAAGTAAGGGGTCATACCCAGCAACAGAGTATCACGGAGCGGAGCGCACGAAGCGGCTTCCGGGCTTTACCGCGGCACTTCCCTGCCGGCAGAGCGGGCAATCTTCCGGCTCGTAGCTTTCGATCTTCAATTCGAGCAACGCGTTGGATTCCACGGGAAAATCAATCGTGCCACCGCTGCGGTCGATGAGCGCCCCGGCGGCAATCACGCGGCCTCCGGCTTCCTCTACCACATGAATCGTTTCATCGGTCGAGCCGCCGGTGGTCCAAACGTCCTCGACCACCAGCACATGCTGATCCGGTTTCAACGTAAAACCGCGGCGCAGCGTCATTGTGCCGCTGCCATCGCGTTCCACAAACATCGCTGGGACTCCACCGCCAACGGCGTCCTTCGGAGGCGGCAGCGCCCGCGCTACTTCGTGGCCCAGGATGACCCCTCCCAAAGCAGGAGAAACGACGACATCGATTCGCGCATCGGAAAACAGCGCCGCCAGCGCCCGCCCCAGCTTCTCGGCAAAGACGGGATATTGAAGGACCAACGCACATTGAACATACGTGCCGCTGTGCCGGCCGCTGGACAGCTCAAAGTGGCCGTGCCTGATGGCTCCGGCGGTCTCAAAAAGCCTCAAAAGTTCATCGCGCGTAAACATGCTGGCATTATCCGCCAAAACTAACCGTTTCGGCTTCTTAAACGTCGAAACGTCA
>Ga0187803_10001106_pt1 | contig 10573 bp, 6 predicted proteins | sample NC_wetland_sal_i_2_FD_132425 | JGI IMG/M metagenome (GOLD analysis project Ga0187803, IMG submission 132425) | Wetland sediment microbial communities from Neuse River Estuary, North Carolina, USA - Control_3 | ecosystem: Environmental > Aquatic > Freshwater > Wetlands > Sediment | place: USA...
GCCCGCCGCCGGACATTCAGGCCTCCGGGGAGAACGCCTTCGGTTTGGAGTCCGCGCGTCACGCATTCCTGCATGACGTGCCAGATACGTTCAATGTAGGCGCGAACCGCTTCTTCGGTACGCCAGGCTTTTTCGTTTTCGAGAACAATTTGCCAGAAAGAGAGCGCGTGTTCGTCGCCGATGCGAAGAAGGTCCGCGGCGCTCGAAAATGGGTGGGGAGGAGGTTGCACCGCGTCCCTTGCTGAGGGCGGCTCGCCTTCTCGGGAGATGAAGCCACCTCCAACCGAATAGTAGACGTCAGTTTTCAGTTGCTGGCCGGACCCGTCGATGGCGGAAAAGCGCATGGCATTGGGATGGCCGGGAAGGATCTGGTCCTTGTGAAAGAGCAGATCGCGCTGCTCGAGAAAGGGAATCTCGCGAATCCCCAGCAGGCGAAGGCTTTCTCCCTCGCGAATGCCCCGAATTTTAGCGTCGATGGATGAGGGGTCAACTTCATCCGGAATCTCTCCCAGCAGTCCCAACAGAACTGCTCGGTCCGTGCCATGTCCGAGGCCGGTTAGGGCGAGGGAGCCATACAACTCGACGCGGACCCGAACCACCTGGTCCAAGAGCCTTTCGTCATGAAGGGAAGCCGCGAACTCCCGGGCCGCCCGCATCGGCCCAACTGTGTGCGAGCTGGACGGTCCAATGCCGATCTTGAAGATTTCGAAGATGCTTGTGTTCACCGGCGAACCCCACGCATTCTTTCCAGAGTGCAGCTCAGAAAGGCGCGCCTCTAAGGTACACCACGTTGTCGATCTGGCGGGGATCACTGGCAGGCACAGAGAGCCGGGATCGCGACGGCAACCCCTAAGAGGGTGCGGAATGAGTTGAATCCGTGACCTCAGCGGCTAAAGCCACCGGTGGAAACAGGGGTCTTATCGCAGCGCTGAAGCGCTGCGCCACCCAAAACCAGAGTTTTTGCCGGAGCCTGCTCAAGGGGGTGGTCAAAACTGAACGACATATGGCATCGCTAAAGCGATGCCCTGATACAAAGCGGGGTTCTCCCTCAGCCTGCCCGGTATAAATACGACGAGCCTGCCAATCGTCCTCAATTATGAGGCAGGCAGGCTCTCTTGGAGGCAGGGTTTGAATTAGCGGCCGGCAGCCGTGGCCATCGCCTTCGGCTGCATCTGTTCCGCTCGGCCCACGTATACCTTGTACGACTGGTAGACAGCGAACAACACCACCATCAGAGCTGCCACCGTTGCCAGGCCGGTCACTGTGCCGAACGCGGAGGCAATGGCGGTCAGTCCCGCCCCGACTACGTAGTTCGGGAACGACCACAGAAAGACCTTATGCCAGAGGGCAAAAGGATTGCCGCCTTCGGTCAGCCCGATGATGCCCGCGACCGGAGCCGTGTTCGCCAGGAAATAAGCACCCGCCGCCAGCACCAGAGATAGAGTGTGCATAGCATTGTGAGCCAGCGCCACCCGGCTATGGTAGGCCATGTAGGCGATTCCAGACGCGTTGAGCAAGGTGCAGGCGTTAAATACAAACTGAATCGGTTTCGTTTTATTCCCGCCGGAAGTGTAGGATTGCGCGAATGCAGCAACGGCCGCGACCAACAGGCTGCCGAACAATCCCAGTTGCGTGACTGCCAACAAAATAATGGGCAGGTTTCCAGACATGGAGCTCGTCATCCCAGGGATCTTCACCCGGAGGCGCGAACTCAGGACCGCTGCCGCCAGCAGAAGCGCCAACTGTGGCCAGGCTTGCGTGTGCCAGTGCATCGCACTGAAAGATAGAGCAAACAGACTGGCAACGGCCACCATTCCGATCATGACTTTGGCTTTCGTAGGTAGAGGATTTGTCATGGGTGTCTCCGTCATGGTCTCCGGTCGCTCGTCTAGTTTTCTCCGTCGTCGCCGTCACTGAATGCTGCCATCGGACTGGCGGTCGTAGAAGTGGCGCCCCAGACTACGCTGAAGCCAGAAACGGAGTTGGCACCCCAAACCACGCTGGTGCTACCCCAAACTACTGAGTTGCTGGTGATCGCGTTCGCTCCCCAAACCACTGAATTTCCCCAAACCACCGAGTTGGCTCCCCAAACCACGCTCTGGCTACCCCAGACCACCGAGGTCGTATTCACCAGAGTTACGGTGTTGTTGCTCGCGTTGTAGACTGCGGTCGGAGAAAGTGCGATTCCTGTGGCGAGGTCCGTGTTGTTAAGAGCCGCGTCAACATCCAGATACCCTGCTCCGTAGGTGAAGATATCGTACTGATTGGAATACGCGTTTCCGTAATCGTCCCATGACTGGGTGTATGGGTTGAAGCCTTTCCACGCTGACTTCATCAAGCGGGCTTTCACTTGATCGGGAGTCAACGAGGGGTTTTGCTGCAACATCAGCGCCACCGCACCGCTCACCAGCGGTGTGGCCATGCTGGTTCCACTCAAGCGGAAGTACCTGCCGCCGCCGCTGTTGGGGTTGACGTCGAACGACGGGTACTGGGCGTCGAGGGTGCTGCCTGTGGCACGCAGAGAGACTATGCGGTTCCCGGGAGCCACCAGGTCGGGCTTCACCAGGTGATCGATCAAGGTCGGACCTTTGGAACTGTAGCTAGCAATGGCATCGTCGACCCGGGTCTCCGTGCCCATCGTCCGTGTCGCTCCCACAGTAATAACTGCGGGATCGTTAGCGGGAGCGCCGATGGTGGCGAAACCGCGCGTACCCATTGAGTTGTCGCGTCCACGGTTGCCGGCAGCCACCACTACTACAATGCCAGCCTGCCAGGCGGCTTCCACTGCCTGGCAAACCGGATCGAGGGTGTAGCTTTCGAACACCGGGCGTCCGAGCGACATGTTGATGACGCGGATGTTGTAGGTGTTCTTCAGTGCAATCGCCTGCTGAATGGCGGCGATCACCTGGCTATCGGTGCCCGATCCGTTCTGATCCAGCACCCGCAGATTGATGAGGTTGACGTTCGGAGCCATGCCGGCATACGTAGCCGGATAGCCATTGGCCCGCCCTGAGCTTGCGCCGGTGCCACCGATCAAGCCCGCAACGTGCGTTCCGTGGCCATACTTGTCGCTTGTCGTGGTGTCGCCCGCAACAAAGCTCTGGCTGTAGACGACGCGGCTGGCGCCAGTGGCGTCGTGCAGGTCGGGATGGTCCGCAACGCCGCTGTCGATGATTGCCACCCCAACGCCCGTGCCATCCTGGGCAAACTGGGCGGCGGCAACGTCGGCTTCCACCGCGCCGGTGTAGTCCTCGTTCGCGGCTGTCAGCGAGACCGGACGGTCCGGCGTGACGTAGGCGACGTTCGGGTTGCTCTCCAGTTCCGCCAGCATGCCGACGGGAACGCGCATGGTGACCGCGCGAATCGAGTGCAGATGGTTACGCATGGCAGCGCCCCGGCTCTGCATGCCTGCCAAGGCTGTCGCGTTCGGCATTTGCCGGAACTGAACGATGACTGTCACCATACCGTGGGACCGCGTATGCTCGCGCATATCGGCCGACATTTTGCTTGCCGCACCTCTCCGCCCGGCTCCTTCAAAGAATGGCCGAGAACCGGCAGTGGCGGGCAGCGCCCAAAAGGCCAGTAAAATCAGGCTGAGGATTCGGCCCCACGCCGCGCCGACGGCAGGGTGGTCGGGACGCCCTTGGCGTCCGTCGAAACTCTGTGGCTTCTTGTTCATATTGTTTGTGCTCACGGTTTCGTGAGTGGGCTAGGCCTACACCTAGCCCGTCACACCTCACCCCTTACTTCGCAATCAAGGAGCCAATTCTGAATGGAGTTAAAGGCCGCGGTTACAAACACTTACGTCAGTAGTGACGAAGTGCGGGAGGAGACAAGTTGGCGCAGGCCGGCGCCTCGCGGTCCCCTTACGTCCGCTAACCCGCTGGAAACAAAGGTTGGGCGATCAAAATACGCCAGTTCGGGACAAAGTGTCCCCTTCCGGAAGGTTGAGACGGTTGGGAGATTCTCCCGCGAGCCCGGCGGGTCTGAAGCGTTGGCGGGCTCCGGAACACCGCCAAGCCCAAGTAAAGCAGATACTTCGGCTCAGTTGGTCGGCGGTACTTCGCCTATGCCCGAGCCAGATGGAGGCGAGGCGCGAGCACCGGCCGCAGCGGAGTGCTCAAGCCGCACATCACTCGCTCAAACTGCGGGATGTCAAGCGACTGTGCTCCGTCGGAGAGAGCGCGTTCCGGGCAGGGGTGCACCTCCACGATGATGCCATCCGCGCCCACCGCAATGGCCGCCCGGGAAACCGCCCCGATCAGACTTTGCTTCCCAGTTCCGTGCGAGGGGTCGGCAATGACGGGCAGGTGCGAAAGTTCCTTGGCCAGCGCAATAGCCGCAAGATCGATGGTGTTGCGGGTGGCCGTCTCGAAGGTCTTGATCCCGCGTTCACAAAGTACAACTTGGCTGTTTCCGCCGGAGAGCAGGTATTCTGCCGCCAGCAACCATTCCTTCACAATGGCGGAGGGTCCGCGCTTGAGCAGTACGGGTTTATTGACGGTGGCCAGCCTCCGCAGCAAGGCAAAGTTCTGCATGTTGCGCGCCCCTACCTGGAGCATGTCGGCGTATTCGCAGATCAAGTCCACATCCTCGGTACTCATGACTTCGGTAACGACCGGCAGACCCGTGAGGTCGCGCGCCTCGCGCAGAATCTTCAACGCCTCGATTCCCAAGCCCTGAAACTCGTAGGGAGACGTCCTAGGTTTGTAGGCTCCACCACGCAGCATGCTGGCGCCTGCTCGCTTCACGGCCTGGGCGGTTTCGAGCAGTTGCTCGCGCGATTCCACCGAACAGGGGCCGGCAATCACGACCACCTCTTCACCGCCGATCTTGACCCCGCCAACGTCCACTACGGAGGGCTGGGGCCGGGTTTGGCGGCTGACCAACTTAAAGGGTTGGGCAATGGCGACGACATTGTCGACGCCGGGGGCGACGGAAAGCGCCTCGATTTCATGCCGGCGTCCACCACTGCCGACGGCAGCCACGATGGTGCGTTCGGTGCCGCGCGTGACATGGGGCTGGAAGCCCGCTTCCCGGACGCGTTGAATGACATGCTCAATCTGCTCTTCGGTAGCGTTGTCGGACATGTTTACAATCATGGAGATCATCCTCTCGGGTCGAGATCAAAAACAAAAGCCGCGATTCTGGATCGCGGCTTCGAATGGAATCTTTGAGCTGTCTTTATTGTGCCAGTGACGGGCTCCAATCCTCCACCTCCGCCGCGAATGGAAACCAATAGCGGCCACACCGGTTGGAGGTGCTAAATCGAGTCATAAAGGCGGCGACAGGTACGCTCATGGAAGTCAGTGGCTACTGGACATTACTGGCGACCGCGGAGAATACGTTATTCGCGTTGCCGCCGATCAGACGCACGGTCCCGATGACCAACACCAGGATTACCGCGAGCATCACGGCGTATTCGGCGATGTCCTGACCTTGTTCGTCCGAGCACAGCTTGTGCAAAAGCTGATACATAGATCCTCCGGGCCCCAAATGTAAATAGCCATCCAATTTTATGTAAACATAATGCCGAGTTTGGCAGGCGTTGTCAATTGCCAGTTCGTTTCTGGGCAGGGCTCACCGATCCTCGAATCAGATGGTTACGCCGCATGTATTGGCATACGAGGCACCACCAAGGAAACGCCGGTTTTGGAATGGCGCGACCTTGGGGCTCTGCAAGAGTTTTCACTTCGGTTTTGGGGAGGGCGCGGCTTGAATAGGATGCGGAAAAACTCGATTCTCGCGCTTGATTTTGGGTGGCGCAGCGCTTCAGCGCTGCGGTAACTGCATTGTTTTGAGTACGGCTTTAGCCGCTGAGGGCGCACTCGCCGCGCCGGAATTAGTCTTTCCGCAGCCTGTTCAGCCCTGCCGCCACGACCCGCCAAGAATGGGGGGCTTTCGCCCCTGAGGGCCGCATTTATGAACCCTTGAGCGTGTTTTTGAAACCAGTTCTACTGCCCGGAAGGAAGTGAACTGGGCAGCGCCGCCGGAACTGCACGGCCGTTCACAAGCTGCCGGGCGGAACGGTCCGCGAAATCCAGCACGCCTCCAGGCAAAACGCCCAAATAGAGCGTCATGAGCACGCACACCGTGATGGCGACGCCCGCCGCAGCCGGCACAGGCGTGACGGGAACTTCCCCCCGCGGCTCGCGCATGTACATCATCACGATGATCCGCAGATAGTAGTAGGCGGCCACGGCGCTGTTCAGCACGCCGATAATCGTCAGCCCGACCAGATTGGCCTGCAGCGCGGCGCTGAGCACGTAGAACTTGGCGAAGAACCCGCCGGTGATCGGGATGCCAATCAGAGACATCAGGAAGAACGTCAAAGTCGCAGCCAGCATGGGTGATTGCCTGCCCAGGCCCGCATAGTCTTCAAGCGTTACATACTTCTCGCCCACGTTGGCAAAATGACTGACTACCGCAAACGCGCCCACGTTCATGGCGGCGTAAGCGGCGGTGTAGAACATGGCCGCCGATGCGCCCATTTCTGGACGGGCCGCAAACGCAATCAGCAGGTATCCCGCGTGGGCGATCGACGAATAGGCGAGCAGACGTTTCACATTGTTTTGCACCAGCGCCCCGAGGTTTCCCAGCGTCATCGAGAGTGCCGCTGAGACCCAGATCAGCCAGAATCGCCCGGGCGCATTCACTTCAAACAACACGCGCAGCAGGACAGCAAAAGCCGCCGCTTTTGGACCGGTTGACATCAGGCCGACGATCGGCGCTGGCGCTCCTTCGTACACGTCCGGCGTCCAAATGTGGAACGGAGCCGACGCCACCTTGAACCCCAGTCCAACGAACATCAGCGCCACGGCGACATAGGCGAGAACCGGAGCGCCGGAGCGCAATGACTGGCTGATGGCGTCGATGTTGGTCGAGCCGGTGGCGCCGAACATCAGCGCTACACCGTAGAGGAAAAACGCAGTGGCAAACGATCCCAGCAGAAAATACTTCAGGGACGCCTCGCTGCTCGAAGCCTCACGCCGCCGAAAGCCCGCCAAGACGTAGCTGGAGATCGAGGAAATTTCAAGCGCGATGAAAATCAGCACCAGTTCGATAGCCGACGACATCAGACACATGCCGACCGTGCCGAACAGGATCAGCGCGTAATATTCCCCGGCGCGGATGCGCTGCACCGCCATGTATTCGTAGGAGGTGAGGATGACGATCGCCGCGATCACAATGACCAGGAAATGAAAGAAGATGCTGAAGCCTTCCACCCGAACCATGCTCCAGAAAGCAGTTCCGGGATAGCGCGCCATCAGCGCTGTCGACATAAGCGCGGCCAGTGCGCCGATCAGGGCGATCGTTCCCAGGGACTTGTGGCTGCGCTCTTCGTCGAGCAGAGGATCGACGATCATCACGATCATGCCAAAGACCGACAGCACCAATTCCGGCATGATGCGCATGTAATCCGCGAACTGCGGAAGCGTGGTGGGCAGTGCCTGCGCCAGTTGAGCAGAGAAGGCGTGGGCGAAGGCAAGGATGGTCATTGGCCCACCATCCGGCCGGCGATTTGCGTGAACGGAGCCAGGGCCGTTTGCACAGCGGGATCAATCGCGCTCAGCCACATGAGCGGCGCCACGCCCATCACGAGTGCGGCCGCGGCAGCGGGCCAGAGTGCGGCACGCTCGCGCAGGTTAAGATCCGGCAGCAGGTTGTTCACTTCGAGCTTCACCTTGCCGAAAAACACGCGCTGATACATCCAGAGCAGGTACCCTGCACTCCAGATCACGCCGGTGGCGCCCAGGATTCCATACCATGGATTCGCCTGGAACGCCCCACTCAACACCAGGAACTCGCCGATGAAGCCATTCAGCAGCGGCAATCCCACCGAAGCCAGCACAATGAACAGGAAGAAGGCCGCGTACTTGGGCATGGGCGTGGCCAGTCCGCCGAGTTCGGATATTTCGTAGGTGTGGCGGCGTTCGTAGAGAATGCCCGCCAGCATGAACAGGGCGCCGGTAGCGACTCCATGTGCCAGCATCACGAACATGGCCCCGTTTAATCCCGCCGTCGTGAAGCTGAATGTTCCCAGCACCACAAATCCCAGGTGGCTCACGGACGAGTAGGCGATCAGCTTCTTCATGTTCGGCTGCACCAGCGAAACCAACGCGCCGTAAATGATGCCGATCAGCGCCAGCACCATGATCCACGGGGCATTGCGGCGCGCCTGCTCAGGGAAGAGTCCAAGACTGAAGCGCACCAAGCCGTAAGTTCCCATCTTGAGCAGCACACCCGCCAGCAGCACGGAGCCCGCGGTAGGAGCTTCGACGTGAGCGTCGGGCAGCCAGGTGTGCAGCGGGAAGAGAGGAACCTTAACCGCAAATGCGATGAAGAAGCCGAGGAACAGCCACAGGGACGCGGTTGCGAACCCCGGCACGCTACCACTGCGAATCGCGTTCTGGATGACGACAAAATCGAAGCTGCCAGTCTTGGCGTAGAGCCACAGGATCGCGGCCAGCATGAACACCGAAGCCAGCATCGTAAACAGGAAATACTTCACCGCGGCATAGACACGGCGCCCATGGCCGTACATGCCGATCAGCAGCGCCATCGGGATCAGCGTCCCCTCCCAGAAGAAGTAGAACAGGAATAGGTCGAGCGCCGTGAAGACGCCGATCAGCGCCGTCTCCAGAATCAGCAGCAGGATGAAAAATTCCTTCACGCGCTCGTGAATCGACGTCCAGGAGATCAGCACGCACAGCGGCGTGAGGAACGTGGTCAGCACAATGAGCCAGACGGAAATTCCGTCGATGCCCATGTGGTAATGAATATTCGGGTGGGCGATCCACGGTTTGTCAATTTCGAACTGAAAGCCGGCCAGGTTGCGATGCAGGTGAACCGGCAGGTGCAGCGAAGCCACAAACGCCAGCAGTGAGACGACAAGGGCAAAGACCTTGATGTCGCGATCGCGGCGCGGAATCAGCAGGATCAGCAGGCCGCCTGCGGCGGGGATGAAGGTGACGAGAGTGAGAATGATGGAACTCAAGCTTTCCATGTTCATCGCACTCCCATCCAGACCATGTAGGCGATCACGAGCGCCCCGCCGGCGGCCACCCATCCGGCATACGATCGCAGGTTGCCCGACTGCATGTGCCGCAAGTTGTCGGAGACATGGCGCGCGGAATCAGCCGAATTGTTCACGGTCGCGTCGATGACGCCCTGGTCCACTCCGTGCCAGAGGATCTCAGTCGAGCCATCAACCACTGGCTTGACGAACAGCAGCGCGTAGAGTTCGTCCACGTAATACTTGTTCGCGACCGCACGATAGATGCCGCCCAAGGTGTCGGCGAGGCGCGACGGAAGCTGCGGCAGGCGATAGTAGAGAAGATACGCTAAGTACAGACCCAGCAGGCCAGCCGCGACAGAAATGCCCGTAAAGACCCATTCCAATCGCTCCATCCTCACGATCTGGGTAACTTCTTCAGCATTCGGCGCAATCAATTTTGTCTCGAGTACAGCGTGCGGATGAAACACCGGGGCCAGGAAGTGTTCGAACCGCCCTCCAATGCCGATCCATCCGCCGACGAAAGAGAGTACAGCGAGAATCACAAGCGGCCCCAACATCACCCAAGGACTCTCATGCGGTTCGCCATGCGAGTGTGGCGCAGACATGCCTGTCCGCGCACCGTGGGCATCATCGTGACCATCGCCATGCCCGTGAGCCTCCGCCCCGCGATAATCTCCGAAGAAGGTCATAAACCACAGCCGGAACATGTAGAACGAAGTGATGAATGCAGTGGTAACGCCCAGCAGCCAAAACATCCAACTCCCGGATTCGCTGGAATAAGCCTTCCACAGAATCTCATCCTTCGAGAAGAATCCGGCAAAAGGCGGGAATCCAGCAATTGCAAAGGTCGCGACCGTCATGGTCAAAAACGTGCACGGCATGTAGACGCGCAATCCGCCCATCTTGCGCATGTCCTGCTCGCCGCCGATGCCGTGAATCACCGAGCCCGCCGCCAGGAACAACAGGCCTTTGAAGAAGGCGTGCGTCATCAGGTGGAAGATGCCGGCCGAAAACGCCGCTACGCCGCAGGCCATGAACATGTATCCGAGCTGCGAAACCGTGGAGTAGGCGAGAACTTTCTTGATATCGGTCTGCGCGATGCCGATAGTTGCCGCAAACAGAGCCGTAAGCGTGCCGATGATGGCGACCACCATGAGCGCCATCGGCGCATGCTCGAAGATCACGTGCGAGCGCGCGACCATGTAAACGCCCGCCGTCACCATGGTCGCTGCGTGAATCAGCGCCGACACCGGGGTCGGGCCTTCCATCGCGTCCGGCAGCCACACGTAAAGAGGAATCTGCGCCGACTTGCCCGCCGCCCCGACCATCAGCAAGACGCCGATCGCGGTCAGTAAACCAGCGCCAGTGGTCTCCTTCGCCATCGGCGCGACCGCTTGAAAGACAGCCGAGAAGTCCAGAGAATGGAATTGCCTGATGATCAGGAACAGCGCAATCAAAAATCCGAAGTCGCCAATGCGGTTGACGATGAATGCTTTCTTTCCGGCCGGGGCCGCCGAGTCTTTAACGAACCAGTAGCCAATCAGCAGGTAGGAC
>Ga0187803_10001107_pt1 | contig 10544 bp, 8 predicted proteins | sample NC_wetland_sal_i_2_FD_132425 | JGI IMG/M metagenome (GOLD analysis project Ga0187803, IMG submission 132425) | Wetland sediment microbial communities from Neuse River Estuary, North Carolina, USA - Control_3 | ecosystem: Environmental > Aquatic > Freshwater > Wetlands > Sediment | place: USA...
CGATTCTGGAGGATTTGCCGAGGGCGCTACGCCACCGAGGCGGCAAGCGGTGAGGGCGCTCGACTCTACGGCGGTCGCTGGAACAGCCGCGGCGTGCGTGTGGTCTACGCCTCAACTTCGCTGGCGCTCGCTGCGGTTGAGACCTTTGTTAATCTCGGTCCGAATTTGCTCCCCAAAGACCTTGTCTCCATTGAAGGCGACCTTCCCGATTCGTTGGAGATCGGAAAACTCGACCCGAGGGGCCTTCCGCCTCATTGGTCCGAGAGTAGGGATGAATCACTGCATCGCTTCGGAGACGAGTGGATTCGCGCTGCGCAAACCGTGGCCCTGCTTGTGCCATCGGCAGCCATTCGCGGCGAATGGAATCTCCTGCTAAATCCCGCTCACGCCAACTTCTTCAAGGTTAAATTCCTCGAACCGCAGCCGTTTGAGTTTGATGTGCGAATGTTTCGCTAGGCACCGCAGGGCGCGCGAGTGGCAAGCGATAGAGCGTGACTAACAGGGCGCCTCGGTCGTTCCCGCGTAAGCGGGAATCCACTTCGGTCTGGACCCCCGCGTTCGCGGGGGTGACTTTGCCTGCCACTAGTCACTTGCCACTGCCCTTCCCCTCCTGCTGAATATCATTGACTAATCCTGAGCGCCGCAATATAGATATCCGAGCGCAATTGCGCCCCAATCCAAAATCGAGGCGTGTGGTTATGTACTGTCGAAACTGCGGTCAACAGGTTGCAGACGGCATGCAGTTCTGCTCAAGCTGCGGCCAGCGCGTAAACTCGGCCGGGAAGCACTGCCCGAATTGCGGCGCGGAGGCGGCGCCGCAGGCCGAAATCTGCGTGAAATGCGGCGTCCGACTCGGTTCGCCGGGCGACAAGGAATGGGTTATCGCTCTGGTTCTCTCCATCGTGGTGGGCGCCTTGGGTGTCGACCGATTCTATCTGGGCTACGTCGGGCTTGGAATACTCAAACTCCTAACCGGTGGCGGCTGTGGCATATGGTATATCGTGGACATCATCCTAATCGCCATGAACAGGCTTCCCGACGCACAAGGACGCCCGCTTCGGAGGTGAAAGCTCGCCATGTTCTGTCAAAACTGCGGTCAACAAATTCCTGAGGAAATGCAGTTCTGTTCAAACTGCGGCCAGCGGGTCAAATCGGGCGTGAGATACTGCTGGAATTGCGGGGCGGAAGCCGCTGCCGGCGCCGCCAGGTGTGTCAAGTGCGGCGTGAGCATCGCTGGTTCCGGCCAGAAAGATCTCACTGTTGCGGTTCTACTTTCAACGTTCTTGGGTCATTTCGGCGTGGACCGATTCTACCTGGGCTACACGGGCCTGGGCGTCATCAAGCTGGTGACCGTCGGTGGATGCGGCATTTGGTCGATTATTGATCTGGTCCTGATTGTTCTGAAGAAGCTGCCCGACTCGCAGGGGAACCCGCTGCGAATCGCGCCGGCCGCCCAACCGCCCGGCGACAAAGACTGGTCAACCGCTATGTTGCTCTCGCTCTTTCTGGGATTCCTCGGCGTCGATCGATTTTATTTGGGCTATACCGGTCTCGGCGTCATCAAACTTGTGACGCTGGGCGGATGCGGCATCTGGGCGCTCGTAGACGTGGTTTTGCTTGCGCTGAATCAGTTGCCCGACGCTCAAGGACGCTCACTTCGCCAATGAAGACACTGTCGATTTTTGCCATGGGAATTCCGCGCGTAGCTGTCCTGGCTGCCGTGCTCGCCAGCCTTTGCCTGGTGCCGCTCGACGCCCTGAGCCACGGCCCGAATTTATGCCTGTGGTGTCATCTCTTTCATCTGTCCGCGTGTCCCGCCTGCGGAAGCACCCGCGCCCTCTGCGCTTTTTTTCACGGGCAGTTTGCACAAGCTCTGGCCTTCAACCGAAACGTCATCGTCACGGCGCCGGCCTTAATTTCCCTCGCGGTTCTCGACCTCGTGCGGCTGGCCAGGCGATAAACGAGACTCGCTGGTGTGGCACGGGCGTCCCGCCCGTGATCACGGCCGAGACGGCCGTGCCACGATGGGGCGTGCGGGCTTCAGCGCAGGGGCGCGCCAAGCCCGCTCCCTCCCCCGCCTCAGCCAAAATCTGATACCATGTGACCAATAGCGTCACCGAGGGTGAAACAAACATGACGCCACGCCGCCGCAATTACGCTGTGCTGGCAGCGCTGTTCAGCATGGCGATTTTGTGCGCAATCGGCTCCTCGGTAGCCATCATCAATGACCTTCGCTTTGGGACCACGCGCCCGCGGCAGCCTATGCAGTTTGGATTTCGCATGCGCGCCATATCTGGCCTGGAGCCGGAAGCGCAAGATGCCGGCATCCACTGGGGCGACGTGCTGGAGGAAGTGAGCGGACATGCCTTCACCGGCGAGAACGTACTCCGGCGGGAGATTTCCAATTTGCACGCGGGATATTCACTGCCGGTGGTAGTTCGCCAGCCCGGTGGTAATCTTTTTCGCGCGTCGATCGCGCTTCGACCGGAGCGAGACGCCCCTCCGACGGTCACAGAGTGGCTGATTGCCGTTGCGATAAAGATTGTCTTGCCCGTCCTCTGCCTCGCTCTGGGCTTCTGGGTAGCGGGCGTGCGCCCGTTGGATCCTCTGGCTTGGCTACTCCTCGCCCTTCTCATCAGCTTCGGGGCATTGACTCTGAATAGTTGGGAGTGGCCCGGCCGCGCCGCCTTCGTGGCCTGGTTTACTGCGGCGGCATCCAGTTGGCCCATCTGGATGCTCCTCTTTGGCATCTACTTCCCCGAGCGCGCGCCGCTGGATCGACAGTATCCATGGCTCAAGTGGCTGGTGATTGTCCCCTTGATCCTATGGATCATCCTTCTGGTCGCTTTCGTGGTGGGTAGCGGGGACCGCTTTGACGCGGTCGTCTGGCTTGGTCCTATTCTGATTCCATACTTCACCCTAGAGAAAATCCTGGGGATGGCGGCGGTCGGCAGCTTCTTCGCCCTGTTAGGTCAAAAGAGCGGAACTGCCTCTACACCAGACGGCCGCCGCCGCTTGGGGATTCTCTGGGTTGGCGCCAGCGTCAGCCTGACACCATCATTCGTCGTCTTTCTGATCAGTCTGGTTCGTGACACAGACCCGTTTGTTGGTCTGCCGGGGTGGGTCGCCGTGCTATCGCTGCTGGCACTTGCACTCTTCCCGCTGGTCCTGGCTTACGTAATCGTCATCCAGAAAGCGATGGACGTACGCGTGGTGATCCGGCAAGGGCTGCAATATGGGCTGGCGCGAGGGGGAATTCGAGTCCTTCAGGTGATTGTCACGGTGGGCGTGGTGTCGACGGCAGCGACGCTGGCGGTGGATCCCCACCGAGGCCGGCCTCAAAAAATCACCCTCACTGCTTTGGGCGTTGTCGGTGTGCTGAGCATGCGAAAAGTCGGCGAGCGCCTGCGTGTCTGGACGGACCGCCGGTTTTTTCGCGACGCGTATAATGCGGAACAAATTCTTTCCGATCTGGGCGATCAGGTTCGCTCCATTATGGAAACCCACGCGCTCCTCGAAACGGTTTCGCAGAAAATCTCGGAGTCGCTGCACGTGCCGCGCGTTGCGGTGTTGCTGCACGGAAGCGCGCCGTACCGCCCCGCCTACGCCATCGGGTATAACAGCGTGCCGGAGGTGGTCTTCTTCGACGGCGAAGCAACAGTCAGTCGCTTGCGTCAGCAGAAGGAACCGGCGTTGGTTTACTTCGATGATCCCGATTCCTGGATTTACCGAGCTCCGGAGTCAAGTGAAGAAGAACGAGCCAAGCTGGCCCAACTTAAGTCCGAGTTGCTGCTCCCCCTCGCGGTGAAAGAAGAACTCCTCGGATTCATCAGCCTCGGTCAGAAGCGTTCGGAGGAGCCCTATACCAGCACAGACCTGCGCCTACTTAAGTCGGTGGCGACCCAAACCGGCTTGGCGCTCGAAAACGCGAGGTTGACGGCGGCCATCGCTGAGGAAGTGGGCCAGCGCGAGCGGATGAACCGCGAAATTGAGATCGCGCGCGAGGTGCAGGAGCGGCTCTTCCCGCAGAAGCTTCCCACCATTCCGGGACTCGACTACTTCGGGGCTTGCCGGCCCGCCCTGGGCGTGGGCGGCGACTACTACGACTTTCTCGCTTTGCCGGGCGGGAGACTGGGGATCGCTATCGGGGACGTCTCTGGCAAGGGCATCGCGGCGGCGCTGATGATGGCCAGCCTCCAGGCTTCGCTACGCAGCGAGTCCATGCGCGCACCGGACGATCTGGCGCAATTGATTTCGAACGTCAATCGGCTAGTCTACGAGGCGTCATCCGCCAACCGCTACGCGACGTTTTTTTACGCCCAATACGATCCCGCCACGCAGTGTCTTTCATACGTCAACGCGGGCCACAATCCGCCCATGGTATTCAGTCAGTCGGGCGGTCAATGGCAGCTCAGGAGGTTGGACGTGGGCGGCGTGGTGGTCGGTTTGCTCGAACGATTTCCATTTCAGCAAGGCAGCGTCAACCTCAAGGGCGGCGATATTCTCGTGGCCTATACCGATGGAGTGAGCGAGGCAATGAACCACGCACATGAGGAGTGGGGAGAGAATCGCCTGATCGAGGCAATCCAGGGTTGCGACGGTCGAAGCTCCGCCGAAATGATCACGCGGATCATGAAAGGCGCGGACGCGTTCGCCTCCGGCGCCCCGCAGCACGACGATATGACACTGGTAGTGATGCGCGTGCTTGGCGCGCCCGTCGATTCCGATTCGCCACGAACCACTTAATCCGTGCAAAGGCAGGTACCGTCTTGAATTCCCGCGCCAAACCGAATAAATTCATGGCCAGCAATTGACGAAGATACGCAGTCTCATCGATTCCGCGCAGGCGGGGCTTCCGGCAGAGAACCTGCTCCGGTGGGCCTCAATCTTCTTCAGCCTTTCAGTCCTGACCTTCTTAATTTCGATAGCGGCTTCGCAGACCTTTCTGGCGCTCGCTGGCATTTCTTATGGAATACACCTCGTTCGTGGGCGCGTCGTTCCGCACTTTCCTCCGATTAAGCTCCCTCTGACCTTCTTTTGTTTATTCTCGACACTCCCGATTTTCTGGGCGGAAAATCGAAGTGTGGGCTGGTTTGTAGTGCGTAAGCTGGTTCTGTTTCTGATTCTGCTGCTCGCTGTTAACCTTATTCTGAGCGCCGCGCATCTGACGATGCTGTTTCGAGGGCTGTTTCTGGAGTCGGCGCTGGTCGGGATAATCGGCGCGGCGCAATTCGCTAGGATCTATCTGACGGAGCGGGCGCTTCATCCGCATGAAGTTTACAGTCACATGACCGGCGACAGAGTGACCGGATTAATGGGCCACTGGATGAATTTCGGCGGGCAGCAAATGCTGGTCTTCGTCTGCCTGACGGCTTTCCTGCTCCTCGCTCCGGGCGCCGGCAAGAATGACGCCGGTCAGAGACCGGCGCTACAACAGCGCGCGATTGACGCCGTCAGGGACACGGCATGGCGTGTCCCTATGATGTGGTGGCCCGTCGCGCTGGCGGTGGCGGTCTCGATCGTATTGAATTTCACCCGCGGCGTCTGGGTGGGCACTTTCGTCGCGTGCGTTTATCTGGTGGCGCGTTGGAGAGCACGATGGCTCTGGGCGCTGCCAGCGTTGGTAATCGCAGGGTACATCGTGGCGCCCGGTCTCCTACGGCAACGCTTCGACTCCGTCCGCCATCCTTCCGCCGACCCTTCCCTCGCCATCCGCTTCGAGATGTGGCAAGTCGGCGGGCGCATGATTCAACGTCATCCGCTGGTTGGGGTCGGCCCGGGCAACATTCCTGAATCCTATGCGCTTTACCTGCCGGCAGGACAACGGCCGCGCCTGGGCTACCGCGACCACCTTCACAATAACTTCATCCAGATCGGCGCCGAGCGTGGCCTTCCGTGTCTGGCCGCGTGGCTCTGGCTGATGGTGGCGATGGCCTGGCGGATTCTGAAGATCAGGAAGCAGCTCGCCGGATCAGGCGGATCGTGCAGCTCCGCCTGGGTGGCCGACGCGGCTCTGGCCTCATGGCTGGCCCTGATCGCCGAAGGCTGTTTCGAGTTTAACTTCGGTGCTTCACCCGTATTGATGGTATTTCTTTTTGTGCTCAGTGCGCCGTTTGTAAGTCAAAAGGATTTAGGATTTAGGATCTAGGATTTGGGACCTGGGATCCCGAAACTGTGTTCCCTCGTCCTAAATCCTAAATCCTAGCTTCCAAAATCCTAGAACCATGCCTTCCAAGCGCCAAATTCTGCAGAGCTCAATCATCGTCGGCTTCTTTTCGTTCCTAAGCAGCCTGACCGGCATCCTGGTGGAAACCAGCATCGCGGCGAAACTTGGCCTCTCGCGAAGCTCCGACACTTTTTACGTGGCTTTCACGATTCCCTACATTATCAGCACCCTGCTCTACGCGACCGGCCAGTTCTCGCTGGTGCCCTTTTTTGGAACGCTCGAAGCCCGTCATTCAAAGGAAGACCTGTGGCGAGGATTTAGCTACGCGGTGAACGGGATTCTCGTTCTGATGGGAGCGATTGCGCTTTTGGGCGCGGCCGGTGCGCCCTGGATCATTCGCGGCATCGCTCCGGGATTTACTCCGCCGCAAACGGAAGAGGCCATCCGGCTTAGCCGCTGGCTCTTTCTTCTCGTCCTGCCGGCCGGCGTTTCGGAAGTTTTCCGCTCCTTTCTCCTCAGCCAGCGGCGGTTTGCGCTTCCATCGTCGGCCGGTTTATTTCGAAACACGGCTGTAATCGCGGCCGTGCTCGCCGCTTTCAGCAAGCTCGGATTCTACAGCATCGTGCTGGGCTATCTCGCCGGCTACGCTCTCCAATTCTGCATAATGGGAACACAGATCCTGATTTCATTCCCGGCCCGCTACACGTTCACCTTTCGCGGCAGTGGCGAGGCCTTTCGGAACCTGCACGGGGCCGGCGGCGCGCAGTTGGGCGGCGCGCTGGCCTGGCAAGTGGTGGTCATCGTGGAAAGAGTCATCGCCTCGTTTCTTCCTGCCGGAACCCTGACGGCGTTGAATTATGGAATGAAAATCATATCCACGCTGGTGGAATTGCTGGGTGGGAGCGTGGGCACAGCCACACTGCCGGCGCTTTCGCGAGCGGTCGCCCGCGGATCTCGAGCGGAGGAGCTCAAAATCTTTCAGGACACGCTTGAAATCTCCCTTGTATTCATCCTGCCCGCTTCGGTGTTCTGTCTGTTGCTGCATCGCGAGGCGATCAAGCTGGTGTTCGAGCGCGGCAACTTTTCCCCTGAGGCCACCGCGCTCCTGGCGATGATATTCTCTTATTACTCTATTAGCATAATACCATTCGCATTTATACGCGTCCTGACGTCCTATTTCTTTGCTCGCCACGAGGGTGCCGTGTTCTTGCGCTTTGCGATCTTCTTCTATGCTCTGACGATCGTGTTCGATCTCCTCTACGTTGGGAGACTGGGGCTCGGGGCGAAGGGCATCCCGCTGGGGTTCCTCACTGCGTCGGCCTTGACGATCGGACTCGCGTATCGCCGCAATCTCGTTGACCTCCGGACGATTTTTGACCGGTCACTGGCACGGTTCGCGCTCAAGAATCTCTTGGCCGCTTCGTGTGCCGCTCTGCTGACGCTGGGATTGCCTTACTACCTGCGCCGCCCACAAACAACCGCACAGACCCTGGTCTATCTTTGTCTCCTCTGTGGGACCGGAAGCGTGGCCTTCTTTTCGATCCTGGCCGCGGCCAGAGCCCTGCCTGTAGCACAGATGATCGCCAAGTTGCGGGGCCGTGAGGATGTAGGCAGGCCGGGCAGGGGCGTGTTAGAGTAAGGCAGGTACCAACACGGCCGCGGCCTTGGGGCGAAGCCCCAAAACCCGGCAACTGTTATAATGTCTCGCATGAAATCAGATGTCGAAGTCGGTCGATCGTCCAATCCTGAGCGATCGGATTCCCCTTCCTGTACCACGGTTAACGATACGAGCCTGGCGCCTGCCGAGGGCAGCGCTCCTGCGACGTTCACACCCTACGGCCCTGAGCGCAACTCCGCCCGCCGCTTCATGAAAGCTCTCTTCAACGCCCCGGGGGTTGCGCGGATACTGGGCTGGTGCGGGATTCGCGGAACACTGTGGAGAATTTACTCTCGTTGGTTCGGCCCAAGCGGCGGCATTATGCCGTTGCAGTTGGGCGGCCGGCGCGCCCGCTTCTACGTTCACAGCGAGTGGGCCGCCAACGACCTGCGAACTTTCGGCAGCGAGCCGAAATTGTTGGAGCGCCTGCTCTCGATCGTGAAGCCCGGCGATGTTGTTTACGATATCGGAGCCAACATGGGGCTGCACGCCGTTTTCCTCGGGCAGGCCGTGGGAAGCCACGGGCAGATCGTCGCGTTTGAGCCTGAGCCACACTACTGTGAACGGCTGCGCGGGAATGCCGCGCTGAATGGCCTTCGCAACGTGCGCATTTGCACTATGGCTTTGGGCGACCACGACTGCGAACTGGAGCTGCTACCCTCTGAAGCCGGCAGATCGGCTCCCAGGCTCGCGGATCAGCCGCGGGATGCGGGCAGAGGCCGGACAGGCTTTAAGGTCCAAGTCGTGGAGGGTGATCGCCTGGCTGAAACTGAGAACCTGCCGATCCCTCGCATGGTGAAGATCGACGTCGAGGGATTCGAATACGCGGTGCTTAAGGGCTTACGCCGCACGCTTTCGAATCCCGCTTGCCAGATCGTCTGCTGTGAGGTTCACTCGAGACTGCTGCCTGAGGATGTGACTCAGAGCATAATCATCGATTTCCTGAAGTCCTGCGGCTACAACCGACTCGACATCCTGCCGCGCCCGCCCGAACAGCACATCCTGGCTTTCAAGGACGACGCGGAAGTCCCACCGCGTCCGGAAGCCCTCTCACTTAACCACGGAGGCCCCTCCCGATTCAGTGAGTCCCAGTGAACGTCGCAATCTCCACCACCATGATCGAGCGCGGCAAGACTGGGGAAGCTCAGGCCGTGTTCGGGCTAGTGCGCGCCTTGTTGCCGCAAGCCACTGAACACCGGTTCACGTTGTTCGTGCTGGAGGAAGACCGGCCCCTGTTCGAATTCGCCGCCAGCGCTATGACTCTCGCACCGGTGGCGGAGAAATATCGGTACGCGCTGCGAAACATCGGGTGGCACCAGACGGTATTGCCCGTGCTGGTCCGGGAACGTCAGATCGATGTCCTCCACGTGCCGAGCTACCGCCGCCTGCTGTGGCCGAAGCCGTGCGCGCTGGTGGGGACGATTCACGACCTTGCGCCGTTCCGCGTGGCCGGCAAGTACGACCGGGCGCGGATGTTCTACGGCCGCACCGTCGTGCGCCAATTGGCCCAGCGCCAGGACGCGATCATTGCCAGCAGTCAGAGCACGGCGCGGGATATCGAGCAGTTCTTCGGCATCCCCGTCGCGCGGCAGCATCTTATCCACCTCGGCATCGATCACCACCGATTCAAACCCGGTGACCGCGGGGCGGCGAAACAACAAGCGGCGCAACGCTGGCAACTGGCGCGCCCGTTTTTCGTCTACGTCTCGCGGCTGGAACATCATGCCAAGAACCACGTCCGGCTGATCGAAGCTTTCAGCCATTTCAAAACGACTACGAATTGCGACTGGCAACTGGTGCTGGCCGGCGCTGACTGCCGAGGGGCGGAGGTGATTCACGCTGCCGCGCTCGAATCACCGTTTGCCCGCGACATCCGCTTCCTGGGATTTGTCGACGATGCCGCGCTGCCGGCATTGTATCGGGCCGCCGACGCTCTGGTGTACCCCTCCTTGTTCGAGGGATTCGGGCTTCCGCCCGTGGAGGCGATGGCGTGCGGCTGCCCGGTCATCAGTTCCGCGCGCGGCTCGCTCGCCGAGGTCGTGGCGGACGCGGCGGACCTCGTCGATCCGTTCGACGTCTCTGCCATTGCCGCCGCGCTCGATCGCGTGGCAACCGATGCCAGCCGCCGTGACCGGCTGCGCGCCGCCGGCTTGCGCAACGCGCAACGATTCAACTGGCAGCGCTACGCTGAAGCGGTGCGAGGCGTTTACGAAGCCGCCGTTGCCCGGAGAAAAATCGCTCACGGGAGCCGCCGCGAATAATCCACCCTTCGTAGTTATCTACCGAAGAGTCCGCGCTTCCGATTAGAATGGGCTCTCTGAATGTGGGAACAGCTTCTCAATGGCGCCCGGCGGCTTCATGCCGACCTTCTACTGCGGCACGATGAGCCGTGCTATCAGTGGAGGCTTTGTTGCCACTCGCCATGTGAAACAGTCATCTAACCCGCACCGCCACTGTACAAGACCAGCGCTGTCCAGCAGCCGCCAGCCGGTCTCAGCCTTCCACTTTCGCGACTCTAACGGAATAGTAGCGCCACCGGCTTTCTCTTGCCACTTGCCACTGTTCCTTAGTATCTTGGGATGGGCAGGCACAGACGTCGTTTCGAGTTCTTCGATGACAGGAAAGTCTAAGCCACCCGTTCTGGGTGATGGCAACTCCCACGCCCGCGGCCTCAGTCGCCGGCAGTGGATCGAGCGGATGCTGAGCGGCGTTGCCGCAGGC
>Ga0187803_10001109_pt1 | contig 10540 bp, 10 predicted proteins | sample NC_wetland_sal_i_2_FD_132425 | JGI IMG/M metagenome (GOLD analysis project Ga0187803, IMG submission 132425) | Wetland sediment microbial communities from Neuse River Estuary, North Carolina, USA - Control_3 | ecosystem: Environmental > Aquatic > Freshwater > Wetlands > Sediment | place: USA...
CTGTGCGAGCAGGTGGTGGGGCGCGGGCTTCGACGCATCGATTACACGCCCGACCCGAAGAGCGGTCTGCTGACGGAAGAATATGCCGACGTCTATGGGATTACTTGTTCGGTGATTCCCTTCAAGGGACGCCCGGTTGAAAAGTCCGAGCCCGATGACAAGCCGAAGAACCACGTTCACGCGCTGCCGGAGCGAGCGGCCATGACCATTCGATTTCCTGTCGTGGAGGGGTATGCTTTTGCCCTGAAGAAAAACCTCATCCGCTGTGACATTGACGAGATGGAGAAATTAATCCTGCAGCCCGACCGCGAGCCCACGGCGACTTTTCTGATGGCGCAAGTGGGATATAAAGAGGGCTCGGCCTCGCAGCAGGCTGCAAACTTTGATTTCGTCGAGCAGAATCGTGAGGCCTACTACAAGGAGACGCACATCCAAGCCATCAAATTTCAGGTCGCGCGCCTGATTCTGGACCAACTCCTCAGCGCGCAGACGAACGGCTCGGATGCGAAGCGAAGAGTGCTCCGGCTGCAATCGCGACATCAGCTTTTCCCGCAGGTGTATCGCTATGTGGACGATTACGTCGCGCGCAAGGTCGACCGCCAAGGGTGCCATCCGTGCGAGCTTGGCCTGGAAAAGTATGTGATGAGAATGGTCGAGCGCCTGCGGGATGGCATCAAGCCGGACGAGTCCGAAGGCGAGCCGCCATTGATGCCGGTGCTTAATCGATATAAGGCCACCGGCACGACCGCCGATGTGAACTTCAAAACGGTCCGGCCCTGCTTTATGACCCAGCGCAGCCATATCAATCAGGTGGTGGCGGACACCGCCACGTGGGAGACCGCAGCCGCTTTTAGAATCGAGCAGGCGGGAATGATCTACGCGAAAAATGACCACCTCGGACTGTTCATCCCTTACGAGTATCAGGGCCTGGACCATAGCTACGAGCCGGATTATCTGGTGCGTCTGAGACAGGACGTGACGCTCGTGCTCGAAATCAAGGGCTATGAGGACGACCTGACCAAGGCCAAACACAACGCGGCAAAGCGTTGGGTGTCTGCGGTGAATAACTGGGGACAGCTAGGAAAATGGCTATTTCACGTCTGCAGGAATCCGCAGGTGCTTGGTAAGGAATTGGAATACCTCGCAAAACGGGTAGATCAAACCACATTAGAAGTCTGAAGACAGGCCAAACTCGAAGGGCTCGCCGGGCTCGTAACGCGTCTTCGTAGCGCCGCCCTTTAGAGCGGCAAGTGCCGGGCTGAAGCCCGGCTCTACGGCAAGCGGCGCGCGAAAGACGAAGGGGCGGGGAATATCCTGATTCCTCGAAAGCCGATGGGCGCCGGGCGGCGGGGGCTCATGCCATCACTTTGCGCCCTTCGCTATCATCCTGAGCGGAGCGAAGGATCTCGGTATTTAAATCACGGCACTTGCGGGATTCTTCGTCGCCTTCGGGTCCTCAGAATGACAATTCCCATTATCCTGTTAAGGGACAAGACTTCGTGTCTCGGCACTGAGGGATGCAACACAAGCGCCGGAAGGGGGAAGCCTCCGCGAAGCATGGTGCCTTTGTTCAGCGCCAGCACCACCAGCGAGCGCGCCGGCGCAAGCGTGAAGCGAAATAATCCGATGCTCAGATGATGTTGCAGTGAGCATCCACTCATGATCTTTACGGAGCGACATCATTGATTGCGCGTTCTGCTGTAGCGGCGGTCTCTGACCGCCGTCCGGCGCTCGGAGAGCGCCGCTACAATTTATGTCGCTCTGTGTAACCTCGTTTCAGTTGGGGCAATTATACATCGAACAACTCACCGCGCAAGAGAAGATTGCGGCTTCGGGTGGCGCATGGGCGAGTCCCGGGCGCTCCCAGGCGCGGCCATTCCCGCGAAACTTGTCCCGGCGATGGCGGGGAGCGAGACTCCACTTCACAGACCCTTGCCAGTGCGCCGCGGACGGGCAGTCATTCCCACGAAGGTGGGAATCTACTTCCCAAACGATTGGCCGTGCGCAACGGACGGAATGGATTCCCGCCTTCGGGGGAATGACTGCGGGGCGGGAATCACCGCACTCGGGATCGCAGGAAAAACCCAACCGCGGAGAAAAGGCGGCGCGCTGCCGCTCGTCGACGGTCTCAACTGTGGCCGTTACCAGTCACTCGTTGAGTAGCATTGTCTCGGCCGCAGCGTAGCCACTCCTGACCGCACCTTCGATAGTGGCGGGCAATGCCGTGTTGGTCCAGTCGCCCGCGAGATAGAGACCGCGCACCGGCGTAGCGCAGCGCGGGCGAAACTCATCAATCCCAACGCCCGGCGAAAACGTCGCGAAGCGCTCCTTGATGATCAAGGAGTGAACCAGGTTCGCTTGCCTTGCCACGGGCAGCAATTGTTGAATGTCTCGCAGCGCAAGAGCCAGCAACTCTTCCTTGGACCGCCGGATGTGCGCGTGCGCGCCACTCAGGACCAGAGAAATGTAAGGCGGCCCGCCCTCCGAGGCCGAATGTCGTTGCGCGGAAAAGCTGCGCTTCTTGTGGAACAACCACTGGACGGTGGTGCCGCGCAAGGCGACGAATTCGAGATCGGTGATGCGTCGATCGAACCAGAGATTGATGTTGATGATGGGCGCGGGTTTCAGCGACAAAATGTTAGTAAAAGACGGTTCAGACCGCAGAAGCGAATCCGGCAACAGTGAGACAAACTTGTGCCACGGGGCCGCCGACAAAACGGCATTCGCGCGAATCGTCTCGCCATTGGCCAGCTTGACGCCCTCGCACACTCCGTTCGAAACAAGAATGTCTCTCACGCCGCGGCCAACATCAACCCGTCCCCCGCGCGTCCTGATGAAGTCCGCGGCCGCCGTGGTGTAGCAGTCGCTGAGGCCGGCGCAGGGGATGCCGAGGCGCGAGTCGGTGGGCGAACTGAATAGCGCCTGCTTTAGGACTCGGTCGAACATTTCGGCGCTCGCCACCTTGGGGTCCTCGTTCATGGCGGCGATGCAGAGCAAGTCCCAGAAGTTGCGCCGAAGCCTTTCGGATTGGCCGAGGCCTTCCAGCCATTCGTCCACCGTCAAACGGTTGCGGCCGTTCTGCGAGAGTTTCGCCGACGCGGCCGCACGGCGCATGCCTAAGACTTCAAACTTCTCCTTCCAGGTAAAACTATCCGAACGAAGCACACCGAGAAGGAGGTGCCACGGCGAAGGCAGACGGGGGCAATCGAGCGCGCTGGCGCGGCCGTCCGCGTCCAGAAAGCGGATCGACATTCCTGATTGAAAGTTGACGCGATCCAGCGTCCCAATGGTCTTGAGGAACTGGATCGTCTGCCGATAACAGCCCACGATGAGGTGCTGGCCGTTATCGACGATGGACCCGGTCCTGGAATCGATAAAAGAATATGCGCGCCCGCCGAGATGCGGGCGCTGTTCGAGCACTCGCACCGAACGCCCCGCCTCAGCCAACGCGACGCCCGCCGCCAAGCCGGCGAAACCACCGCCAATGATCAAGACTTCATCGGACATCGTTCTTCGAATAGGTGAATTTTAAACTCGGAATTGGGAGGTAACAAGCGCGTATCCGTTCACTTCTGGAATTCCGCCTGGCAGCGGTCACGGGCGTGACGAGCAGAGTCAGGTCTGACGCCGATGATCCGGTCAAGATTCTTAGAGACAATATGGTCGCGCGATGTCAATTCGACCGCGATTGCTTTCTCTGTCCGCGCGAGAATTCGGCTGAGCAGGAAAATCCGGCAACCAGATGCGGCCCAAATGGGGCCCACTTGAATTGGCAGAATGGGAAACTCAGCGCAAACGCCACCCCTTCTTCGGCGGCCTTAGCTGCTTGACCTCATGCCGAGAAACGCCACTCGTAACGACCGGCCATGCGGCCGGATCAATTGAAACCACAAGCGTAATGGCGGGGACGACGGGGCTCGAACCCGCGACCTCATGCGTGACAGGCAGCCTAATTAGGGCTATCTCGTTGATTCTGCAGCGCGGTTGGCAACAACAAGTCACCGGAAAGCACGCTCGGAACGCCCAAGTTGGACTGATCTTGGACTCATTCAAGATACACGCCGCACCGCGCCATGGTGGCGAACCAAGCTGCTCCTGGTGTCGCCACCAGAGCGCAATCCCAAGCTACCAGGACGATCAAGTTGACTCGCTCATTTCCGGTTCAGGCAACATGTGCGTAGCGTCTCGACCCGTTCGCTCCGCGGGGCGACACAATGGTGCTACGAAATGCGGAAATCGCCGGGCAATCAAACTTGCCGAGCCATCAGTTCGGCTTCGGCTCTGAGCCAATCCTCGGTTTCGTGGCCGGGTTCGCGGCCACGCTCGAGGTAAAGTTCGTAAGCGCGGACCCGAATTTGGTCGATCAGTTCCACAGGACTTCCTACGTTTCGACCGGTCTCCAATACGTGGGCCCGAATTGGGACGGCAGCAGGTTGCCCGGCTTCCTTCTTCTGCGGCACACGCGGTTCGATCAGGTCAGCGGGTAGCTCTGCGCTCTTAGCTTTCTTTTGAGTACTTGATGGCGTGGATTTCATTCCCAACCTCCTCTGCGAATTGTTAGACTTCGACCTCTTGGGACGGTCAATGTCTATTAGGCCGGGATTTCCATTTTCAACTCTTAACCACTGTGATCATACGCCTCACCGCCACTGCCTTCAACTTTCAGTCGGGCTCGCTTGTCAAGGTGTTTTGGCGGACGATGCGAGGGGTCAGTTTTCCTTCCGTTGAGTCCCAGGGTGGGCAGTGATGAGGCCCCAGCATAGCGGAGCGCGATCCTGTCGCTGATCATGAGTCAGGCAAGTCTTCCCAACTTCTGACGGGCGGCCAGTACCCCTTTTCCTACTCACACTTCGCTGAATTCGCTTTCGCTTGAAATTTGGGATGTTGGCCACTGATTCGCCCGATCGGTTACACCCCTTCAATGCCCCCATGAATTCTGTTCTCCGGAGGGGCTGTGTGCATAAGGTATGCGGCGCAAAGCTTCAACACCGGTGGAAAGCGGGGAGAGTGAAAGAGAGCGCATGCGTTTCAGCTCGCGTTGCGAAGCAGATTTGGCATCCAACCCACGAACGAGTATGCACCCCATATGCACCTCGTTTGAGCATCCCGAAAACCAGGCACGCATAACTCCAAGAAAACGCGGAAGTAATTTGGAGGCGTAAAAACACCGGCCTCCTGACTCTCGGATTTCCAGACCAACGGTCAGGAACTATTCGACTATCTGCACTGAACACAGAATAAAAGAGTTGGCAGGCGTGGAGGGACTCGAACCCCCGACCCTCGGATTAGAAAACCGATGCCGCCCCGTTCTCCCTGTTTGGAATTATGTGTTTTCAGGAATTTCAGTCGGAAACAATGCCCGCAATTCGGGGCAAATCACGCAATTCGGGCACGAGTATGCACCCCAATATGCAACTCGCTGACGCGAGGGCCAATATTATCAAAAGGGAAGGTGTCCTGGAATCCGTTGGAGGTGAGCGGCGGTTCGATTCATTTTACGCCACCTTTTCCTGAGAGGCGGCCGACTTTCTTCCCAAAGCCGCTTCCAGCATCCACAGATCTCGGTAACCCATAATCCTCCGAAAATTCCCCTCCGTCATGAGTAGAGCGGCGGCCGCCCAGCGCAACACCATCTGGCCGTCGCGCCAGCGGCAGACACGGCGGGTGCGCAGCCGCACGCCGCTGTGCGGGCTCTCGATGAGGTTGGTCGTCACCAGGCAACGCGCGGGTTGGCCGACAAGCCCAACCGGTTCACCGTGAACATCTCCGTCAATCCCTCGCGCAAGCTCGCCGTGGCGCTGGGATATTCGCGCTCCAACCACTCCGCCTGCTTCTCCAATTTCGCCATCCCTTCTTTCGCCGGCAGTCGGAATGCGGCCCGCAGTAACGCCTTGCTCTGATCTTTCAGGTCTTCCGGCAGGTAGCCCATCACGTTTTCAATCTTGTGATTTCGGCAACGCTGCACGGCCTGCCCGGTCCCGAACACCGCATCAATCGCGGCCCGCAGGGCCTTCGAGCCGTCGATCACAAACAAGTATTTCCGGTCCGGTTTCACGCCCCGCCGCACTAGGTCTTCGAGCAGCCCTTTGGCCACCCGTCAGCCGACGGGTTCTCGCTGGCGCCTGCGGCCAACCCCAGGACGTGCTTCCGGCCTTCCTCGTCCACGCCCACCGCCACCAGCACGTGGTGATCGCCGAAGACAACTCCATCCAAATAAACAATCAGCAGCTTCACCTCGTCGAAGCGTCGCTCACCCAGGCGCTTCAGTTCCTCCTCGCCGGCCTCGATGGCTTCGCGACTCACGCTCGACCGCGACACCCCCACCGTCTCGGCCATCGCCGGCAGTACCGCTCTATATTGCCGCGTCGACACCCCGCGCAACAGAATTTCCAGCATCCGATTGCCCAACTTTTCGTCTTGGCGCATCGCTTCGTAGGCCGGGACCGGCACTTCGCCCTCTTCGCCTTGTCCCTTCTTGCGCAAGCGTGGCCGGTCTACCCGCAATTTCCGCTCCTTCAAACACACCGTCCCTTTTTCCCGCCCGTGCCAGCCGATCGCCCCGCCTTTCTTTCCCGGGTGAGGTGGCCCGGCAATCCCTTCCGCTGACAAGCGAAGCACCGCCTCGATCTGCGCCCGACCCAGAAAGTCAATCAGCTCATCCACCGCCAGCTTCGATTGCTCGATCAACTCCACCATCGGCAGCAACGCCTGCCCGTTCTTCACCAGAGCTTTCACCCAACCTTGCGTGTCCTTCTTCTCCACGATGTGATATGGTTTCTCCACGACGGTTCTCCTTTCGATGAGATTCTTCCAACCCGATTCTATGCGAGCCGGGTCGGAGAACCGTCGGTCAACCTTCAACGGAATTCAGGACACCCTCCGTGAAGGATTTAGATGGTGGACCTGGAGGGGTTCGAACTCTCGACCTCATGACTGCCAGCAATCCTGCCGATTTCTATCACTTCCATCTCGTCCTATATTTTCCATTGCTTAACATCAATTCGGGGCTTCTGCTTTCGCTCAAAGTAGAACTCCTTCTGATTCAATGAACCGAATTTTGGAACATTTTTGGAACATTTTGCCTTGATGTTTGAACTGGCCTCGAGGCCGATACTGTCTTTGCGCATCACATGGTTGATTCGCCCTAAAAGACGTCGGTGGATTCTGGGGCTCGAGCGCATTGACACGTTCGCTTATGCACCGCGATGCTGTCGCGGCCCACGGCCGCACCTTCGATGCGATCTGCGGAAGCGTCTGACAGCGACAATCTGCACACAGTCCACAAAATGTCCGCGTGTATCATTACTTAGAGTGATGTAGGAACATCCCCTTTGCAGTTCCATCTTCTAAAGACTCTGATCAAGAACTTTGGCGGTTTTCTTGGCGAAATCATAGGTGGCGCGCAGGTTCTCCCCCAGGAACCGCACTTTCCCCTCCACGCTCCGGTCGATAATGACCTGACCCTCGCGAGTCAGCACACGTACGCTGATTCTGATGGAGGTGGCCCCCGCAACGGTGGTCACTTCGCGCTTCTTTTCACTGCCTTGCCGGAAGCCCTCTACTTTCATGCGCAGCACAGCGAGACCGGGCGTATCAGCCGCAGCCCGATCACCGCCGCGATACACGTGTTCGAACTTACCCGACTTCTGAATCTGCTCGATAAGGTACTCGTAAACCGCCACGCGGAAGGCCGGTGGCACAGCCACGTCACTCGACTCAACTGGCTCGATTTGAATAGCGGAGAATTTCTGGCCCTCGGGCCGGGCATCGGCCGCAGAGCTTGGCCTCTCCGAGTTGGCCTCAGCCAGTAGATCACTCGAGTTCACCGTAGCAGCAAAGGTGCAAATCAGTAATACGGCCGCCAGTCGCAGCCCGATTCGCCGCGATTTTGGCCTCGACCATTGCTGGTGCAGACCCGTGCTGAACCCACGCCCAGATGCTTGCTTCATATTCCTCCTTGTGGCCAACTCACTTCGCTGGTTGCTCCACTGGCATGCTGACATGAACGCCTTGCGCGACTAGTTGCCGTTTGACTGCCACGGCCTGTCCGGGCGCTAGCCTGAAAATGGCGCCGTGGAATGCCCCGTTCGAGTCTTCATATTCCAAGGTGAGAACGTCAACTTTTTCCTGGAAAAGGCCCAAGACTCGTCCGCCCCCATAGGGCACCGCCGTTCTCGCAAACGTTCCTGTCTTGCCGCCGAACACCTGGCGGTTGTCCTCATCAGTGTAGACATCCCGGATGGAGGGAAGACTCACTTGCGCCATGGTTTTTCCAGCTTCAAACTGCAACGCGGCACTCTCGACAGTCAGTTTGCCTTTCGTGTTGCGTTTGGCGTCCTCGAAACCTAATACGTGCACCGCCAACCACGACGTTGTGCCTGCCGAATTCGGTAATGAGGTTCTTTCCTGTGCATGCACTGAAGATTGGAAACCTATGTTGGCCAACGCCAGGGCCATCAGCCCCGCCCCAACCAGAGGCGCCAATTGTGCTGCTGCCACAAACCGGCGAACTGAATCTGGCGTGATCATTCTTCGCTTTTTCGGCTTCATGAGGTGACTCCCGTCCCGCCTAATAACGTTCAATAGAACTAAAATCCGAGACCCAAAATACTGCCAAGGCCCCAGCGTGGTTACTCTAGTGGTAACTTCCGCGGCCAAGCGCAATGAAGACCTCGTCGGCATCGCCAATCTGCCGACCAGATTCTCCCGCTTATGCTCAAGCATTTAGCTTGCCGAAACCGGATCTTTCTAACTATTCAACTTCTCAGTGACATGAGAATGGTAACACTCGAGGTCTACAGCCCACACTTGGGCAGTGCCCACCAATTGTCAGGGAAAACTGGGGCGGTCCTCGGCGCCGCATTCGCCTAGTCAAGCTGGCGGTTTCAGGCGTGTCTGTCAGGGTAGTTGTACGATGGCAGTAATAGGCCCTCGCAATTGCAGACCGAATGATGTAAAACGGGCCAGAAGGGGATAAAGCTGGGGCGACAACCGGGTGTTATTGCAGAATCGACCCTAAAGATCGCTTAATTAGGAGGTTTCCGTGCTGATTGTTCACGTTCACGTGCGGGTCAAGCCGGAATTCGTGCAACAGTTCAAGGAAGCGACCATCGAGAATGCCCGCAGCAGCGTGAAAGAGAGCGGCATCGCCCGGTTTGATGTTATTCAGCAGCAGGATGATCCGACTCGCTTCGTGCTGGTGGAAGTTTACCGGACGAGTGAAGCTCCGGCCATTCACAAGGAGACCGTTCACTACTTCGCATGGCGCGACAAGGTCGAGAGCATGCTGGCCGAGCCGCGGACCCGTGCCACTTACGCCAACGTGTTTCCGGATGATCAAAGTTGGTGAGCGACATGCAATTTGAGTTCAGAACTGCCGGCCGCATTCTCTTTGGAGCCGGCGGCGTGCGCGAGGTAGCTCCGGCCGCAAGGGAAATGGGAAATCGTGCCTTGGTCGTGACCGGAGCGCACGCTGAGCGCTCAGCATTCCTGGTGGCGCAACTTGAATCGGCGGGAGTCTCGTGTCTGCCCTTCACTGTGGCGGGTGAGCCGGTGCTCGATCTCGTCCGCTCCGGGCTCGAAGCCGCTAGACAGAGTGCGTGCGCTCTCGTCATCAGCTTCGGCGGCGGGAGCGCGATCGACGCTGGCAAAGCTATCGCCGCTCTGCTCACCAACCCAGGAGACCCTCTAGACTACTTAGAAGTGGTCGGCCGAGGCCAGCCCCTGAAGCATAGCCCTGTTCCTTTCATCGCCGTCCCGACCACTGCTGGCACTGGTTCCGAGGTGACGCGCAATGCCGTCTTGGCGCTGCCTGAACACCGGGTGAAGGTGAGCCTGCGAAGTCCAATGATGTTGCCGAGCCTGGCGGTGGTGGACCCGGTGCTGACGCTGGGCTTGCCACCGGAGGTCACTGCCAGCACAGGCCTCGACGCATTAACGCAGTTGATCGAGCCTTACGTTTCCATTCGCGCCAATCCTCTTGTGGATGGGTTCTGCCTGGAAGGCTTACGACGGGTCAGCCGCTCACTGCGCGCTGCCTATCACGTGGGAAACGACCTTGAGGCGCGGACGGATATGGCGCTGGCCAGTCTGCTTGGAGGTCTCGCACTGGCCAACGCGGGCTTGGGAGTGGTACATGGATTCGCCGCGCCAGTTGGGGGAATGTTCCCGGCGCCGCACGGCGCCGTCTGCGCCGCAGTGCTACCCCATGGAATGGCGATCAACATTCGCGCCCTGCGCGAACGCGCCCCAGACAGTGACGCGTTGCGAGGATACGAAACCGTGGCTCGCGTCCTCACCGGCAATCCGCACGTTGGACCGGAAGAGGGAGTGCGGTGGGTCCGCGAGTTGTGCCGCGAGTTGGCGATTCCGCCTCTCCGCTGTTATGGTGTTAATGAAAGCCACGTCTCAGACCTAACCGAAGTTCGTCACGGCGAGCTGATTTTTGATTATTTTCGCGCCTTGTGATGGGCGAAGGCGTTTTGTTGTCAATGCGACCTCTGTGAAAAGTCGATGTAGTGCAGACCTACCCTCTTGAAAG
>Ga0187803_10001110_pt1 | contig 10537 bp, 7 predicted proteins | sample NC_wetland_sal_i_2_FD_132425 | JGI IMG/M metagenome (GOLD analysis project Ga0187803, IMG submission 132425) | Wetland sediment microbial communities from Neuse River Estuary, North Carolina, USA - Control_3 | ecosystem: Environmental > Aquatic > Freshwater > Wetlands > Sediment | place: USA...
AAGGACTTGTAGAGCGGACTCTTCCCTACACAAGACGGCCCGCTGAGAATTACAAGACGTCCACTCTCGTCGGGGCTCATCGTTTATCACCTCGGTGAAGTGCATAGGAAAGCAAAAGGTGATTTTGTTAGACATTGCCCTGGCTCATTCGCCCGACGAGGCCATGTTCGCGGGCAGACATGGCAGCGACTTGGAGGCTCGCAAGTCTCAGACCTTGTCGCGCGGATGATGTTGTAACAAAACTGAATCCGGATCCTGAGAGTGCCGATCCGATGCGACGTGGACGCTTCCTTTTCCTAAAGAAGTGCCGACAGCGGAAGGCCTATGGTTCAAGGTCGATTCACAATCACTCGGATTCCACCCGCCGGAGAATTTGGGCGTCCAGTTCCCGCGCCACCACTCCAACAGGAACGAGCCTTGGCCCGGCATTGCGGATCGAAACGGCTAGGTTAGCGCGAGCGAACAGTATCATTGTATTCGCTAGCCCGAACGCAACGTCGCCTGGAGCGGATTTTTCCGTTTTTCGTTCAATCTTGGGAGACTGAAAGTTTGCCAGCACTTCAAGAAGTTGATCATGAGCAGCCTTCACCGAGGCGCATTCGAATACGTCGACCGACAAGAGTTCTTCTCCCGAATCGCCGTGACTCCAGAGGGATCGAAGCGTAGATGTCCCGGCTTGCTCGTCGCGCTTCACGCGCCGCAGCACCCAGTTCTTGATCTCCGAGCCTTCGACACGAAATCCCTTCACCATACGACGGCCCGAGCCGCTGCGGCCGTGCCACTCCTTCACGGTAAAGTGCTCCTCGAGAAATTCCTTTTGTTCGGCGTGCATTTCATCCTCCTCTATACAACTGCGCGACGCTGGCGCGTGCCGGGCTGAGGATTGCAGGTCGCCCGTCCGGCGGGCGTGGCGAGACGGTCGCGGTACAGCAAATCTCCCGGATTTCCGAACCGCAAATCCTGAGGCAAGAGCGGAACGTGGGGAGCGGTGGTCGGATCGCTGTCACCGTCGACCCGGAGGCAAGCGTCATAGACATCTTCGTTCGAAGAGCATGCTCCTTCCCACGCCACTTCATGATAGCTGAATGAGCCCCACCCACAGGCCGTCTGCCAAACATTGCTTCCGATGGCGAGCAGTTCGTTCAGAGCGAAGAAGTAACCCATTCTCGACTGCCACAGGTTACACCCCAGGACGTTCGCGAAAGTGGAAACAAATGTCGCGCAATCGCTGCAATTCACGTATATGCCGTTGCCCAAGCCTCCGCCCAGACGATCGAGAAATGCCGTGCAATCGAAGTTGCCTGCACTGTAATTTGAGCTCCCGCCGCCCGGACAATCGTAGGTGATGATGGACGGCCCAAGCGCGTAAACATTCTGGGTCACAAGCGCGGCAGCCATGTCCCTCGAAGTGGCGCCTTGCGCCCAGCGGCAGGCATGGTCGAGCACGCCGGTCCAGGGCAATTGCGTATTGGAGGCATTGTAAGGACCTTGCTCCCATGGATCCGACGGCAAATCGAGGACCACGTAAACGCGATGCCGCGTCGTGTCGAAATGGTGCCAACGGTGATGCGGACCCAGCCGGTATTCCCAATGCCATTGGATATCCCAGATTCCGACGTGGCCCTGCTTGACGGGCGGATCGATCAATTCGAAGCTGACGAAACCCGTCTTCCCGTTGATGAAATTTACGGCCCGGGCTTTGACGTGGTTTTCGACCCGTACTTCAACGAACGCGGCCCCCGGGTCGTTTGTAATGAGTGAAACCTCGATGGTGATATGGTTGCCATGAGTGGACGCAACCGCATACGCCGCGGGCGAGTCTTCCGGATTTACACTGATGAATCGCCGCCACTCCGGAACGTGGACGAACTGCGCCGCGTTCTTTCGAATGTTGAAAGCGTCGTGAGTTGCAGAGCCAAGATTGTGGTTAAACTTGATTGACTCAATCGCAATCATTTGTCGTTCTCCTGCCCAATCGGTTGCCTATTATCGTCCGCCGGACGCCGAGCCAGTTGCGAAGGTCTTGGCCTGGCCGGACTTGCCGGCTACTGCTCTTTCTGAATCTTGATGGTGAAAACTCTTCCCCGAAAAGCCTGCGTCGAGACTGTGTATTCCCCCCCGAGATCTTCTTGTTCTCCAACCCTGACAAAAGCTTTTCGTCCCAGCTAATCGTCTTCCAGCCAGCAAGCTACCCACCACCAGCGGCAGCTCTTCTGCCGAAAGAAAATCGGATCGAGCTGCGGAGTGCTGCGCCCCGAGGACTCTCCAGTAAACACGCCATAGAAAGTATCCTTCGCCGCGGTTAGACCTTCGTAGTCGCCCCAGAGGAACCCGCTAGCTGCATTGGAGAGCGGGCCTGGGTTCATCGTCTGGAGAACATCGTCGTCCCAGGACGAGCCATGATCGAAACTCCGGGCGAAGTGGTGTCGGAACAGCGTGACAGAGCCGGAGTCGTCGTAATCAACAAACAGCACGCCGACCACACCCCGCTTGGTCAAAGCAATCTCCGGATACGCCGAATTGTGGGTGCCGTCGGACGCGCGCGCGGCGGTCCACGTTGCTCCCTGGTCGGTCGAGCGTGCGACGTAGATCTGTGCGAATCCGCTAACGTCACGCCGCACATAGGCGGCATACACGTCACCGTTTTCGTGATTCACTGCGATCCACGCATCGCTGCTGCGCGCGCGAGCCACTTTACCCTTGGCAATATTCCCGAAGGAGTTCGTGAAGTAGGTTTGCACTTGGGTTGCGCCGTGGACGGATATTCCCGCAACGCCAAGTCCGGTCCAAGTGAGACCACCATCGTCGGAGCGATTGACATGGAAGTGGGCGTTTTCGAATCCCGGAGGCGCACCAGCCACTCCCTCGCGCGTTTTGTAGATGATGTAAACCTTGCCGTCCGGCGAGATGGCCGAGCGAGTCGTGCGATTAGGGAAAGAACTATTGTCGCCCGCTCCGACAGAATTCATGGCAATCCCCTGGTTGCTGGAAGCCGCAACCGAGGAGCGTTCGGGGGACAGGCTGAAGTCGAGCCAGGGCGAATAGAGATTTCCCTTCAACGGGCTTGAGGATGATCGGTCGACCGAAAGGTGCGGCTGGTCGTTGCCATAACTGGCACCGGGAGTGAGTGGTGCGTTGGTCGCACCCGTCTGGCGATAAACGTAGTCCTTAATGCCGCCGCCGGCCAAGGCAAGCTCCGCGACATAAATGCGGCCGTTGGCATCGAAATCCAGCTTTTGGTCGTCGGGCCCGAACTCTCCCGGATTGGGTTGCACTAGCTGAAACACTTTGGTCCAGGTCTTACCGCTGTCCGACGACTTCCAGACTGGGGCTCCGGTGGCCGCGCTCCAGTTCTCGGAGAAGGTGACGATAGCGATATCGCGGGGATGCTCCGGATTCACGGCAATACTTGGTTCGGTGTCGGAGAGATTGCTGGGATCCAGGGCGTCCGTGGCGATGTCGCGGACGAACAACTTGCCGCAACCCGAGCCAAAACATACGGCGCAAAGGACCACTGCAGTAATCAGGTAACGATGCGACCGGGGACGGATCGTTTTCATTTCTTCACCTCATGTGCGCCTGGGCACAATACTGCGCAAGCACGGAGCGGTCGGGCCTAGTGGGAGGCCAGGACGAGCGCGGCAGCCGCAGGCACGTTCAGAACGACGCGATCGACGATGCTAGGGTCTGGCGATAGATCGCTCTGCACAAACTTGAGCATGCCGCCGACGTACTCAGAAATAGTCAGTACGGCGGGACGGCGGTCGCCGAGCGCCTGCACGACTTCCGTCGTTGTCTTTTCCGGCGCTCCATAAGCGGCCACCACTGCGCGCATAGTCAACTGCTTTTTCAAGAACTCTGCCTCTTCCCGCTTCCACTGCAGGCGGAACGAATCGTCTTCCATGAAGCGAGCCGACTCGACTTGCAAAGCGGGGGTTTTCCTGGCAAGGGCCGCTTTGTAAGAGGATGCGAATTCCGGAGATAGCTTCATATTGGCGCGGTTCATCGTCCGGGCCATGGCCGCAGCTTTCTCCCGTGCCTGTTCGGGCGTCTCGAATTTCGAGCCCCCGACGACCTTGTCGGTAAAAACCAGGATGGAGGATTCGCCTGCGCCCCTCCAGCGGTCCAGGGACGCAAACACTTGGAAGGCATCCTCGCCCCAAATGTTTCGGTCGGTAAGGAACTTCTCGAACTGACTTGAGTTTGCGGCTTGCGCACCAGACATGGCGGATGCTCGTGGCTCGGCGTGGAAAAGACCTGCAATTCCCGCAAGAACAAGAATGGAAAGCACCTTTGTTGCCTTATACATGGTCATGACACTCCTTCTCGGAACCAACAACGGAATGAGGATATCAACCTTCATCCATTGCCGATGAACTCTGGGAAGGCCATCGTGGGATCCACATAGCGGCTTCACCCACGGACACATACTTTTCCCAGTGAGAAGATCTCGTGATGCGGCCCACTCACACACCGTGCCTCTGTATTCCCCACACCCTTATAACGAATTCCAGTCGAATTGTCCTTCGCCAAAAACCATAAATCGTGCGTCGAACTTGTCCACGAAAGCCCGGAAAATGGATTCTTGCGTCCGGAGCGAGCGCAGCACTGCTCTCATTCGCCGGGGTCACTAGGTAGCCCGAATCCCGTTCTTGGCAATAGCCCCTTTGGGGCGGATGTCCACAGCAACCTTTCGAAGGTTCTTCCTTTGTCTTTGCGGAGTTCAGAGCCAGCCCCTGTTGTGAGTTTGACTACGCCTCCGTATGTGAACCACTTCCGACCCGAGGAATCCTCAAGAAAGGACCCACGATAGCCAAGCGATGGACCGGGCGCGGGTTCGTCCGACGATTCTGGAAGAGCCGCCCAAATCTCTTCCAACTGCAACGCCAGTCTTTTCGGAACCGTCCATGTGGGATCAGGGCGGCCGGAATAAATCGAAGTCCCCGCAGTCCACTTCTTTCCCGTCTTATCGGATCTTGATGTGCCCATGCATAGCAACCATGAACGTACAGAAGTCCGTGTACGGACCTCGATTAGCGGCGCGCGGATCCGGAATGGTATGTCCACTATTATCCACATTGGTTGCCGGCGTGCCTCCAGGTTTGTGGGTCCAAAAACCATTTCGACCTTTTCGGTACCAATGGAAGTCGAAACCGGGTGCGATAACCAGAGCCACCAAATGTCCCTCCTTGGGGCACTTGTTCTTAGCGCCTGGATCATCAATCAGGTCATCTTTCACCGCCGCTGGCCTGACGGAACCGCAAGTCAGAGTCGTATACATTGCTCCAGCTGCCCGACCAGGTTGCGCGAAGGTGTCTGTGCGGTAGTTCGTCGCGTAGTTGTAGCAGTTGTTGTTAAACTGCTTCTGGCCTCCGTCATTCCACCATGTGGGTTCGTAGAGGGGCGCGCATTCGCAGCGGTGCTTCTCATGCCACTTCTCGTGCTCCCATTCATAGGCGGTGCGCACTGCCCTTGACCGCTCAATCTCTTTTCGCAAGAATCCAGAAAACTTCTTTCCCAGCCTGAGTTTCCTGATCGGACCTCTACTGCCAAGAAGAAAGGTCTCGAACTCTTCATCTTCCGCCCGGTGCATGAGCTGAGGACCGAGCAAGTCACCGTGGATCAGCCGAAAGGTCTTGGGCAAGCCTCGCGCCGGGGCGCCGACTTGCTCGATGACGAGGCCGCGGTAGCCCAATGTTGAGAGTAGTGGGACGATTTCCGCTTTACTCAGCCGTTTTCCTGGCTTGAGTCGACGTAATACTTCTTTGGCTTCGTTACCCTTGAGTTCGATAACGGGATTTGGCCGGCCGCTGAAAATATCAACGGTGATTCGGACTGTCATAAATACCTCCCTTGTGTGTTCTTGCTGACTCCAGCGCACAGGTGGACCTGCGGATCTCCCCCAAGTTAAGCCGCCGTGTTCTCAATCAACGCTGAACGGCTCAGCAGTCGCTAGCTCTTCGTTCCTGCTGACCAAGGCTATATGGCAGAGCAATATCACGCCTTACCTTGCTTATAAGTCCGGATCACCAGTCCGACGAACTATCACTCAATTCAAGAACCTAGCGAACACTGATTGCCCGGATCGGCAAAGCGCAGGCCGCGGGGAAACTGCCACTCGGGCCGCAACACTAGTGCGGCTGCAGTCAAAACTCTTGACACAAAAATGACTCTTCTGAGCGCTCCTCGCAGAGTCTCCGAAGCCCACAAAGGTCTTATCCACTAGAACGAGAACCGGGTCTTTTTCCCTTCGCGACTATTTGAACAATTTACACGCTCGGCAATGATGTCGCGCCGGTGCGAGTAGCCCTAGTGAAAGGGTCCCGGTTGACGGTGGACTAGTTGAGGATGGCCACAGTCTGCCAGTGGAGCAGCAACTTGAGCCGTCGCCACTGAGTGCTGCCAGTCCGATGGTACGGTGTTTAAGCTGAGGCCTCAGCCGGGCGGCCAGTGGACCGCTTCATGGTGGTTGGAGCAGGATCCCGATCGGGATCCGCTAAGTGGGAGCACCCCCCCGCAATTTCAAAAGCAGCGGCGAGATGATCTTGTAATGTTTTCGAAACAGGACAAAGTTTTTGTTGACATACTCTGGCGGTGAACTAGACTCCACCAAGTAAGACGTGCCTCTGGGTGCTCGCGGAGACAATACTCAGCCGTTCGGCCCCTCTTGCTGCCTTATTGATCCGACATCCCAAGGAGGATCCAGTATGTACAAACACTTTCGAATGAGATTCGCCCCTTTTGTATTTGGCGTCGCCATGTTCGTACTTCCAACGATGCGGCTGGGAGCACAACAAGCTGAACGGCAGGAGGCGCTCGCGCAAGGCATCTCCGTCGCGGTACCGGCAAACTGGTCCCGAGCGGCAACGGAACTCCGCAACGCTCGGGAACTCAGAGCGCTCAAGGATGGCGCCATAAAAGCGAGGATGCTGACGATAACCGAGCAGCGAACCAGCCACGCCGACGCAGTGCACAGACTCTCGGAAATAGCGTCTGAGGCGAAGGCTCCCGTCAGCTTTGTCCAGATTGCGGGCTGGCCCGCGGTGCAATATCGGTTCACCGCCCCATTGGCGCGCACCGGTCAAGAGAAGCGTGATCTGGGCGAGAAACTCAACCGCCAGGAAAAACAATTGGCTGGTCCGCCGGAACTTACTCAACGTTCGATAACGGCTGTTGCAGCGGGGAACTCCGTGATTCGTATCGATGCCGAGCTTTCTCCAAGTGGAGATCCAAAACTTCTCGAGCAAGCTGAGACTATGGCCAAGAATCTGTCGGTTGCTCAGAAGGGCTCGGCGGAGAACACGCAAAGAGAATTGGAACTGCTCCGAAAGAGCTTGGTGCAGCCGTTGTCGCCACAGTCCCGAAAGACCGAACCGTCAAGCGCTGCATCTTCCAGGAGAGAGAGTGCGGGGCCGTTCCCGTCGCCCGGAGTCAAGACGGGGCAAGCGACGCAAGTGCAGAGCGGCGTGGGCGAGCTGGAAGTGGCGGTTTCAAAAGATGGACTCAATGTGGTGATAGGAGCGAACAGCGGATACTCATTCTCGAGCAACGGGGGAGCCAGCTTTACTTTTGGAGGTGGCACCCCCGCGCCGTTTCCACACGACGGCGATCCTTCGCTGGGCGTCGGCGCCAGCGGGACTTTCTATTATGGTTTCATCGGATATCCCGATGGGAGCCAGGCGGCCAAGAATGTGTCGGGTTGCGGCGTGGGAGTGAGTGCATCGACCGACAATGGGGCGACGTTTCCATTTCTCAATCACGCTGCTGTTTGCCCGCAGACGGGAGCGAACATATGCTTTACAGACCAACCCCACATCGCTGCGGACCGCTATAAAGGGGCGCCAGGAGGGGATCAGATCTACGCGGTGTGGAGAAACTTTACACCTTCCGGGAGTGCGCCGAGTTGTGGCGCCATCGGCAGCGGTTTTGTGACTCCGGAGATTACCTGTTCGGCAAACGGTGGGCAATCCTGGACTTCCCCTGCGGTTGTTGGCTCCGGTGACCTTGCGCGGCTGACCGTCGGTCCAGATAGCTCTGTGTACGTTGTCTATCGAAGTGGGGCCGCGTTCATGCTGAACAAATTCAGTTCGTGCAGCAGCGGGCTGGTGCAACAAACGGGATTTCCAGTTGAGGTCTCCGCGGTGACTGACGTGACTTGTCCGGTGCCCGGACTGGATCGCTGCAACGATGGAAATACGCTCTCCAGCCAAATGGCTGCGGTGGATGAAGGCGATGCCAAGCACGTATTCGCGGCATTTGCTGAAAACACTTCTGCCAGCAATGAGGACATCTGGTTACTGGAGTCGAGAGACGGAGGGTCCACGTGGGGTGCGCCGAATGCCGTTAATGCTGCAGTCCCAGCCCGCCGGTACATGCCCTGGGTTTGCACCAGTGGCAGTTCGGTGTGGGTTTCCTGGTATGACCGCCGTGCCGCCACTGCGGCGAACAACGACCTGACTGACTACTATGTAGCCATGCGGGGATTATTTACAGTGCCCACTGAGACGAACTTGAGTATGAACTCCGACCCCCAATGCGCTTCCGGTTGGCCGTGCGGAGCGCGCTCATCCAATGACTATAACAGCTGCTCCGTGCAGCCGCAGAACGGGTTTGGCGGAAGCGGCTGTCCTAAGTATGGTGACTACAATGGAAACGCGTGTGCGGCCGGTTCCGGATATTTGGCGTGGGCCTCTGCGACAGCGCCGCCTGGCGTAAAGGCTTCGCCCGGGATCAATGTGTTCTTCGCGCCGGCAAAGGCCTTCATAGTGGTTCCCATTTGTGTGTCGCATCCCTGGGTTTGCTATGGCGAGCCGAATCCCTACCCTCTTGACCCTTGGATTGAAATATCGAGCATCATACTTGACGGCGTGATCCAGGAAATTAATCCTGAGGCAAACACGGTGGTGATCCAGGTCAATAACATTTACGCTCCGGAAATTGCGGCTGGGGCCGCGAAACGCACGATGACGGCGAGTTTCCGATACGCCAATTCCCTTGAAGTAGGGCAGCATTGGGTGCTCTTTGCCAACGGCGGATTGTTGGGAGAGTCGGGGCAGGCGGAAGTCCTGGGCTTGATGGCGCCTGAAAAGGCGAAGGATCTGCCCGCAAGAATCGGTCATGCCAGCGAACATGTCAGAGAGCAAAGGTTCAAGCGGAGGGTTGAAAGTGCGGAACTGGTGGTGACTGGCGAAGTGGTAAAGGTGGGGCCAGTCGCAGATCAAGAGGCCAGGAAAGGTTCCGACGAATGGATGACGGCTACGGTTCAAATCGCGAAGGTGGTTAAGGGGCACCACTCGGACAAAACTGTGAATGTTGTCTTCCCGCGGGGCACGGAGCCGCGTTGGGTGGGCACGCCCAGATTTGAAGTTGGTGACAAAGGAGTCTGGATTCTGAGGCGCGAGCGCGAGGAAGGCGAGTACCGGGCGCCGAGTTTCCAGGACTTCCTGCTGCCGTCGGAATTGAGTTGGGTGGAGAAGATCTTGAAATGAACAAGTTCGGAGAGGATGGGACTGCAGGCATCTGAACCAAATCGAAGGCCAGCGCGGATGTGTGAGGCCTGCCACAGCGGAGCAGGTGGGATTGTTGGCGATCCCTCGCCGCCGATAGGCCGGAGCCCTCGGGCGGACCAAGGTATCTTCAGTCACACGAGTGCGTGATAGCAATCACAGACAATTACGTCTTGATCAATAAATACTTTTCGGCCAATCGCCTCTCCGACTAGCAGATCCCACCGAGGGGAGGAATTGCCCGCTCCCTGAGGCGAAAAGGCTTTTAAGGTTCTTCCCCGTAGTTCGCCAAACACTTGAGCGGACCTGTGACGTGAAATCCAGCGCCGACACTCGCTCAAAACCATATCGTTTGTCGTAGAAGGTGGCTCACAACCCCGAGCTGCCTGGGGCAGGTCGTGCTGGTCTCACGAAAGGGTGGAGTGCAAAGTTCCCTTTGCTCGGGAAAATGACCATCACAAAACGGAGGCATTATGCCCACACGTCGGGTCATCTCTACTACCGTTGTCGCCCTGGCCATCATCGTAGGAGTTGCCAGTATGGCCCGCGCCGATCAGGCACAGGCATCGCTCAGCCCGGATCGCGTGCTGAAGGGAACCGCGCCGATCGTCACTATCACCTTCGACAAAAACGTCCCAGATCTGAAAGAGATCAAGAGCGTTCACATCGGTGAGCAAAACGCTGCAGTGCAAGAGCCGAGAGCGGGATAGATTGCTGGTCCAATTACCCAAGCTCGCCATTGTGGGGCGCGCTGACGTTGAGGTCATCGGCAAGGACGACAAACCCGTGGCCGTTGGACAATTGACCTACGTCGAGTCTGCGGAGCCGACTCCGATGCCCGTTATAGGATCCTCCAAGGTATTCGTCCTTCTCCTTGTATACGTGGTCCTCATCGGCCTGCTGCCCCTGATACTCACGTTCTACGACACGCGCAAGAGCTACCAAGAGCGGAAGGACGTTCTTCAAGAACTGGGAAAAGGGAAAGCAACCATCGAGGAGATCGGGGCTCTCCTCATGAATATGGACCGGGG
>Ga0187803_10001111_pt1 | contig 10536 bp, 4 predicted proteins | sample NC_wetland_sal_i_2_FD_132425 | JGI IMG/M metagenome (GOLD analysis project Ga0187803, IMG submission 132425) | Wetland sediment microbial communities from Neuse River Estuary, North Carolina, USA - Control_3 | ecosystem: Environmental > Aquatic > Freshwater > Wetlands > Sediment | place: USA...
CTGGGCGTCGAGTGGGAGCGTAATCAGAATCGAGTGGTAGTTCATGGGCGGGGGCCGAAGCTGACGGTGCCGGCGGAGGCGCTCGACTGCGGCAATTCCGGTTCCACGATGCGGATGCTGAGCGGCATTCTGGCCGGGCAGCCATTTACCAGCAAACTGGTGGGCGACGAATCGCTTTCGCGCCGACCGATGGCGCGCATCATCGCGCCGCTGGAAAGCATGGGTGCAAGGATTGCGGCAGGCGAGGGAGGGCGGCCGCCGCTAACGATTTCCGGTGGACGACTCAAGGCGATTGACTACAAGATGCCCATGGCCAGCGCTCAAGTAAAGTCAGCGGTGCTGTTCGCCGGACTTTTTGCGGAGGGAGAAACGCGGGTCACAGAACCCCTTCGCACCAGAGATCACACGGAGTTGGCGTTGCGAGCCTTTGGCGCGGCGATTCACAAGGAAGGCCTAGTGGCGGCCATTGGCGGCGGGCAGAGCTTGCACCCGATCGAAGCGGTGGTCCCGGGCGATTTGTCGAGTGCCGCATTTTTCCTATGCGCAGCGGCGCTGTTTCCTGGATCTCATTTGGTGATTTCCAACCTGCTCATGAATCCCACGCGGGCGCGGCTGCTGGACGTACTGGCAGCAGCAGGTCTCGGTGTTTCTGTCACCCAACTGGAAGAACGACACGGGGAACTGGTTGGTACCGTGCAAGCGGAAGGGCGCGAGTTGAAGGGGTTCTCATTGGCAGGCTCCGAAACCGCCTCCTTGATCGATGAGATCCCAGTGCTGGCAGTCATTGCACCCTACACGGCCGAAGGCACAGAAATCCGCGATGCACGCGAATTGCGAGTCAAGGAGTCCGACCGCATTACCGCAGTCGCGTCCAATCTGAGGAAGATGGGCGCAGAGGTGGAAGAATTGGAAGACGGGTTTAGAATCCCTGGCGGGCAAAATCTCCACGGCGCGCCGCTCGATTCCTTTGGCGATCACCGCATTGCCATGGCCTTTGCGGTTTCCGCGCTACGCGCGCAAGGAGACACGACGATCCGCGGAGCCGAGGCGGCGGCAATTTCCTACCCGGAGTTCTTTCAGACGTTGGAAGCGTTGGCGCAGCGATAGGGACAGATCCGGGATTGGCGCCGACAGTCTTCGGAACAGCAAGTCCCCGTTCGACTCGCTTCGCTCGCTCAGGGCAAGCTCTCGACTTGGCATCACGACTCGCAAGCGAGTCGTGATGCTCCGCTCGGGACAACAGTTTTCGATTCGGATAAAGGAATCCCGAAACTGGTCCTAGATATGCTCCGTCTTGCCGCCGTACTTCACAGTGCCGTTGGTGTCGTTCATGCGGTCGGCATCCTGGTTCGTGTAGGCCCGGGCGGCCTTGCGGACCTGGCCGACACGCGCAGCGCTGGCGGCGATGCCTCCGCCTTCGGAAGAAACCCCGAAATCAAAGGCACGCACAACCTGCTCGTGAGGGGTCTGGGGCGCAGCCTCGGGCGCAGTTTCCAGCGGAAGGGGGGCGTTGTACCACACCGGCTGCGTGTAGACACTCACCGGTACCTGTGTGGAAATGGACAGCGTGGAATTCGTAGCTCCTGCCGTGAGCCCAAACGCACTGCTGCTGGCTCCGACGGGAGAGGGCGCAACGCTGGACAGAGAAATGAACGGCGTGTTGATTAGGGGAACAAACGGTGCGGCAAGATACACACCATAAGATGGGCCCCAGGCGCCGGCGTAACCGCCGATGATGGTAGCCTGGCCGGCAGCAAAACCACCGAGCAGAAGCACAAGGCAAAGAGCACTCAGAGTACGCATATATCCTCCACGGAAGTTAGGAAATTCGGTCGCGCGGGTTCCACTAACTTAGCGGGGGGAGGGCCACCCGGGACCCGTTCTATCTGCATCATACACCCGAAACCAAGCTCTGGGCACGGCTTTTATCAGGACCCGATAAATCGGGCATAGAGACTTCTGGCTATAGCCGCATCCCTGGTTCCCTTGATAATGGCCCGCCCATCCAGGAAAAGGGTCATTTCGTAGGGTTCATACCAGAACTTCAAGAGAAAGTCGTTGTGCCGGACGGTCCCGTGCGCCCTTAGCCGTTCGGCCATCTGGTTGAAATTCAAGGGCCTGTGCCGCTCATGGATCTGGACCGAGTTGCGGCCGCACAAGGTAATGTAGGGACGGCCTTCTCCGGCAAGATAGACGAAATCGTGCTTTCCACAAGCCCGGCAGCCGAGACGCGGTCTATCCGCGGCAACCTCGGCCCGCTCATTCGACCAGACGTCGAACGACAGGAGCGTACGGCGGACCTGGTTCTCAGCCCCCACCAGCAGCTTGAGCGCTTCCGTGGCGGCAATGGAAGCAGCCAGATTCACGGCCGAACCGAGAATGCCGGCGGTGTCGCAAGTTTCAAATGCGCCGTGGGGAAACTCCGGAAAAATGCAAGCCAAGCAGGCGGTTTGGCCGGGAAGTACATCCAAGGTGACGCCGTAACTGCCCACGGCCGCGGTGTAGATCCAGGGCAGTCCGTTTTTGACGGCGTAGTCGTTGATCAAATAACGCGTCTCAAAATTGTCCGTGCCGTCCAGAATGACTTGGGCGCCGCTGAGAAGTTCGTCGATATTCGCTGGAACCAGGTCAGCGACCTTGGCCTCCACCGCGATTTGCGAATTGCAAGCGACGATCTTCCGCGCAGCGGCAATTGCTTTGGGCATGGACTCAGCGGCATCGGCCTCATCAAACAACGATTGCCGCTGCAGGTTGCTGGTCTCAACGTAGTCGCGATCGAGGATGCGGATTCTGCCGACCCCGGCGCGCGCCAGCAGGGAAACCAGCGCTGATCCGGTCGCGCCGCAACCTACGATCGCCACAGCCGAAGCGGCCAGCTTGCGTTGGCCGTCGGCTCCGATCCCGCGGAACAGCACTTGCCGCGAATAGCGATCCTCAAGTTCCACAGCTGTCATCCTTCTGCGCGCTACAAACCATTATTATAGGTTCCAGGCAGAGCATGCGCGGCAGCAGAGAACGGCACATTCGGTGCACGAATCGACCAGTCTCAACAGTGACACGCGACTGCCTGAGTGGAATGCAACACCCGCACCGACAGTTTCATCGAACTTGAGAACCAGTACCATTTTTGCGGAGGAGTTGGATTGCGCCTGAGGAGAAGTCTGCACGCGGTGGCCGTGCTGATGATCGTGACGGTCCCGCCCGCGCGGGCAGCCTCACCCTCGTGGAATGAAACCTCCGAAGCGGTCGGGGAGTTCTCCGGCCCGGGTGCGCAGACGCAGTCGCAAGCCGGGCTTGCCGCTTCCTATCTGGGCATGACAGTGAAAGGGGTTCAGTTCCCCAATCTCCGTTCGGAAATAGAGCAGGGCCGGCTTCGGCAACTCATCGCGCAACAAGCAGGCTCGCCTCTGGATCGCGAACAAATCCGGCAAAGCCTGCAACGGCTCTATGCCACCGGCCGGTTCGCGGACATTCGCGCCGAAGCGGAGCGCACCTCGGATGGACAAGTTCTGCTCTCCTTTATGACGATGCCGAATTACTTCGTGGAAAGCCTGGACGTCCTGGGGTTGCCCAACCGCCCGACCAGGGGTCAGCTAGTGGATGCTTCGAAGCTGCAACTGGGCCAACTTTTCAGCCACGACCGGCTGGCACAGGCCTTGGAGAACATCAAGCAGCTCATGGAGGAGAATGGTTACTACCGGGCGCAGGTGGAAACTGTAGAGCGGACTGATCCAGAAACCCAACAGATCGCGATTGTACTTGTTGTTCATGCGGGGCCTCAGGCGAAAGTGGGGGAGGTCGCCGTGAGCGGGAACCCGAGCTACGCTCCCGCGCAAATCCAAGACATCGCCCAGATACATCCGGGGGACCTGGTCTCGGTGCAGCGCATGAGCGATGCTTTGAACCGGCTGCGGAAGAAGTACGAGAAACAAAACCGGTTGCTGGCCCGGGTGTTCATTCGCAGCAAGGTGTATCACCCGGAAGCAAACCGCGTGGACTACACCTTGGAAATCCAACCCGGCCCGAAGGTGGAGATTCTTGCCCAGGGTTTTAAGCTGCGGCGCAGCGTACTGAAGCAGAATGTGCCGGTTTTTGAAGAGAGCGCTGTGGACGACGACCTGCTGAACGAAGGACGGCAAAATCTGCTCAACTACATGCAGTCGCGAGGGTATTTTGCGGCCAAGGTTGCTATTCGCAAGGAAACCCAGCAAAACGGAACCGATGTGCGAATCGTCTATGTCATTGAACCGCACGCGCGTCACAGGCTGGCGAAAATCTTTATCACCGGGAATACCAGCTTCCCCACGGAAGAACTGCGCAGACAAATGCGCGTGCAGGAGACCGGACGGGCGTTTGCCAACGGCCGGTACAGCCAATCCTTGCTCGCCCAGGACCTTCGCCGCTTGGAACAGCTCTATAAGGCCAACGGATTCCAAGAGGTCAAGGTCGCCAGCCAGGTGATCGAGGACTACGCCAACCGGGAAAATGACTTGGCGCTCGAGATCCATGTGGACGAAGGTGCCCGAACCCTGGTCGGGGCTTTCCACATGGTAGGTAACCACACGTTTTCCGAGGACAAGTTTCGTCCCAGTGTTCTCCAGACTGCCCCAGGTCAGCCCTTTTCGGAAGCCTACATCGCCCAGGACCGGGACAATGTCCTTAACTACTACCTCAACCGCGGATTCCTCAACGCCACGTTTGAAGCGTCCGCCAAGCCGACGGCCGGAGAGGCCAACCGCATGGACGTGACGTTCATGATCCATGAAGGCGAACAGGTTTTTGTCGATCAGGTGTATGTTTCCGGCCTGCAGCACACCAAGCCCTTTGTCGTGAAGCGTGAAATGCAGACGCAGCCCGGCGATCCACTCAGCCAGATCGACATGATGGAGAACCAGCGTCGGCTCTACGATCTGGGAATCTTTAACCAGGTGGACACTGCCGTGCAGAACCCTAACGGCAACGAGCAGTACAAGAATGTCCTGCTCAACGTGCAGGAAGCAAAACGTTACACCTTCAATTACGGTTTTGGATTTGAGTTTCAGACGGGCCAGCCATCTGAAGTGGGCACTAACAAGGCCAAGGGCCAAACCGGAGTGAGCCCGCGGGGCTCACTCGAGGTCAACCGGCTGAACTTCCGCGGCCGCGACCAGACCATCAGTTTCAAGGCTGATGTGGGCGGCCTTCAGCAGCGCGGATTAATCGCATATACTCATCCCCGCTGGAATAACAGCCCGGCGTGGAAGCTGTCGTTGACGGGTTTTTACGACCACACGCTGGACGTCACGACTTTCACTTCAGACAGGCTGGAAGGCTCGGTGCAGGCCGAGCAGACGATCAGCAAAGCCAGCACCATGGTTTACCGGTTTACCTACCGGCGAGTAAAGGCCAGCGACATTGCCATCAGTCCGGAGGAGATCCCTCTTTTGTCGTTGCCCGTGCGCGTGGGCGAGCCGAACTTCAGTTACCTTCGCAATACGCGTGACAATGATCTGGAAACCACCAAAGGCACTTACAACTCGGTGGACGCGGGTGTGGCCTCCAGCTATTTTGGGTCGGAGGCAGATTTCAGCCGCATCCTGGTCCAGAACTCCACCTATTATGCTTTCGGCAAGAACCGTCGCCAGGACAGGAAGTTCGTCTTCGCGCGGTCGATTCGAATCGGCCTGGAGAACGTATTTGGAAACACCCGGATCCTTCCCCCCGGCTATGCCTGTCCCCAGCCATCGCAAACCAACTGTCCCGGGACGACGGTGATCCCCTTGGCCGAGCGTTTATTCGCTGGTGGCGGGAACTCCCATCGGGGATTTGGGCTGAATCAGGCCGGGCCGCGCGACCCAACCACCGGCTTCCCGTTAGGCGGCAGCGGGCTCTTTGTCAATAGCGTGGAACTCCGGCTACCCGCGGTGAACCTGCCCTACGTGCAGGACAATCTCAGCTTCGCAGCGTTCGAGGACATGGGTAACGTCTTCCAGGACGGTCGCGCCATGCTGAACAACTTGCTGCGCTGGAAACAGAAGGACCCGCAAAACTGCCTGCAGGCAAGCGCGGCCAGCCCGAACTCGGCCAACCCGTGCGACTTCAGCTATGTCTCCCACGCCGTGGGGATTGGCGTGCGCTACAAGACGCCGATTGGTCCCGTGCGCTTCGATTTCGGGTACAATTTAAATCCACCAGCGTTCCCTAGTTGTCAAGCAACGCCTAGCATGAAAGGACAGGCACAATCGCCCATTTGTGTTGCGGCCACCAAGAGCAGCAGCAGCGGCCTGGCCAGCCTTCCGTATTTTGTGCAGCAGCATTTGACGCACTTCAACGTGTACTTTAGTATTGGTCAAACTTTTTGATGAATCGTCATTATTTGATTGCTGTAGCCTGGCTGGCCGCCTTATGGTTGGCTGCTTTCCCGCCGTCCTCACGGGCGGGCACAGTTGTGGATCGCATTGTGGCCACAGTGAATGGGCGGATTATTTTGCAGAGCGACTGGGACGATGCCATTCGTTATCAGGCGCTTGTGGACAAGCAGCCTCTGGATGCCATCACTGTGGACGAACGCAAGGCCGCTCTGGATCACCTTATCGACCAGGAACTCCTGAAAGAGCAAATGAGTGCCGCGGATTTTCGCCATGCCGCCGACGAGGAAATCGCGCAACAGATCAGCGAGATCCGCAAGCAGTATCCCGGTGCCGAGGAGCCAGGAGGCTGGAGCACGCTGCTTTCGCGATATGGTTTCACGGAAGCGGAAGTAAAACAGCACGTGGCTTCGCAGATCGATTTGATGCGGCTGGTGGACCAGCACCTGCGGCCCAACGTGAACATCGATTCCCACAGTATCGAGAGCTACTACAACCAGGAACTGCTGCCCCAGCTCCGCCAGTCGGGTGTTGGTGATGTGCCGTTAGCGGAAGTCACTCCGAAAATCAAGGAACTGCTGACCCAGCAGAAGGTCAACGAGCTGCTGGTGGCGTGGTTGCATAATCTGCGCTCGGGCAGCGACATCAGAACAGAAGTGGGAACCGCCGGCGCCGGAGAAGACTTGCGATGACCGAACCCGGCGCGAGGCTGCGTCGGCGGAACGTATGGAAGTACCTGCTGCTGGCGCTGGCAGCGGGTCTCATCTTGCTGGGCGCCGCTGCCTGGTATGCCACCACGGGATCTTTCCAGGCCATGGTGCGTCACCGTCTGGTCAGCGAACTGGAACGCATTACCGGCGGGCGTGTTGAGCTCGGAGGCTTCCACGTCATCCCGTTCCGCTTTCAGGTGGGTGTTTCTGAACTCACCATTCACGGCAAAGAAGCCGCGGACCAGGTGCCCTTCGCGCATGTGGACCGTCTGGAAGCCAAGATCAAATTGGTGTCGGTGCTTGGCACCGAGCTTGGATTCGACTCCCTGGTACTGGAAAACCCGGTCATCCACATCATCACTTATCCGGACGGAACCACCAACCAGCCGCAACCCCAGGCGCAGCGAGCGCCCAGCCAGAATCCCGTCGAGAAGCTGTTCTCACTTTCCATCGGCAGGATCGACGTGCGCAGGGGAGCATTTCTTTGGAATGAGCGGAAAATCCCGCTGGATTTTTCTGCCAACGACATCTCTGCCGACTTGGAATACTCTTTCTTGCGCCGACGTTATGACGGCGACTTGCTGCTGGGCAGGGCGGAAACCACGTTCGCGGATTTTCGTCCCGTGGCATGGATGCTGGAATGCCATTTTGGCTTGAGCCAGGACAATCTTGACGTGCGGAGCCTGCTGCTTACCTCGGGTCGCTCCAAGCTTGAAGCCAGCGGAAACTTGAAGGACTTTCGGGAGCCAAGCTTCACCGGCGCCTACAAGGTGACATTGGATCTGGGACAGGCTGGGACCGCGGCGCGCCGCCCTGAACTGCGCCGCGGCACGCTCCAGGCCGAAGGCGGTGGGACGTGGAACCTGTCCGATTTTTCCACGGCAGGGAAGCTGGCGCTCAAGGACCTGGACTGGCAGATCCAACCTTTTGCCGTGCGCAGCGCAGCGGCAAGTGCAAGGTTCACGATCAGCTCCCGGCAAATTGCTGTTTCGCAAATTCAGGCACAAGTAATGGGGGGAGAAATCAGCGGGCAAGCTGAGGTGACGAGCTGGCGCGCCCCGGTCGCAAAATCAATCAAGGGGTCCGGCGAGCAAAAGGGAATCGTTAATCTGCATTTGAAAAACCTGGAGATCGGCCAAATCGCCTCCGCGCTGGCGTCGCCGGCCCGCCCGCTCGAGCGGCTGCGGCTGGCAGGAAGCGCGAGCGGAACCGTGCAAACACGCTGGTTCGGTAATCTGCGAAATGCGGAGTCGGAGCTCACGGTGGATGTGGCTGCTCCGGCTCACTTCCTGACGGGACAACTCCCGCTTCGCGTGCACGGGGAGGCGATCTACCGCAATGCCGCAGAAGAGTTGGAGATTCATGACCTGAAGGCGGCCACGCCTGCAACTGAGGTTCGTGCCCAGGGCATTCTCTCCGCCCACTCTGCGGTGCGCTTTTCATTCCGCACCACCGACCTCTCCGAATGGCAGGCAGAACTGCCGGGCCTCGGCTACCAGGAGCAAATCCCCGTCACCTTACAAGGCCGCGCTTCTTTTGAGGGAACCGCGACGGGAAGTATTTCCGCCATCCAATTCACCGGCAGGCTGGAATCTCAGAATTTCGACTTTGTGATGCCGGCAACTTCAAGGGTTCCGCAAAAACAGATCCAGTGGGATACATTGACGGCGGACCTGCAGCTTTCACCCAGCGGCGTGGCCGCGCACAATGGAACACTCCGTCATGGTGACACCACAGTGAATTTCGACGGAACCGCCGGCCTGTACAACCGGGAGTTCAGCTCCTCCAGCCCCTTCGCCGTCCGCTTAAGCGTGAAGGATGCCGATATCACTGCCGTTCAGCACCTGGCAGGGTACGACTATCCGGTTAGCGGCAGGGCCAGTTTTCTTCTGGAAGCCAGCGGCACGCAGGAGGCGCCGCAGGGGACCGGACAAATCGAGATTACGAACGCGGTGATTTATGGCCAATCCGTTCCCCGCTTCGAATCGAGGTTGGAGTTTGCCGGCCACCAGATTACTGCGCAAGACGCCAGGCTCATTTCGTACGACACTGCGATCGCCGGGGCCGGAACCTACGATCTTGCAACGCGCGCCTTCCATTTTTCCGCCAAGAGCGGAGAGTTCGACCTGCTGGAGTTTCCGCAACTGCAGAGCAAGCGTTTTATGGTGGAAGGCAGGCTGCAGGTCGTCGCCCAGGGAGAAGGCACGCCTGAAGCACCGACGCTGAATGTGGAGGCGCATGTCCACGGCCTGACGCTCGACCATGAACTGGCGGGCGACTATACGCTCAGCGCAATAACCCGGGGCTCTGACATGCATGTGATTGGGCGATCGGACTTCAAGGACTCGGCGCTCAATATCGATGGCGACGTGACTTTGCGGGAAAACTGGCCATCCGATATCGGCATGCGTTTCAACCATCTCGATGTCGATGCGCTGCTGCGAACCTGCCTTCGCGGCCAGCTCACTGGCCACTCTGCTACCGCGGGCGAGGTCCATTTAACCGGGCCACTGCGCAATCCTCGTCAACTGCAGGTGGCGGGCAATCTCAGCGGATTCTCTGCGGACGTCGAGCACATCCAAGTGCAAAACAACGGACCAATTCTTTTTGCCATGTCCGGCGAGGTCCTTAACATCCAGCAACTGCGCCTCACGGGGCAGGGAACCGACCTTGCCGTGGCGGGCAGCCTGCAGCTCGATGGCGATCGTCTTCTCAGGCTGCACGCCAGCGGCAATGCCAACCTGCAGCTGATCGAGAGCTTTGATCCGGATTTCGCCAGCTCCGGGTCCGTGACGATGGATGTCGACCTGAGGGGAACGATCGCACGGCCGTCGGTGCAGGGGCAGGTGCGCGTCCACAATGGCGCGGTGGCCTACAGCGGCTTGTCCATGGGGCTGAGCGACGTGAACGGATCGCTGGCCTTTACGCAGGACCGTTTACAAGTGGAGACGCTCACGGCGCAGGTAGGGGGTGGCACAGTAAGCGTTGGCGGTTACGTCACTACCTACGGCAAACAACTAAGCTACGATCTGACGCTGCAGGGAAGAGACGTGCGCATGCGCTACCAGCCAGGCCTGAGTTCGGTGATGAATATGGACCTGCGCTTCGCCGGCCGGGCCTACGCCGCCACGCTTTCTGGAGAGGCCACCATCAGCAGGTTTGTGCTCGCTCCCGGTTTTGATTTCGCCAGTTACGTGGCCAGCACGGGGCAGAGCTCAGCTCTCCCCCCAACCAATCCTTTGCTGAATCAGATTCGACTGGACGTTCACATCGTCACCGTCCCCGAGCTGCAGATGCAGACCGCCTCTGCGCGCCTCTCCGGAGAAGCCGATCTGCGTCTGCGGGGTACGGCAGCCAAACCGGTTGTGCTCGGCAGAGCGGATGTGACCGAAGGCCAGGTAAGCTTTAACGGCGCCAAGTATCGGGTGGAGCGCGGCGAGGTGACCTTCACCAATCCGGTGACCACCACCCCGGCGCTC
>Ga0187803_10001112_pt1 | contig 10533 bp, 7 predicted proteins | sample NC_wetland_sal_i_2_FD_132425 | JGI IMG/M metagenome (GOLD analysis project Ga0187803, IMG submission 132425) | Wetland sediment microbial communities from Neuse River Estuary, North Carolina, USA - Control_3 | ecosystem: Environmental > Aquatic > Freshwater > Wetlands > Sediment | place: USA...
GTTCCTCGGGGAGCGCTCCACCCGCGAAGCTCGCCTGGAGTTCACCATGGCCCAGACCATCGTTGAAAAGATTGCGCAAGCCCACCTCGCCGAAGGACCGAAGCGTCCCTTACGTGCAGGCGATTTCGTGTCCATCCGGCCTTTTCACGTGATGACGCACGACAACACGTCGGCGGTAATGAGCAAGTTCAAGGCAATTGGTGCGAAGAAGATTTGCGATCCCAAACAGCTCGTGTTCGCGCTCGATCATGACATCCAGAATCAGGATGAGGCCAATCTGAAGAAATATCGGTCGATTGAGGCCTTCGCCAAAGAACACGGAGTCGATTTCTATCCCGCGGGCTCGGGCATCGGGCACCAGATCATGGTGGAGCGCGGCTACGTTGTGCCAGGATCGTTTGTCGTCGCCTCCGACTCGCACTCGAATATGTATGGGGCGCTGGGCGCCATCGGAACGCCCATCGTGCGCACCGATGCTGCGGCGGTGTGGGCGACGGGAGAATTCTGGTGGCAGATTCCGCGCTCCATCCAGGTTGTGCTGGAGGGCAAGCTGCGCCCAGGCGTCACCGGCAAAGACGTGATCATCAGCCTGTGCGGGCTCTACAACCATGACGAGGCGCTCAACGCCGCGGTCGAGTTCACCGGGCTGGGGGTAGCCAGTTTGTCGATGGACGCACGCTTCTCCATCTCGAACATGAGTACCGAGTGGGGGCCGGTGGTGGGATGGTTTCCGGTGGATCAGATCACGATTGAGTATCTGTACGGCGTGCACCAGCGTTTGAAAGAGCACGGCATCGAACGCTTCACGGAGCAAGAGATTGACTGCTGGGCTGCGGCTCCGCCACGCCCCGATCCCGATGCCTCCTATGCTGCACGCATCACGCTCGACCTCGGAGAGATCACTCCCCATGTCTCCGGGCCCGACACCGTGCAGGTGATGCAATCCCTTGCCACCCTGGAGAAAGAGAGGGTTGCCATCCAAAAGGCGTACCTGATTTCCTGTGTGAACTCACGCCTTGAAGATCTGGAAGCCGCAGCTTGGGTGCTGTGCGGCAAGAGAGTCGCGCCTAAGGTGAAGTTCTACCTGGGAGCGGCGAGCGCGTGGGTACAACGAGAGGCCGAAGAGCGCGGCATCTGGCAGACGCTGCTCGACGCGGGCGCGAACCCGCTGCCGCCGGGATGTGGGCCGTGCATTGGTCTGGGTGTGGGACTCTTGGAAAAAGGAGAAGTCGGAATCTCGGCCACCAACCGCAATTTCAAGGGCCGCATGGGGGCGCGCGAGGCCCAGTGTTATCTGGCCAGTCCCGAGGTCGTCGCGGCATCGGCAATCGCGGGATATATCGCGGCGCCATATCCGTTTGCAGACTTCACACCCAGACGCCAGTTCGCGGAATTCGCCGAAAACGGAAAGGGATCTTCCGAAAAAGTGGAAATCCTTCCCGGCTTTCCGGAGCGTGTGAAAGGCCGCCTGGTCTTGCTGCCGCAGGATAACGTCAACACCGACGCCATCTATGGCAAGGACTACACCTACCGCGACGACATGACGCCGGAGATGATGGCTAGAGTCGTCATGGAGAACTACGACCCGCAGTTTGGCGTCCGCACACGCGCCGGGGACGTTATTGTTAGCGGACTCAACTTTGGCACCGGGTCGAGCCGTGAGCAGGCGGTGACCTGCCTCAAAGCGAAGGGCATTCCACTGGTGATCGCGGCCAGTTTTTCGCAAACTTATCTGCGAAACGCATACAACAACGGATTTTTGTGCATCGAGGTTCCGGAGTTTGCCAAGCGGCTGCGGGAGCAGTTCTCCAAGAAGATCGCAGCGAAGGAAAACACCATCATCCCGGGCGAGGACGTGGATATTGACTTCACCTCCGGCACGATCACGTGGCGCGGCGAAAAGTTTGTCTTCCCGCCACTGGGCAGTGTGCCGCAATCGCTGGTGATTGCAGGAGGCGCCGAGAACCTGGTCGCAAAGCGGTTGGGACTGGCCTAGAGAAGAAATCGAGGGACGAACTCATGGCAAGATACACGGTGGTCACGATGCCCGGAGACGGAATCGGGAACCAGGTTCTGCCGGAAGCTCTGCGGCTTCTGAAAGCAGTTGGCTTTGATGCCGAGTACATTCACGCCGCCATCGGCTGGGAATGCTGGCGTAACGAAGGCAACGCTCTGCCCGAGCGCACGGTCGAGTTGCTGGCGAAGCACCAGCTGGGACTGTTCGGCGCAATCACCTCGAAACCCAAGAAAGAAGCGGAGGCTGAACTCAAACCCGAACTCAAGGGCAAGGGCTACTCCTACTTCAGCCCGATTGTCACCATGCGCCAGCGCTTTCATCTCGACACCTGCATCCGGCCGTGCATTTCGTTTCCCGGCAACCCTCTGAATTTCATTCGCAAGAAGTCCGGTGGCGGATTCGAGGAGCCGATTGTGAACGTGGTCATCTTCCGGCAGAATACGGAAGGGCTTTACGCAGGAGTCGAGTGGACCAATCCGCCCGAGGCGGTGCGTGCGGCACTGGCTACGCACCCAAAGTTCAAGCCATTTGCCGCAACACCGGGACCCGACCTCGCTATTTCGGTGCGCATCATCACTCGGGCCGCGGCCCGCAAGATTTGCCAGGCCGCATTTGAGTGGGCCAGGAAGTACGGGTACAAGTCGGTGACGATCTGTGAAAAGCCCAACGTGCTGCGCGAAACCTCGGGAATGATGGAAGACGAAGCCAAGGCTGTGGCGAAACAGTATCCGGCAATTGCGCTGTGGTCGACCAACATCGATGCGCAGACCATGTGGCTGACGAAGAATCCGGAAGACTACGCGGTGGTCGTCGCATCGAATCTGTTTGGCGATGTGATCTCCGACGCTTTCGCCGGGTTAGTCGGCGGCCTGGGCTTCGCGGCGTCGGGTAACATCGGGGACGAAGTGGCGGTGTTCGAGCCCACGCACGGATCGGCGCCGAAGTATGCGGAACTGGATCCGCCCATCGTCAATCCGATTGCCATGTTCCTCTCGGCCGTCATGTTGCTCGAGCACGTGGGCGAGACCGAGAAGGCTGGGCGCATTCGCGACGCTATCGCCGCCGTGGTAAAGGAAGGCAAAGTGCGCACCTATGACATGATGCGCATCACGGGCGGCGCGAAGGCGATCAGCCAGGGCGCAGCCAGCACGGTTCAGATGACAGATGCGGTTCTGGCCAAAGTTGAAGCCGTTGAAGACGTCCCTTGCGCAGTCTCGGGGCGGGAGTCAGCGTGAAGACCAATCAGCGCATGGAGGTTCTCTACGATGAGGTTCACCAGGAGAACCTCGACGATCCGGAAGCGTTGCCACAAAAACTCCTGACTATGCTGAATGGAGGATTCGTGGAAGAGGATCGATGCGTGTTCCTCTCGCTCCTCAAGAAAAAAGCGCCCGTCAAGCGGCCCGATTTTCCCGACTGCACCGGCTATGAATGTTTCGTGAACCACATCCACGTCGAGGACTATCTTGAGAACGGCGGCCTTCCCCCATTAGAGCTGTTGGGCCGTGGTTTGGCCCTGGCGTACGAACTGAAAGCACGGCTTGCCAAGCTGCACGGCACCAAGCATTTCCGGATCATTATCGCCTTTGACGGTTCAACCTGCACAGTTCGCTTTCACACGGTAAGGCCAGACGAAGAATGGGTCGATAAGAATCTGACTGCGTATGCCGAAGAGGCGATCGCAATCCTCGAGACACAAGAGTTAGAGCCATGAGCAGGACAATCGAGACCAAGGCGGTGAGCGCGGGCGAGGCGGGACACTGGGGCCAGGACATTCGCTCGGATGTGCAAGTGCGGATTGAGCCCCGTGAACATGGCGCCATCGACATTGAACTGGAATCACGCGTCAAACCCTACTACGGCGAGGCCATTCGCCGGCAGGCCGAAGAGGTGCTCGAAGCTCTCGGCGTGCAGCATGCGCAGGTGGCCATCCACGATGAAGGGGCACTGCCGTTTGTAATTGCGGCGCGCATCGAAGCCGCAGCCCGGCGCGCCGGGCTGGGTGAAGGAACGCGCGTGCTTCCGGACAGGCTCCCGCTTCCTGAGCCTTCACCGCGCGATCGCATTCGTCGATCGCGGCTTTATGTACCCGGCAGCGAACCCAAGTATTTCATCAATGCCGCGCTGCACGGAGCGGACTGCGTCATTCTCGATCTCGAAGATTCCGTTCATCTTAACGAAAAGGATGCGGCGCGATTGCTGGTGCGCAACGCCCTGCGCGGCGTCGACTTTCTACAATGTGAGCGCATGGTGCGGATCAATCAGCTTCCACTGGGGCTGCAAGACCTGGAGGAGATTATCCCCGAATCTCCCGACGTTATTCTCATTCCCAAGGTCGAGTCGCCAAGCCAGGTGATCGATGTCAGCCAGAAGATCACGGAGATCAAAGCGAATTACGGCATCACTCGTCCCGTCTGGTTGATGCCGATCATCGAGTCGGCACTGGGAATCGAGAAGGCTTACGAGATTGCCACCGCAAGCGGAGAAATCGTGGCACTGACCATTGGGTTGGAAGACTACACGGCGGACCTTGGCGTCGTGAAAACGCCGGACGGCGCCGAGTCGCTCTTCGCGCGGCAACGCGTGGTGAACGCAGCTCACGCCGCCGGCGTGCAGGCCATCGATTCGGTCTTTGGCGACGTGGGCGACATGGACGGGTTGCGAACCTGGGGCCTGAATTCACGCGCGATGGGCTTTGAAGGCATGGGATGCGTGCATCCGCTGCAGATTGCGGTCATTCACCAGGCTTTCGCGCCGACGCCGGCGGAGGTCGAAAAGGCGCAAAAAATTGTCGCGGCTTATCACGATGCTCAGCAGAAAGGCCTGGGCGTGGTCAGCTTGGGCTCGAAGATGATCGACCCTCCCGTCGTGCAGCGAGCCCTGAAGTTGATAGCGAGGGCACAAGGGATGGGGTTGGTGCCGTGAATTCTTAGGGCGGCATTCATCCAGGTGGAGTTCGCATGGCCTTTCTCGAAAAAACTGAATTAATCCCCAACGCCGCCGGGCGCATCGTTCCCGAGGTCGCGAACAATCGTCCACAGGTCCCTTACCTGGGCGTCGGCAAGTATCAACCGCGCGGTAACAAAGCTGCACCGCCTATCCGCACTGCCGCCGATTATCCCGAGAGTGGTGACAAGCGCGCAGCCGACCTTGAGACTGCACTCCGCAAATGCGGCCTGCGCGATGGCATGGTCATTTCCTCTCATCATCACCTGCGGGATGGCGACCGCGTCGCCCTTATGGCGCTCGAAGCGGCGGCAAGAATTGGCGTCAAGGATCTTATGTGGTTCCCCAGCGCGTCGTTTCCTTCGCAGAAAGGCGCCATTGAGCTGATGGCCTCTGGTGTGATTGACCACATCGAAGGCAGCATGAATGGACCGCTGGGCGACTACTGCACGCAAGGGAAGATGCGCGGCATGGGGGTTCTGCGCTCCCACGGCGGCCGCTGGCAGGCAATTCAAGACGGCGAAGTACACATCGACATTGCTGTGATTGCCGCGCCGGCGGCGGACCCCTTCGGCAACAGTGACGGCTCGCATGGAAAATCTGCCTGCGGCTCTCTCGGTTTTGCGCTGGCGGATTCCCTCTACGCCGATCGCGTCATCGCGGTCACAGACAACCTGGTTCCCTTCCCCTGCATTCCCTCGCAGATTCAGGGCAACAACGTCGACTACGTCGTCGAAGTCGACTCCATCGGCGATCCCGCCAAGATCGTCTCCGGCACAACGCAAATCACGCGCTCGCCGGACCGCCTGCGTATCGCCGAATTCGTGGCGCGCTTCCTGCGTGACGCCGGCATCATGCGCGACGGCTTCTCGTTCCAGGCGGGTGCGGGTGGGATTGCGTTGGCCTTCGTCGGCTACCTCAAGCAGATGATGAAAGAGGATGGCGTGAAGGCGCGATTTGTTCGTGGCGGCTCGACCAAGTATCTGGTCGAACTGCTGGAAGAGGGCCTCACCGACTACATCCTCGACGGGCAGACGTTCGACCTCGACGGTGTGCGTTCCATCGCCGGCAACCCGCGGCACGTCGCGACTTCTCCGTTTACTTCCTACAACTACCACGGCAAAGGAAACTTCGCCTCCCTGGTGGATGCAGTCGTGCTGGGCGCGACCGAGGTCGATGCCAACTTCAATGCCAACGTTGTCACCCACTCTGACGGACGCCTGCTGCACGGCATCGGCGGCTGGCAGAACTGTCTGGCCGCAGGTTGCACCATCCTGGCCGTGCCTTCGTTCCGCGACCGCATCCCCGTCATCATCGACCAGGTCACCACGCTATGTGGGCCCGGCGAATTGATCGATGTAGTCGTCACCGAGCGCGGTATCGCCATCAACCCCCTCCGGCAGGATCTGATCGATGCGGTCAAAGGATCTAAGCTTCCGATCCGACCGCTGCGAGATATAAAGGAAGAAGTGGAACGCATCTGCGGAGGAAAGCCGCAGCGGCCCAAGCCCGGTGACCGCCCCGTGGCTATCGTTAAGTGGGTGGACGGCACTGCCCTCGACAGCATCTGGCAGGTTGCTTGAAGCGTGGTGACAGCGCCAACTTATGGATTTCGTGCTCGCTAAGAGTTGACTTTTACGCCGTGCCCGGGCTGCTAAATCCCTTAGTCGCTTGGATCTGCACGTTCCGTAAGCCCGCCCAAGGGGCCGGTGACGCCCGTCACTGCGGCACGCGACCATCGTCACGGTCAGTAATCACTGGAACAATTGTAATAAACGGTTAAAGGACGCCATGCGTCAATGGTGTTCCCTGTGATTTGGTGCTCGTGGCGACGCCCATTGACCTGGCCCGCGCGATCAGGCCCAACAAGCCATGTCAGCGGGTGACTTACGAGGTGGAGGATTTAACACGACCGGGACTGGTCGAAATTCTCACCCAGTTTACCCGGGAGCATGCTAGTGCGGGGTGTAATCATGCATGGCAAAGACTTCTTGTCGATCCGGGATTTCTCGCCGTCGGAAATTGAGTACCTGCTTCTGCTGGGCCGGGAGATCAAGGCCCATCCCTCCGCATACCTTGAGGCGCTCCGGGGCAAGACGTTAGCCATGATCTTCGAGAAACCATCCTTGCGCACGCGGGTAAGCTTCGACGTCGGCATTCAGCAGCTGGGCGGCTTTTCGCTGTATCTGTCTCCCGCGGAAATCAGCCTGGGCAAGCGGGAGTCGGTGTATGACGCAGCCAAGAATCTGGAGCGCATGGTGCAGGGGATTATGGTCCGCACGTTTGCTCACGAAATTGTGGAGCAAATGGCGAAACACGCGTGCATCCCCGTGATCAACGGCCTCACCGACTTCAGCCATCCCTGCCAGGCCATGGCCGACTATCTCACCATGTGGGAGATCAAAGGCAAGCTGGCCGGCCTGCACGTCGCATTTGTAGGGGACGGCAACAATGTCGCCCACTCGCTGATGTTTGCCGGCGCTCAACTGGGCGTGCAGGTCTGGGTGGCGACCCCGCGCGGCTACGAACCAAGTCCGGGAGCCATTCACTGGGCACAGCAGCGAGCCCAGACCACCGGCGGCAACTGCGTCATTACCAACGATCCGCGCGAAGCCGTTTGCCGCGCGGACGTCGTTTATACCGATGTTTGGGCAAGCATGGGGCAGGAAGCGGAGGCGGAGAAGCGGCGGGAGGTGTTCCACGACTACCAGGTGAACCCCGCTCTGTTCGCATGTGCCAAGCGCGAGGCCATCTTTATGCACTGCCTTCCGGCGCACCGTGGCGAAGAAGTTAGCAGCGACGTGATTGATTCCCCGCGGTCGGTTGTGTTCCAGCAGGCCGAAAATCGGTTGCATGTGCAGAAGGCGATCATGTTGGAACTGATGAAAGACGTGCCAGTGGGAGCGGTCAAACCGGTCGAAACTCCGGAAGTGGCACATGTCTAGTCGAGTACAGATATGAAGACGATGCTGCTTGCGGTGGGCGGAAACTCCCTTATTCGCGGCGGCGAAAAAGGAACTGTCGCAGAACAGTTGGCCAACGCCCGGCGGACGGCAGTGGAGATTGCCGGACTGATTCGCGAAGGCTACCGCATCGTTCTCACCCACGGCAACGGACCACAGGTTGGCGCGGCCCTCCTGCGATCGGAAAAAGGGGCAAGCCAGGTTCCGGGCCATCCTCTCGATGTGTGCGATGCCTCGACGCAGGGCGAGATTGGATATCTCCTGCAGCAGTCCCTTTACAACGAACTGAGAAATGCAGGCTTGCAGGTTCCGGTTGTCACGGTGCTGACCCAGAGTCTGGTCACGCTGGATGACCCGGCGATGAATCATCCCAGCAAGCCCATCGGACCGTTTTATTCTCGGACGGAAGCCGAAGAGCGCCGGCGTGTGTTCGGCTGGGAGATCGTGGAAGATGCATCCCGCGGCTATCGTCGCATCGTGCCCTCGCCCCAGCCGGTTGAGATCGTGGAAGCCGATGTGATCCATGATCTCGTAGAGCTGGGTGTGCTGGTGATCGCATGTGGGGGCGGAGGTATCCCGGTCGTGCGGAAGAATGGAACTCTGCAAGGAGTAGAAGCGGTAATTGACAAGGACCGAGCCTCCGCGTTGCTAGCCTCACGCTTGGGTGTGGACCTATTCGTCATCTCCACCGACACGGAGTACATCTACCTGAACTACGCGAGAGCGGGACAGCAACCGCTGCACCGGGTGACAGCGGCCGCATTGGAAGAGTACGCGAGAGCTGGCCATTTTCCTCCGGGAAACATGGGGCCGAAGGTGGAGTCGGCGCTAAGGTTCCTGAGCGGCGGCGGAGAGGAGTGCATCGTCACTTCCTGCCAACACCTTCGCCAGGCAGTTGCCGGTGGGACGGGTACGCACATTTTCCCGGACCACGAGGGAAGCAGAACGAAACGTGAGTTCCCGGTGGAAGTTTCGGTGAGAGGGCTGACGAAATGAGAGATACACCTGCGGTTGCGGCAAAACTGGCCCCGGCGGCGGACTCCATGCCGGAGGTTGGACCAAGACTAAAGCACGTAGTCGAATCTCAGCAGTTCACGCTGCCGCTGCTCATGGAGCTGTTTGAGCGCGCCCGCGGCATGGAGCGCGTGGTGGCCCGGGGAGGTTCTCTCGACTATCAAAACCGAATCATGGCCGCCCTGTTTTATGCGCCCTCCACTCGTACGCGTTTTTGCTTCGAGGCTGCCATGTACCGCCTGGGCGGCCGAGTACTCTCTACCGAGCAGGCGCGCGCGTTTTCTTCCGAGGTCGAAGGTGAGCAACTGGAAGACTCCATCCGCATCATCGGCAATTACGCCGACGTCATCGTGGTTCGCCACCACCAGGAGGGTGGGGCCAAGCGCGCAGCTCAGGTCTCGCCCGTTCCTGTAATCAATGCTGGGGATGGCAATGGCGGGCAACATCCCACGCAGGCGTTGCTCGACTTGTACACGATTTTCCGCGAGCGCCCGCTCAATGGTTTAAGTCTGGCCATCATCGGCGAGTTGGATAAGGGACGCACGGCACGCTCTTTGGCCTACCTATTGGCCAAGTTCGAGCGCGTCAAAATTTTCTTCGTCAGTCCTCCTGAACTCCAGATGAAACCCGACATCCTGGAATACCTGGACGAGCATGGTACCCACTATGAAGTGGAGTCAGACATTGATCGGGTCATCCGTGAAGTGGATGTGGTGTACCAGACGCGGATTCGGCCCGAGCGGTTGCCCAACCTCGGTGACCTGAAGCGCTATGCCATCGACTCCGCCGTCTTGCAGCGCATGAAGCCGGATGCATTTATCCTGCACCCCTTGCCGCGTACGGTGGAGCTCGATGAATCGGTGGATCAGGATCCCCGAGCCCTTTATTTCCGCCAAGCCGCGAATGGCCTCTACGTAAGGATGGCATTGCTCACGATGTTGCTGGAAGGAAAAGCGAGATAAATCAAACCGAACGCGAGGTCTTATGCACACCGAGTTCACAAGCAAAGAAAAGTTGAGCACGAAAGATTTCATCGAGCTGGAAAATGAGTACGGTGCCCACAATTACTATCCCCTGGACGTGGTCATCGAGCGGGCGGAAGGCGTCTGGGTGTATAGCATCGAAGGTACCCGCTACCTGGATTGTTTGGCTGCGTACTCCGCGGTCAACCAGGGGCACTGCCATCCCAAGATTCTGCAGGCGCTGATCGAACAGGCAAATAAGGTGACACTTACTTCGCGTGCCTTCCGCAACGACCAACTCCCCCTGTTCTACAAGGAACTGAACGAACTGACCGGATTCGATATGGCGTTGCCGATGAACACCGGGGCTGAAGCTGTAGAGACTGCCATAAAGACCGCGCGAAAGTGGGGATACAAGATCAAGGGCATCCCGGAGGGCGCCGCCGAAATCGTTGTTTGCGCCAATAACTTCCATGGGCGCACGACTACGCTGGTTGGCCTCTCTACCGACCCTCAATATCGAGATGGCTTCGGACCTTTCACCCCCGGCTTCAAGGTGATCCCCTTTGGCGATGCCCAGGCGTTGAGCGATGCCATCACCCGCAATACGTGTGCGTTTCTAGTCGAGCCA
>Ga0187803_10001113_pt1 | contig 10531 bp, 8 predicted proteins | sample NC_wetland_sal_i_2_FD_132425 | JGI IMG/M metagenome (GOLD analysis project Ga0187803, IMG submission 132425) | Wetland sediment microbial communities from Neuse River Estuary, North Carolina, USA - Control_3 | ecosystem: Environmental > Aquatic > Freshwater > Wetlands > Sediment | place: USA...
GCGTCTCGATCACATCGCCCGGCGCGCGTTCGCTGGCGCGAAGGATCAAATTACCCCATCGTCCGCCGGGCTTCAGTGTACCGGGATCTCTACGCAGCAGTCTTTCGACGTCCGCGGTTCGATCGAGACCCACCGCGGCCGGCAGCCGCACCTTCGCTCCGCGCTCCAGCAGCACTTGTGCCAGGTCGTGCCTGCCCTCGAGCGCCGCCCGAGCGAGCGCAGAAAAGCCGGCTTCGTCGAGCGACTCCGTGTTAGCACCGAGCGAGAGCAGCGTCGTCACCGACGCGGGTTGATTCTTGATGACGGCGAGATGCAGCGGCATGCTGCGCATCCTCGTTCCGTTCATGCGCCGCTCGAGATCGTTCGGCGTGCGCGCGACCAGCTCACGAATCACCTCTGCTTCGCCCATAGCGACCGCGGAAAAGATATTGTGTCTCGCGCCGTGCGCCAGCAGATACGCAACGATCTCGGGATTGGGCTGGATGTAATCCCACGCCGTCGCCCACCCGATCACGCCCAGCTCGTGGTAGTCGCCTTCGCCGATCGTATCGGCCCCATGTTCCATCAGGAGACGAATGATGGGGAAGCGATGCTTCTCCACGGCGAAATGGAGCGGATATGCGTTGTCACCTTCGCAGCGGATGTTGGGATTGGCGCCGCGCTCGAGCAGCAGCTTGACTGCCGCCTCGCTGTTGCCGAAGACGGCCTGGTGCAGCGCCGTTCTCACGCCCTCCCCGCCGCGCTCGTCAATGAGCTCCGGATGCGCATCAAGCAGCGCATTGAGTCGCACGAGGTCACCTCTTCCAGCGGCATCGCGCAGAGACGCGACCGCCTCTGCCGTCGAGCTGGCTGCTTCAAGCGTCTTGACATGAGACTGCAGCTTGGACCAGGACGCGAATCCATATTCGCTCGCAATCACCAACTGCGCATCCGCAAGCGCGAACGGCGACGCGGCGACCTGTTCTTCCGACAGGTTTCTCCAGCGCGGATGGTTCTCGCGAATGCGAGTCAAAGCCTCGGAGTCCGCGGCCTGCTGACGCTTCAACAGGGACTTGGCTTGTTTCTTGAGTTGTTCGAGACTGGGACTCGGCGGGAGTTGCCTTGACATGGAAATCTCCTTTCCGTTCGTGGCCTGTGTCCGCACCGCAGGCAGAAAGAAGATTGGTCAGATTGTAGCCGTGCAATTGCTGCAGGGTGGGCTTGGCCCTTTCCGCGGACTGGATGCGCCCCGTGCGCCGAAAACGAACGATAATTCCTGACTTATGGCCAAGTCAACAGCCGCCTGGCCACTCAACGCATGCTACCGGCTCCGCAACGCTCGCCGCACACATGGTTCCCGAGCAGAACCACGCGTCCGCCGAGCAATTCATTAGGCGGTTCGGGCTCCAGCCAGAGTGCCCCGTCATCGGCCAACGAGATTGGCAACGATATGCAGGCTTTCCGTCACTGAACGACGTTCTGGTCGGTTAACGAGCAAACCGGAAATGACCCCTCGACCCTTAGCGGAGTTACTGCTGGTAAAACCCGTTCACCCGTCTAAGGAGTTCTGCTGGTATGCGCTTCGTACTAAACGCATGATGCTGCGGGTCCCGTTGAAGCCCATCAACCACGTCGCCGAGATCCCAGAGGCGCTTGCAAGAAGAGGGCTTGACTCAACTACTAGAATAAAATACAGGGCACAAAAGGTGCCTTCGCTCGCTTCGCTCTTTGACAACAGAAAAACGCCGAACAAAGCTGGACGTCCGGGGAGGATCAGGCCGCTAGATCCTTATTACGGAATATTCTAAATAAGTCCATTATTATGAATACCTTAACTAATAATCTCTGCGCATGCCCGATTGTCGAAAGCTAAGTGCTACTCGCTCAAGACTTTGAAAATAACTCACTGTCGCTCAAGACTTTGCGAGGATAATTTCGCTAAGTCTATGATTCCAATATACCGGGTAGGGTGGGGTGGGGTGAGCGCGACATGGTCGGGGAAATAGTATTGGTCCGGAACGGGTTACGAAGTCCCATGCGCGCAAGACCTTGACAATAAGCCCCACTCGCTCAATACTTTGTAAGGAGTTCTTTCCTAAGTCTATGATTCCAATATACTGAGGGGGGAGGGTCCGGTCCCGGTCGTTCTCAGTACTGGCCCACAATTAAGACGGAGGGCCTGGCTGCCGTCCGCCTGCGAGGAAAAGGGGGAGAGATAAGCTTTCCGTAAGTGGCCGTAATCGGTGAGCCTCTACGGGCAGCTGGGAACCGGCAACTGGCAACTGCCGTTAAGGCATTTCCACCACGCGCGTGAGTTGGGGATGAGATTCCCCGTTAGCCGCAGCCTTGTCTTCGGCCTCCAGCAAGCGGGCTGCAATCCGCAGCGCGTCTATCTCCTTCCGGATGCGGATCATCTCCTGCTCTTTGGCACGCAGCACTTCGTACGGATTTTTCATTGGGGGAGGGCCTCACCTATCTATTAATCAGGCCGAACTTGCCTGGCACGAATACAGAGTACGTCAGTCTCTTGCCTCTGCAAAGCTGCCGAAGGTACATCGCGTCCGCGCGGCCCATTTCAGCGGAAAATGCGCCTGGATGGCCGGTGCCCCGTTACTTGTTGGTTAATGTCCCCCGTGTAACGCCGGCATCTTGCTGGCTGTCCCGAGCCATCGCCCCTCGGCTCGCCGGTCACGATGGAAAAAACTTCGCTGAAGATCTAATGCCCCAAATGATAAGGATGATTCTTCAAAATCGTGAACCCACGGTAAAGCTGCTCCACCAGCACCACCCGCGCCAGTTCATGCGGCAACGTCATTTTTCCGAGCGATAAGATACAGCTGGACTGGCCCCGCGCTTCGTCGCTAAAGCCGTCACTCCCGCCAATCGCGAAAATCAGCGGAACCGCATTGACCTGCTCCCGCTCCAGCATCCGAGCCAGCTCTTCCGAGGAAAATTGTTTGCCGCGGGAATCGAGCAGAACAAGTTTGTAGCGCTCTTTTGCCCGCTCTCCGCGCCCTTCGCCCCGAACCAGCGCGAGCAGCGCTGCTTCGTCCTTTACCGCCAACCCTTCAATTTCGGCGTAGCGCGAAATCCGCTTCAGGTATTCATCGGTCAAAGTCTGGATTGCCGCTTCTTTCGTCTTCCCGATCCACACTACTTTGATCTTCACCGCTCCAGCGCTCACGCCCTTCCCGACGCCAGAACGATGTCGGCGCCAAACCGGATCTCGTTGCCCACACGATACTGCTCCATCGCCGCCTTAGCCTCAGCGCGGATGGCAGGCCAATTCTCTTCCGCAACCCGCTCCAGCATCGGCCGGAAGGGCGCGGAGACCGCGCAGGAGTACTCGAAGACCTCCTCCGCGTCGCCAGGCCAAGTCCACGGCAGGTTGCAAGTGCGCTCCTCCACGTCCCCAAATCCCGAAGCACGGAGAACTCCGGTAAGCGAGCCAGGCGTTGAGAAGCGGAAAGGATCGGCTCCTCCGGCGGCAAGCATCGCGCCGCCAGCATGGCGATGCACGATCTTCATCGTCGTCTGCCAGTAGGGTTGCTCGAATGAACCCCAGGCAGCGAAGCAGGCCCGCGCTCCCGGCCTTAGCACGCGGCGCAGCTCGGTCAGAGCGCGCGAGTGGTCGGAGAAGAACATCACTCCAAAGCGGCAAGCAGCCAGATCAAAGCTCCCGTTCGGAAACGGCAGTGCGTGCGCATCCGCCTGCCGAGTCGTGAAGTTCACAAGTTTCCGTTGGCGCGCCCTTTCGCCAGCAATTCCCAGAAGCTCCGCGCTCTGGTCCACCGCCGTCACCCATCCCTGCGGACCCACGCGCTGGGCAAGGCTAATACCAGGTTCGCCTGTGCCGCTGGCCAGATCGAGAACAGCCATCCCCGGCAGCGGCTGCGAGTACTCCACCAGCGCCTTGGTGACCGCCGTGCCCATGGCCGCCGATTTCGCCTTCCATTGTTCGGCCGCCACCAGTCGGTATTGCGAACCCCAGGCTGCATGGGATGGGGACACGTTAGGCCTTCTTCTTCCGCGCACTCTTGCGCACGGCCGGGAGCTTAGCTTTCACCGTCCGTTCCTTCTTGGGCTTGGCCGCCAGTTCCGCCGGCTCCACCCGCCGGGCCGACTTCCACAGACGTTCGAGATCGTAGAACTGTCGCGCCTTTTCCGAAAAAATGTGGACCACAAAATCCACATAGTCGAGCAGCACCCATTCCGCTTGCTTGTAGCCTTCCGTGTGGGTTGGGCGCAGGCCAAGCTGCTCCAGCCGCTCATCCACGGCGTCGGCGATTGCCTGAATCTGCCGTGGATTGGTTCCGCTGCACATCACAAAGTAGTCGGTAAATGCGCCGGAACCTTTTTCCAGTTCGAGGATCGTGATTTGTTCGGCATGTTTGTCTTGGCAGGCGAGGAGAGCTTCGTTGATCTGATGCTTGAGGCCGTTCTTCGTTTGCATAAGTGGCTTGTTCGATTGATTGTAACGCCGGGAACAGAGATTGCAGATTGCAGAGGTCAAAGATTGCAGATTGCAGAGGTCAGATTGCAGAGGTCAGATTGCAGAGGTCAAAACCTGTTCGCGCCAGCGGACCGGCAAGATCCCAGGTGACCTTACCTCTGCAATCTGACCTCTTACCTCTGACCTCTTACCCCTGACCTCGAATCTCTCACCGATACAGCCCCATCCTCTTGATGTAATCCGCCACCCGCGGATCGAGCCAGCGCGCCAGCGGTTTGCCCTGTGCTGCCGCGGTCCGAATCGCCGTCGCGGAAATGTTCTGATGAACGCCTTCGAGCAGGTGCAGCGTGACGCCGGGCAGAACCAGGTCCCCGGCAGCCGGCTGTTTGTGGAACGGCTGCGTCACGGCTGCGGGAGGCCGCAAATCCTCCGGCAGTGCCTCAGCCACGTCTCGCAGTGAATACCCCGGACGGCTGGCCACGACGAATTCACATTCCGCCAGCAGCGCGTGCGCTTCCCGCCACTTGGCAATGTCGCGGAAGGCGTCAATTCCGATCAGGAAAAAAAGGCAGTCCGATTTCCTGAGCGAAGCCTTCACTCGCCGCACGGTCTCAATCGAATAGTTGGCGGCACTCTTCGCGCCTTCCCGTTGCGACTCAGCCGGCGCTTCGAGCAACGAAGGCACAAATCGTTTCTCCCCCTGTGTCGCCAGCACGACCATCGCATACCGATGGACAAAGGGTGTAATCGGCTGTTTTTGTTTGTGTGGAGGGACACTGGCCGGCACAAACAGCACCTGCCGCAGAGCGTAGCGGCGCGTGGCCGCCTCCGCCAGCGAAATGTGTCCTCGATGAATGGGATCGAAGCTGCCGCCGAAAAGACCGATATTCATCCCGGTTATTCCTGCACTGCCCTGCTAGTTTCGCCGTTTGGCGGGTGCTGTTGCAAGGTTTTGTTCCCTAATTGCGCTTTTGCGCAGCAAAAACTTTGCCTAAAACGCCGAGTGAGATTAACCTGTGGGCAAAGCATTTCGCCCTCCCAACTTCGTCTCCGGAGCACTCTCCGGTGTACTTCTGGCCACTGTGCCGCCAGCAAAATGCGGTGAACAGGAGTAATTCGCCGTGCGCCCAACCCGCGCATAGCATGAAAGCATGCGAATGATGCTCCCCCTCATCCGCCCCACCGCGGTTACGCCCGCCCGCGCTCCTATTCTGCGCTACGGCGTCGCACTGCTCAGCACCGTGCTGGCTCTGATCCCAACCTTGTTTTTCTCCGATCTGGCGGAAAGCCGCTTGGTCGTCTTTGCCGTCGCTGTGATGGTAAGCGCCTGGTATGGCGGATGGAAGCCGGGGCTGGCCGCAACTTCATTTGCGCTTACCGTGAGCGCCTACTATTCGCTCGCGGGCGAACACACGCCCGTGGAATACCGCCGCTCCCTTGCTCACCTCGCCCTGTTTTTCGCCGTCGCTCTTCTCATCTGCTGGTTCAACGCCGCGCTCCGCGCCACCCAGGACAGTCTGCACCGCTCCGAAACCAATTTCCGCTCGTTGGTCATGAACGCTCCTTACGGCATCTGCCGCTGCGATGCGCTCGGATTTCTCCAGGAAGCAAATCCCGCGCTGGTCGCGATGTTTGGCTACAACAGCGATGCCGAACTTAGAGGTAAACACCTGGGCAGCCTCTACGCCGATGCCCAGCAGTGGTTCCACACCGCCGACTATTTCCACGCGCGCAAGGAATTCACCGACCTGACCGTCGAGTGTGTGCGCAAGAACGGTTCCGCTATTGTCGCCCGCATTTCCGGACGCATGATTCCGAACGGCAAAGCAGGCAACAGCTTCGAGATTTTCATGGAGAACATCACCGAGACGCGCACCCTCGAATTGCAATTGCGGCAGGCGCAGAAAATGGAAGCGATCGGCCGTCTCGCCGGAGGCATCGCCCACGACTTCAACAACCTGCTCATGGTGATCTCCGGATACTCCGAGCTTCTGCTGGACCGGCTCGGAGCCGATCCCCGGTTGCGCGGCCCGGCGCAGGAGATTTCCAGCGCCACCCAGCGCGCTACCTCCCTCACGCGCCAGTTACTTGCCTTCAGCCGCAAGCAAATGCTCGCCCCGAAGGTGCTCGATCTCAATGAAGTTGTCACCGAAAACCTGAAAATGCTCACTCGCATGATCGGCGAGGATATTGACCTGGTCATGGTGCCCGCCCCCGCTTTGGGCGCCGTGCGCGCCGATCCCGGGCAGATTGACCAGGTCATTATGAACCTGGCCGTCAACGCCCGCGACGCCATGCCGCAAGGCGGCAAGCTCACCATCGAGACCGCCAATGTCTCGCTCGACGAAGACTTCGCGCGCGCCCACGCTCCGCTGTCGCCTGGCGAGTACGTCATGTTGTCCATCAGCGATACTGGCGTCGGCATGGACAGCGAAACCCAGTCGCGCATCTTCGAGCCCTTTTTCACCACCAAAGGCGCCAAAGGAACGGGCCTCGGCCTTTCCACCGTTTATGGCATCGTGAAGCAGAGTGGCGGCTACATCTTTGTCGAAAGCCAGCCCGAACGCGGCACTGCCTTGCGCGTGTACTTCCCGCGCGTGGATGGCCAGGAAGACGCCGCCAATGCTCGGGACGCGCTCGGCCTTTCCCGCGCCGACCGCGGCCAGGAAACGATTCTCCTGGTGGAAGACGAGAACAATCTGCGCCGCCTCGCCCGCCAGTACCTGGAAACCCACGGCTACAGAATTCTCGAGGCCGCCGATGGCGCTGCGGCGCTGCAGATCGCCAACGGCCACAAGGGCGCAATTGATCTGCTGCTCACCGATGTCATCATGCCCGGAATGAATGGCCGCGAACTTGCCGACCGCATCACGGCGCAGCGCCCTGACATTCGTCTGCTTTACATGTCCGGCTATACCGAAGACGCCATCGGCCACAACGGCACGCTCGATACCGGCATCAACCTGCTCCAGAAACCGTTCAGCCTGCCCACGCTGAAGGACAAAGTGCGCGAAGTGCTGGATTCGGAACCGATTCCGCAGGATGCCGTCATGGCCCGGCACGCCGGCGAAAAGAGGAGGGTTGTGCCTCCGTTTCGTGCCCGCCGTTTCAATTTCCAGCTGCCGCTGCGCTATCGGCCTGTGGGAGAAAAAGACTGGCGCAACGGAACGACCGAGAACATCAGCCGTTCCGGCTTGTTGTTCCGGGCGCAGGAAGTGCTCGCGCCCAATGCACAGCTTGAGATCAACCTGGTCTTGCCCGTCGAGATTGCGGGACTTGCTGCCACCGAGGTCGTTTGCCGTGGAGAAGTCGTGCGCTCAGTAGCAGCGCCAACGCCCGAAGTGAGCCCAGCCCTGGCAGCCAAGATCCTGCAATACCACTTCCAGCGCGCAGCCCAAGTAGGCGAGGCGTAGTACGGTGGAGGACGGGCGTCTGCGCCCGTCCAGCCCCGCAGGGGCTTTCTAGCTTTCCCAGCTTAGTGCGTTTTCACTTTTGCTGTAGCGGGATTTTGGGTGGCGCAGCGCTTCAGCGCTGCGATCAGAGCAGCATTTTCATTAGGGCTTTAGCCGCTGAGGTCATCCACCTTGCCGTACAGTAACTCTGAAAATACCCTAGCCTTACGCTGCAGAAGCCGTGTTGGGGACGGAAAAGGTCCTCCTCGCCGGCACTCCTCTGTTACCTTCGGTATCCGTGAGTGCTGGAAAATGCCGTCTGACGCTGCTACATTGCGGCCAGCACGACTTACGAGGCTTGGGAATGTCGCTGGTGGTGAAACTCGAAGACGATCTGGGCGAGCACAGCGAATGGGTCATCTTGAGCGGAGTGCTTCCGGCTCCGGGCGAAAAGTCCTTCGTTCTGCTTAGCGGCGTCGATCCTTTCGGCAAGACTGTTTTCAATCACACTCAGATGGACGCGTTTCTCCAGGAATGGGAGCTGGCCAAAGACCGCGTCCGCGACGAATCCCAGATGGAAGCTTGGACAAAAGTGAAGCAGATGGCTGAAGCCTGCCGCCAGGACCGCGACCTCTACCTGCGCTTCGTGGGGCATTGACGGGCTTAGACCGGACTGGACTGCCTTCACCGCCGAGACGCAGAGCGCGCCGAGAACTTCTTGATTTTTCCTGTTGAGAGGGTTTTCTCGGCGTCCTCCGCGTCTCGGCGGTGAGCGGTTTTGAGAGGGCGCGGATTCACCCGTGCCGGAAGCCTAATCATTTCGACAGCGTTCCCAGCGCCGCGCGGAACATGGTTTCAAAACTCTGGGCACTTCCATCCTTGCGGCTGCGCACTGCCAGCATCGCCTTCTCGGCCGCGGCCCGCTGATAGCCGAGGTTGACGAGCGCCGAGATCACATCTTCCTCCGCCGGGCTGGTCTCGGCGGCGGTTACCGCAATTGCTCCGGACGGTGCGGGCAGTTTGTCGCGCAGTTCAAGCACCATGCGCTCGGCCGTTTTCTTCCCAATCCCCGGAATGCGCGTGAGCCGCCCCACGTCCCCGCCGCGAATCGACGCGATCATTTCTTCTGCCCGCATCCCGCTCAGAATGGTGATCGCCAGTTTCGGACCGATCCCGCTCACGGTCATCAGCTTTTCAAAAAGATGCTTCTCCTCCAGCCGCAAGAAGCCGTAGAGGCTCAACGCATCCTCGCGCACATGGGTGTGGATGTGGAGCGCGACTTCCGACCCGGCGGCCGGCATTTCGGAAAATGTCGGTACGGTGATGGCGACGTCATACCCGACCCCGTGCGTCTCCACGATGGCTTGATTGGGGTGTTTAGCTAGCAGCGTTCCTCGGAGATGGGCGATCATTTCGGAGGTAGTGTACAGCAGCGGGCGATTCACTCGTTCGCGATTCGCTGTTGGCTGTTCGCTATTCGCTTTTCGCCAATTCGGTTCCCTTGCGTGGGCGGAGATTGGTCTTGCGAGACACGACTGGCAGGGACAAAGCTTTCGCGAACCGCGAAAGGCGAACAGCGAAAAGCGGATAGCGAACGACGAACAGCGAACGACGGACCACTGAATCCCCGCTTTTCCTCTCCCCTTCCACAAGAACCTTCCGGCCTGCACAGCTTATGCACAGTGCCAGCCCAGATTCCGGTTGCGCCCAGCTCTGCTCTCCGGCACATTGTTCGACAGTCAAGCGCGGGATGTTTCTAAAGCGCTGCCGACAAGATTCAGCGTTGTCGGCGACTCTCTCGAGGGTGAGTCGCCGGGGGAATTCCGGTTCGTGTCCAGCGGACTGGCGCCCGGGCAAAGCGGCCTCCTCCTAAACCCTCCTTCCGGTTCCCGACGGGCCGCTTGGCCGGTTGGGGCGTAAGGCAGAATGGAAGCGTTGAATCGGCAAGCTTGAGGCGCGAGTCTCAGGCAGGGCATTGCTGCAAGGGACTCTTCGGAGCGCCTCTGCGCGATGATCTTTCACCTTTGGGCGGAAGACGGCGACTAGAAGCATCCGCGACAAATGCGGCTCGGGTGGCTGGCCCGAGCCGCATTTGTGTTTGGGCTCACAGCCCCCGGGGAGCCCAGAATCAAGTGTGGCGCGGACCTGCCCTGAGCGACAGTCGAAGGGGCCCCCGCCCGCGACAACCTGCGCGTTGCGAAGAGCTTTGCTTTTTCTTCGCCGTATGCCATACTCCGCTCGTAAGAGTCGGAGAGCACGGTGCCCCAGGTTCGCGCCCGTCCTTTGGGCGCTAACCTGGGCGTGGGTCGGCCACCGCACCTTGCCCGCCGAAAAAATTTCTATTTCGGACGCGTTTTCCGACTCGACGCAGATACTTCCACAGCCCCAAACGGATTACGATGCATCGCACACAACTAAACATCGTGGCCACCATCGATACCAGCATCGGACGCATGCCGGCTAACGTCGAAGCCGAACGCTCCATCCTCGGCGCCATCCTGCTCGACAATCACGCCTTCAACGATGCCGCTGAGCACTTGCGGCCCGATGACTTCTCGCTCGACTCGCACCGCCGTATTTACTCGCGCATGATGGAGCTGGCCGAATCGTCGCGCCCCATCGACATCATCACCCTGGTCGAAGAGCTCGACCAGAAAAAAGACCTCCAGGCCATTGGCGACGTCGGCTACATTTCCAGCCTGCTCGA
>Ga0187803_10001114_pt1 | contig 10521 bp, 7 predicted proteins | sample NC_wetland_sal_i_2_FD_132425 | JGI IMG/M metagenome (GOLD analysis project Ga0187803, IMG submission 132425) | Wetland sediment microbial communities from Neuse River Estuary, North Carolina, USA - Control_3 | ecosystem: Environmental > Aquatic > Freshwater > Wetlands > Sediment | place: USA...
CACAGACCTCGGATGAAAAAGGACAATTCACCTTTCCAGGATTGCTGGCAGGCGCGTACGACCTGGTTTGCGCGGCCGTAGGCTACCAGCCGGTCGCTGAACAAAAGATCGAAGTCACTGACCAGCCCCTGCCCGCGATGCAGATTGTGCTGCCGGCGGAGGTCGTGGTTCGCGAAAAAGTCGAGGTTCACGAAAAGATTTCGCCTGTAGCCCAGCAAGCTACAGCGCCGCCCGCCACCATCACCGCTCCACAACTGGTGGCCTTGCCTCTGGTGGTGCACAAATTCAAAGCGTCTTTGCCCCTTGTGCCGGGTGTGGTGCGGCTGCCCGACGGCCGCATCGCCATAAAAGGCACCAGCGAATCCACCGGCATGTTGCTGGTCGATTCCGCCGACACAGTAGACCCAGTGACAGGGGCGTTTTCGATTGACGTACCCCTCGATGCGGTCGAATCCATCGATGTCTACAAGAGCGCGTACAATGCCGCCTATGGACGCTTTACAGGCGGCCTGACCAGCATTGAGACCAAACCGCCCTCGGGTCAATGGCACTACGAACTGAATGATTTTCTTCCGACCCCCCGATTTCGAAGCGGCCATCTGGTGGGCATCGCGGACAACGAGCCGCGCTTCACGTTCGTGGGTCCAATGTTGCCAAACCGCCTGAATTTTTCGGAGTCCATGACTTACGATCTGGTGAAGCAGCCCGTGCGCGGCCTAGCTTGGCCTCATAATGAAACCAAGACCGAGGGCCTCACTTCGTTTACGAGTTTCCAATATATCTTCGCTCCCAATCACCTGATGACCGTCAATATGGATACATTCCCGCTACGGAAGGAATTCGCTGATATCTCCGCGCTGCTGCCACAATCAGCCTCCTCCAATTACGGCCAACGGGGTGTGTTCTTCGCCGCCACCGACAGGTACCTGCTCCAGGGAGGAGGCGTGGCGACGACGCTGGTTCAGATCACCAGGTTCGATAGCAACGCTCACGGGCAGGGGCCGGCGGATATGTTGGTGACGCCGAATGGCTACGGCGGGAATTATTTTAACGCGTGGACCAGGACGAGCAGCGTGCAGCAGGTGGCGGAGACTTACCAACTCCCGCGCCGAGAGTGGCTGGGCAAGCACGATTTAAAAATCGGCGGCGATTACGTTCACCGAGACTATAACGGGACCAGCCAATCGCATCCGATTCGCTTACTGCGTTCCGACAGCTCGCTTGCTGAGCAAATTGATTTCTCCGGGCCGGCCCATCTTCAAGTTGAGGATAACGAATGGGCCGCCTTCGCCCAAGACCACTGGGCGCTGGGCGATCACCTGGCGCTCGACGGCGGTCTTCGTTATTCCGGCCAGGTCATTGGCACCGGCGCTGCTTTCGCGCCACGAGCCGGCGTGGTGTATTCGCCGGGCGCTCAGGGCAGAACGATCTTCCGCGGTGGCCTGGGGGTCTTCTACGATCGCGTTCCGCTGCTGGCGGGCGATTTCATCAACAACCCGACGCGAACCGTGACCTACTTCGACCCGCAAGGCATGCCGCTGGGGCCGCCGATCACCTTCCAAAATGTCTACGTGCGAGTCGACGAGAAAGGCAATCACGTCGTACCCCGCGCCCAGCACCTGTCCAGCACGCCTTACAACTTTACCTGGAATCTGGAGGCGGATCGCGAGCTTGGACCACATCTCCTGACGCGCGTGAGTTACCTCTCCAGCCGCACCTACGATGTGTTCATCATTAACCCGCTCAGTCTGCCAGGCACCAACCCTGTGCTCCTGTTGACCAACACCGGCGCGTCTCGCTATCACGAACTGGAGGCGACGGTGCGCTACCACCCCGGCGAGCGCTCGGATCTGAACTTCTCTTATGTGTACAGCCTTACGCGGGGCGACATCAATACCCTCGGCCAAATCTACGTGCCCTTTGAACACCCTGTAATCCGGCCGAATTCTTTTGGAACCCTGCCGGCGAATGTGCCCCACCGCGTCGTCACCTGGGGCCGATTTCAACTTCCCTGGGGGCTCACAGCGACACCACTCTTCGAGGTCCATACGGGGTTCCCCTATTCGAACTTCAACGTTCTCGATAACTACGTCGGGCCGGTGAACAGCCAGCGATTTCCCGTATTCATGTCGCTGGACCTGAAAGTAACCAAGGATTTTGGAATACCGTATATCGGGTGGCTGAAGAGCCATCGATTCCGCATTGGCGTGGAAGGGTTCAATCTGACCAATCACTCCAATCCGCTGGATGTTTACTCGAACACGGCCTCGCCCTATTTCGGCCAATTTCTCGGCTTTCAGCACCGTATCTTCGACGCTTCGCTGGATATCGTTTACTAGGCGTCCGCCGGCTGACCTCCCCCGCCTGCGCTCCGCCCAAAAAAAAGCGCTTGACAAGCGGCTGTTCTGTACTGTAATTTCTGTAATGACAGAAAGTAGAGAAATCTTATGACTCGACTCTCGCCGGTCATTCAACGATTCGTCCTCCACTGGGGCGAAATGGGCACGCGCTGGGGAGTGAATCGCACCGTGGCCAAAGTCCACGCCTTGCTTTATGTTTCCTCGCGGCCGCTCGATGCGGAAGAGATTGCCGAAACCCTCGCGGTGGCGCGCTCCAATGTCTCCACCAGCCTGCGCGAACTCGAAAGCTGGGGCATCGTGAAGCCGGTGCACCTTCTCGGAGACCGGCGCGAGCATTACGAGTCCATGACCGATGTGTGGGATATGGCCCGGGTCATTTTGAACGAGCGAAAGCGGCGCGAAATCAATCCGACCCTCGCCGAACTTCGCACCTGTGTGGCTGAGCTCCAGAAGGCGGGGCCGGAGGACGCGGTCACTCGCCAGCGGCTGGCAACTATGCTGGAGTTCCTGGAGACCGTGAGCTCGTTTTACGAGGAGCTTCAGCGCATGCCCACCGGCGCGGTGCGGAAGATTCTGGCCGGGCCTGGAAAGGTAAAGAAGCTGTTCCGGCGAAAGGGCGGTCCGTAGGCGGCAGAATGTTGCGCTCCGCCGGCGCACTGTTTTTTGTTCTCGCTTGCTGCGATGGGCGGCGCGAGATAAAGGAGGTTCGGTCATGCACATCCTGGTGAGTGGGTCGAGTGGGCTCATTGGGTCAGCACTGATTCCGGCGCTCGCTGCCGAGGGCCATCGCGCCACGCGATTGGTGCGCTCGATGCCCGTCAGCCGACGGGAAGACCGTATCCTCTGGGACCCGACGGCCAGCATCCTGGATGGACCATCGCTCGAAGGCTTCGACGCCGTTGTCCATCTGGCCGGTGAAAATATCGCCGGGGGGAGATGGACGATCGAAAGGAAGGCGCGCATTCGCGACAGCCGCGTCAACGGCACTCGCCTGCTCGCCGAGCGCCTCGCAGAACTGAAGCAGCCTCCCAAGGTCCTCATCTCCATCTCCGCCGTTGGCTATTACGGGGACCGCGGCAATGAAACGCTCACTGAAGCGAGTCCGCCTGGTTCGAATTTCCTCGCCGGAGTCTGCCGCGAATGGGAAGCGGCCACAGAGCCCGCAGCGCAGCGCGGGATTCGTGTAGCGGTTTTGCGGTGCGGGGTTGTCCTCAGTCCAGCCGGAGGAGCCCTGGCCAAAATGCTCTTCCCCTTCCGCATGGGAGTGGGCGGCATCGTGGGCAGCGGCAAGCAGTACTTCAGTTGGATTTGTATTGATGACGTTGTGCGCGTCATCCTGCACGCGCTCAGCGCCGATTCGCTTCGCGGGCCGATCAATACCGTCGCGCCCAAGCCTGTGACCAACGCCGAATTCACCAGGGCTCTGGGCCAGGCTCTGGGACGACCGACCATTGTCCCCATGCCGGCGTTCGCGGCGCGCATGGCCTTCGGAGAAATGGCTGATGAATTGCTGCTCGCCAGCGCGCGCGCCGCGCCTGTGAAGTTGCTCGCCTCCGGATTCGTTTTTCGCCATGCGGAGATTGAATCGGCACTGAATCATCTGCTTCAAGGCGCCAAAGCGGCATGACTCGAAAGACGGGAGCGACGATGATGAACCTGGAACTGCCTCGTTGAGCGGTGGGAACAAATGGCGGAGAGCATCCACACAGCGGACACGATTGTCGTCACGGGCGCGCTCAGCTACACCGGCAGATACGCGACGCAGCTCTTGCTGGGCCGTGGATACAAAGTCCGCACTCTTACCAACCACCCGGAGCGCGCGAATCCCTTTGGAGACCAAGTTCAAGTCCTCTCTTACAATTTCGACCATCCTGACCGACTCGCCCAAGATCTTCATGGCGCCTCAACACTGATCAATACCTACTGGGTGCGATTCCCTCGCGGGAAGTCCAGCTTTGACACTGCGGTTCAAAACACCAAGACACTAATTGCCGCTGCAAGGACCGCTGGGGTCAAACGCATTGTCCACGTCAGCATTGCCAACCCATCTCTTCAATCTCTGCTAGCCTACTATAAGGGGAAAGCCCTGTTGGAGCAGGCGGTGGTTGAGTCAGGTCTCGATTACGCCATTCTGCGGCCTACGGTCATATTCGGTCTCGAAGACATACTCATCAACAACCTAACCTGGTTCGTCCGCCACTTTCCGCTATTCGGAATTCCCGGTGACGGTCGCTACCGCATCCGCCCCATCTATGTCGGGGACATGGCGCAGTTGATGGCGGATGCAGTTGAACAGAAAGCTAGCACCGTCCTCGACGCCGTCGGACCCGAAACATTCACGTTCGAGCAGCTGGTGAGGCTCATCGGCGCAAAAATCGACCGACCAATTCGCATGCTTCATTTGCCGGTGCCCTTGGCCTATGCCTTTACTCGTCTGACTGGCTGGCTGGTTCGGGACGTTGTCCTCACACAGGAGGAATATATGGGCCTCATGGGCGATCTTCTTGTTTCTGATGGTCCCTCCTCCGGTAAAACGCGCCTCAGCCAATGGCTCGCTGAAAACCGCGAGAATGTCGGCCGACATTACGTGTCTGAAGTGGAGCGCCACTACGCCATGCCATCTCTGCGGAAGGGACTCCCGACTGTGTGACGACTGTGCTTTGCGATTGCGAACACTGCGAGATAGATTGACGGGCAGGTGATGCCGATGAAAATCCATTTCTCGGATTTGTGGCGATGGGACGGTACGATTGGCCGCGGACCATACGCGCTTATCGGCGTCATTGGATTTGCCATCAAACACAACCTCGACCGTTTGGTAGCGTCGCTGGTCTTTCATCGCCGGTGGGACCTCTTCAACTACTGGATTCCACCCACTAGAGCCGTGCGGATTACTGCCCTCCCGCGTCAGGACGCCTCGATGCTGGCAACGCTTCTGGCGCTCGCCCTTCCCTTCATCTGGGCCGGTGTGGTTCTCACCTTGCGGCGACTGCGCGCGATCGGCCTTCCTATCTGGCTTGTGGTGATCTTCTTCCTGCCTTTCGTCAATCTGTTGTTCTTCCTTTTGCTGAGTATCCTGCCGTCGCGCTGGACTGTGGCCGAGGGCGATCTGCCACCAGGAGAACCTGCCAAGCCGATTCTCGATCGCCTGATCCCCGACAGCGCAGTGGGCAGCGTGGCGATGGCGGTTCTGCTGACATTGCCTTTCGAGTTGGCGGCGGTTTGGCTCGGCGTGACGGTCTTCGCCACCTACGGCTGGAGTCTGTTTGTCGCGCTTCCCTTCTGCCATGGATTGGCTTCCGTTCTTTTGTATGGCTACCATCGGCCACGGAACTTGGGCAGTTGCATTCTCGTCTCCCTGTTGTCGCCCGCCGTTCTCGGTCTTGTGCTATTGGCCGTCGCCATCGAAGGCGTCATCTGCCTGATAATGGCGTGGCCCATTGCGGCTGCGCTTTCCCTAATCGGCGGGTCCATCGGCTACCTGGTCCAACTTCGCCCACGCGCCCAGCGCCAAGTGCCCGCTGCTCTGATGCTCCTCATCCTTCTCCTTCCGGCGCTGATGGGCGCCGAGTACGTCGATCCTCCCTCGCCACCGGTGTTCGAGGTCCGGACCTCAATTGAGATTGGCGCACCGCCGCAAGCAGTGTGGCGTCAGCTCATCGCATTCGCAGACCTGCCAGCGCCCGAGGAATGGATTTTCCGAATCGGCGTCGCTTATCCCACGCGAGCGCGACTGGAAGGCACGGGCGTTGGAGCAATTCGCCATTGCGTGTTTTCCACCGGAGCATTCACGGAGCCCATCACCGTTTGGGATGAGCCGCACTTGCTTCGCTTCAAGGTGACCGCCAACCCGCCGCCCCTCGAAGAATGGACACCGTACTCTGAGATTCATCCGGCGCACTTGAAAGGATTCCTGGTTTCGCGGCAAGGCCAGTTTTTGCTCACCCCGCTTCCGGGCGGACGCACTCGCCTCGAGGGCACAACTTGGTATCAGCATCATATGTGGCCCGCTGCATACTGGCAGCTTTGGTCGGACGCCATCATTCATCGCATCCATCTGCGCGTCCTTAATCACATCAAGTTTCAGGCCGAACAGTCTCAACATTCGTAGCCGCGCCGCGGGCGTTCACCCATCTCACGAAGTATTAGTTCCTGAGACCAACGTGCGTGATTGTTGACCTCGGGACCTCCTATTTGGAATCAGTAAGCAAGGAACTCTCACGCCGAGGCCGGAATCGACGTTCTTGCCTACTATCAAAATGAAGTCGACCTCGTAAAGGCGACCGCAAGCGCAGGACCATTCTGCGTGCTACAATCTCGCTCCTCCCATGTCGTCCGACAGTGCACACCAACCCATTCCCGCAGTCGAAACCGAAGCTCGCGTGCCGATCCATCTCCGCTACTTTTCTCTGTTGCGCAGCAATCAGAATTTTCGGCGATTGTGGCTGGCCCAGCTTGTCAGCGAATTGGGCGACTGGTTTTACAGCCTGGCAGTTTACGACCTGCTTTTCCAGATGACGGGCAGCGGGCGCGCCGTCAGCTACGCGGTGATCACGCAAACGCTGCCCTGGTTTTTCATGACGCCGCTGGCGGGCGCGCTGGTGGATCGCTTCTCGCGCCGCCGGCTGATGATTCTTTCGGACATCGTTCAAGGCATCGTCGTCTTGGGTCTGCTCCTGGTGCGCCGGCCTTCGGAGGTTTGGCTGGTTTACGCGCTGCTCGGCGCGGAAGTGATCTTCGCCTCGATTTTCGAGCCCGCGCGCAACGCGCTGGTGCCCAACCTGACGCGCACCGAGGAGCTGTTGCCCGCCAACGCGCTGTCTTCCGCCACCTGGTCGTTCACCTTGATGGTCGGCGCGGCGCTGGGCGGCGTGGTGACCGCGCTCTTCGGCCGGCCGATCGCATTCATCATCAACTCGCTTTCGTTTTTTGTCTCCGCCGTTCTCTTGAAAAAAATTCGTTGTGAGGAAACGCACCTCCATCGAAACCGGGAATCCACCGGCGACAACCATACGACAATAATAAGTGCGCTTAGCGAGGGCGCTCGCTATTTGAAACACAACCCAAGGATCCTGGTGCTGATTCTGGCCAAGACCTTCAACGGCATTCTGGGCGGCACGCTGACATTGCTGGTGATTTTTGGCGAGCGCGTTTATCCCATCGCCGGGCACGGCGCCCTGGCTGTGGGACTGCTTTACGCTTCCCGCGGACTGGGCGCGGGCTTCGGACCGCTGGTCGGCGACGCCCTGGCCCGCGGCCGCGAAACGCGGATGTGGCGAAGCATCAGCATCAGCTTCTTTGTGATCGGAATGTCTTACATCGCCTTCAGTCGCGCTCCAATTCTTCCCCTCGCCATTCTGGCTCTGGTTTGCGCGCACATGGCGGCCAGCAACAATTGGGTGGTGTCGACAACCCTGTTGCAAATTCACACCACTGACCGCCTGCGAGGCCGCGTGTTCGCTCTCGATCTCGGCATGCTGATGCTCGCGGTCTCGGCTTCGAACTTTGTGCTTGGCCTCGGAGTCGACACCTGGAAATTCACGCCTCGCCAGTTGGCGGCCGGCCTCGGCGGGTTGCTGCTGATTCCGGGATTTCTCTGGCTGCCCATTCAAGCGGCGTGGGGCCACAAAGCCAGTGGCAAGTGAAAAGTCATTTTCGATTGCCGATTGATGATTGCCGATTGCAAAGCCTCCCGTGTTTCTCAATCGGCAATCAGCAATCGTAAATCGCAAATGATTTGTCATTCGCCGCTGTCTTTACTTGTGGTGCCTGTGGAAGAGTCCGGCCAAACCTCGGCCCGCGCCCTTGCCGATCTTCGCGCCGCCTTTCACCGCTCCCACGCCTACGTGCCCGCCGGCGCCCACTGCGCCTTTGCCCACCGACGCGGCAGCATCAATGGGATGGCCCGTGGCCAAATCCCCTACTCCGCCAGCCGTGCCTTTGGCCAAATCACCGGCGCCTTTGGCCGTGCCTTTTCCAACATCTCCGCCGCCCGAGGCGATTTCCCTTCCCGGTCCTTTGGTCTTCTTGTTCTTCTCAGCCGATTTCTGGATTGTCGTGGTTTCCAGACCGGCGCCGGATTGGCCAAGCGCCGGCAATCCCAGCGCAATGGTGAGCGCGAACCACGCGACCGCTGCGAATTTAAGTTTCATAATGGCGATCCTCTCTTCCTTTGGATGCCTCTAGCCTACACATGGCGGCTAGCAAAAAGCAAAAAACCAAAGAGCCGCACTTCTGGGATTCTTCGCGTGGTTTACCCTGAGCGAAAATACCGAGATCCTTCGCTTCGCTCAGAGCCTGCCCTGACCGAAGGGAAGGGATGACAGCGAGGGGCTTAGAATGACCCGCCGCGGCGGGTGACAGGACTTATCATCCTCCAGTTAATAGCACTCGTGCGGCATAAGCTTTGCCGCCCGAATCATAGCGCGCGCCTTCTCCAACTCCGACAGCGGTCGCTTTGCCACTTCTTTCCCACGACCAGTTATATTGTCATTCCCGCCTGTCCTTGACATGTCATTCCCGTCCCGCTCAGAGCGGGAGGAATCCAGCCCGTATTTCTCTCGCTCCCACGCGTTCGGCCGCCGCATTCGGAACGCTCGATGCCGCAGCCGATTCTCCAGCGACAGGCGCAAAGGCGGCTCCTCTCCTCGATGAGCGGAAAGGCCCGCTATGGCAATCGGGCTTTGGGGTTCGGGATTCGGGTTTTGCGAACAACCGCTGGCTTCCGCCAGCCCCGAACCCCGAATCCCTAAACCCGAATCCCGCTCCTGTTCCGAGGCACCGGCGAACATACGACGCATTAGCCTTGGCATCGTCCAGTACCCCTTTCGCTGCACCCAGAACACCAACCCGACCCCACGCCAAGGGTCATCAATTCGAATCGGGAATAGTGACTGGGACCGCGGACCTACTCTTCCTGAAAACAAAGGACATTCCAGTTTCGTTCCAAAGATTCTCGCCCGCCACGCGGTGGCGAACACCTCATTGGCCAGCCGTGCGGCTCGTGCCCAATCGCGCGGCCCCTCCGGCTGAAAAGTTTGGCAGATTTCCTGATGGACGGCGACGTGCAGGGCAGCTCGGTCGGCGTATCCTGCCGCCCGTAGTTTCTCAGGTAGACGGCGAGCGTACGTGCCGTGCTTCAGGGCATTCAGGGAAGACCGTGCTTTACCGGCCAGGGTCTTGGGGCCGGTACACTTCTGCGCGTTGCGGCGATGAGCCGCAAGAAAAGCTGGTGTTCGATTCGGCGCCTTGCGTAGACTCATAAAATGCTCCTTTACAAGTCCGCCGCATGGCCATAGATGCGAGTCTAGAATAACAGAGTGAATATTAATGTCAAGAGGCAAATGACGTCCCCGATGATCTGATAGTCTGTGATTCAGAACCTCTCTTCTCGATGACTTCGCCTCCGCATTGCGGTCATTCCCGCGAAGCTTGTCCCCGCGAACGCGGGGAGCGGGAATCCACTCTGCAGACCATCGGAGAAGTGCGGACGACTGACTGGATCCCCGCCTTCGCGGGGATGACCGAGGCCAACTGGAATTGGGCTTTAAAAAATGGTAACCTCCTGCATATTTTCGGGTGGAAGAAATCGCTATCTGGCTCGTTACCTCGAACTGACTGGGGACGATGAAGAAGTGGATCATTCCGAGCTCGATTCTCGCCGCACTGGCGGCGGCCTGGGTGACGCGGCTCGCATGGGTGCCGCCACTGGCGCGTTTTCTTGGGCTTGATGCCGACACCCTTCATATCCTCGCCGACGTGGCAGAAGTAGCGGGAGGGATTGGTGCTCTGATCCTGTTCGCGATCGAGCATTCGCGGGGCAAGGGAAAATCGGGTGAGCGAGGTAGCCAGGGCGGGCAAACAATTCAGGGCGTGACGGCGGGCCGCGATGTCATCCAGACCAGTGGTGATGTACAAACCGGCGGGACGCACGTGGAAGCAGAGCGCATCGGCACGCTTCAAGGCGATAACATCGCGGGCGACAAGGTCGTACACATCCACGAAGCGTCGACGGCTTCCGCGCTCACACTGGGCGCCTTGCACCAGCTACCGCCGCCTCCAGGGGATTTCACTGGGCGGGTGGATGAACTTGCGGAACTGCGGGCGGCCATCGAGCACGGCGGAGCCACCATCTCTGGGCTGCACGGTCAAGGCGGCGTGG